>Ga0207709_10000030_pt1 | contig 331710 bp, 306 predicted proteins | sample KBSM34metaG_FD_184397 | JGI IMG/M metagenome (GOLD analysis project Ga0207709, IMG submission 184397) | Miscanthus rhizosphere microbial communities from Kellogg Biological Station, Michigan, USA - KBS M3-4 metaG (SPAdes) (version 2) | ecosystem: Host-associated > Plants > Roots > Rhizosphere...
GCGACCCTGGGCGAAGTCTCGAACTCCGAGCACAGCCTGCGTTCGCTGGGTAAAGCTGGTGCCAAACGCTGGCGTGGCGTTCGCCCAACCGTTCGTGGTGTTGCCATGAACCCGGTTGACCACCCACATGGTGGTGGTGAAGGTCGTACCTCTGGTGGTCGTCATCCGGTATCGCCATGGGGCTTCCCGACTAAGGGCGCGAAGACTCGTGGTAATAAGCGTACCGACAAAATGATCGTCCGTCGTCGCAAGTAAATAGAGGGATACGACAGTGCCACGTTCTCTGAAAAAAGGTCCTTTTATTGATCTTCACCTACTGAAGAAGATCGAAGTGGCGGCGGAAAAGAACGATCGCAAACCAATTAAGACTTGGTCGCGCCGTTCGATGATCCTGCCACAAATGGTCGGTCTGACCATCGCAGTACACAACGGTCGTCAGCACGTCCCAGTTCTCGTTAACGAAGACATGGTCGGCCACAAACTGGGCGAGTTCGCCGGTACCCGCAACTATCGCGGGCACGTGGCAGACAAGAAAGCCAAGCGTTAAGGGGTAAGGAAATGGAAGTAGCCGCTAAGTTGTCGGGCGCTCGAATCTCCGCCCAGAAAGCCCGCTTGGTCGCCGACCAGATCCGCGGGAAGAAGGTGGGCGAAGCGCTCAACCTGTTGGCTTTCAGCAGTAAGAAAGCCGCCGAGATCATGAAAAAAGTGCTGGAGTCGGCCGTAGCCAACGCCGAGCATAACGAAGGCGCAGACGTTGATGACCTGAAGGTCAGCACCGTTTTCGTCAACGAAGGGCGTTCGCTGAAGCGCATCATGCCACGTGCCAAAGGCCGTGCTGATCGCATCGTCAAGCGGTCTTGCCATATCACTGTCAAGGTTGCTGACAAGTAACGGAGTCGAAGAGATGGGTCAGAAAGTACATCCCATTGGCATTCGCCTGGGAATCGTCAAGGAGCACACCTCCGTCTGGTACGCAGACGGTCGGACTTATGCGGACTATTTGCTCGCAGATCTGAAGGTGCGTGAGTATCTCCAAGACAAACTAAAAAGCGCGTCCGTAAGCCGTATCGATATCCATCGTCCGGCTCAAACTGCACGCATCACCATCCACACCGCTCGTCCAGGTATCGTTATCGGGAAGAAAGGTGAAGATGTTGAAAAACTGCGTCAGGACCTGACCAAGCAAATGGGTGTGCCTGTGCACATCAATATCGAAGAGATCCGCAAGCCGGAACTTGACGGTATGCTGGTTGCCCAGAGCGTAGCTCAGCAGCTGGAGCGTCGTGTGATGTTCCGTCGCGCCATGAAGCGCGCCGTACAGAACGCCATGCGCATTGGTGCCAAAGGCATCAAAATCCAAGTGAGCGGTCGTCTCGGCGGTGCTGAAATCGCACGTACTGAATGGTATCGCGAAGGTCGTGTGCCACTGCACACCCTGCGTGCCGATATCGACTATGCCACCTACGAAGCTCACACCACTTACGGTGTGATCGGTGTAAAGGTTTGGATCTTCAAAGGCGAAGTAATTGGTGGTCGCCAAGAAGAACTTAAACCACAAGCACCAGCGCCTCGTAAAAAAGCTGCTAAGTAAGGGGTACGCCAAATGTTGCAACCAAAGCGTACGAAGTTCCGCAAGCAGATGACCGGCCACAACCGTGGTCTGGCACTGCGCGGTAGCAAAGTCAGCTTCGGCGAGTTCGCGCTGAAGTCTGTTGCTCGTGGTCGTCTCACCGCTCGTCAGATCGAGTCAGCGCGTCGTGCTCTGACCCGTCACGTAAAACGTGGCGGCAAGATCTGGATCCGTGTATTCCCGGACAAGCCGATCTCCAAGAAACCTCTCGAGGTTCGTATGGGTAAAGGTAAGGGTAACGTGGAGTACTGGGTTGCCCAGATTCAGCCAGGCAAAGTCCTGTATGAAATCGAGGGTGTTTCTGAAGAGCTGGCGCGTGAGGCTTTCGCCCTGGCTGCTGCAAAGCTGCCGCTCGCCACCTCCTTTGTTAAGCGGACGGTGATGTGATGAAAGCGAATGAACTTCGTGAAAAATCCGCACAGCAGCTGAACGAGCAACTGCTCGGCTTGCTGCGCGACCAGTTCAATCTGCGCATGCAGAAAGCAACTGGCCAGTTGGGGCAGTCTCATCTGCTCTCGCAAGTTAAGCGTGACATCGCTCGCGTGAAGACTGTGCTCAACCAGCAGGCAGGTAAGTGATCATGGCTGAAGCCGAAAAAACTGTCCGTACGCTGACTGGCCGTGTTGTCAGCGACAAGATGGACAAAACCATCACCGTTCTGATCGAGCGTCGCGTTAAGCACCCGATCTACGGTAAATACGTTAAGCGTTCGACTAAGCTGCACGCGCACGACGAAACCAATCAGTGCCACATCGGCGACAAAGTCACTATTCGTGAAACTCGTCCGATGGCCAAGACCAAGTCTTGGGCGCTGGTTGATGTTCTCGAACGCGCTGTGGAAGTCTAAGGGCTAGGGGTCGGAGAAATTATATGATTCAGACTCAATCCATGCTCGATGTGGCCGATAACAGCGGCGCTCGCCGTGTTATGTGCATCAAGGTGCTGGGTGGCTCCCATCGTCGTTACGCTGGTATCGGTGACATCATCAAAGTTACCGTGAAGGAAGCAATTCCTCGCGGTAAGGTGAAAAAAGGCCAAGTGATGACTGCTGTCGTAGTCCGCACTCGTCACGGCGTACGTCGTGCTGATGGCTCCATTATCCGCTTTGATGGCAACGCTGCTGTTCTTCTGAACAACAAGCAAGAGCCGATCGGCACCCGTATCTTTGGGCCAGTGACCCGTGAACTTCGTACTGAGAAGTTCATGAAGATCGTCTCGCTCGCCCCAGAAGTGCTGTAAGGAGATCCGACATGCAAAAGATTCGTCGTGACGACGAGATCATCGTGATCGCCGGCAAAGACAAAGGTAAGCGCGGTAAGGTGCTGAAGGTTCTTGCTGACAACCGTCTGGTTGTTGGTGGTCTGAACCTGGTCAAGCGTCATACCAAGCCTAACCCGATGTCGGGCGTACAGGGCGGTATCGTCGAGAAAGAAGCGCCACTGCACGCTTCCAACGTCGCCATCTTCAACGGCGAAACCAACAAGGCTGACCGCGTTGGTTTCAAAGTAGAAGACGGTAAGAAAATTCGTGTCTTCAAGTCGACCCAAAAAGCGGTTGATGCTTGAACACTGCTAGGTAGAAGACCATGGCACGACTAAAAGAGATTTACCGGAAGGAAATCGCACCGAAACTTAAGGAAGAACTTAAGCTTTCGAACGTGATGGAAGTTCCGCGCGTTACCAAAATCACCCTGAACATGGGTCTGGGCGAAGCGATCGGCGACAAAAAAGTCATCGAGCACGCTGTTGCTGACCTGGAAAAGATCACCGGCCAGAAAGTCGTTGTGACCTACGCTCGCAAATCCATCGCTGGCTTTAAAGTCCGTGAAGGTTGGCCGATCGGCGTCAAAGTGACCCTGCGCCGTGAGCGTATGTACGAGTTCCTGGATCGTCTGCTGTCGATCTCCCTGCCTCGGGTTCGCGACTTCCGCGGCCTGAATGCCAAGTCCTTCGATGGTCGTGGCAACTACAGCATGGGCGTGAAAGAGCAGATCATTTTCCCGGAAATCGACTACGACAAGATCGATGCTCTCCGCGGTCTGGACATTACCCTGACCACCACTGCCAAGAACGATGACGAAGGCCGCGCTCTGCTGCGTGCTTTCAAATTCCCGTTCCGCAACTGATTGGAGTAGGAAAATGGCCAAGAAGAGCATGAAAAACCGTGAGCTGAAGCGTCAGCTCACCGTTGCCAAGTACGCCACCAAGCGTGCAGCGCTGAAAGCTATCATCGTTGATCTGAACGCAAGTCCAGAAGCGCGTTGGGAAGCTACCGTAGCTCTGCAGAAGCAGCCACGTGACGCAAGCGCTTCGCGCATGCGTAACCGCTGCCGCCTGACTGGTCGTCCGCACGGCGTTTACCGCAAGTTCGGCCTGGGCCGTAACAAGCTGCGTGAAGCTGCCATGCGTGGTGACGTTCCAGGTCTGGTTAAAGCCAGCTGGTAATTGCTGTCAAAGTCTCGATGGTCAGGATCGCAAGAACCTGACCATCGGTGGCCTTGAAAATGAATCAAGCCCCTTTTGGGGCTTGATTCATTTCTGGGGTGTGTCTAGAATGACCGGCTCGCCTGAGCCCGTGTTTTTCTGCCCGGAATTTCTCGGCGACAAGTAGTAGCCGCAAGGCTAATTTTTCTGTATTAGGAGCGTCTAGCCCATGAGTATGCAGGACCCGTTAGCGGACATGCTAACTCGAATCCGTAATGCCCAGATGGCTGAAAAGTCCGTCGTAAGCATGCCTTCTTCCACGTTGAAGGTGGCTGTAGCTAAAGTCCTGAAGGACGAAGGTTACATCGCGGGTTATCAGATCAGCAGCGAAACCAAACCACTGCTGTCTATCGAGCTGAAATATTTCGAAGGCCGTCCGGTTATCGAAGAAGTCAAGCGCGTTAGCCGTCCAGGCCTGCGTCAGTACAAGTCCGTCGAAGAGCTGCCAAAAGTACGTGGCGGTCTCGGCGTGTCTATCGTCTCCACCAACAAAGGTGTGATGACTGATCGTGCTGCGCGCGCTGCCGGTGTCGGCGGCGAAGTTCTTTGCACTGTGTTCTAAGGGGGGATAAGCATGTCTCGCGTCGCTAAGAACCCCGTTAAGCTGCCAGCCGGTGTCGAAGTAAAATTCGCAGGCCAACAGCTTTCGGTGAAGGGTGCCAAGGGTACTCTTGAACTGAACGTCCATTCGTCCGTTGAGATCGTTGAAGAAGCCGGTGAGCTGCGTTTTGCTGCTCGCAATGGCGATCAACAGACTCGCGCAATGGCCGGTACCACTCGTGCGTTGGTAAACAACATGGTCCAGGGCGTAAGCCAAGGCTTCGAGCGCAAGCTCCAGCTGGTCGGTGTTGGTTACAAGGCGCAAGCAAAAGGTCAGGTGCTGAACCTGGCTCTTGGCTTCTCGCACCCAGTGGATTACGAACTGCCGGAAGGCATCACCGCTGAGACTCCTAGCCAGACCGATATCCTGATCAAGGGCATCGACAAGCAGCTGGTAGGTCAAGTGGCCGCCGAGATCCGCGACTTCCGTCCACCAGAGCCGTACAAAGGCAAAGGTGTGCGCTACGCGGACGAAGTCGTCCGTCGTAAAGAAGCCAAGAAGAAGTAGGGCATAGCAAATGACCGACAAAAAAGTTACTCGACTGCGTCGCGCTCGCAAAGCACGCCTGAAAATGCACGAACTCGAAGTCGTGCGTCTCTGCGTGTTCCGCTCTTCGCAGCACATCTACGCCCAGGTCATTTCGGCCGACGGCAACAAAGTCCTGGCAAGTGCCTCGACTTTGGATAAAGAACTGCGTGATGGCGCCACTGGCAACATCGACGCGGCCACTAAGGTTGGCCAGCTGGTCGCTACGCGTGCTAAGGCCGCTGGCGTCTCGCAGGTGGCTTTCGACCGCTCTGGCTTCAAGTACCACGGCCGCGTAAAAGCGCTGGCTGAGGCTGCTCGTGAAGCTGGGCTGGAGTTCTAAGTTATGTCAAATAACGACCAAAAGCGCGACGAAGGTTACATCGAGAAGCTGGTTCAAGTTAACCGCGTAGCCAAAACCGTTAAAGGTGGCCGTATCTTCACTTTCACCGCGTTGACCGTGGTTGGTGATGGTAAGGGCCGTGTTGGCTTCGGCCGTGGCAAGTCGCGTGAAGTGCCTGCTGCGATCCAGAAGGCAATGGAAGCTGCTCGCCGCAACATGATCCAGGTTGATCTGAACGGCACTACCCTGCAGTACGCAATGAAGTCCGCTCACGGCGCTTCGAAGGTGTACATGCAGCCTGCTTCTGAAGGTACCGGTATCATCGCTGGCGGCGCTATGCGTGCTGTCCTCGAAGTTGCTGGCGTTCAGAACGTTCTGGCCAAGTGCTACGGCTCGACTAACCCTGTAAACGTGGTTCACGCCACTTTCAAGGGTCTGAAAGCCATGCAGTCTCCTGAATCCATTGCAGCCAAGCGTGGCCTGCGTGTTGAGGAGATCAAGTAATCATGGCTACCGTTAAAGTTACGCTGATCAAAAGCATGACCGGCCGCATCCCTAACCACAAACTGTGCGTTAAGGGTCTGGGTCTGCGTCGCATCGGTCACACTGTAGAAGTCCAGGATACTCCCGAGAATCGCGGGATGATCAACAAGGCTTACTACATGCTGCGTGTCGAGGGTTAATCGATGAAACTCAATGATCTGAGTCCAGCGCCGGGTTCCCGTCGCGAAAAGCATCGTCCGGGCCGTGGTATCGGTAGTGGTTTGGGTAAGACTGGTGGCCGTGGTCACAAAGGTCAGACCTCTCGCTCCGGTGGCACCATTGCTCCAGGCTTTGAAGGCGGTCAACAGCCGCTGCATCGTCGCCTGCCGAAGTTCGGTTTCGTTTCCCTGAAGGCCATGGATCGCGCAGAAGTGCGTCTGTCCGAGCTGGCTAAAGTGGAAGGCGACATCGTCACTGTGCAGTCCCTGAAAGATGCCAACGTGATCAACGTCAACGTACAGCGTGTGAAAATCATGCTGTCCGGTGAAGTGACTCGCGCTGTCACTATCGGCAAGGGAATCGGCGCCACCAAAGGTGCGCGTGCGGCTATCGAAGCAGCTGGCGGCAAGTTCGAGGAATAAATGGCTAAGCAAGGTGCTCTCTCTGCGCTCGGCAAAGGCGGTATGTCTGAACTCTGGGCTCGTCTGCGTTTTCTGTTCCTGGCGATTATCGTCTACCGAATAGGCGCACACATCCCGGTTCCAGGTATCAACCCGGACCGACTCGCGGACCTGTTTCGACAGAATGAGGGGACCATTCTTAGCTTGTTCAACATGTTTTCCGGCGGCGCGCTGGAGCGGATGAGCATCTTTGCACTGGGGATCATGCCGTACATTTCGGCATCGATCATCATGCAGCTGATGACCGCCGTCAGCCCGCAGCTGGAGCAGTTGAAGAAGGAAGGTGAAGCTGGCCGTCGCAAGATCAGCCAGTACACCCGCTACGGCACCGTCGTCCTCGCTCTCGTCCAGGCCATTGGCATGTCCATTGGTCTGGCAGGGCAGGGCGTTGCGTTCACTGGTGACTTTGGCTTCCATTTCGTCGCGGTATCCACGTTTGTGGCCGGTGCGATGTTCATGATGTGGCTGGGTGAGCAGATTACTGAGCGTGGTGTAGGCAACGGTATCTCGATGTTGATTTTTTCGGGTATCGTCGCCGGTCTTCCGAGAGCAATCGGGCAGTCTTTCGAGTCTGCGCGTCAGGGTGATATCAATATCTTCGCCCTGGTTGCCATCGGTTTGCTGGCAGTAGCGATTATCGGTTTCGTGGTGTTCATTGAGCGTGGTCAGCGTCGTATCGCTGTTCACTACGCCAAGCGTCAGCAAGGCCGCAAGGTTTTCGCTGCGCAGACTAGCCACTTGCCGCTGAAGGTGAACATGGCCGGTGTTATTCCGGCTATTTTCGCGAGCAGCATTTTGCTGTTCCCGGCTTCGTTGGGTGCCTGGTTTGGTCAGTCTGAAGGTATGGGCTGGTTGCAGGACATCTCGCAGTCGATCGCTCCTGGTCAGCCGTTGAATATTCTGCTGTTTAGTGCAGGGATTATTTTCTTCTGCTTCTTCTATACGGCGTTGATGTTCAATCCGAAAGACGTAGCGGAAAACCTGAAGAAGTCCGGTGCCTTTATTCCGGGCATCCGTCCAGGTGAGCAGTCTGCGCGCTACATTGATGGCGTTCTGACTCGCTTGACCATGTTCGGTGCTCTTTACATGACGGCCGTGTGCCTGTTGCCCCAGTTCCTGGTGGTTGCAGCAAACGTTCCGTTCTACCTTGGCGGGACCTCGTTGCTGATCGTGGTCGTGGTTGTGATGGACTTCATGTCCCAAGTACAATCGCACCTCGTTTCGCACCAGTACGAATCCCTGATGAAGAAAGCCAACCTGAAGGGTTACGGCAGCGGCATGTTGCGCTGAGTACCCATAAGGTTCGAGGAGTTGGTGATGAAAGTTCGTGCATCGGTGAAAAAGCTGTGCCGTAACTGCAAGATTATTCGCCGCGAAGGTGTTGTTCGAGTAATTTGCAGCGCGGAACCGCGTCACAAACAGCGCCAAGGCTGAGTGTGATTGTGCTTCAAGCCCGGCAGCTAGTGCGCTGCCGGGTTGATTATTTGTTATTACAGCGATATTATCTCGCGCCCTATTTCTTGGCTTCCGGGGCGTAGGTAGCTGTCAATTGGAGTCCCACTGAATGGCCCGTATTGCAGGCGTTAACATTCCAGATAACAAGCATACTGTTATCTCGCTGACCTACATCTATGGTGTTGGTCGCACTACTGCGCAGAAAATCTGTGCAGTGACTGGGGTAAACCCAGCAGCAAAGATCAAGGATCTGAGCGACGAGCAAATTGAACAGCTGCGTGGCGAAGTGGCGAAGTTCACCACTGAAGGTGACCTGCGTCGCGAAATCAACATGAAAATCAAGCGCTTGATGGACCTCGGTTGCTATCGCGGTCTGCGTCATCGTCGTGGTCTGCCAGTACGCGGTCAGCGTACCAAGACCAACGCGCGTACCCGTAAAGGTCCGCGTAAGCCGATCCGCAAGTAATCGCCCCAGCGAATCGACAGGAATTTAATCATGGCAAAACCTGCTGCTCGTCCTCGTAAAAAAGTTAAAAAGACAGTGGTTGATGGCATCGCCCACATCCATGCTTCTTTTAACAACACCATCGTGACCATTACCGACCGTCAAGGTAACGCTCTTTCCTGGGCTACCTCCGGTGGTTCGGGTTTCCGCGGTTCCCGCAAGTCCACCCCGTTCGCTGCTCAAGTAGCTGCTGAGCGTGCTGGTCAAGCTGCGCTGGAATACGGCCTGAAAAACCTCGACGTAAACGTCAAGGGCCCAGGTCCAGGTCGTGAATCCGCAGTCCGCGCTTTGAACGGCTGTGGCTACAAGATCGCCAGCATCACCGACGTGACGCCAATCCCGCACAACGGGTGCCGTCCGCCGAAGAAGCGCCGCGTGTAATCCAGGAGATTGTAAAGAATGGCTCGTTACATTGGTCCAAAATGCAAACTCGCTCGTCGCGAAGGCACCGATCTCTTCCTGAAGAGCGGCGTGCGCGCGATCGAATCGAAGTGCAACATTGAAGCAGCACCTGGTATCCACGGCCAACGCCGCGGTCGCCAGTCCGACTACGGCACCCAACTGCGTGAGAAGCAGAAGGTTCGTCGTATCTACGGCGTTCTCGAGCGTCAGTTCAGCGGCTACTACAAAGAAGCTGCTGGCAAGAAAGGTGCAACCGGTGAAAACCTGCTGCAACTGCTCGAATGCCGTCTGGACAACGTCGTATACCGTATGGGCTTTGGTTCGACTCGTGCCGAATCCCGTCAGCTGGTATCGCACAAGTCGATCAGCGTTAACGGTCAGACCGTAAACGTTCCTTCGTACCAGGTTCGTGCTGGTGACGTGGTCGCTGTTCGCGAGAAAGCAAAAAATCAACTTCGCATTGTCCAAGCTCTCGATCTGTGTGCTCAACGTGGCCGCGTAGAGTGGGTAGAAGTAGACACTGAGAAGAAGTCGGGCGTTTTCAAGAACGTTCCTGCTCGCAGTGATCTGTCCGCCGACATCAACGAAAGCCTGATTGTCGAGCTCTACTCCAAGTAAGGGCTAGAAAATAGGTGCATCCATGCAGATTTCGGTAAATGAGTTCCTGACACCCCGCCATATTGATGTGCAGGTTGTCAGTCCAACCCGCGCCAAGATCACTCTCGAGCCTCTCGAGCGTGGTTTCGGCCACACCCTGGGCAACGCGCTGCGCCGCATCCTGTTGTCCTCAATGCCCGGCTGCGCAGTAGTCGAGGCCGAGATTGACGGTGTGCTCCACGAGTACAGCGCCATCGAAGGTGTACAGGAAGACGTAATTGAAATCCTGTTGAACCTTAAAGGTCTGGCTATCAAGCTGCACGGCCGTGACGAAGTTACGCTGACCTTGTCGAAGAAGGGTTCGGGGGTGGTTACCGCTGCCGATATTCAGCTGGATCATGATGTCGAGATCGTTAATCCCGATCACGTAATCGCTAACCTGGCGTCTAACGGCGCCCTGAACATGAAGCTCACCGTAGCTCGTGGTCGTGGTTATGAACCAGCCGACTCGCGTCAGAGCGATGAAGACGAAAGCCGCAGCATCGGTCGCTTGCAGCTCGACTCTTCGTTCAGCCCGGTTCGTCGTATCGCATACGTGGTGGAAAACGCCCGTGTCGAACAGCGTACAAACCTGGACAAGCTGGTTATTGATCTGGAAACCAACGGTACTCTGGATCCTGAAGAGGCTATCCGTCGTGCTGCAACCATTCTGCAACAGCAGTTGGCTGCGTTCGTCGATCTCAAAGGTGACAGTGAGCCAGTGGTTGTCGAGCAGGAAGACGAGATCGATCCGATCCTGCTTCGCCCGGTTGACGATCTGGAACTGACTGTACGTTCGGCTAACTGCCTTAAGGCGGAAAACATCTACTACATCGGTGACCTGATTCAGCGTACCGAAGTAGAGCTGTTGAAGACTCCGAACCTGGGCAAGAAATCCTTGACTGAAATCAAGGACGTTCTGGCCTCCCGCGGTCTGTCCCTCGGCATGCGCCTCGACAACTGGCCGCCTGCAAGTCTTAAGAAGGACGACAAGGCGACTGCCTGATCGTCGTAATCACCGAACGTAGTGTTTGGTAAGGAATGAACCATGCGTCATCGTAAAAGTGGTCGCCACCTGAGCCGCACCAGCTCGCACCGCAAGGCCATGTTCCAAAACATGGCTGTGTCGCTGTTCGAGCACGAGCTGATCAAAACTACTCTGCCAAAAGCCAAAGAACTGCGCCGCGTTGCCGAGCCGCTGATCACTCTGGCCAAGACAGACAGCGTTGCTAACCGTCGTCTGGCTTTCGACCGTACTCGTTCGAAAGCTATCGTTGGTAAGCTCTTCAACGACCTGGGCAAGCGTTACGCTACCCGTGAGGGTGGCTACCTGCGCATCCTCAAGTGCGGTTTCCGCGCTGGCGACAACGCGCCTATGGCGTACGTCGAACTGGTTGATCGTGCTGTTGGCGGTGAAGCTGTATCCGCTGAGTAAGACGTCAGTCTGAAACAAAGAACCGGGCCTAGTGCCCGGTTTTTTGTGCCCGTAAGAAATGCGCGGTTCGTACAAGCTTCTACCCTGTCTGGGTCTGCACTATGTGTGGGGATCTTTCGTTAGTTTTTTTCTATTGACTGCCATAAGTTAATGAATTTGTGGCTGTCATGTTGATGATCGATACTCCCCAACAAGCCGATTAGCCGGCAGTTCAAGACTACAGAGGACGAAGATCGCATGAGCCAGAACAAGACGCTTACGACTGCCAGCGGCGCGCCAGTCGCCGACAACCAGAACTCCCGCTCCGCTGGGCCGCGTGGTCCGTTGTTGCTCGATGACTTTCACTTGATCGAGAAGCTTGCCCATTTCAACCGCGAAAACATCCCTGAGCGCCGCGTGCATGCCAAGGGTTCGGGCGCCTACGGTACTTTCACCGTCACTCGCGATATCACGCAGTACACCAGCGCCAGGCTGTTCTCTGCCGTAGGCAAGCAGACCCCGACTTTCCTGCGATTCTCCACAGTAGGCGGTGAGCGCGGATCGGCCGACACCGAGCGTGACCCTCGTGGATTCGCTCTGAAGTTCTACACCGAAGAAGGCAACTGGGACATTGTTGGCAACAACACACCGGTGTTCTTCATTCGCGATCCGCTGAAATTCCCTGACTTTATCCACACCCAGAAACGCCTGCCACAAAGCAACCTGAAAAGTGCGCAGATGATGTGGGATTTCTGGTCGCACTCGCCCGAGGCGCTGCATCAGGTCACCATTCTGTTTTCTGACCGAGGCATTCCTGACGGCTATCGCCACATGCACGGTTTCGGCAGTCACACGTACAGCCTGATCAACGCTCAAGGCGAGCGTCACTGGGTGAAGTGGCATTACAAGACCAAGCAAGGGATCAAGAACCTTGCGCCGGCTGACGCAGCGCGCCTGGCGGGCACTGATCCGGATTACGCGCAGCGTGACCTGTTCGAGGCTATCGAGCGCGGTGATTTTCCGAAATGGCGTGTGTGCATCCAGATCATGACCGAAGCCCAGGCCGCGGCGCATTACGAGAACCCGTTCGACGTGACCAAGACCTGGTCGCAGAAAGAGTTCCCGCTGATCGAAGTCGGTGAGCTGGAGTTGAATCGCAACCCGCTGAACTACTTTGCAGAAGTCGAGCAGGCGGCGTTCGGTCCAAGCAACATGGTTCCGGGTGTCGGTCTTTCACCGGACCGCATGTTGCAAGGTCGCGTGTTCGCCTATGCCGATGCGCATCGCTATCGCGTAGGCACCAATCACCAGCAACTGCCGGTGAACGCCCCGCGCAGCCCGGTCAACACCTACCAGCGTGATGGTTCGATGGCTTTTGGCAGTAACGGTGGCGCGGCACCGAATTACGAGCCGAACAGCTACGTAGAGTCGCCGAAACAAGCGCCACACTACGCCGAACCTGCACTGGCCTTGAGCGGTGCGGCTGACCGTTACGATCATCGCGAAGACGCCGACTACTACAGCCATGCGGGCGCGCTGTTCCGTTTGATGAGCGACGAGCAGAAAGCTTTGCTGGTGGGCAATATCGCAGGTGCCATGGCGGGTGTTTCCAGTGATGTCATCGACCGCCAGTTACAGCATTTCCACAAGGCCGATCCGGCGTATGGAGAAGCAATCGCAAAGCTGCTCAACGTACAGCTTAACGAAGTCTAAACGAGAAGCAGAACCGCCCTCATTGGGGCGGTTTTTGCGTTATTTAACCTGCTTTTCTCAGAATATCTTCGCTTTTATTGCGCGAAGTGAGTGACCTTGCAGTCATGTTGGTTCAAACTACAGACTTTCAAGAAGGGAGATGTAGGGCGATGCAAGGCCACCCAGACGTTATCGATTACCTCAACACGTTGCTGACCGGCGAACTGGCCGCCCGTGACCAATATTTCGTTCACTCGCGGATGTATGAGGACTGGGGATTCACCAAGCTCTACGAACGAATCAACCACGAGATGGAAGAGGAAGCCGGTCATGCCGATGCGCTGATGCGCCGGATTCTGATGCTCGAAGGCACCCCGCGCATGCGTCCGGATGACCTGGATGTCGGCACCACAGTGGAAACCATGCTCGAAGCGGATCTGCGTCTTGAGTACAAGGTGCGTGCTGCACTGTGCAAAGGCATTGAACTGTGCGAGAAGCATGGCGACTACGTCAGCCGTGACATCCTCAAGCTTCAGTTGCACGACACTGAAGAAGATCATACCTACTGGCTTGAAAAGCAGTTGGGCCTGATCAAGCTGATCGGCATTCAGAACTACCTGCAATCTCACACATCCTGATTGCGTCAGATATAAAAAAGCCCCTATCACTGACGAAGTGACAGGGGCTTTTTCATGCCCGGTGATCAGGCCCGATCGCGGATCAGCAGCGGCTTGAGGTAATGACCTGTATGAGACTGTTTCATCTCGGCCACTTCCTCCGGCGTACCGGTGGCGATGATCTGTCCACCTTTCGAACCTCCCTCGGGGCCAAGGTCCACCAGCCAGTCGGCGGTCTTGATCACGTCGAGGTTGTGCTCGATCACCACCACGGTGTTGCCGTGGTCGCGCAGGCGATGCAGTACGTCGAGCAGTTGCTGGATATCCGCGAAGTGCAGACCGGTGGTCGGCTCGTCGAGGATGTACAGGGTCTTGCCGGTATCGCGCTTGGACAGCTCACGGGACAACTTGACCCGCTGTGCTTCGCCACCAGACAGTGTCGTGGCTGATTGCCCGAGCTTGATGTACGACAGGCCCACATCCATCAGCGTCTGCAGTTTGCGCGCCAGCGCCGGCACCGCGTCGAAGAACTCCCGCGCTTCCTCGATCGTCATCTCGAGGGTTTCGTGGATGCTCTTGCCCTTGTATTTGATCTCCAGGGTTTCGCGGTTATAGCGCTTGCTCTTGCACACGTCGCACGGGACGTAGATGTCCGGCAGGAAGTGCATTTCAACCTTGATCAGACCGTCGCCCTGGCAAGCCTCGCAACGACCGCCCTTGACGTTGAACGAAAAGCGCCCCGGGCCATAACCACGAGAGCGGGATTCCGGCACGCCGGCAAACAGTTCGCGAATCGGCGTGAACAGGCCGGTGTAGGTCGCCGGGTTGGAGCGTGGCGTACGACCGATCGGGCTCTGGTCGATATCGACGACCTTGTCCAGATGCTCCAGGCCCTTGATGCTGTCGTGGGCTGCTGCTTCGAGAGTGGTCGCGCCATTGAGTGCCGTGGCGCTCAGCGGGAACAGCGTGTTGTTGATCAATGTCGATTTGCCTGAGCCGGAAACGCCGGTCACGCAAGTCAGCAAGCCGATCGGGATCTCCAGGTCGACATTGCGCAGGTTGTTGCCCCGCGCGCCCTTGAGCGACAGCACCTGCTTCTTGTTGCGCGGTGTGCGCTTGGCCGGCACTTCGATCTTCACTCGGCCCGACAGGTATTTGCCGGTGAGCGAGTCCGGGTGGGCCATGACTTCGTCCGGTGTGCCTTCGGCGACGATTTGCCCGCCATGGACCCCGGCGCCAGGGCCGATATCCACTACGTAGTCGGCCAGACGGATTGCGTCTTCATCGTGCTCGACCACGATCACCGTGTTACCGATATCGCGCAGATGCTTGAGGGTGCCGAGCAGGCGATCATTGTCACGCTGGTGCAGGCCGATGGACGGCTCATCGAGGATGTACAGCACCCCGACCAGGCCCGCGCCGATCTGACTGGCCAGACGAATCCGCTGTGCCTCGCCGCCGGACAGTGTGTCGGCGCTGCGATCCAGCGACAGGTAGTCCAGGCCCACGTTGACCAGGAACTGCAGACGCTCGCGGATTTCCTTGAGAATCTTGTCGGCGATTTCGCCACGGCGGCCGGTCATCTTCAGCTCGCCGAAGTAGTTGCAGGCATCGCCGATCGGCAGGTTGGTCACCGCCGGCAGGGTTTTCTCGCCAACCCACACATGTCGCGCTTCACGACGCAGGCGCGTGCCGCGACAGTCCGGGCACGACTGGGTGCTGAGGAACTTCGCCAGTTCTTCGCGTACGCTCGCCGATTCGGTTTCGCGGTAGCGACGCTCGAGGTTCGGCACAATGCCCTCGAATGGGTGCGAACGTTTGACAATATCGCCGCGGTCATTGAGGTATTTGAAGTCGACATTCTGCGAGCCGCTGCCATGCAGAATATATTTCTGCTGATCGGCCGGCAGTTCGTTGAAGGGTTTTTCCAGGCTGAAACCGTAGTGCGCGGCCAATGAGCCGAGCATCTGGAAGTAATAGACGTTGCGCCGGTCCCAGCCGCGTATTGCGCCTTCGGCCAGCGTCAGTTCACCGTTGACCAGACGCTTGATGTCGAAGAACTGTTTCACCCCCAGACCGTCGCAGGTCGGACAGGCACCGGCCGGGTTGTTGAAGGAAAACAGCTTGGGTTCCAGCTCGCTGATCGCATGGCCGCAGATCGGGCAGGCGAAGCGCGCGGAGAAGATCATCTCTTCGCCCGGCTCGTCGTCCATCGGTGCCACGAGAGCGATGCCGTCCGCCAGTTTCAGTGCGGTCTCGAAGGATTCGGCCAAACGTTGCTGCAGATCGGCGCGAACCTTGAAACGGTCGACTACCACCTCGATCGAGTGCTTCTTCTGTTTGTCCAGTTTCGGCAGCTCGTCCAGCTCGCAGAGCCGGCCGTTGACCCGGGCCCGGACGAATCCCTGGGCACGCAGCTCTTCGAACACCGACAGATGCTCGCCCTTGCGCTCACGGATCACCGGCGCCAGCAACATCAGCTTGCTGCCTTCCGGCTGTGCCAGCACCAGGTCGACCATCTGGCTGACGGTCTGCGCTTCCAGCGGAATGTCGTGATCCGGGCAGCGCGGCGTACCGACGCGGGCATAAAGCAGGCGCAGGTAGTCGTAGATTTCGGTGATGGTGCCGACCGTGGAACGCGGGTTGTGCGAGGTCGACTTCTGTTCGATGGAGATCGCCGGCGACAGGCCTTCGATGGTGTCGACGTCGGGTTTTTCCATCATCGACAGGAACTGCCGGGCATAGGCCGACAGGGATTCGACATAGCGGCGCTGACCTTCGGCGTACAGCGTGTCGAAGGCCAGGGACGACTTGCCGGATCCGGACAGGCCGGTGATGACGATCAGTTTGTCCCGTGGCAGGGTCAGGTCGATGTTCTTCAGGTTGTGGGTGCGGGCCCCACGAATCAGGATCTTGTCCAAAATGGCCTCGCTCGGCGGGCGTCGAAAACACAGGAGTATACGGCCAAATACTGGATGGATGCACACTATCAAATGAAGGGTTTTCTGCCTTGCATGAAGAGAGTTTCATCTATACGCGTCATAGCGTCGCGATATACCCCGTCTTTCGATGGGACTGGTAGAATCGCCGCCGGTTCACACGAGGTTTTTCCATGCACGATCCCCACAGCGAACGCATGAGTGGCAGCGAGACCCGCGCGGCGAGCGGTCTGGCCCTGGTGTTCGCCTTCCGTATGCTTGGCATGTTCATGGTGCTGCCGGTGCTGGCAACCTATGGCATGGATCTGGCGGGAGCGACCCCGGCCCTCATCGGGCTGGCGATTGGCGCTTACGGCCTGACCCAGGCGATTTTCCAGATTCCGTTCGGGATCATTTCCGACCGTATCGGCCGTCGTCCGGTGATTTACCTGGGACTGATCGTCTTCGCCCTCGGCAGCGTGCTGGCGGCCCAGGCCGATTCGATCTGGGGCGTGATCGCCGGTCGTGTCCTGCAAGGCGCCGGGGCGATTTCCGCTGCGGTCATGGCACTGCTTTCCGACCTGACCCGCGAACAGCACCGCACCAAAGCGATGGCGATGATCGGCATGACCATCGGCCTGTCGTTTGCCGTGGCCATGGTGGTCGGCCCGTTGCTGACTCGCGCATTTGGACTTTCCGGCCTGTTCCTGGCCACCGGCGGCATGGCGCTGGTCGGGATCGTGATCGTGCTGTTCATGGTGCCGAAGTCCACCGGGCCGCTGAGTCATCGGGAATCCGGTGTGGCGCGTCAGGCATTGATGCCGACGCTCAAGCACCCGGACCTGCTGCGCCTGGATCTGGGCATTTTTGTGTTACATGCGATGTTGATGTCGAGCTTCGTCGCGCTGCCCCTGGCCCTGGTGGAAAAAGCCGGGCTGCCCAAGGAACAGCACTGGTGGGTCTACCTCACAGCCTTGCTGATCTCGTTCTTCGCCATGATCCCGTTCATCATCTATGGCGAGAAGAAACGCAAAATGAAACGAGTTTTGCTCGGCGCCGTCATGACGTTGATGCTCACTGAGCTATTCTTCTGGCAGTTCGGTGACAGCCTGCGGGCTCTGGTGATCGGGACGGTGGTGTTCTTTACCGCGTTCAATCTGCTGGAAGCTTCGCTGCCGTCGCTGATCAGCAAGGTTTCACCGGCAGGTGGCAAGGGCACGGCGATGGGCGTGTACTCCACCAGCCAGTTCCTCGGTTCGGCACTCGGCGGGATTCTCGGCGGCTGGATGTTCCAGCATGGCGGTCTGTCGGTTGTGTTCCTCGGATGTGCCGGGCTGGCTGCCATCTGGCTGGCCTTTGCTGTTACCATGCGCGAACCTCCCTACGTGACGAGCCTGCGCTTGCCGTTGTCGCCCGAGGCGATCCGCGAAGCGGGTCTGGTCGAGCGCCTCAGGGCCCTCGTGGGGGTAACAGATGCAGTGATAGTCGCCGATGAAGCGGCTGTTTACATCAAACTGGATAAAGAATTAGTGGATCGCGACACCCTCGAACGCCTGGTGAACAACCCGGCCGAGGCTGCTTGCGAAGCCTAGGAGAACGTTATGGCCCGTGGGGTTAACAAAGTCATATTGGTCGGCACTTGCGGCCAGGATCCCGAAGTTCGCTACTTGCCTAACGGTAACGCCGTGACCAACCTGAGTCTGGCAACCAGCGAACAGTGGACCGACAAGCAGACTGGTCAGAAGGTCGAGAAGACCGAGTGGCACCGCGTATCGATGTTCGGCAAGGTTGCCGAAATCGCCGGCGAATACCTGCGCAAGGGTTCGCAGGTGTACATCGAAGGCAAGCTGCAGACCCGCGAGTGGGAAAAAGACGGTATCAAGCGTTACACCACCGAAATCGTGGTCGACATGCAAGGCACCATGCAACTGCTCGGCGGCCGTCCGCAACAGGGCGACCAGCAAGGCGGTGGCAACAACTATCAGCAGCAGGCGCCACGCCAGCAGGCTCCGCGTCCGCAGCAGTCGGCTCCTCAGCAACGTTCGGCTCCGGCTCCACAGCAAGCCGCACCGCAACCAGCTCCGGATTTCGACAGCTTCGATGACGACATTCCGTTCTGATTCTTCGCTGTATCCGCTTTGAATAAAAAGGCCCGTCGCTGAACACGACGGGCCTTTTTCATGGGCGCAGGTTTTTCAGTCAAGAATCAGGTGCGGCAAGAACCGGCTCGAATCCTTGGTGATCAAGCTGTTGTCTTCGCGCACGCCAATCCCCGCCGCCTGATCGCCTATGACCCAGGAACCGATCAGCGTGTAGCTGTCATCGAACTTCGGCAGCGGCGCAAATTCCTGCAGGATGAAAGGCGCATCCGTGTAGGGGCCGTCCTCTTTGACGATCAGGCCTTCGGCTGTTTGCAACTCGATGTTGGCACCTTCCCGGGAGAAGTACGGTTTGCGCACCCAGCCTTTCGGTACAGCGCTGCCCGGATTCGGATCGAGATGGGCGGCCAGCAGATTCGGATGGCCCTTGTGCAATTCCCAGAGCAGAGGCAGGGCGCCTTTATTGGAAAGAATGGCCTTCCACGCCGGTTCGAAAAACTGCGTATCGCAATCGGCAATGGCCGCACCGAACGGTTCGTGGAAGATGAACTCCCAGGCATGCAGCTTGAACAGATGCGGGATCCAGCGATCTTCGAGATCGACGAAACGTCCATCGGTTGTCAGGCCGATGTCTTCGATATCGATGTGTCGGGATTCGATACCGACCTTCTCCGCGATCAGGCGCAGATAGTCGGTGGTGCCCTTGTCCTCGACGGAGCCTTTCATCGAGGCAAAGTAGAACGGGCGCTTGAGTTTCAGCGCGGCAAAGGCTTCATGCAGTCGGGTATCGATGCTGTTGAACTGGTCGGCATGGCGCGGCAGCATCCCGCGCTCGATGCATTGTTCCAGCCAGCCCCACTGGAACGCCGCGGCCTCGTACAGGCTGGTGGGGGTGTCGTAGTTGAGCTCCAGCAACTTCGCCGGCCCGGTGCCGTTGTAGGAGAAGTCCATGCGCCCATACAGATGCGGATGACCTTCCAGCCACGACGTTCGGATCATGTCGTAGTACGGCGCGGGGATGCTCAGGCGATCGAGCAGTTCCTCGCTGTGCACGACCCGGTCCACCAGATCCATGCACATCTCGTGCAGTTCGGCGGTCGGATCCTCGAGATCGTTTTCGATCTGTGCGAGCGTGAACTGATAATACGCGCGCTCGTCCCAGTAAGGCTCATCGTCGATGGTGTGGAACAGAAAGCCGAGGCTTTCGGCCGTCTGTTTCCAGTCGTGGCGCTCGGCGCAATGGATCTTCTTCATCAGCTGCTCGAACTGCCCCAGCCGCCCCAACCGCTGCGTGCGCTGGACTGGCTGCCGAAACCGCCACGGGAAGTAGAGGACGCCACGTTGACCGGTTTGCTCCGGGAGCTGGTGTAGTCCGAATTGCTGCGAGTGGTCGGCGCCGATTCGATACGCCGGTTCAGCGTCGAAGTGTCGTACGTCTGGCGCGTATCGCGGTCGCGATACACCGTCCGCGAGTTGTTGCTCATGGCATTGCCGATCAGCCATCCGGTGAGCCAGCCGTTGCTCGACCCGCCACCGCTGGAAACGTGGGTCGTGCTCTGAGTTGTCTGGGCAGGTTCGGCATTGCCCGCCGGCATCTGCGCATTGGCAATCGCATCGAGGTTCTGTGCCGGTTCGGAATTTTGCGCCACCTTGAAACCACCGAGTTTCGGTGCAAAGCGGCCGTCGGAATTCTTCTGACACCAGCCGGCGGCAAAGTCTGCGTCGCACTTCGCTTTGTCGTCATAGGCCGGGGCGATGCGCCGGTGCTCGGCCAGGGCGGCGACGTAGGCATTCGAGCAGGCATCGGCTGCCACTTCGGCGTCGACGCACTGTTCCACGCTCTGGAAGGTGCGCTGTTGTTCCTGCGCGGCCGCTTCACCGGAAATCGCCAGGGCCACCGAAGCGGCCAGGGACAGTTGAACGTACTTGCTTCGTTTCATCTCGGGCCTCCTGCCGATCAGTAGGACGGGGTCATGCAGGCGGCGTTGAGCATGCCGACGCTGATCGCCACCGCTGCCACGTAGATGCCGGCGGCCACTTCACCGTTGGCGATGCGCTGGGACGTGCCCTTGAGCACCAGCCCGGTGGCCAGAAATGCCAGCAGTTGCACCGCGGCTGCAATCACGGCCCAGAGGACGAAGTCGAGGACGTTGATCGAGTGGGCGATGATGTTGCTCGCCGGGATCGCGAAACCGATGATCGCGCCCGACAGGGCAATGGCCGCAGCGTTGTTGCCGGAGCGAATCAGCTCGAATTCCTTGTGTGGCGTAATGCGCGTGTAGACGAATTGAAACAGCATGAACAGCAGCACGGCGCCGATCAGGTAGGCGGCGAATCCGACCAGCGCGGCCTTGTTCAGGGAAACGGACAACACTTCCAGCATGGGGAACTTCCTTTTAAATGGTGCTCAGATCGGTGGTGTACAGCGAGATGCCCAGCGATGTGCTCAGGCTGACAGTGCCTTCTTCATCCTGTTCGACGGAGAACAGCAACAGTTCGCGACGGTCGGTCAGGCCGGTTTCCCGGGCATACAGCATCGAATGGTGTTCGATGGTGTAGGACTCGTCGGGATTGATCACCTGCTCGGTGAGCGGGACCAGTTCGGTCTGGCCGCGTTCGGTGCCCCATTCCCGGGTGAAGGACACGCCGTCATGGGTGTAGGCCGGCAGGCCGATCAGGCTGTTCGGGCCCGCCAGGCGCTGCAGCTCGGCATCACTGTTGACCGTGACGTAGCTGAGGTAATTGAACAGCGTCACTGATTCGATCTGATCGTCGCCGGTGACATGGACCTGCAGCCAGAAGTCTTCGTTGTTCAGGTAATAGCGATACAGCTTGTTCGACTGGCCGAGGTCGATCCAGCCGGCGCTCCAGATCGCCTGGGCATCGGGAACCCGTACCGAGGTGCTGCCGTCGAGCAGCAGAGCGAGGGTCGTATCGAAGCGGATCGCCTTGCCCTGCGCCAGACCCAGCGGGCCGCTGGCCGCCTCGCGTGCGGGTGCCGAGCCGGTGCCGAGCAAGTTCTTTAACCATCCCATGGGTACATTCCTTGAAGCGGGTGGAAGTGTTCGTTGGCAAAACGCCGCTAGTGTAACGGCCTCGCGACGAACGAGCAGGCAAAAAAGAAGGGCACCCGGTGCCCTTCTTTTCTTCTGGCTGCCCTTACTGGGCCGACTTCTGCTTCAAGCGTTCGAGGATTGCGTTGGCGCTGCCCTCGTTCGGCGTGATGCCGGCCTCGCGCAGTTTGCGCTCCAGATCGTTGCCGGTCGTGGCATCGGCCAGTTCGTCCTGAGCGTTCAGCTCGGCGGCGCGCTGCTTTTGCTTTTCTTGCAGACGGTTCAGGGTGCCGACCGCCGTTTCCAGCTTGCCATTGGCGCCGCCGCTGGCGATGGATGCGCTGACCTGCGCTTTCTGCACGCTGTCACGGGCCTTGGCCATGTCCACTTGCTGACGCAGGCTCTTGATCCGCGCTTCGGCCTTGTTGATGTCCTTGCGCATGTTGTCGGCGTAGGTACCGAACTCGTCGCTCTGGGCTTTCTCGGTGGCGAGGTCGTTGGTCAGGATCGAAATCGCTTCGGCCACTTCCATCGCCAGGTCTTCACGGCCGGCATTCAGGGCGGAGACCGCCTTGGCTTCCAGGTCCTTGATCTTGGCGTCGTACTCGCTCACGCGATCGGCGGACAGTTTGTGCTTGGCCATGATGGTGACCAGTTCGCGACGAGCGTTGGACAGGGCGCTGTCGGCGTCACGGATTTCCTGATCGAGGATGCGCAGGGCTTGTTGGTCGACAATCGCTTCGCCGACTTCATTGGCGCCGCCGCGCAGTGCGGTGAACAACTTGCTCCAGATGGACTGAGTCATTGGATTTTCCCTGTTGATTACTTGAAGAAGTGTTCGAAGGCTTCGCTGGCGCGCTGCACGTTATCGACCAGGGTTTTCACCTCGGTGACCACGTTGGTCAGGCTCGAATCCGCACTCAGCGCGCCGAACATGTTGTAGACGGTCTGGCCGTTGGGCATGGTTTCGATGCCGATCGACGACAGTGGGAACATTTCCCGGCTGCGCAGTACCGCGTCGTTGAAGGCGCGCACGTCGGTGATCGAATCGATGTCCACCAGTACGGTGTCGACGATGATCTGCTGACCCGCGATGGCGATATGAATCGGCAGGCCGCCGAATTCGTTCATTTCCAGCTTGAGGCTGGGTTCGGAGCTCTGGATCAGGGACAGCGTGATCTCTTGCGAAGCCACCTCGTCCAGTGCCTTGAAAGCGTTGTAGAGGCTATCGATGTTCCAGTTGTTGCCTGCGCTCATGTAATTCTCCGACATGAATGAGCCAGCCAGAATCGGTTGGCGTAGCTGTTGCTCCATTTGCTTGAGCAAGCTTCGGTTTTCGGGAAGCACCCAAGTTTCGTGTTTCACATAACCGGCGGCAGCCAGGCCCGCGCGCATCTGCTTCATGTAGAAGCTGGATGGTTTTTTCACGGACGTTGTCGAGCGCACTCCCTTCGGGCTCTCCGATTTTGTTGGCGGGGAGTTGCTTTTCATGGCGATGACTCCGTTATGAACATCTCACGCGTGAGCCACACTACAATCAATTCAAAGTGCCATCAATGGCTCACGCGTGAGATTTTCTCAGCCCGCGAAAAAAAGCCCGCAACAGGGCGGGCCGGGTTTCATTTCACAAACGTGCGACAGGCGCTCAACGACTGTTGGAGAGGAACTCCTGCGCGCAAACCACGTTGGCGTAGGCGAACGCCAGCGAAGACATGAATGCCGCATGCACCTGAGCGGCCGGCACGGTCAGGCCATTGAATTCCAGGTCGCGGGTGGCGCAGGCATCGTGGATCACTGTGACCGTATAGCCCAGGTCTGCCGCTGCCCGGACCACGCCGTCGATGCACATGTGGCTCATGCTGCCGACCACCACCAGTTCCTTGATGTCTTGTTCGTCCAGGATCGATTGCAGCTCGGTTTCGCGGAACGCGTTGACGAAGTGCTTGAGCACCACGGGTTCATCGGCGCGGTTGAGTACCTTGGGGTGCAGCCTTGCGCCCTCGGAGCCTGGGGTAAAGAACGGGGCATCCGCCGAGGTGAATTCGTGGCGGATGTGGATCACCGGATCACCCGCTTCACGGAACGCGGCGATCAGTCGGGCGGCATTGTCGGCGGCGGCATCGACGCCTGTCAGCGGCCACTTGCCTTGGGGGAAGTAGTCGTTCTGGATATCGACTACGATGAGTGCTTGCCTGGCCATGGGGGTGTCCTCGAAGTGTTGTTGGCAGTGGATTGAGTATTGGCGCTGGCCACGGTTTCGAGGATTGGCCGCACCGACAATAGACAGGGGAAAACTGACAATGGGCGTTGAAAGGGCCGTTGCCGAGCTGGGCGTGCTGATTTATCCCGGCGCGCAAATGGCGGCGGTGCATGGCTTGACCGACCTGTTCGGCGTGGCCGACCGGATCGCTGTCGAGCATCAGACCGTACAATTGCCGCGGCTGCGCGTGAGTCACTGGCAGGTCGAGAACGAGCAGGCTCCGGTCAGGGTTTACGACAGTCATCCCGCGGAAGAAACGGGTTTGCTGGCGGTGCTGATCCCACCTTCGATCGCCGGGTTCAGCGCAGAGCAGGCATCGGCGGGGCTGCTGCAATGGCTGCGCGCCCAGCATGCCCGTGGTGCGACGCTGGGCGGCGTTTGCGTAGGCTCGTGGTTGCTGGCTGAGAGCGGACTGCTCAATGGTCGCAGTGCCACCACTCACTGGACCTCGGCCAAGGCTTTTGCCGAGCGCTATCCGGATATCACTCTCAAGGCGGATACACCGATTGTCGATGATGGCGACCTGATCACCACGGCCGGTCTGATGGCCTGGTCGGAATTGGGGTTGCGGCTGGTTGATCGTTTGTTGGGGCCGAGCATCGCCAGCGCCACCGCGCGGTTTCTGGTGATGGATCACAGCGACAGCGCCAGTGCCTGCGGCAGCAATTTTGCGCCGATTCTCAGTCATGGCGATGCCGCGATTCTCAAGGTCCAGCACTGGCTGCAAAGTACTGGCGCGACCGACGTGTCGCTGGCGGCGATGGCCGGGCGCTCGGGCCTGGAAGAACGCACCTTTCTGCGCCGGTTCCGGGCCGCGACCGGCCTGAAACCCACCGAGTACTGCCAGCACCTGCGGGTTGGCAAGGCCCGGGAAATGCTCGAGTTCACCAACGGCACCATCGACCACATCGCGTGGACGGTGGGGTATCAGGATCCGGGAGCGTTTCGCGCCATCTTCAAGAAAATCACCGGGCTGGCGCCGAGTGACTACCGCAATCGGTTCGGCGTGACCCCGCCGCCGGCGCTGGCGAGATAGCACCACGCAGTCGTGCAAAATGCCGCGATCGTGGCGGCCATCGTGCAGATTGAAACGGGCGCAAAGCCAGTACGAAAAGACTAAATGACTGATCTGCAAAGGTTTTGCCGCTGCCGTCGGTTGGCCTGATCTCTGCACCCTCTCACCTACATTCACCGAGCCGCTGGAAGGGGGGCGCATGACCCCGATACCTCGCAACAAAATAGTGGTCGCCCATTCCGTACGTCCCGACGCGCCGCAACACGAAGTGCAGACCAACAAGGCGCTGGCCCGTTGGCTGGCGCAGATTCTCGGGCTGAAATTCGGCGGCAGTTACGACGCGCAAAAGCACAAGGGCCGTGACCTGTATCTGTTGCCGACCCAAACCATCGTCGGCGCCGCCAAAGCTCTGGAAATGGGGATCAAGGGCCCGGACGATCTGTGGGGCGGTTTCGTCGAACACGATTTCATCTGCACCAAAGCCATCAGCCATGGCTTGCGCAGCCATCAGGCCAAAGCACCGCAAGGCTGGTCGCCACTGTTTTCCGAACGCATTCGCAATGTCGTGCTCGACGGGCTCAGTGTGTTCGCCCTGGAAGATGCACGACCTGCCGCCGAACATTTGCTCTACAGCGGGCCGATTCGCCTCAAGCCGATCCACGCCTGTGCCGGGCGCGGTCAGGAAGTGGTCAAGAGCCTGGATGCGTTCGACGACATCCTCGCCCGACCCGAGGCTGCAACGCTGTTCAGTGAAGGCGTGGTGCTGGAGCAGGACCTGAGCCAGGTCGTCACCCACAGCGTCGGCCAGTCGTTCATCGGCGACCGGGTGCTCAGTTACTGTGGTGATCAATACTTGACCGAAGATGCCCGCGGCGAAGAGGTCTATGGCGGTTCAAACCTGCTGGTGGTGCAGGGCGGTTATGACGACTTGCTGAAACTGGATCTGCCGGACGATGTGCGGTTGGCCATCGAGCAGGCACAGGTTTTTGACCGGGCGGCGGATGAAGCCTATCCACGGTTCTACGCTTCGCGACGCAACTATGACATCGCCCAGGGCCTGGACAATGAAGGCCAGCCGCGCAGCGGCGTCCTCGAACAGTCCTGGCGCATGGGCGGCGCCAGCAGTGCCGAAGTGGCGGCGCTGCAGAGTTTCGTCAATGACCCTTCGATGCGCGCGATCCGCGTCTCGTCGGTGGAAACCTATATCGACCGTGCCCTGCCGGCGGACGCCATCGAGGTCTATCGCGGCCCGGCCGAGAACAGCGACTTTCTTCTCAAATACGTAACGGTCCAATCCTATGACGGCTAGAAGTGAAAGCATTCAAATCGACATTGATGACGAGCAGATGAGCGGGACATTCCTCAGTCCCAAATCGAAAGTCCCCGGCGTATTGTTCGTGCACGGCTGGGGCGGCAGTCAGGAGCGGGATCTGGAACGGGCCAAAGGCATCGCCGGCCTGGGCTGTGTGTGCCTGACGTTCGACCTGCGCGGGCACACCGGCGGCACCGGCATTCCGCTGAGCCGGGTCACCCGCGAAGATAACCTGCGTGACTTGCTGGCGGCCTACGACCGGCTGCTCGCCCACCCGGCGCTGGACACTTCGGCCATCGCGGTGGTGGGCACCAGCTATGGCGGTTATCTCGCCTCGATCCTCACCTCATTGCGCCCGGTGCGCTGGTTGGCGCTGCGAGTGCCGGCGCTGTACCGCGACGAACAATGGCACACGCCCAAGCGCGATCTGGACAAGGCCGACCTGCGCGATTATCGCAGCACGCTGATACGCGCCGACAGCAACCGTGCCTTGCACGCCTGCTCGCAATTCACCGGGGATGTGCTGCTGGTGCAGTCGGAAACCGATGACTACGTGCCCCACGCGACGATCATGAGTTACCGCGCTGCGTGCCAGCAGACCCACTCGCTGACCCACCGCATCATCGACGGTGCCGACCATGCCCTGAGCGATCCAACCTCACAGCAGGCCTACACCTCGATCCTCGTCGACTGGATCACCGAAATGGTGGTGGGCGAGCGGTTGAGCATCATTCAGTCCACATGATTTGTGGTGTCTCTTCGGACGCCTTCGCGAGCAAGCCCGCTCCCACATTTGAAATGCGTTCTGCCTGTGGGAGCGGGCTTGCTCGCGAAGGGGCCACCAGCCATAACAAAAAAATCAGGACGGCTTCTTCTCGATCCGCAGCGCCTTGGCCTTGGCTTCCACCACCAGGTACATCAGCACGGTGATCAGCAGCGGCAACAGGAAATAGATCGCCCGATACGCCAGCAGCCCCGCCACCAGGCTGCCGCGTGAAGCCTCGTGTTGCAGCAGCGCCACGAACACCGCTTCCAGCACGCCGAGCCCGGCGGGAATGTGGGTGATGACGCCGGCAATCGCACTGATCAACAGCACCCCGAGCACCAGCGGGTAGTCGAGCTTGCTCGGCAGCAAAGTGAAAATCACCGCTGCCATCAGCGACCAGTTCAGCGCCCCGAGCAGTAACTGCAGGACCGCCATGCGCAGCGACGGCAGGTTGATTTCCACCCCACGAATCGACCACTCGCGCCGCCGGGAAAACTGGCAGGCGACCAGGTACCCGGCACTCACCAACAGCAGCAATACACCAATGCCTTGCAACGCATCGCTGCTGACTTTCCAGCCCGGTGGCATGCGCACCAGTCCGCTGCTGAACACCACACCCGCGATGGTCATGTAGCCGAACCAGTTGGTCGCCAGGCTCAGGCCGAGGATCTTGGCGATGTTGCTTTTGCTCACGCCGAGCCGCGAGTACAACCGATAACGCATGGCGATCCCGCCGACCCAGGCGCTCAAATTAAGGTTGAACGCATAGCTGATGACGCCCACCGGCAGGATCTGTTTCCAGGTCAGGTCCTGACGAATGTAAGTGCGGCCGATCAGATCGAAACTGGCGTACACCAGAAAACTCAGCAGCGTCAGGCTGGAGGCGATGATCAGCGTGCGCACCTTGAAATCGGCGAGGGTTTGCAACACCTCGGCCCATTCGATGCGGCTGGCGAACATCGTCAGCAGAACGATCAGCGCGAGAAAGAACAGCAGGGTCAGCGGACGCTTCCAGCGACTCCAGCGGGACTTGCCCGCCGTTGCCGGATGCACCGCCGCGTGGGCTTCGGAATGGCTCATGAAGGATCGCTCCCAGCGGCAGGGGTAAAGGGTTTGAGCCGTGGTTTGTGCGCCGGCAGCCAGCCGGCCATGGCCGGAAAATGGCGCAGGAAGTGAAACACCAGAAAACCCACGGTCATGTGCCAGATCCGCCCGCGTGGCGATTTCGCGGCGTCCATCGCCTTGCAGTGGTTGTGGCTGAGGTCTTCGAGGCGTTCGAACAAGTGGCGATTGAAGGCGCGGTCGCGGATCAGCACGTTGGCTTCCAGGTTCAGCGAAAGGCTCAGCGGATCAAGATTGCTCGAGCCGACGGTGCTCCATTCCTCGTCCACCAGCGCCACTTTGCCGTGCAGCGGGCGCTCGCAATATTCATGAATCTGCACCCCTGCCTTGAGCAGGTAGTCGTAGGTCATGCGCGCGGCGAGTTTGGCCACCAGCATGTCCGGTTGCCCCTGCAGAATCAGCCGCACCTCGACCCCGCGCCGGGCGGCGTTGCGGATCTCGCGCAGCAGGCGATAGCCGGGAAAGAAGTACGCGTTGGCGATCACCACCCGCCGTTGGGCGCGGCGCAGCACTTGCAAATAGACGTCTTCGATATCGGTGTGGTGGTGGTCGTTGTCGCGAAACACCAGACGCACCTGACCATCGTGATCATCGAACGCCATCTCGGCACGCCGCTGCCGTCGCCGTTGCCACCAGAACCTTGCGCGTCCCGGTCGGCCGCTTTGCAGCAGGGCGAAATGATGGATGTCGGTCACCGCCGGGCCTTGAATCTCCACCGAGTAATCCTGCTTCGCTTCGGGGCCGAAATCGGCCAGGTGATCGCCGGAAAAATTGATCCCGCCGATGAACGCGATCAAGCCGTCGACTACCACGATCTTGCGATGCAGGCGGCGGAACCAGTTGGTGCGGATACCCAGGCGCTTGGGGGCCGGATCGAAGATCTGCAGGTGCACGCCGGCGTCGCTCAGGGCGGTGAGGTAACCGGTGCTCAATTCGCCGCAACCGAAGCCGTCGAAGCTGACGGTGGTGCGCACCCCACGCCGGGCGGCATCGATAAGAATCTCCTGCAATTCCTTGCCGACCTTGTCCTCGAAGACGATGAAAGTCTCCAGCAGGATTTCGCTTTTCGCTGCGCGCATCGCTTCGAACACTCGGGGGAAATACTCCTCGCCGTTTTCCAGCAACTCGACGCGGTTGTTGCCCTGCCAGCGATACTCGACATCGACGGTGCCGGGCTCGCGCACGGGCGGGGTCATGCTGACGGGCTCCACGGCGGATTTCTCCAGCGGTGCGCTGCTCATAGTTCAATCTCCACCGACAGCGGGACGTGGTCGGAAAGGTGTGACCAGGGACGGTTCGCCAGCACTTTGGGCTGACTGGCCTTGAGGTTGCGTACGTAGATCCGATCCAGGCGCAGCAGCGGCAGGCGGGCCGGAAAACTGCGTGCCGGTTTGCCTTGATGCGCCACAAACACTTCGCGCAGGCCACAGGGTTCAAGCAATCCGTCAGCACGCTGGCGCCAGTCGTTGAAATCGCCGGCGACGATCACCGGCGCATCATCGGGCAGTTCGGCCAGGCGCTCGCGCAGCAGGCGCAACTGGTCGTTGCGATGGCTTTCGCGCAGGCCCAGATGGACGCAGATCGCATGCACTTCACGGTCGTCTCCCGGCAGGCGCAGTACGCAGTGCAACAGGCCGCGGTTTTCGTGGCCGCTGATCGAAACGTCGAGGTTGTCATGGCGCACAATCTGGAATTTCGACAGCAGCGCATTGCCGTGATCGCCCTCCGGGTACACCGCGTTGCGCCCGTAGGCGAACTGCGGCCAGAGGCTGTCGGCGAGAAACTCGTACTGCGGCATCGTCGGCCAGTTGTCATAGCGTTTGGGATGGTGCTCGTGGGTGCCGTGGACTTCCTGAAGAAACACCACGTCGGCGGACACGCTGCGCACCGCTTCGCGCAGTTCCGGCAGGATGAAGCGCCGGTTCAGGGCGGTGAAGCCCTTGTGGGTGTTCACCGTCAGCACGGTGAAACGGCGCTCGGTGGTGATGACCGTGGACTGCTCGTCGGTGAAGCCGAGCGGCTCGGGAATGCTCATGCGAGTACTCCTTCGGCGGCCGGTTCGCCGGGCACGGTTTCGAGGTTTTTATCCAGCTCGAAATGCTGCAACAGCCTGCGGGCATCGAAAGGCGCGCGGACCTTGATGTCATTGTCGAAGTAGCAGAAAACTTCGCGGGATTTGCGCGCCCGAGGCTTCAGGCGCGGGGCGATCAGATGGGCGTCGCCCGGTTGCCGGCCATGGTGCCAGGCGTCGATACGTTCGGCCCAGCGCTTGATGGCGGGCTCGGTGTAGCCGCTGGCATAGAGCTCTTGTGCACCGTGCAGACGCAGGTAGACGAAATCGCTGGTGAGGTCTTCATGATACGGCCACTTGCCTGCGGTATCGGCGATCACCAGAGCAGTGTTATAGCGTTTGAGCAGGCGCACGAAATCGACGTCGATGAAACTGTCATGGCGGATTTCCACGGCATGGCGCAAAGGCTTCTTGCCGTATGCCTTCAGGCTGGCATGGCCATGCAGGTGGGAGTCATGCCGGCGGGCGAGCGCTGCGGCAGCTTCGGTGTCGTGGGGCAGTTGGGCAAGGAAGTGTTCGAAGAGGGACGGATCGAATTTGAAGCTGGGCGGAAACTGCCAGAGGATCGGCCCGAGCTTTTCCTTCAGTTCGAGAATCCCGGAGGCAAAGAAATTCGCCAGGGGTTTTTCGATCTCGCGCAATCGACGGATGTGCGTGATGAAACGCGGTGCCTTGACGCTGAACACGAAACCTTTCGGCGTCTCGGCATACCACTGGGCGTAGCGTTCCGGTCGTTGCAGCGCATAGAACGAGCCATTGATCTCGATGCTGTTGACCGCTCGCGAAGCGAACTGCAGTTCGCGTTTCTGAGCCAGTCCCCGGGGGTAGAAATCCCCGCGCCACGGGGCGTAGCGCCAGCCTGAAATACCGATGTGAATCGTCGCCATCTCGCCCTCCCGTCGAAAGTCCCCGTGTTGCCTCTGTCTGTGGATGACTGCAGACGGTTCGGGAAAGTTTCGACGGGAGTACGGGCGGTCGGTATTCGCAGGATCAGTGGCCAGTGACGACCCGGGTAGAACCGCCCGTGGATCCGGCATACACCGGGCCCAGTCGATCGAGGCGACCGCTCAAGGCTGTCAGGGCCAATGCCACCAGCACCACCAGGCCGCCGATCCACGCGGTGTGAATCAGGCCGAGGTGCTCGACAATCAACCCGCCACCCCACGCACCGCCGGCAATCCCGAGGTTGAACGCGGCAATGTTCAGGCCCGATGCAACGTCCACGGCTTGTGGTGTGTGATGTTCCGCCTGGCGCACCACATACACCTGCAAGCCCGGCACGTTGCCGAAGGCGACGGCGCCCCAGACCAGCACGGTGGCCAGTGCCAGCCACGGGTTGGCGGCGGTGAAGGTGAGCACGAACAGCACGGCGGCGAGCAGGGTGAAGATGATTTTCAGGGCACTGATCGGCCCGCGTTTGTCTGCCAGTTTGCCGCCCCAGATATTGCCGACGGCCACCGACACGCCATACACCAGCAACACCAGGCTGACCGTGCCGGCGCTGAAGCCGGAGAGGTCCTGAAGGATCGGTGCCAGGAACGTGAAGGCGATGAACGAGCCGCCGTAACCGATGGCGGTCATGGCGTACACCAGCAACAGGCGCGGTTGCTTGAGCACCTGCAATTGCTGCAACAGCGACGCCGGTTTGCTGTGAGCGATGTTGTTCGGCACGTAAAGCAGGCTGCCGATGAACGCGATCACGCCGAGTGCCGACACCGCGAGGAAGGTTTCACGCCAGCCGAAATGCTGACCGATGAACGTGCCCAGCGGCACGCCAGTGACCAGTGCCACGGTCAGGCCGGTGAACATGATCGCAATCGCACTGGCGGCTTTTTCCTTGGGCACCAGGCTGGTGGCGATGGTCGAGCCGATGGAGAAGAACACGCCGTGGGCCAGACCCGTGACGATCCGCGCCAGCACCAGCGATTCATAACTCGGCGCCAGCCAGGCCAGCAGGTTGCCGAGGGTGAACAGCACCATCAGCGACAGCAGCAACAGTTTGCGCGGGACTTTGCCGGTGAGGGCGGTCAGCACCGGCGCACCAATGGCTACGCCGAGGGCATACAGACTGACCAGCAGACCGGCGGAAGGCAGACTGACGCCAAGATCGGCGCCGATGGTGGGAAGCAGGCCAACGATGACGAACTCGGTCGTCCCGATGGCGAATGCGCTGAGGGTCAGCGCGAGCAGGGCAATGGGCATGACGGCACTCCGGTTGAGGTTTGAATGGAGCGCAGTGTCGGGGTTTGCTGAGGGTGGAAAAATACAGGGATGGGCATTTGATATTTGACCTGAGAGCAAAGATCGAAATGCGGCTCTCAAGGCGTTCTTGAACTTTGCCAAGCCAAAACCGATCAGTTCCTTACAGGTTCAACCAAGGAGCTCTGCGTTTTGACCAGGTTCAGGATCGCGATTCTATTGGGGGCATTGCTGTTGTTCGGCGGCCATGCCGTGCAAGCAGCCAGCCTGCCGGGCGTTCCGGCGGCCATTGAAGAGCCGGCCAAACCGGAGCCGATCGTGCAGGGCGGTCTGCTCGGTGCCATCAGTTCCAGCATCGACGACGTGCAGGACAAACTCGATCTCAACGAGCATCTGGTCGACGCCTGGCGCCTGCGCGCCGACCGGGCGGCGGATGAGGTCGACAGGCTGGTCAATCAACCTTCGAACCGGTCCGGCTGGAGCGTGGCGGGGGATTTCATGATGCTGTCCGGCGTGTGGCTCGGCACCTTTGCTGTGTTGACGGTGCTTGGCAGCGTTCTGGCCAAGCGGATGCGCGAGGGCCGCTGGCTGCGTACCCGCCAGCGCAGCCAGGATCTGCTCGGTTACCTGTTGCCCTACACGCTGCCCGCGCTCATCTGTCTGCCGCTGACCCTGTACGTCAGCCATTTTCTGTCGGCCTCGGTCGGTCGGGCGCTGGCGCTGTGTTTTGCCTACGCCACCAGCAGCGGGACATTTTCCACGTCGATGCTGTTGTGCGTGGTGGTGATGTTCAACACCGGCCACAAGCGACGAGCTGCGCAGATCATTCGCGACTACTGCCCGAAACCGCTGTTCCTGATCGGCTTTCTCGCTGCGTTGAGTGATGCGTTGACCAGCCCGCAGATCGCCCGGCAACTGGGCGGCAACATCACCAGCAGCATCGCGGTGTTCACCGGTCTGCTGGCGTCGATCATCTTCGGTCTGCTGGTGATTCGTTTGCGCCGGCCGGTGGCGCACCTGATCCGTAATCGCCCGCTGGCCCAACGCCTGAAACAACCGTCGCTGCAGGAATCGCTGCGGATTTTTTCCGGGCTCTGGTACTGGCCGATCGTGCTGATGGTGCTGGTCTCGGCGGTCAATCTGATCGGTATCGGCGAGGACAACCAGAAAGCCCTGCGCTGCGCGTTGCTCACCACGGTGTTGCTGATCGGCACGGTATTTCTCAGCACCGTGCTGCAACACCTGTTCAAGTCGCGCCGGGCCGAGGCGATCCAGCGTAGCAGTGCCTACAAGGAACGCTTTCTCAGCCTGTTGCACGCCTTGCTGCGGATCGTCATCGCGATTGCGTTCATCGATATCCTCGGGCGGATCTGGGGCGTGTCACTGATCGACTTCGCACAAAGCAGCACGGTCGGCCGGGCGATCAGCAACGCCTTGAGCAGCATCGGCCTGATCTTTCTCGTGACGTGGCTGTTGTGGGTAGTGCTCGACACGGCGATTCAGGAAGCGCTGAAACCGCCGGTCAGCAAACGCTCGGCGCGCCAGCCCAGCACCCGGGTGAAAACCATCCTGCCGCTGCTGCGCAACGCGATCAAAATCATCCTGGTGGTGATCTGTGCGATCACCACCATGGCCAATCTGGGGATCAACGTCGCGCCGCTGCTGGCCGGTGCCGGGGTGGTCGGTCTGGCCATCGGTTTCGGCTCGCAACAACTGGTGCAGGACGTGATCACCGGGCTCTTCATCATCATCGAAGACACCCTGTCGATCGGCGACTGGGTGGTGCTCGATTCCGGGCATGCCGGCACGGTCGAAGGCCTGACCATTCGCACCCTGCGCCTGCGTGACGGCAAGGGCTTCGTGCACTCGGTGCCGTTCGGCCAGATCAAGGCCGTGACCAACCAATCGCGGCAGTTTGCGTTCGCGTTTTTCTCGGTGCAATTCACCTACGACACCGATGTCGACAAGGCCATCGAGCTGATTCGTCAGGCCGGGGATTCGATTCGCGAAGACCCGTTCCTCAAGTACAACCTGCAAGGTCCGCTGGACGTGTTCGGCGTGGACAGGATGGACCTGAACGGCGTGGTGCTGACCGCACAGTTCCGCACGGTGTCGGGCGGGCAATATGCGGTGAGTCGCGCGTTCAACCAGCGTTTGAAAAAGCTTGTGGATAACAGCCCGTGGGTGCATTTCGCGCAGACTTATCCACAGCAGGTCTTGTTGCCCAGGCGACAGGAAGACGAGGCGCCAGCGGCGCATTCGTCGGTGGTGTTGCCAGCGCAATCGCCGACTCAGTAGGAGTTCTTGTGGTGCATGTGCCGGCCTCTTCGCGGGCAAGCCCGCTCCCACAGGACTCGGTGTGATGCCGAAATAGCAGCCGCACCACAAACCATTGTGGGAGCGGGCTTGGTCCGGGCGGCGATCCGACGAAGAGGCCAGACCGGTTTACATCAATGTCGGATCAGTTTGCTGCGTAGCTGCTCCATGGAAACCTGGTCCGGTTCCCCCCAGAATTGCGGCTTGCCCGCGACCTCGGCAGCCACCGGCAGGCCGTCGCGATACACCAGCCGATTGCTAGCCAGCGCCGGCACTTTCGTGCCTGGTAGCAGGGTGCCGACGAGGTTCAGCGGATCGACCCCGCACACGGCGATCAGGCTGCCGTCAGGAGGGCGACGGCGGACTTCGCGCAGGAGCGGTATCGCCTCAGGCAGGGCGAATTGCTCGCCGGCCAGACCGCTGACAAACCGCCCGCCACGAATCTCGCCGCGCGCCTCCAGCCGATGGAACGTGCGCAGCAGTTCGCGCCAGCTGGGCAGCCAATCGGCTTCGCGTTCCAACAGACGCCAGAACACCACGCCATAGCGGCGCAACAAGGTCATGGCAACGTGTTCGAGGGTTTCGGGCGACGGCGTTTGACGGTTTTCCACCACCGGCCCGCGACGTAAAAGCGCCCAGCGACCGGCATCGTCCATGCCGCCGACAAACGCCCCGCGCCCGCGTCGACTGCTGCGTTGCTGGCGCTTGCTCGCCGGGGTGATCAGCGCTCGCAATCCGGCAAAACTGTCGGCATTCACCAGACCGGCGCCGACCAGTTCCTGCAAGGCGATTTCCAGTTCGGTGCGCAGCAGGTGCGCTTCATGAATCAGCTCATCGAAAAACAGCGCCCCATGCTGGCTGAGGGCCTCGAAGACTTTGTGCGTCTTGGGTGACAGTTCGCTGGCGGGTGTCTGCTCGGCCAGCGCACTCCATAACCCGACCTGACTGCGCGGCAGCAATACGACCGGTGTGCTGCGAAGCGCCGTTCCGCTGGTTTTCTGCCGGGCGCTGAGTCGCATCCACACCTGTTTTCCACTGCGGCACAGATCATCCAGCCAGCTCGGTGAATAATCCTTGAGCCTGGCCGGAAGAATGTCACTGTCCCACGCCGATGCCGCTGCCGGGTAGCCTTCGAACTGACCGATAATCGCCGGCAACACGGCGCTGCCCTGACCACGGGTGGACGGGGACAAGTGCTGCCAGTCGAACAGAAACCGCATGAAATCCTGCAACGCCACCGGCTCGATTTCCCGGCGCAGGCGCTTGACCGTGTAGCGGTGAATTCGCGCCAGCAGATGCCGTTCGCACCATTCTTCAATCGTCAGCCCCGGGGTGAACCGACCGCGCAGCACATAGCCTTCACGTTCCAGTTGGGCGAGGGCTTGATGGACGTGTGCGGGCGGCAATGACAGCGGTTGTGCGATGGCCTCCAGTGGCAGCGGGCCGAATGCACTCAGTCGTGCGCGGATGACTTCCACCAAGGCATCGTCGGTGGTCCAGGCTTCATCGAAACCTGGCAGTGCTGGCAGTGCCGAAGACGCCTGTGGATAAAGCGCTTGCAGACAGGTCAGGCGTTCCCGCGCCAGCCACAGCGAATGCTCGGGATCGATTTGCAGTTGGCAGGCTCGCCCGGTCTCGGCCAACGCATTCAGCCAGTCGCGCCAATGCAGGTTGGCCTCGACTTCGCGGCCGCTGATGCAGGCCAGGCTCATCAACGCTTCGTGCATTTCATCGGCGCTGTTCGGTGTCGGCCAGGCTTCTTCACGTACGGCGGTGATCGCGTCGGCGTCCAGCGCGCCGAGGTCATCGGTGGATTGCGGATCGCTCCAGCGGCGATTCAGCACGGCCTGGGTCCGCCGCTCTTCCAGTGGTGCATCGTCAAGAAAGGTGTAGGGGCGGGCGCTGAGGATTTCCGCCGCCAGCGGCGAGGGCGCCGGCAGGTCGCGAGCGATCAGCCGCACTTCGCCGCATTCCATGCGCCGCAGCAATTGCAGCCAGCCTTCGCAGTCCATCGCCTCGTGCAGGCAATCGTCGAGGGTCTGTTCCACCAGCGGATGCTCGGGAATTTCCCGTTCGCCGGCGAGATTTTCCAGGCAGGCGATCTGATCGGGAAACACGCTGGCGATGAGGTCTTCGCTTTTCATTCGCTGCAACTGCGGCGCGACTTTGCGCCCGCCCGTGTAGCGCGGCAGGGCCAGCGCCACCCCGGCATTCCAGCGCCAGCGCACACCGAACAGCGGTGCATCCAGCACCGCCTGAATCAGGATGTGCTCGGCGCTGTTGCTGTGCAGATAACGCCAGACGTCATCGAGCTCGAAACTGTGGCTGGTGGACAGCGACAGGACGATGGCGTCTTCACTGGCGGCGGCCTGCAATTCGAAGTTGAAGGTGCGACAGAAACGCTTGCGCAGGGCCAGGCCCCAGGCACGGTTGATACGACTGCCGAACGGCGAATGGATGATCAGTTGGGTGCCGCCGGACTCGTCGAAAAAACGCTCCATCAGCAGCGTGTCCCGGGACGGCAGGGCGCCGAGGGCGAGGCGGGCGCGGGCCAGATAATCCACGAGCTGTTCGGCGCTGGCCAGGTTCAGGCCGAGGGTGTCGGTCAGCCAGTCGAGGGCAGGTTGCAGATTGCCGGGGCTGGCACTGAGCAATTGATCGAGTTGCGCGTGCAGCCGAGCCACGGCCGCCGACAGTTCATCGCTGCGCCCCGGGGCCTCGCCGAGCCAGAACGGAATGGTCGGCGGCTGGCCCTGGGCATCCTCGACCCGCACCTTGCCGGTTTCCACCCGCAGGATTCGGTAGGAAGTATTGCCGAGCTGGAACACATCACCGGCAATGCTTTCCACGGCGAAGTCTTCGTTGACGCTGCCGATATTCAGGCTTTGGGGTTCTAGCAATACGCTGTAGTCGGCGTTGTCCGGGATGGTGCCGCCACTGGTGACCGCTGTCAGCCGCGCACCGCGCCGCCCACGCAGGGTTCGGCTCACCGCGTCGCGGTGCAGGTAGGCGCTGCGGATGCCCTGACGGCCGTTGTAACCCTCGGCGAGCATGCCCAGCAGCGCCTGATAATGTTTTTCGTCGAGGCGGGCGTAGGGCTCGGCCCGGCGGAACAGTGCGAGCAAATCGTCCTCGCCCCATTCCTGGCAACTGACCTCGGCGATGATCTGTTGCGCCAGCACGTCCAGCGGCGCTTCGGGGATGTGCAGCGTATCGAGTTCACCCCGGCGCACGCAGTCGAGCAGCGCGGCGCATTCGATCAGGTCGTCGCGGGTGGTGGCGAACAGGCGCCCCTTGGGCGTACCGCCGACCTGGTGTCCCGAGCGGCCGACCCGTTGCAGAAAACCGGCAATCGAGCGCGGCGAGGCGATCTGGCACACGAGGTCGACTTCGCCGATGTCGATCCCCAATTCCAGCGACGCGGTGGCGATCAGCACTTGCAGCTCGCCACGCTTGAGCCGCTGTTCCGCATCGAGTCGAAACTCTTTGGCCAGACTGCCGTGGTGCGCCGCCACCGCCTGTTTGCCGAGGCGCTCGCTCAGGTGCCGGCTCAGGCGTTCGGCCAGGCGTCGGGTGTTGACGAAAATCAGCGTGGTGCGGTGTTCACGGGCCAGCGTGGCGAGACGGTCGTAGACCAGTTCCCAGACGTCATTGGCCATTACGGCGGACAACGGCACCGGCGGTACTTCGATGCCCAGATCCCGTGGGCGCGCGTGACCGATGTCGATGATCTCGCAGGGGCGCTCATGGCCGACCAGAAACCGTGCGACCGCATCGATCGGTTTTTGCGTGGCCGACAGGCCGATGCGGGTCAGCGGTTCGGTGCACAACGCCTGCAAGCGTTCGAGACTCAAGGCCAGGTGGCTGCCACGCTTGCCGGCAGCGATGGCGTGTATTTCATCGACGATGACAGTACGCGTGGTGCCGAGCATCTTGCGGCCGGATTCGGAACCGAGCAGCACGTAGAGCGATTCCGGAGTCGTCACCAGAATGTGTGGCGCGCTCTTGCGCATGGCGGCGCGGTCTTTTTGCGGGGTGTCGCCGGTACGCACGGCGGTGGTGATTTCCAGCGCCGGCAGATCCATTTGGCGTAACTGTTCGGTGATTCCCGCCAGCGGATTCTGCAGGTTGATGCGGATGTCGTTGGACAGCGCCTTGAGCGGCGAAACGTAGACCACCAGGGTTTCGTCCGGCAGGCCGTCAGGCGTTTCCAGGCCGCGGTGGACCAGTTCGTCGAGCACCGCGAGGAACGCGGTAAGGGTCTTGCCGGAGCCGGTGGGTGCGGCGATCAGCGTCGAACGGCGCTGGCGGATCAACGGCCATGCGCGGGCCTGGGCGGCGGTGACCGTCGCAAATGTGCGGCTGAACCAGGCGCTGACGGCGGGGTGAAAGCCTGCCAGCGCCGCGTCCTTGGGGATGGGCAGATTCATGTCTGCAGTTATGCGGGTGGGCGGGCGAAGTTGCAAGTACCGCTGGAGATCTACACTTTACGGGTGACGGTTGCGCACTAAACCCGCAAAATGCAACGATTCCGGCAATTATCGACGACGCTGTACCAAACATCGTCGCCAAAGCCATCGTTCCAATCAGACTGGGCCTGCTGACTCTATGCGAATGCGCCTTATGTTACTGGGCGGCGGAAATGCCCTTGGGCAGGCGCTGATTCGCCTCGGTGCGGAGGAAGACATCGGTTTCCTCGCCCCCCGCCCTCCCGAAGACGGCTGGGATGCCGCGAGCCTGACTCAACTGCTCGACGACACTCGTCCCGATGCGTTGATCAACCTTGCCTACTATTTCGACTGGTTCCAGGCCGAGACCGTCAGTGAAAGCCGTCTGTCGGGTCAGGAACGCGCCATCGAGCGTCTGGCCGAACTGTGCCAGCACCACAATATCGTGCTGGTGCAGCCCTCCAGCTACCGGGTATTCGACGGTTCCCGCGCCACCGCCTACAGCGAAAAGGACGAGCCGGTGCCGCTGGGCCTGCGTGGTCAGGCGCTGTGGCGGATCGAGCAGAGCGTGCGGGCCACTTGTCCGCAACACGTGCTGCTGCGTTTCGGCTGGTTGTTGGACGACAGCCCGGAAGGCATCCTCGGCCGCTTCCTCGCTCGTGCTGAAAAGCCGGACGAATTGCTGCTGGCCGACGACCGTCGCGGCAACCCGACCCCGGTCGACGATGCGGCCCGGGTGATCATCTCGGTACTCAAACAACTCGATTGCGCCGCGCCGCTGTGGGGCACTTACCACTACGCCGGCCATGAGGCGACCACGCCGCTGGCGCTGGGGCAGGCGATTCTCTCAGAGGCTCGCAGCCTGCATCCGCTGGCGATCGAAGAACCGACCGCCCAGGCTCACGCCGCGCGTGAGGATGCCGCCGAAGAACCGCAACACGCGGTGCTGGCCTGCAAGAAGATTCTGCACACTTTCGGGATCAAGCCGCGCGCCTGGCGTGCCGCACTCCCGGGCTTACTGGATAGGTTTTATCGTCATGGCTGAAGGCCCTGTTTTAATCACTGGCGGCGCCGGCTTCATCGGTTCGCACCTGACTGACGCGTTGCTCGCCAACGGCCATTCGGTACGGATCCTCGATGACCTGTCGACCGGCAAACGCAGCAACCTGCCGCTGGACAATCCCAAGGTCGAACTGATCGTCGGTGATGTCGCCGATGCCGCTTTGGTCGCCCGTGCGATGCAAGGTTGCAGCGCAGTCGCGCACCTGGCCGCCGTGGCCTCGGTGCAGGCGTCGGTGGCTGATCCGGTGAAAACTCACCAGAGCAACTTCATCGGTACGCTCAACGTTTGCGAAGCCATGCGCGAGGCCGGCGTGAAGCGCGTGCTGTTCGCTTCCAGCGCAGCGGTCTACGGCAACAATGGCGAGGGCGAGTCGATCGACGAGGACACGCCGAAGGCGCCGTTGACACCGTACGCCTCGGACAAGCTGGCGGGCGAACATTACTTCGATTTCTACCGACGCCAGCATGGTCTGGAACCGGCGATCTTCCGCTTCTTCAACATTTTCGGCCCGCGTCAGGATCCGTCCTCGCCATACTCCGGCGTGATCAGCATCTTCAGCGAACGCGCGCAGAAAGGTTTGCCGATCACCGTGTTCGGCGATGGCGAGCAGACCCGGGACTTCATGTACGTCGAAGATCTGGTCGATGTGCTGGTGCAGGCTCTGGAAAAGCCGCAAGTGGATGTCGGTGCGGTGAACGTCGGCTGGAATCAGGCGACCAACCTCAAGCAGATGCTGGCCGCGCTGGAAGCGGTGGTCGGTGAGCTGCCGCCGGTCAGTTATGGCCCGGCGCGTTCCGGTGACATCCGTCATTCGCGGGCGAACAACGGTCGCTTGCTCGAGCGCTTCAAGTGCCCGACGCCAACGCCGATGAGCGTTGGCCTGGCACGTCTGCTCGGCCGCTGAGCTTCTCGCAGACATGAAAAAGGCGCCTTTGACAGGCGCCTTTTTCACGGCCGGAAATCGGGTTTCAAACCGGTTTCCTGTAGCGAGGGAGCTTGCTCCCCGGTCGATGGCGTAACATCGCCGTCAGTTCTGAGTCAGCCCGCCACCAAGCCTCATTCACCACCACGTGAACGTTCTTTGATTGCTCGCTTAGAACTTGTAGCCCAGACCGACCATGTACACAAATGGATCGACGTCGACGTTCACTTTTGCGCGAGTGCCCGGGGCCACGGCGTTGTTCTCGACGGTGGCGCGGGTGTCGATGTCGATGTAGCGCACCTGGGCGTTGAGCATGATGTTGTCGGTCAGCATGTAGTCGGCGCCGACCTGCCAGGCCAGACCCCAGGAGTTTTTCGCCTTGAAGTTGCTGAAGCCGTTGGACTGGGCTTCGCTGCCGACGTGCTCGTCGTAGATCCAGGTGTAGTTGATACCGCCACCGATGTACGGCTGGAACGGCGACTTCGCGTCCAGCGGGTAGTAGACGACGCTCAGGGTTGGCGGCAGGTGTTTGAGGGTGCCGAGTTTGCCGTTGGCAGCCGGCAGGGCAGTACCCTTGAGCTTCACGTCATGCTCGAACGGCGAGGCGGCCAACAGCTCGATGCCGATGTTGTTGGTCAGCATGTAGGCGAAGTTCAGACCCAGTTGGGTGTCGCTGCTCATGGTTGCCTTGCCGCCCAGGTTGGTGCCGCTCAGCGGACCCTGATCGACCTTGACGCTGGAGCTGTCGGCCTTCGGGTTGACGGTGATCGCACCGGCACGAACGATGATGTCGCCGGCTTCGTGGGCGTGGGCGAGCGGGGCTGCGAGCGCGAGGGCAAACAGCGAAGCGCTGAGCAAGGACTTGTTCATGGAAGCTCCCAAAGGACGTTAAAAATGTTTGATGTCCTATGGTACGAATCCGTCTGATACGGTCTTTTGACTCAGCTCAATGAAACAGTGATGGCGGGTTTATTTGTGGAACCTTTGCCGGCCCCTTCGCGAGCAGGCTCGCTCCCACAGGTGAATGCATTCCAAATGTGGGAGCGGGCTTGCTCGCGAAAGCGATTGATCAACCGGTACAAAACTATCGGGATTTACTCCGGCAGTTCGTACACATAAATCTTGTCCGCTTCCATCTGATACCCGGCGTCAGCCAGTTCGCTGGTGGACGGCTTGACCTGCAACGGCCCTTCGACCCAGTACGGCTGATACAGCTCGTCGAGTTTCACGCCGACTTCGCTTTTCACGTGCACGATCTGGTTCGACGGCGGTGGCGGCACGTGGATGCAGGCGCCGAAGTACGGCACCAGCAGGAAGTCCGTGGTGCGGCCTTCCTCGCTGACTTCCAGCGGCACGATGTAGCCCGGCAGGCGGATGTTCTGACCGTCGAGGCTTTGCACCACCGGGGCGTTGGGCAGGTCTTGTTTGGCTGCTGGTGCCGACTCGGCGGACAGCGCATCGCTCATCTTCGAGAGGTCATGCAGCGGCGTCATGTTCGGCACTTCGGGCGCCGCGTCCGGCGGGATCATCTCCGACCAGGTCAGGTCTTTCGGCGCTGCTGCCCAGACGGGCAGAGCGACGAGCAACAGCAGCGCGAGTACAGCGCGGGGCATGGTGAACATCCTCATAAACGGATCGACAGGCCATCGGCCAGGGATTGGCGATACGCGCGCCAGGCCGGCACGCTGCCCATCAGCAGCGCGGCCGCCAGAATGCCACCGAGCAGCGTCCATTCATACTCGCTTGGCCACGCCAGCGGCAGATACAACCCGTAATTGGCCTGCACATAACCCTGAGCGGCGGCAATGCCGAGGTACAGCAACGCCAGCCCGGCGATGACTCCGGTCAGCGCCAGGGCGAAGGCTTCCAGCACCAGCAGGCTTGCGATGTGCCACGGCCGCGCACCGACCGAACGCAGAATCGCCATTTCGCGGCGACGCTCGTTGAGGCTGGTGAGAATCGCTGTGAGCATGCCGATCAATCCGGTGAGCACCACGAACAACGACACCACGAACAACGCTTTTTCGGCGGTGCTCATCAGGCTCCACAACTCCTGCAAGGCCACGCCCGGCAGGATTGCCAGCATCGGCTCGCCACGGAATTCGTTGATCTCCCGTTGCAGGGCGAAGGTCGAAATCTTGCTGTTGAGGCCGAGCATGAACGCGGTGATCGCTTGCGGCGTCAGGTCCATGTTGCGTGCCTGATCGGCGCTGATCCGTCCGTTGCCACGGGCCGGCACACCGTTGTGCCAGTCGATGTGGATCGCCTCCATGCCGCCGAGGCTGATGTGCAAGGTGCGGTCTACCGGGGTGCCGGTGCGCTTGAGAATGCCGACCACGGTGAACGGTTTGTCGTCGTGCTTGACCAGACTGATCGCCGCCACGCCGTGGGCGAGCACCAGTTTGTCGCCGAGCTTGTAATGCAACGCTTCGGCCACTTCGGCACCGAGCACCACTTCGAACGGATCGGTGGCGAAGGCGCGGCCGTCCGCCAGTTCCAGGTGCTGCTGGCGACCGTACTGGTAATGCTCGAAATAGGCTTCGGTGGTGCCCATCACCCGGTAGCCGCGATGGGAATCACCGAGGGACATCGGAATCGCCCACTTAACTTTCGGGTTGCTGGCGAAGTGCTCGAAGCTGTCCCAACGGATGTTGTTGGTGGCGTTGCCGATGCGAAACACCGAATACAGCAACAGGTTCACCGAACCGGAACGGGCGCCGACGATCAGGTCGGTGCCGCTGATGGTACTGGCGAAACTGGCCTTGGCTTCGGTGCGCACCCGCTCAACCGCCAGCAGCAGGCAGACGGAGAGGGCTATGGCGAACGCGGTGAGCAGGGCGGTGAAACGGCGGTTGGCGAGGCTGGCCATGGCCAGACGGAACAGATACATCTCAGACCTCGGCAGGCGTGGCGGCGCGATTGAGTTCGGCCAGGGACAGATGACGGTCGAACAGCGGCGCCAGACTCTGGTCGTGGCTGACGAACAACAGGCTCGAACCGGCCTCGCGGCACTCGGCGAACAACAGGCGAATGAAGTTTTCCCGGGCGTCGTAATCCAGTGCCGAAGTCGGTTCGTCGGCGATCACCAGTTCCGGTTGACCGATCAATGCACGCGCAGCGGCGACCCGTTGCTGCTGACCGATCGACAGCGAATCGGCGCGACGGCCAAGAATGCTTTCGTCCTTCAAACCCAGGTGAGCGAGCAGCGTCGCCGCTGCCTGATCGACGCTGCCGTGACGTTGCTTGGCACGTTCAGCACGCAGCTTTGAAAAGTGGCAGGGCAGCTCGACGTTCTCGCGCACCGAGAGAAACGGCAGCAGGTTGAACTGCTGGAAAATGTAGCCGGTGTGATCGACGCGAAAGCGATCACGGGCGCCGGCACCCAGTTCGGTCAGTTCCTGGCCGAGCAGGCGAATGCTGCCGCGACCGGGTTTCTGCACCCCGCCGAGCAGCCCGAGCAGCGTGGTCTTGCCGCTGCCGCTGGGGCCCTTGAGGAACAGGGTTTCACCCGGTTCCAGTCGAAACGCCGGGATGTCCAGCAGCGGCGGGTGACCGGGCCAGTTGAAGCCCAGGTCGGACAGTTCGATGAGTGCTTGGGTCATGGCGCCGTTCGTGATCAGAATTTCAGGGCGGCGGCCTTGGCCGTCACTTCGGTGCCTTGCTGGCCGCTCGGTCCGATCAGTTGTACCTGAATTTTCTGGGTGGCCGGGAAGGTATTGAAAATATTGGCCAGATCCAGCGTATTCAACGCACCCGGCGCTGCGCAGGTGAACTGATAGTGGGCGTGGATTTCGCTGTGATCGTGGTGATGGGCGTCGCCACCTTTGGCGTCTTCGTCGTGGTCATCATCGTCGTGATCGTCGGCATCCGGCTTGTCGCCGAACAGTGGGCTTTCCAGTTTCTGACTGACGACTTTGCAACCGGCGGCGGCCGGCAGGCTGAACAGCGCCAATGGTTTTTCCAGCTGTGCGCGGGCGGCGGCGACCTTGGCCTTGTCGGCATCACTGGTGGCGACGTGTTCGAAGCCGACCAGGTTCATCGCCGGGCTTTCCAGCTCCAGTTCGAGTGTCTGGCCATCGAGCGCGGCGTTCAGGCGACCGACGCCATGTTCGTGGGCACCGAGGCTGCCGTGTTCATGATCGTGGTCATGTTCATCGGCAGCCTGGGCGATGGCCAGCGGCAACAGGGCAAACGGCAAAGCGAGCAGCAGACGACGCATGGCGAACTCCGGGAAGTAAAGTGAAGAGTTTGTTATGTAATCTTATAACGAAAGTGCGCAGAGTTTGCCCGCCCGCTTGGCGTTACACAAGTCCCATGGGAGCATGCAGGTCAGAAATGTGCGGGAGCGAAGTTATGTTGCGGATACGCGGAACCGTCGGCGAATTGCCGGTGGATTTGACCCTGGAACTGGATGAAAGCGATTGGGCGCGACTCGGTTCGCAGTTCGGCGTGCAGGTGCAGGCCAACCAGCCGCAGACAGCCGCAGCGGCACCTGTGGCGAAACCGGTCAATCAGGATGACGCGTTGTGGCAGGTCGCCAGGGATCTGTTGCGCAAGGCCGGACAACTCAGCGGGCCGGAGTTGCTGGATCAGCTCGAAGGGCTGACCGGCAGCGCGGCGGCGGGCAAGCGCCTGCTGGTGCGCCTGCGGCATTCGTCGGACGTGAAAGTGGCGAGCGGCGGGGATACCCCGCTCTACAGCTGGATCGAGTAAGCGCTTAGTACAGCGCGGCAAACACCTTGCGCCGGTAGGCAGTCACCAGCGGGTGATCGTTGCCCAGCAGTTCGAACACTTGCAGCAAGGTCTTGTGCGGCAGGCCTTCGCCGTAGCTGCGGTTGCGGATGAACAGCTTGAGCAACGCGTCGAGTGCTGCTTCGTATTGCTGACGGGCCAGTTGCTGGATCGCCAGTTGATACACCGCCTCATCGTCCTGCGGGTTCTGCGCCAGACGGCTTTTCAGGTCGGCGGCATCCGGCAGGTCACGGGCCAGGCCGAGGAACTTGATCTGCGCCTTGGCGCCCGCCAGTGCAGCCTTGTGTTCGTCGCTCTTGACCGCGTCGAGCACGGTTTGCGCTTCGCCCAGCTCGCCGCGTTCGGTCAGGCATCGGGCGTAGAGAATCAGCGCCTTGGCGTTGGTGTTGTCTTCGTTGAGCATCACCACCAGCGCGGCTTCGGCATCGGCGTAACGGCCGTCATCGAACAGCGCCTGGGCTTGCTCGAACGGATCAGCCGCTGCCGGTGGTGGCATTTTTACGTGAGGTTCGAGCAGGGCGCGCACGGCGGATTCCGGCTGGGCCCCGGCAAAACCGTCCACCGGTTGACCGTCCTTGAACAGCACCACGGTCGGCAGGCTGCGGATGCCGAAACGGGCAACGATGTCCTGCTCGATATCGCAATTGACCTTGGCCAGCAGCAACTCGCCCTGATAGCTCTCGGCGATCCCTTGCAGCATCGGCATCAACGCCTTGCACGGCGCACACCATTCGGCCCAGAAATCCACCAGCACCGGTTTTTGAAAGGAAGCCTCGATCACCGACTGGTCGAAGTCGGCCGTCGTGGCGTCGAAGATGTACGGCGTTTGCTGACTCATGGGGGTCTCTCGTAAAAGCGTGAATGGGGCAACTATACGGTCAGGCGCGGGCCGCGTGGTAGAGACTGACATGGCGAAACTCTTCGGGCTCGGCCAGATCCGGCAGGGTCATGGCTTCGAGCATTTCGATGCGCCGGTACAGCGGATGACGGAAATCCCGAACTCGCGAATCAGCCACCAGCGCTTCGCGGCCGCGACTGAGAAACGCGTCGAGCAGCGGCAGGTTTTCCCGGTCGTAGAGAACGTCGGCCACCAGGATCAGATCGAAGCGATCGGCCTCGGCGAAGAAGTCCGTGGAATAGCTCATCTGTACGTCATTGAGTTCGGCGTTGGCCCGGCAGGCGGCAATCGCCAGCGGGTCGAGGTCGCAGGCCACCACCTCCAGCGCCCCGGCCTTCACCGCCGCGATGCCGGCAATCCCGGAACCGGCGCCGAAATCCAGCACGCGTTTGCCTCGAACCCACTCAGGAAACTCCGCCAGATACCTCGCCACCGCCAGGCCGCTGGCCCAGCAGAAACTCCAGTACGGCGGTTCGTGCAGGATTCGCCGGGTTTCCTCCGGGCTGAACTCCCGGGCCATGTTGTCGCCGTCGATCAGCCACAGCTTCAAATCAGTGTCCGGCAGCGGGCAGGTCACCAGTCGGGCGTCGCCGAGCAACTCGCCCAACGCCTGTTGCAGGTCCAGCGGTGCATTCATGGCGCTTTGACAAATTGCATTTGGCCCAGGGCCTGGGTGGTCGGCTGGCTGATGGTCTGCGACGGCAGATGCAGGATCAACTGGCCGGACTGTGTGGCGCGGCCACGCAGTTCGACCCGCGCCCCGGCCGGGAACGCATCAGGGTTGAAGCGCAGGCGAAACGGCAGAACCTGGTTGTTGCCGATCAGGCTGGAGCTGGCGAGCAATTGTTGCGGGCGACCTTTCTCGTCGATCACCAGCAGCGCCAGTTCGACTTCGGCGCCCGTCGGCACGCCTTGCAGGGTGCCGCTCAGTTCACGTTGATACGCAGGCAGCGGGCCGAGGTCGGCAGCTTCTTTGGCCTTTTTCTGCGCCTGTTGCGGTGCCGGGCCCGGCGTTGGCGGCTGCGGCTTGGGTGCGTCGCTGCCGCAGGCCACCAGCAGGCTGAAAACACTGAGCAAAACGAGCGGTCGTAACGACATTGGTGGCTCCGTCAAAATGAAATCCATGGATCAAACGATCATGGCAGTCTGTATACCGCAAAGCCTATGGCTTGTCTTGCCACCGGGATGCGCTACCATGGCCCTCCCTTTTTTTGTTGCCAGCCACCATGCACTGTCCCTTCTGCGGTGCCAACGACACCAAGGTCATCGACTCGCGTCTGGTCGCCGAGGGCGAACAGGTGCGCCGCCGGCGTGAATGCCTGGCCTGCGGCGAACGTTTCACGACGTTCGAGACGGCCGAACTGGTGTTGCCGCGCCTGATCAAAACCGACGGCAGCCGCCAACCGTTCGACGAAGAAAAGCTCCGCGCCGGCATGCAGCGCGCCCTGGAGAAACGTCCGGTGAGCGTCGAGCGTCTCGAATCCTCGCTGGTCCATATCAAACACAAGCTGCGCGCCACCGGCGAGCGTGAGGTCAAATCCCTCGTGGTCGGCGAACTGGTGATGGCCGAGCTGCAAAAGCTCGATGAAGTGGCCTACATCCGTTTCGCCTCCGTGTACCGCCGCTTCCAGGACCTCAACGAATTCCGCGAAGAGATCGATCGCCTCGCCCGCGAACCGGTGAAAGAATGACCACCGCCGCCGAGCAGGCCATCCTCGACGCCCACTTCATGGCCCGGGCCCTGGAGCTGGCGCGCAAGGGGCACTACACGACTCATCCCAATCCACGGGTTGGCTGCGTGATTGTGCGTGACGGGCAGATTGTCGGTGAAGGCTGGCATGAACGTGCCGGCGAACCCCATGCCGAAGTCCACGCCCTGCGCGCCGCCGGTGAATTGGCCCGGGGTGCCACGGCTTACGTGACCCTCGAACCTTGCAGCCACCACGGCCGCACACCGCCCTGCGCCGATGCGCTGGTGAATGCCGGTGTTGGCCGGGTGGTCGCGGCGATGCGCGATCCCAATCCTCAAGTCGCCGGACGCGGTCTGCAGCGCTTGAGCGATGCCGGCATCGCCACCGAAAGCGGCGTGCTGGAAACTGAGGCGCGCAAGCTCAATCAAGGTTTTCTGAAACGCATGGAACACGGCTTGCCGTTCGTGCGGGTCAAGCTGGCCATGAGCCTCGACGGCCGCACGGCGATGGAAAGCGGCGAGAGCCAATGGATCACCGGCCCTGCCGCGCGTTCGGCGGTGCAGCGGTTGCGCGCCCAGGCCAGCGTCGTGCTGACCGGCGCCGACACGGTGCTGGCCGATGGTGCACGCCTGACCGTGCGCGCCGAAGAGCTGGGGCTGGATGCCGAACAGACCGCACTGGCCCTGAGCCGTCCGCCGCTGCGGGTGCTGATCGACGGGCGTCTGCGAGTGCCGCTGGATGCACCGTTCTTCAAGGCCGGCCCGGCGCTGGTCGCCACCTGCGTGGCCATCGAAGAACAGTACGCCCACGGCCCGGAATGCCTGATCGTGCCGGGCGATGACGGTCAGGTCGATCTGCACCAGTTGCTGATCGAACTGGCCAACCGTGGCGTCAACGAAGTGCTGGTCGAGGCCGGTCCGCGACTGGCCGGCGCGTTTGCCCAGCTTGGTCTGGTGGACGAGTTCGTGATCTTCATCGCCGGCAAGTTCCTCGGCTCCACGGCGCGTCCGCTGCTGGACTGGCCGCTGGCCTGTATGAAGGAGGCGCCGGAGCTGAAAATCACTGAAATTCGCGCGGTTGGCGATGACTGGCGAGTCACTGCAATCCCTGTCTCATCGGCGAGCGTATAATTCCCGGCCATCGCGTTAGCGCTGGCTTCGTTCTCAAGGAGAACCCCATGTTTACCGGCATCATCGAATCCATCGGCAGTATCCGCGCACTGACCCCAAAGGGCGGTGATGTGCGGGTGCATGTCGAAACCGGCAAGCTCGACCTGAGCGACGTCAAACTCGGCGACAGCATCGCGGTCAACGGCGTGTGCCTGACCGCCGTGGAACTGCCGGGCGACGGCTTTGCCGCCGACGTCAGTCGCGAAACCCTCGACTGCACCGCAATGAATGATCTGAAAAGCGGCAGCCCGGTCAACCTGGAAAAAGCCCTGACCCCGACCACCCGTCTCGGCGGCCATCTGGTCAGCGGTCACGTCGACGGTGTCGGCGAAGTGGTTTCGCGCAGCGACAATGCCCGCGCCGTGGAATTTCGCATCCGCGCGCCAAAAGAGCTGGCCAAGTACATCGCCCACAAAGGCTCGATCACCGTCGACGGCACCAGCCTGACCGTGAACGCGGTCGATGGCGCCGAATTCCTGCTGACGATCATTCCGCACACCCTGAGCGAAACCATCATGGCGTCCTACAAGCCGGGTCGCCGGGTGAACCTGGAAGTCGACTTGCTGGCGCGTTATCTCGAGCGCCTGCTGTTGGGCGACAAGGCCGCTGAGCCGACGTCCGGTGGCATCACCGAAAGCTTTCTGGCCGCCAACGGCTACCTCAAATCCTGACTGAAGGGGGTGCCTTGTGGCGCTCAATAGCATCGAAGAACTGGTAGAAGACATCCGCCAAGGCAAGATGGTCATCCTCATGGATGACGAAGACCGCGAGAATGAAGGCGACCTGATCATGGCCGCCGAATGCTGCAAGGCCGAGCACATCAACTTCATGGCCAAGCACGCCCGTGGCCTGATTTGCATGCCGATGAGCCGTGAGCGCTGCGAAACCCTGAAGCTGCCGCTGATGGCACCGCGCAACGGTTCCGGTTTCGGCACCAAGTTCACCGTCTCGATCGAAGCGGCCGAAGGCGTGACCACCGGCATCTCCGCCGCCGACCGCGCACGCACCGTGCAAGCGGCGGCCGCGAAAGACGCGAAAGCCGAAGACATCGTCAGCCCGGGCCACATCTTCCCGTTGATGGCCCAGGCCGGTGGCACCCTGGCCCGCGCCGGCCACACCGAAGCCGCCTGCGACCTGGCGCGCATGGCCGGTTTCGAGCCGAGCGGCGTGATCTGCGAAGTGATGAACGACGACGGCACCATGTCCCGTCGCGCCGAACTGGAAGCCTTCGCGGCTGAACACAACATCAAGATCGGCACCATCGCCGATCTGATTCACTACCGGATGATCCACGAACGTACCGTTCAGCGGATTGCCGAGCAGCCACTGGACAGCGAACTGGGCCAATTCAACCTGGTGACCTATCGTGATTCCGTGGAAGGCGACGTGCACATGGCACTGACCCTGGGCACCGTTTGCGCCGAAGAGCCGACCCTGGTTCGCGTGCACAACATGGACCCGTTGCGCGACCTGTTGATGGTCAAGCAACCGGGCCGCTGGAGCCTGCGCGCCGCCATGGCTGCGGTCGCCGAGGCCGGCAGCGGTGTGGTGTTGCTGCTCGGTCACCCACTGGATGGCGACGTGCTGCTGGCGCACATCCGCGAAACCGGCGATCAGGCCGCGCCGAAAAAACCGACCACCTACAGCATCGTCGGTGCCGGTTCGCAGATCCTGCGCGACCTCGGCGTGCGCAAAATGCGCCTGATGTCGGCGCCGATGAAGTTCAATGCGATATCCGGTTTCGATCTGGAAGTTGTAGAATACGTGCCCTCCGAATAATGACCGGTTGTTTCCGGCTCCGAATTCGCGGCAAATAAATCACTGAGGGACGCGAAACAGACGCGTCCCGGCTCTTTAAGAGATCTGACGAATGACCCTGAAGACCATCGAAGGTACCTTCATCGCCCCTAAAGGCCGCTACGCTTTGGTAGTGGGCCGTTTCAACAGCTTCGTGGTTGAAAGCCTGGTCAGCGGTGCAGTTGATGCCCTGGTTCGCCACGGCGTGAGCGAAAGCGACATCACCATCATCCGCGCACCTGGCGCCTTCGAAATCCCGCTGGTTGCGCAGAAAGTCGCCCAGAAAGGCGAGTTCGCAGCAATCATCGCCCTGGGCGCGGTCATTCGTGGCGGCACTCCGCACTTCGAATACGTGGCTGGCGAGTGCACCAAGGGCCTGGCCCAGGTGTCCATGGAGTTCGGCGTACCGGTCGCTTTCGGCGTCCTGACCGTTGATTCCATCGAGCAAGCCATCGAACGTTCCGGCACCAAGGCCGGCAACAAAGGTGCTGAAGCTGCCCTGTCCGCTCTGGAAATGGTCAGCCTGCTGGCGCAGTTGGAGGCCAAGTGATTAGCGACGATAGCGATCGTTTCAACCCGCGCGATCCGAAACCTGCGGATGCCGGCAAGCCATCGAAAAGCGCCAAGCGCCGCGAAGCCCGTCAGCTCGCGACTCAGGCCCTGTATCAATGGCACATGGCCAAGGCTTCGCTGAACGAGATCGAAGCGCAGTTCCGGGTCGATAACGATTTCACCGATGTCGACGGTGCTTACTTCCGTGAAATCCTCCATGGGGTTCCGGCCAACCGTACCGAAATCGACACCGCGCTCACGCCTTGCCTGGACCTGGCGATCGAAGAGCTGGACCCGGTTGAACTGGCGGTTCTGCGCCTGTCCACCTGGGAACTGCTCAAGCGCGTCGACGTGCCGTACCGCGTTGTGATCAACGAAGGTATCGAACTGGCCAAGGTCTTCGGTTCCACCGACGGCCACAAGTTCGTCAACGGCGTGCTCGACAAGCTGGCCCCGCGCCTGCGTGAAGCTGAAGTGAAGGCGTTCAAGCGCTGATCCGCGCTTGAATACTTTTTCTCAGCCATGGGCGAGTTTGAGCTGATCCGCAATTTCTTCGCCGCCGCGCCTTGTGCGCAGGGCGGCGAGGGCGTTGCACTGGGGATCGGCGATGACTGCGCCTTGCTTGCTGTTCCTTCCGGGGAACAGCTGGCAGTTTCCACCGATACGCTGGTGGCCGGCGTGCATTTCGCCGATCCCTGTGATCCGTTTCTGCTCGGTCAGCGCTCGCTGGCCGTGGCGGTCAGCGACCTCGCTGCCATGGGCGCCACGCCCGTCGCCTTTACCCTTGCCCTGACCTTGCCGACGGTGACTGCCGATTGGCTGCAAGCCTATGCCCGCGGTTTGAACCGCATGGCGCAGAGCTGCGGCGTGGCGCTGATCGGTGGTGACACGACTCGCGGGCCGTTGAGCCTGACCGTCACCGTGTTCGGCCGCGTCCCGGCCGGCCAGGCCCTGACCCGCAGCGGCGCGCAGCCCGGCGATCTGCTGTGTGTCGGCGGTGAGCTGGGCAATGCCGCCGGGGCCTTGCCGCTGGTGCTGGGTCAGCGTGACACCGAGCCGCACATCGCCCAGCTGCTGCTCGAACATTACTGGTCGCCGCAGCCGCAGCTTGCTCTCGGTCAGGCCTTGCGGGGCAAGGCCACCTCGGCGCTGGACATTTCCGATGGCCTGCTCGCCGATTGCGGCCATATCGCACTGGCTTCGAAGGTTCGCCTCGAAGTCGAGCGCGAGCGTGTCCCGTTGTCGGAGGCGCTGGTGGCGTTTCTCGGTCAGCGCGGCGCCGAGCGTGCGGCGTTGAGCGGTGGCGATGATTATGTGCTGGCCTTCACTTTGCCGTCCGTCGAGTTACCGACGTTGCTGGCCGACGGCTGGCCGGTCCATGTGATCGGGCGCGTGGCAGAGGGGCAGGGCGTGGTGCTGCTGGACCGCGAAGGGCACGACATCACCCCGCAAATCCGGGGTTATCAACATTTTCAGGAGTCACCGTGACAGATCACCCGAAACAGGTTCCCGGCGAATTCGTTCCGCCGTCGGTCTGGCGCAATCCCTGGCATTTCATTGCGTTCGGCTTCGGTTCGGGCACCTTGCCGAAAGCACCGGGCACGTGGGGCTCGTTAGTTGCGCTACCCTTTATTCCGTTGTGGCAGATGTTGCCCGACTGGGGCTACTGGCTGATGCTGGGGATCACCATGCTGTTCGGCTTCTGGCTGTGCGGCAAGGTGGCCGACGATCTGCGGGTGCATGACCATGAAGGCATCGTCTGGGACGAGATGGTCGGAATGTGGATCACCCTGTGGCTGGTACCGGAAGGCTGGTACTGGTTGCTCGCCGGGTTTTTGATGTTCCGCTTTTTCGACATCCTCAAGCCGTGGCCGATCCGCTGGATCGACCGGCATGTACATGGCGGTGTCGGCATCATGCTCGACGACGTGCTGGCGGGCGTGTTCGCCTGGCTGGCGATGCAGGGACTGGTGTGGGTTTTCGCCTGATTTCAAGGTGTGGATGAGGGACACAGGGATGGCTCGACGCTGGTTGGCGATTCTGGTTTTCACTCTGCTCGGTGCGACGGCCCTGGCACAGGAGGCGCCGCCGACGGTCATTCATCTGGCCAGCGAAGACTGGGAAGACTACACCGCAGCCGACGGCCACGGCCTGGGCTGGGACGTTCTGCGCAAGGTGTTCGAACCTGCCGGCGTGACCCTGGACATCCGCACCGTGCCGTACACCCGCTCGGTGGGGCTGGTGCAGTTGAAGGAAGTCGACGCGCTGGTCGGTTCCTATCGCGGGGAAGCCGAACAAGTGCTGTATCCGCGCTGGAACTTCGATTCCGATCACATCTACGCACTGGGCCTGGCCAGTAATCCGGCACCGACCGAGGCCACCCTCGACAAGTACCGGCTGGCCTGGGTGCGAGGTTATCGTTATGAGACCTACCTGCCGAACGTCAAGCGCTACAACCAGATCGAACGTCGTACGGGAATCCTGTCGATGCTCAAGCAGGGGCGGGCGGATTACTACATCGACGCGCTGACGGAAATCGAAGCGGTGGTGAGAAATGCTGCCGATCCTTCGCAATACCGTTACTCGCATCTGGCGGAGTTGCCCCTTTACCTTGGTTTCGCCGACACCCCTCAGGCCCGAGCACTGATGTCGATCTACGACCAGCGCATGGATCAACTGGTGAAAAGCGGTGAATTGAAGCCCATCTTCGAACGCTGGAAACAGCCGTATCCGTTCGAACGAGGGCAGTGAAGGCAGGCCTGCCATCAAACTTTTTGATCGTTATGGCCGATAATTCAGCCTAAGCGTCTGCAGGAACCTGCTGTTACAATGCCGCCCAGCGAATCTCGGACTTTTTAGATCAGGAGCACACCGGTGCCTGTCGTTTTTGTCGCCGCTTCCAAGCTGCCAACGCCTTTTGCGCAATTCACCATGCACGGTTTTCTCGATGAAGCCACTGGCCGCGAGCACGTCGTGCTGAGCCTGGGTGAGATTGCCGACGGTGCCCCGGTACTCGGCCGTTTGCACTCCGAATGCCTGACCGGCGATGCCTTGTTCAGCCAGCGTTGCGACTGCGGCTCGCAACTGGAGGCCGCCCTCAAGGCGATCGCCCGTGAAGGCCGTGGCGTGTTGCTGTACCTGCGTCAGGAAGGTCGTGGCATCGGTCTTTTGAACAAGATCCGCGCCTACGAATTGCAGGACGGCGGTGCCGATACCGTTGAAGCCAACGAGCGTCTGGGCTTTGCCGCCGACCAGCGTGACTACGCCATGTGCCTGCCGATGCTGGAGCATCTGGGCGTGAAGTCCCTGCGCCTGATGACCAACAACCCGCGCAAGGTCAAAGCCTTGACCGACATGGGCATCGTCGTCGCCGAGCGCGTGCCGCTGCACACCGGTCATAACCCGCACAACAAACTCTATCTGGCGACCAAGGCCAGCAAGCTCGACCACATGATGGGCAACGAACATCAGGGCGAGGTAGACCGGGCGTGACCCGCGGTCAGGTGCGCCGCCGCCTGTCGGTCGCTTGGTGGAAATACCTGGCGCTGGCATTGGTGCCGCTGTTCGTGCTTAACGCCGTGTTCGGCGAGAGCGAAGCGATCATGCCGGTGTTGGCGATGCCGTTGTTCATTGCCGGTGTGGCCTCGATGTTTGTCAGTCTGAAGTTTTTCGGCCGCTACAAACATGCGCTGATCGCCACACAAAAAGCACTCGATACGCCGGATGAACCCGCTGCCTGGATCGCTCTCGCGGCTCGTCGGCGCACGGCGTTTCTGGCGGCGGGATTACCGGCATGGATCGGCGCACTGGCAGTGTTCGTCGGCCTCGAAGCGGTGCCGTTGATGCTGCTGGCGCTGTCCACGGCGGTGCTGTTCTACCTCTATCGTATCCCGCGTCAGCTCGGTTGATGCGCCGTCTCTGGCTGGCGGTTCTACTGCTGGCCGCCAGCAGCGAAACCCTGGCCGCCCTGCGAGTGGTCAGCCTCGCGCCATCCCTGTCTGAAATTGTCGTGGAGCTGAATTCGGCCGACTTGCTGGTGGGCGTGCTGGATGCCGGTGACCGGCCACCTGCGATCAAGGATCTCCCTTCTGTGGGCCGTTATGGCCAGCTCGACATGGAGCGGCTGCTCAGCCTCAAGCCTGACTTGTTGCTGTTATGGCCTGGCAGTGTCGGCCCGGCCCAGCGCGATCAGCTCAAGCGCCTGAACATCCCGACCTTCGTTGCCGAACCCCACAGTCTCGAACAGCTGACCGCGCAGATTGAGGCCATCGCGACACAGCTTGGTCGTCCTGAGCTTGGGATCGAACGGGCCAGAGAATTGCGGCAAAACCTCGATGAGCTGCGCCAACGCTACCGCCGTGAAGCGCCGCAGCGGGTGTTCTATCAGGTCTGGGACAAGCCGCTGTACACCATCGGCGGCGGGCAGATCATCAGCGATGCGCTTGAAGTGTGCGGCGCACGCAATGTGTTCGGCGACCTGAGCCTGCCGGCGCGGCAGGTGAGCATCGAAGCGGTTTTACAGCGTGATCCCGAAGTGATTCTGGCCAGCGATCAGTCGCAACTGGATGCGTGGAATACCTGGCCGCAGGTGGCAGCGGTCAAGCAAAGGCAGTTGCTGCTGGTCACCGACAAAGGTCTGGAACGCCCGAGCGGGCAGATGATCGAGGCGACCGCCAAGCTCTGCCAGTTGATCGCGCCAGACCGCTGAGACCGAGGTGAATTCTTCGCGAGCAAGCCCGCTCCCACATTTGGAATGCGTTCCTCCTGTGGGAGCGGGCTTGCTCGCGAAGAGGCCAGTCAATGCAGCGCAAATTCTGGATCAGAGTTGCGGCGTCCAGGTCACGCCGAACATGAATGCCCGACCTTCCTCGCGATAGCCATACTGACTGCCGTCATGGCTGTACAGCGCCCGGCTGTAACCCTTGTCCAGCAGGTTATCCACTTTGAAGTCCAGCTTGATCTCACGGTTCAGCGCCCAGCTGCTGCGCAGTCCGAGCAGCGCATAACCACCCAATGGTTGTTGATTGTTCAGGTCGTCATAGCTGCTGCTGACGGCCTGCCAACTGGCGCCGAGGCCGAGGCGATCGAATTGCCGATCCAGATCCCAGCTCAAGGTGCGCCGGGCACGCCGCGCCAGGGTGTGGCCGGTGTCGCGGTCGCGGGGATCGATGATTGCCACGCCGAGATTGCTCTGCCAGCCCAGCAGCTCCTGTTTCAGGGCGGCTTCGAAGCCGTTGATCCGTGCCGAAGCGGCGTTTTCCGGGCGTGAGTTGCTGCCGAAGATGATCGCGTCTTCCAGATCGGTCCGATACAGCGAGGCTTCGAGACGGCTACTGTCGCTCAACTGGCTGCGCCATTGCAGCTCGTAGCTTTTCGACGTTTCCGGTTTCAGGTCGGGGTTGCTGAAGTCCGGGTAGTACAGATCGTTGAAGGTCGGCGCACGGAAGCCTTCGCTGTAGCTGAGCAACAGATCGTTGTCCGGGTTGACCGGCACCGTCAGCGTGCCGCTCCAGCTGTTCTGGCCGCCGAACTGCTGGTTGTCGTCGCGACGCAGGCCCAGTTCGGTGGAGAAACTGTCGGCCTGGAAGCGATGCTGGATGAACGCGGCGCGATTCCAGCGGCTGTCTTCATCGAACGCGGTGCTGCTGTTGATCCGGTCTTCGTACCAGTCGCCGCCAAGGATCAGGCTGTTGCGCGCATCCACCGTCAGGTCGTTCTGCCAGGTCACCGAGTCGCGGTAGGTGTTGAACACCGAGCGTTCGTCGCTGAGCTTGTCGAAGGACTTCTCGCGGTTTTCGCTGTGGCCGAGTTCCAGGCGCGACTTCCAGCGCTCGTTGATCCGCGCATCAATGTAGCTGCTGAAACTGCTGACGGTGAAATCGCTGTAAGGCTGCTGCTGGAGGGAGTCGAAGGTCACCGGGTCGAAGCGGCCGAACGGGTTGTCGAACTCGCTTTTGCCACGGTTATCCAGCAGGTTGGCGCCGACTTCGATGTCATCGGTCAGCGCATGGCTGAGGCTCAGGCTGATGGATTTGTTGCGGTAGGCATCATGATCGCTGTCGCTGGGATACGACTCGTGGGTGCGGTCGATCCCGGCGGTTTCATCGAGGCTGGCGCCGAGGTTGAAACGGGTTTTCTCATCGCCACCGGACAGGCCGACATTTCGCTCCCAGGTCTGGTTGCTGCCGAAGCCCACATGCATCCGTGGCTGCAAGCCTTGTTCGCCGCCGCGCCGGGTGAAGATCTGAATCACCCCGCCAATGGCATCACTGCCGTAGATCACCGAGCGCGAACCGCGCAGCACTTCGACGCGTTCGATCTGCTCGATGTTCAGGTGTTGCAGGTTGCTGTCGCCGGAGGTGGAGTTGCCGATGCGCTGGCCGTCGACCAGCACCAGACTTTGCGCCGACTGTGTGCCGCGAATGTAGATTCCCGGCAGACTGCCGCGTCCGCCGGTTTGCGCCACTTGCACGCCGGGTACCCGTTGCAGCAGGTCGGTGACGCTGCGCGGTTGCAGGCGCTCGATGTCTTCGCGGGTGAACACGGTGTTGGCGGCGCTGCTGTCGTTGCGTGCTTCGACCTGGCGGTTGGCGCTGATCAGCATGTCCGGCAGCTTCAGGGCCTGGTCACGTTCGAAGGTGTCGGCGAGGGCGTTGGCGGAGGGCAGCAGCAAGAAGGGCAGGGCGAGGCGGGAGAGGTTCATCGGCATTCCGTAGGTCTTTCAGGTGTACACAAATCAAATGTGGGAGCGGGCTTGCTCGCGAAGGCGGTGTGTCAGTCAACTCATTGTCGACTGGTCCGACGCCTTCGCGAGCAAGCCCGCTCCCACATGGGGTTTTGCGTTTATCCAGCGAGTCAGCGGTTAAGCAGGTCCAGGCGCTCACGCACCGCCGCTTCGATCCCGGCCGCATCCAGCCCGCACTCGGCCAGCATCTGCGCCGGCTTGGCGTGCTCGACGTAAACGTCCGGCAAGCCCAGGTGCAGCACTGATTTGAGGATGTTTTCACGGGCGAGGAATTCGCTGACCGCGCCGCCGGCGCCGCCCATGATCGCGTTCTCCTCGATGGTCACCAGCAGGTCGTGGCTGGCGGCCACTTCACGCACCAACGCTTCGTCCATCGGTTTGACGAAACGCATGTCGACCACGGTGGCGTCCAGCGTTTCAGCGACAATCAGCGCTTCGGCCAGCTGCACGCCGAACACCAGCAGGGCGACCTTGCCGCCCTGACGACGAATCACACCCTTGCCGATCTCGATCGGTTCGAGGTTTTTCTCGATGGTTGCGTTCGGGCCGGTGCCGCGCGGGTAACGCACCGCAGCCGGGCCGTTGTACAGGTGACCGGTGGTGAGCATCTTGCGCAGTTCGTTTTCATCGCTCGGGGTCATGATGACCATGCCCGGAATGCAGCGCAGATAAGATAGGTCGAAGCTGCCGGCGTGGGTCGGGCCGTCTTCGCCCACCAGACCGGCGCGGTCGATGGCGAACAGCACGTCGAGGTTCTGCACCGCGACGTCATGCACCAACTGGTCGTAACCGCGCTGCAGGAACGTCGAGTAGATCGCCACCACCGGTTTGGCGCCTTCGCAGGCCATGCCGGCCGCAAGGGTCACGGCGTGCTGCTCGGCAATCGCCACGTCGAAATAGCGCAGCGGGAAGCGTTCGCTGAACGCCACCAGATCCGAACCTTCCTTCATCGCCGGGGTGATGCCCACCAGGCGCGGGTCGGCAGCGGCCATGTCGCACAGCCATTCACCGAATACGCCGGAGTACTTCGGCCCACCGGCCTTCTTCGGCGCGGCGGCCGGAGCGTCCAGCGGCTCCAGCTTGGTGATGGCGTGGTAACCGATCGGGTCGACTTCCGCCGGGGCGAAGCCTTTGCCTTTCTTGGTGACGATGTGCAGGAACTGCGGACCTTTCAGATCGCGCATGTTGCGCAGGGTGGCGATCAGGGTCGGCAGATCGTGGCCGTCGATCGGGCCGATGTAGTTCCAGCCCAGCTCTTCGAACAGGGTGCCGGGAACCAGCATGCCTTTGGCATATTCTTCGGTACGACGGGCAATTTCCCAGGCGCCAGGCAGGCGCGACAGCACTTTTTTGCTGCCTTCGCGCATGCTCGCGTAGGTGCGGCTGGAAAGGATCTTCGCCAGATAGTTCGACAGACCGCCGACGTTGCGCGAGATCGACATGTCGTTGTCGTTGAGGATCACCAGCATGTTGGCGTCCACTTCCGGCGCATGGTTCAGCGCCTCGAAGGCCATGCCGGCGGTCAGCGCGCCGTCACCGATCACGGCAATCGCCTTGCGATCACTGTTCTGCAGGCGGGCGGCGATGGCCATGCCCAGCGCTGCACTGATCGAGGTGCTGGAGTGGCCGACGCCAAAGGTGTCGTACTCGCTCTCGGAGCGGCGCGGGAAAGCGGCGATGCCGTCCTTCTGACGCAGGGTTTCCATGCGCTCGCGACGACCGGTGAGGATCTTGTGCGGATAGGCCTGATGACCGACGTCCCACACCAGCCGGTCGTCCGGGGTGTCGAAGACGTAGTGCAACGCGATGGTCAGCTCGATGACGCCCAGGCCGGCACCGAAATGCCCGCCGGTCTGGCCGACCGTGTAGAGCAATTCCAGGCGCAACTCATCAGCCAGGGTTTCCAGCTCGGCTTCGCCTAACCGGCGCAGGCCGTCCGGCGTGTTAGCGCGGTCGAGCAGGGGCGTGGTCGGGCGCTTGCGGGGAATCTCATGAAACGTCGTGGGCATCAGGCGAATCGTTATAGGTATAAAAGATGCGGCAGTTTACCTGATGCATCGTCCCCTGCCCACGCGTTGGTCTTTTTTGGCTGATTAGCCTTTAGTTGCGCCGGTCGACGATATACCGGGCCAGATCGCGCAATGGCTCGGCGGCCGCGTCAAACGGTCGCAGCGCGTGCAGGGCCTGATCGCGCAGTTCCAGGGCATAGGCCTTGGCGGCGTCGAGGCCGAGCAGGGCCGGGTAGGTCGGCTTGTCGCGGGCAATGTCGGCGCCCTGGCGTTTGCCGAGGGTTTCGGTATCGCTTTCGACGTCGAGGATGTCGTCCTGCACCTGGAATGCCAGGCCAATGGCCTGTGCATAACTTTGCAGAGCCTTGAGTTCATCCTTCTCGGCGCGGCCGCTGGCCAGGGCGCCGAGCTTGACGCTGACCTCGATCAGCGCGCCGGTCTTGTGCCGGTGCATCTGTTCGAGGGCTTTCTGATCGAGCTTGAGGCCGACCGAGCCGAGATCGATGGCCTGACCGCCGACCATGCCGGCCGGGCCCGCCGCGTGCGCCAGCGCCGTGACCTGTTGCAGGCGGATGTCCGCACTCAGGTCGCTCAGGCGCGGGTCGAGCAGGGCGCTAAAGGCCAGGCTCTGCAAGCCGTCGCCGGCCAGAATCGCGCAGGCTTCGTCGAATTTCTTGTGAGTAGTCGGCTGGCCACGACGCAGATCGTCGTCGTCCATCGCCGGCAAATCATCGTGTACCAGCGAATACGCGTGGATCAGCTCAACTGCGCAGGCCGCACCGTTGGCCTGTTCGGCCTTGCCGCCAAGGGCTTCGCACGCCGCGTAGGCCAGCAGTGGGCGCACGCGTTTGCCGCCGTTCATCACGCTGTAGCGCATGGCTTCATAGAGGCGCGCCAGTTCCGGCAGCGGGGCATTGAACAGGGTTTCCAGTGCCGCGTTGACCCGCGCCTGGCTGGTGGCCGAATACGCTGCAATCATTCTGGCTGATCCGCGTCGAAGGGTTCCTCGGCGAGTTCGCCATCGCGCTCCAGCAACACCTGGACCTTCTGCTCGGCCTGGGCCAGCGCCGCCTGGCAGTCACGGGTCAGGCCGATGCCCTGCTCGAAAGCGGTCAGCGAGTCTTCCAGCGACAATTCACCGTTCTCCAGACGCTCGACCAGTGTTTGCAGGTCGGCGAGGGACTGTTCGAAATCCAGTGCAGCTTTTTTGCGGGCCATGGCGGCTAATTCCGGTTGACGTTAAACCGGCGCGACACTAGCAGATAGGGGGGGTATGGGCAAATGAGCGGGCCGACGGACAAGGATGTCAGTCAGTCGATTCGCCCGGATATTGAATCTGATACCGAGTGCTGCGTCCGCCGCCCGGAAGACGTTGCAGGCAACCCTTTTCCAGCAGATCCGCCAGATGTCGGGTGGCCGTGGCTTTGGAGACCTTGGCCACACTCTGGTATTGCGCGGCACTGATACTGTGTTCGAAACCGCGCTCACCACCGTCGAGCAAGCGATTGAGCACTTTGATCTGCTCCGCCGACAGCCCGGATTCCCGGTGCGCCTGCCAGAAGCGTGATTTTCCCAACACACTTTCAATCCGCGCGATGGCTTGTTGCAGACTGCGCAGCAGGGTTTGCAGGAACCATGCGAGCCAGTCGGTAATGTCCAGCGTGGCTTTCTGGCTGGATTCGAGAATCCGGTAATAGCCCGCTCGATCATCGAGGATGCTGGCGGACATCGCATAAAAACGAATGGCCTGCGCTTCGCCCTGAGCCAGTGCCAGATCGGTGAGGGTGCGAGTCAGGCGCCCATTGCCGTCGTCGAATGGGTGCAGGGTGACGAACCAGAAGTGTGCGATACCGGCTCGCAGTAAAGGATCGAGGCCCGCCTGATGCTGACTGGCGTCGAACCATTTAAGAAAACTGTCGAGTTGCCGCTCGAGGCCCTGTCGCGGTGGCGCTTCGAAATGCACGGTCGGACGCTCGATTCGTCCGGAAACCACCTGCATTGGCTCATCGCCGCGTAATGTGCCGACATTGATTGCTCGCGAAAGGAAACCACTCTCCTGTTCTGGAAACAGCCATGAATGCCATTCCAGCAATCGTTCCAGCGTCAGCGGTTCGGCAAAGCGCTGAGTGGCATCGAGCATCAGCTGTGCCAGCCCCTCGCTGCGCTTGCTGACGTGGTCGCCATCAGGCGATTCCAGCCCCAGACGTCGTGCCAATGAGGAGCGCACGGATTCAACATTCAACTGTTCCCCCTCGATGGCCGAGGAGGTCACGATGTTTTGCAGCAACGCGTCCAGCTCAGTCTGAGCGCTCAGTGAATTGCCCACTGATCCCGCCATGCCCATCAATTGTCCCTGCGCCTGAACGCATTCGCGCAACAGTGCAGTGAGACGCTCTGCCTGCCAGTTGAAGTCGGGCCAATCGGGCTGTTGCCAGATCCAATGAGTTGCCATGCAATGCCATTCCTGAGTGCGTGAGCCGAATAGAAACGCTATTCGGCTCATTTCGTGAGCCGAATATGACGCCTATTCGGCTCATCGTCCACTGGGCGCCGTGATTCCCACCGCAAATCCAGATGTATCCGATTGTTAAAAAACTGCCGAATCGCTAACCTTCGCGCCTTCTACGACCCGACAGTCACGGGTCTTTCAGACGAAACGCAGTATCGCCCACTGTGAAGCGCCGAGGATCGGGTGCAAGGTTTCGTCAGGCATGGCAGGAGGCATCACATGCGTTCACTTCTTTTGCTGCTGATCGGCTTGGCTTGCGCGCCCGCGCTGGCGGCGCCGAGCGCGGAGCTGTCGGAGCCGGTGGGCGGCTGGCGCTATCACGGGCTGCTCGATCGCACGGAAAACCCGCAGGTCGCCTATCCCACACCGCCCATCGATCGCGGCATCCAGCGCAATCGCACGATGATTCAGGGCCAGCTCAAGGCAATCGGGCATCTGCGCCCGCCCCACAGCCTGGCGGTGAATGGCAATCCACTGAATCTGTACACCGACGACCAGGGCCGTTTCGCCCGGCCGTACGCGTTCGGCGCCGGTTCCAACAGCGTCGAGGTGATCAGTGCCGACGGCCAGTCGCTCAAGCGCGTTCAATTCTACGAAGCCAATAACCTGCGCACGCCGGCGCGGATCCGCGTGGTGCTCGGCTGGGATGACCCTAAAGCCGAACTCGACCTGCACGTCATTACGCCTGACGGCCAGCACGCCTTCTGGGCGCGACCGGCGATGAGCAACGGCGGCGGGCTCGATCCGGACGGTGTCGATGGTCCCGGCCCGGAAATGTTCACCATGACCGCGCCGCTGCATGGCACCTATCTGGTTTACGTCAACTATTGGGGCAACTTCGGTAACGGCGGCTATAACTTCGAGGAGACCAGCAACCAGAACGAGGTCATCACCTCGCAGATAACGCTGGTGCTCAACGAAAACACTGTCGACGAAAAACGCGAAACGTTCATCGTGCCCCTGCGGGCCATCGGTGATCTGCTGCTGGTCAAGACTTTCAACTATTAAGCATCCCGCACCACGGATGAACTGCCGAGCTTTGGGAACATGAGCGAGAAGATGAGCGAAAACACTGAGACCCCGGCGACCGCCGCACCCACCGCCAAACCTTCCCGGCGCTGGCCGTTGCTGGTGGCCGGGCTGTGCCTGGTGGCCGGCGTGGCGGGCGGGCTCGGCTGGCTGATGCACAAACCGAAGGCGCCGCCGGCGGAATTGGCCAGCGACAAACTCGGTCTGAGCCGCCCGGATGCGCTGCTGGAGACCCGCTCCCTGAGCCAGTTGCCCAAAGACCTGCTGACGGTGCCGTTCCTCAAGGCCACGCTCACCGAGGATTTCGTCTTCTATTACGAAACCCACGCCGACCGCCTCGGGTTGATCGGCAGTCTGCGGCGGATCATCTACGAGCATGACCTGAAGCTGCAGGACAGCCTGATCGAGCAACTCTTCGATCAACCGGCAGACGTCGCGCTGTGGCGTGGCGCCGATGGTCGCCTCAAGGATTTCCTGCTGGTGATGGATCGCGGCGGTCTGGCCAAGCTGCTGGAGCCGCTGGCGAAAGTCGCGCTGGATGATTCGCAACTGAGCGTGTTAAGCACCCTGAAAGTCGGCGGTGACGAAGTGCCGCTGTATCAGCTGACCTACAACGCCAGCAAATCCCTGTTGTTTGCTTCCCGTGGCGACAAACTGGTGGTGCTGTCCAACCCGAGCAAGTTCTACGACCCGGAAAGTGGCGCTTCCGAGGAATCCGGCCACGTTTCGCCGCAAGCGCTGGCGGCTTTGCTCAACGGCGAAAAACTGTTCCCCGAGGCATTCGGGCTCACGGCCAAGACACCTGAAACCAAGCAGCGTCTGTCAGTCAATTCCAGCGTCCTGGCCATGGGTTACCAGCGTTTCATCCCGAATTTCGCCGGTCTGCGTTTCGACATGGACGACAAGGGCTGGCACAGCTATCTCGCGATGGACGAGCTGGAGAACCAGCCGGACTTCGATTTCAAACCGGTCTGGCAAGCCATGCCGCTGGGCGCCAGTGCCTGCGTGACCCTGCCGGTCGCTGCCGAGCCGCAGAAACCGCTGCTGGTGAAACTCGGCGCCGAAGAAGCGGTGGCGCAGAAACTCACCGAGCACGTGGCCGGCGCGGCGGGCTTGTGCTGGTACGCCGATTCGCGGCTGTACACGCCGTTGCTGGTGGCCAGTCTGAACGACGAAGACAACGGCAAACTCGACGCAGATATCGGCACGCTGTTCGATTCGATGGTCGGCGCCTACGAAGGCAAGGTCGACGAACACGCGTTCCCGGTGGTCGAGAAACAGGAAGGCCAGAGCCATCTCTGGCAGCGTCAGGTCAGTTCCAACTTCGGCCCGTATGCGGCCAAGGATGCCGAGAACCCGGATGCAATCACCGGCCGTGCCTTCATGAAAGTCAGCCTGGCGCGCCATGGTTCGACGCTGCTGTTTTCCCTCGACGACAAACTGGTGGACAAGGCCCTCGGCACCCTCGACAAGCGCTTCCCGCCGATGGCCGATGTGTTGCCCAAAGACGTGCTGATGCCGATCTACTTCGGCCCGGACTCAATGGCGCAACTGATGCAGCAGGAAACCCTCGACAGCCTGCCGCAGGACATGGAGCCGGTGTTCTATAACGCCGCGCAAACCTACCTGATTCCGAAACTGCGCACCCTCGGCGGCATGGGCAAATACGCACTGACCCTGCCTGAAGGCAGCGAGCCTGACGGTCACTGGCAATGGCTGCCGCTGGAGTGGAAAGCGCTGTGACTGGATTGATCCGCAGTCTCGGCCTGTTGGCGCTGTTACTCAGCGCCAGCGCCCGAGCCGTTGAGACTCCAGCCCTGGACCCTGCGCAATCCCAGGTCTTTCGTGCCTGGTTCGTGCGCATCGCTCAGGAGCAGTTGAGCAAAGGCCCGAGCCCGCGCTGGTATCAGCAGGACTGCGCGGGGCTGGTGCGTTTCGCCGCCAACGAAGCGCTGAAAGTGCACGACGACAAATGGCTGCGCAGCAATGGCGTGTCCAACCGCTATCTGCCGCCGGAGCTGGACCTGAGCGCCGATCAGCGCAAGCTCGCCCAGCAATGGCAGCAGGGCGGCGGCAAGGTCGGGCCCTACGTCAACGCGATCAAATTGATTCAGTTCAACAGCCATCTGATCGGCCGCGACGTGTCCCAGGCACGGCCCGGCGATCTGATGTTTTTCGATCAGGGCGACGACCAGCACCTGATGATCTGGATGGGCCGCTACATCGCCTATCACACCGGTACGACCACCCCAACCGACAACGGCATGCGATCGGCAAGCCTGCAGCAACTCATGACATGGAAGGACACCCGATGGATACCCGACGCAGCCAACCCCAACTTCATCGGCGTCTATCGACTGAACTTTCTCTCCCAATGACCGGTGCCCGCATGCTGCGTTTACTGCCTTTTCTGTTGCTGTTGACACTGCCGTTTTCGGCCGTGAATGCCGAGGATTCCGTGGAGCCAAGCGGCTACACGCCGGTCTCCGGTGAAAGCTTTTTCCTGCTGGCCGACAGCAGTTTCGCCGCCGACGAACAGGCGGTGGTGCGCCTCGAAGCACCGGGCCGTGACTATCGTCGTTTCCGCATGGAACCGTACGGCGGCGCCGACATCCGCGTGTACAAGATCGACAAGCCGCTGGACTTCCTCAAGCGCCAGAAAAACCTGCACCGCGTCGTCAGTGACGGCCAGTTCAAGGGCGAAGGCCTGTCGAACACCCTCGCGTATCTGTGGGACAACTGGTACCGCAAATCCCGTCGGGTGATGCAGCGTGCGTTCTCCTACGAGTCGCGTCAGCAAGTCACCGAGGTAGTGCCGGAGCTGAAGATGGGCAATGCCATCGCCGCACCGACGCCGTACGACGCGCAACCGCAGTTCGCCCTGATTCCGGGCCTGCCGGTGGTCAGTCAGTTTCGCTATCCGCTGTGGCAGGCCAAACCGATTCAGCCGCCGACCGGCGTCAATCTGGCCGGGTCTTCCAGCGAGTTCGTCAGCGTCGCGCCGGGTAACGTCTACATCCCGTTGGGCAATCTGAAACCAGGCCTCTATCTGGTCGAGGCGCTGATCGGCAAGTACCGTGCGACCACCATGGTTTTCGTTTCCAACACCGTCGCGGTAAGCAAGATTGCCGGTGATGAATTGCTGGTGTGGGCCGCGCGCAAACACGAAGGCAGCTCGGTGCCGAAGGTCAATGTGCTGTGGACCGACGGCCTCGGCGTGATGAGCAGCGGCGCCACCGACACCGATGGTCTGCTGCGCCTGAAACACGTCAGCCCGGAGCGTTCGTTCGTCATCGGCGAGGACGAAGAGGGCGGGGTGTTCGTCTCGGAAAACTTCTATTACGACAGCGAAATCTACGACACCAAACTCTACGCCTTCACTGACCGGCCGCTGTATCGTCCGGGCGATTGGGTGTCGCTGAAAATCGTCGGCCGTGAATTCAAGAACGCGCGGGATTCGGTGTTGCCGGGTGCGGCGGACGTCAATGTCAGCGTGCTCGATGCCACCGGCACCGAGTTGCAGCGGCTCGACCTGAAACTCGATTCCAAGGCCGGCACCCAGGGCCGTTTCCAGTTGCCGGACAACGCGGTGGCCGGCGGTTACGAGCTGCGTTTCAATTACAAGGATCAGGCCTACAGCAGCGCGTTCCGGGTGGCGGAGTACATCAAGCCGCACTTTGAAATCTCGCTGAACCTGGCCAAGCAGGATTACCGCACCGGCGAGCCGGTGAAGGGCAGCCTGGTGTTGCTGTACCCGGACGGCAAACCGGTGGCCAACGCCAAGCTGACCCTGAGCCTGCGCGCCCAGCAACTGTCGATGGTCGACAACGAGCTGCAATACCTCGGGCAATTCCCGGTGGAACTGACCAGCACCGAACTGACCACCGACAGCAAGGGCAACGCGACCCTCGACCTGCCGGCCGCCGAAAAGCCTAGCCGCTACATGCTCACCGTGTTTGCCAGCGATGGCGCGGCGTATCGGGTCAAGACCACCAAGGAAATCCTCATCGACCGCGGCGCTGCCAGCTTCCGTCTGACCGCGCCGCAGCGTTTCAGCGCGGTCGGTGACAAGGTCGCGTTCAGCTACGCCAACGAGGGTGGCAGCCAACAGGCGCAGGCCGTGGTGCCGAGCAGCTACAGCTGGGTGCGTCTGGAAGACCAGACCACCGGCGAGGGCAAGCTGGCGGCGAAAGACAAAGGCTTCAGCGTGGCGTTCGATCGTCCGGGGACCTACAACCTGTCGTTGAAGGATCAGCACGGTCGAGTGCTGGGTGCGACCGGTCATTCGGTCACCGGCGACGGCGTCAAGGCAGTGCCGGGCACCGTGGAAATTGTCCTCGACAAACCCGAGTACAAGGCCGGCGACGAAGCGCTGGCGCTGATCACATTCCCGGAGCCAGTCAGCGATGCACTGCTGTCGCTGGAGCGCGACAAGGTCGAAGCCACCGCGCTGCTGGCCAAGGGTGGCGACTGGCTGAAACTGGAGAAACTCAGCGACACCCAATACCGCGCACGCATCCCGGTGAAGGACAACTTCGCGCCGAACCTGACGTTCTCGGTGCTCTACACCAAGGGCGGTCAGTACAGCTTCCAGAACGCCGGGATCAAGGTCGTCGCGCCGCAGATCGATGTGGCGATCAAGACCGACAAAGAGACGTATCAGCCGGGCGATACCGTGACGGTCGACCTGACCACGCAGTTCGCCGGCAAGGCTGTGCCGGCGCACCTGACGGTCAGCGTGGTCGATGAAATGGTCTACGCGCTGCAACCGGAAGTCGCGCCGACCATCGACCAGTTCTTCTACCACCCGCGCCGCAACAACGTGCGCACCAGCGCCAGCCTGTCGTTCATCAGCTACGACGTGGCGTTGCCGGGCAGCCCTGGCGCACCGGGCAAGGCCAACCGCAGCGAGCGTGGGGTGAAAGTGCTGGAGCGGCCGCGTCGCGAAGACGTCGACACCGCTGCGTGGCAGCCTGAATTGCTGACCGACGCCGACGGCAAGACCCGTTTCACCTTCAAGATGCCGGACTCACTGACCCGCTGGCGCATCACCGCGCGGGCGATTGCCGATGACGGTCAGGTCGGGCAGAAGAAGCAGTTCGTGCGCTCGGAGAAACCGCTGTACCTGAAGTGGAGCGGGCCGAGCAAATTCCGCAAGGGTGACCAGCCGCAACTTGGCGTGTTCGCCTTCAGCCAGGCCGAGAAACCGGTCAAGGCCGAGCTGGTGACGCACTACGCCGGCGCCGAACAGCGTCTGCCGGTGACCCTCAACAACGGCATCAACTACCTGCCGCTGCCGGCCTTCGCGTTGGCCACCGGCGAATGGACCGCCGAGCTGGTGCAGGACGGCAAAACCGCCGACGCCCTTGCGGTGCGCCTGACCGCGACCGGTGAAGGCTGGCAAGTGACGCAGACCCAGAGCCTCGACGTGGCCAGCGGCGACACGCCGTTGAGCCTGCCGGCGGACGCCACCGACATTCGCCTGCGTCTGGATGACAGCCCGCAAGCGTTGTTCCGTTCGGCCCTCGACGATCTGCTCAGCTATCCGTACGGGGGTGTCGAGCAGACCGCCAGCCGTTTGCTGCCGCTGAGCATCGCTTATCCGTCGCTGGCGTCGAGCCCGCAGATCCGCGACCGCTTGCGCCTGATCATGCAGAACAGCCGTCTGCGGCTGGTGCAGATGGCCGGGCCGTCGGCGAGCTTCACCTGGTGGGGCTTCGACGGCGAACCGGATGCGTTCCTCACCGCTTACGCCTACTACGCCGACTGGAACGCCAGCCAGGTGTTGGATCTGACCCTGCCGCCGGAGCATTGGCAGCGGGTGCTGGAGGTTTACGCCAAGCAAGCGCCGAACACGCCGTTGCTGCAACGGGCGCTGATCCTGTCGTTCGCCAAACAGATGCACTTGCCGGTCAACACGCTGCTCAGCGGCTTGATGGACGATCTGGCGAAGGCTGGTGAAGGCAATGCCGAAACCCTGATGGACGACGGCGAAGACAGTCTGGTGATGAGCGACCCGGATTCGGCGCTCGGTCTGGCGGCGGCGCGGGCCTTGACCGCATCGCTGGCCACCCAGTCGAAAGTTGCTTTGCCGGACGCGTTCAATCGTCAGCTGGGTGCTGCGCAACAGCGCTTGGCCGTCAGTTCGCAGCCGTTTGCCGAAGCGCTGAACCTGTCGCTGCAACCGTTCGATCAGGCGCGTGCGACGGCGTTGTTGCAACGCCTGTTGCCGCAGCAATCGACCCTTGAACGTGCGTTGGCGCTGACCTGGCTGCAACGCAGCATCGCCCAGGCGTCGCCGACCATCGCGCTGGCCCCCGGCGAAGGCTGGAAGAAAAACTACGGCGCGACCGGTGAGATGTACTGGACGTGGCAGGGTGCTGCGCCGGTACCGAGCGTGTTGACGGTGTCGGGCACTCAGGAGCGTCCGCTGCGAGCGGCGCTGAGCTTCCAGACCCAGCAGCCGGCGGTCGATCCGATGGCCGTGACCATCACTCGGCGCCTGTCGCGTCTGGTACCGGGTGACGAAGCCTTCACCTTCAAACTGGAGCCGGTCGGTACTAAACCACTGTCCAGCGACAGCCTGTACCTGGACGAAGTGATCCTCACCAGCAAGGCACCGAAACCGCTGCGCTACGGCATGCTCGAAGTGCCGCTGCCGCCGGGCGCGGATGTCGAGCGAACTACGTGGGGCATCAAGTTGCAGGGCAAGGACGGCACCGAGCCGACCGCGCTGGAGAAGGCGCGGTTCGAACCGGGCCAACTGGCCTACGCGGTGCCGGTGGATGCGCTGAGCGGTGAATTGCGTCTGCGCCATCTGGTGCGCTTCTCGCAGAAGGGCCAGTTCAATCTGCCGCCAGTGCGCTTTACTCAGGTCTACGCGCCGCAGCATCAGGCCCGGGAAGCGAAAGCGGCCCTCGGTCAGGTCACGGTCAACTGACATGACCCGGCCGCTGGTATGGCTGCTGATGTGTGTGATTCCTGCGCTGGCGACGGCGCAGGATGAACCGCTGCGCGTGGCCTACAAGGGCGAGTTGCTGTCGCTGAACACTACGCAACTGACTGCTCGCGAGGCGTTGCCTTCTTCGCTGGAGACACCGCTGGGCAGTTTGTGGAAGGTGTTCGTTTATGCGTGGCTGGTGGATACCGGTGCGCGGGAACCGGCTTATGAATGTCGAGGGCAGTCGAAGGAAGAGGTTTATTGCTGCACCGCGGGCGGCAAGATCGAGCGTGATCAGGCGCTGGTGAAATCCTGCGGATTGTATTTCGAGCCGGCGCGGTTGGGCATAACCGCTGGCGATTGGAGAACCTATTGGCAGGCGCGACAGGCGCCGTCGTGGTTGCTGGATTTGCCATCGGTGCAACCGGCTACTCGGGTTTCCGTGGCTGACTTGCTGAAGGTTTTGACGTGGCTGCCGGCCCAGGATCAGATGCGTCGTGTGCTGCTCGACGTAGTGCTGAACGCGTCGGACGGCAATGTCGTCGGTGAACTCGGCGGGCGCCTGCGGGTGAAAACCTGGAGCTGGCTCGGCGATCAGGACCCTCAATCACGCCAGGGCGGATTCGCCGGCTGGACGGCGGACGGCTCGCCGATCTGGGCCGGTGGCCGGGGTACCAGTCAGATGGTGTTGCGGCATTACGGTTCGGCGTTGGCGACGATGTTGCCTGCTTCCTGGCCGGCGGACGGCGGGCGATGTGTCGAGGTGGGTCTGTTTTCGCGCTATCCCGTTACCCGGGTTCTGGCCGGTGATCGGGCGGTGACTTCGGGCCCGTTGCAGGGCGATTACCGCGTCGAATTCGCCAACGGCAATGCGCTGGATATCCACAGCGACGGCGAGTTGTTTCTGCTCAACGACAAACTTGTGGCTCGGCTCGATCGTGAAGAGTACGTCGCCCGAGTGCTGGAGCGTGAAGCCAAACCGGAACCAGCCGAAGCGGCTAAAGCATTGGCCGTGGCGATCCGCACGTATCTGCTGCAAAACGCCACGCGCAATGGCGAATGTTTGAGCATCGATGACAGCAGCACCCGCCAGCGTGTCGCCCCGCGTCCTGCTTCTGCCGAATCGCGCAGCATCACCGCCTGGACGGCGGATCTGGTATTGGCCGGCAGCACCGTCACCTATCACTCCGATCAACCCGGGCCCGACAAACTCGCCTGGCAACAGGCCGTCGAACAAGCCCATGCCGGCCAGCGTTACGACGCGATTCTGCTGCACGCCTATCCACGCGCCAGCCTCAGTCGCTGGGACAACCCGGTAGCGTCCTGCGAAGCGCTGCCCGCCGCGCAGGACTGGCTGCAAAAACAGCGGCGTGGCTGGCGTCCGAAGCTGGAAAGCGAAACCGGCTACAACGAAGTCAGCACGTTCGCCGTGTGCAAACTCGCCTTCGGCCGCCCCTTCGTCGACCGCGAACGCCAGCGCATCTATGTGCGCGGCGTGCTGTCCTTGCAGGATCGCCTCGACCTGACTCACGAATACCTGCACCTGGCCTTTGAAGCACACCCCAACGGTCAGGATGAAACCTATATCGAAGGGCTCGCCCGTCACCTTTTGCTGGAATAGACCATGACACTCCGTTATCCACAGGTCTTGCTGTTGCTCTGCGTATTTGCCGCTGCTTTGCCGGTGATTGCCGCTGACGGCGTCAAACTCGACACCCCGGTCGGCGGCTGGCGCACCGGCGCGGCCGAAGGCGAGGGTGAAAGTTTCCGCCAGACCGTCAACTACCCGGCCTCCTCGGTGAACACCCCGGTCGGTCAGGCCAACACCGCCCGCATCAGCGGCGAAATCAAAGCCACCCCGAAAAACAAAGAGCCCGGCCGCCTGATCGTCAACGGCGTCAGCATGCCGCTGAAAATCGACGACAGCGGCCGCTTCGACCGCCCGTTCTCGTTTCCCAACGGCAGCAACAGCGTCGAAGTCCGCAGCCCGGACGGCCAGCAACGCCATCGCACCCAATTCCTCAGCGCCAGCGGCGGCGCCACCCCGGCCAAACTGCGCGTGCTGCTGTCCTGGGACAGCGACGGCACCGACCTTGACCTGCACCTGATCACGCCTGACGGCGCGCACATCTGGTACGGCGACCGCGTCGCCCCCAATGGTGCGGCTTTGGACGTCGACGTGACCACCGGCTACGGCCCGGAGATCTTCGCCATGCCGGCGCCGATCAAGGGGCAGTATCTGGTGTATGTGAACTACTTCGGCGGTGGCTATCGCGGGGATGACGAGGGTGGGGAAGAGGCGGTGCAGCCGTTGACTACCGCACAGGTGACGGTGATTACCGATGAAGGGACGCCGAGCGAGAAGATGGAGACGTTCGTGGTGCCGATGCGGGCGGTGGGGGAGTTGACGTTGGTGAAGTCGTTTAGTTATCCATGAATCATCTGTTCATTTAGGAAAAACACCGCACAGGGCATTGCCTTCGTAACCGTGAACGATTGGCCCCAGCACCATGAGTGGGCCGCAGGCGTAGAGCGGGGAGGGCACGGTTTGTTGCGTGTTGAGGAGGACGACTTCCCTGCCGAATTCGTCGCTGCCAAAGGATTGCTCGTAGTACGAATTGCACACCGGCAGTTTCAACGGCACCGGGATCACCAGCGCCCAGACAGTGATCCCGCACCATTCGCGGGTGGGAGTTGATCTTGCTGTTCGGGTGATCTGCGGGGTGAATGAGCGGTAACTTTGCGCTCTGTAGGCGTCGGTTTTCAGTGTGACTTTTTCCGGGAGGGAGATGCCTACTCCCACGCAAGCTGTCAGGCTGAGGCATATGGTCGAAACCAGTCCGACGGATTTCAGGCGTGAATTCAGGGCAGGTGGGAACAATCTTGAACGTCCTTGTAGTGTATTAGGCATCGAAGTTGCCAAGAGCTTTTTCACTGAACAATTGTGCAAGTACCTGCCGCACAATTTGGTGTTGATCAGCAATTGGCTGAACGCCTCTCGAAAATCACTTTTCCAACAGGCATTAAAAAGCCGGCTTGTGGGCGGCGTTATTTTTGAGCTATAGCCATATTTTGTTGGGGTTCGCGAAAATTGGCGTTTCTGTCCCCCCATTTGTCCCCCCACGCTGGCCTTGCGTAGAGCGCGATGCTCAGCACAACGGCTACTGCTGAATAGTTGTTCAAGGGTAAATCTGCTTTAGCCCTATGACTGACTTCGAGTTTATAGCTCTCCTGCAAAATGATAGCAAAGGATCAATTCCGCCGTTTTTCACCAGATTCTCTAACTTCCCGGTTGAGCGTGTTTTTTGCACGGAGCGCGCGTTACACGAAGCGGGGGCTTACCATCGTTACGCTACTAAAACGCATTATTCAGTTGAGTCACCCATGTATCATTCAGACCCATCTGCCCGGCAGGCTTTCGCATTGCCCGAAGGTTTTAGAGGTTTACGCAATCGTACGTTGTACGCATTGCGCTGAATAAGGAGTAGTGCATGACTGCAGCATTGGAAGAGGGTAGCTACCGAAGTATCCCAGAGGCTGGTCAGCTTGTTGAGGTGCGGCGCAGGCAATGGGTTGTCGCAGAGGTTAACTCATCAAAGCTGGGAAGCGTGCAGCAGCATGCCATCACACTAGCTTCGATCGATGACGATGCTTTAGGTGAAGAGCTACAAGTTATCTGGGAGATAGAGCCGGGGGCGCACGTCATCGAGCGCGCAGGTCTTCCTGCTATCACGGGACAAGATGACTCGGACACGCTTGAGGCATTTCTTGATGCTGTGCGATGGGGCGCAGCCACTAATGCTGACCGTGGTTTTCTGCAGGCACCGTTCCGCAGTGGTGTGACGCTGGAAGACTTTCAGCTTGATCCACTCGTACGCGCTATCGATATGGCACGGGTGAATCTGCTGATCGCCGATGACGTGGGTCTAGGTAAGACTATTGAGGCCGGTTTGGTCATCCAGAAAATGTTGCTGCGCCATCGAGCTCGCACCGTGCTTATCGTCTGCCCTGCATCGCTACAAGAGAAGTGGCGACTTGAAATGGCAGAGAAGTTTGGGCTTGAGTTTAAGATCGTTGATAGTACCTACATCAAACAGATGCGTCGCGAACGTGGAATTCATGCCAATCCCTGGAACTCGTTCCCACGCCTGATCACCTCAATGGATTGGGCCAAAGCTGGCGAAGGGTTACGGGCATTTCGCGATATTTTGCCGGCACATGCTAATTATCCGCGTAAGTTCGACCTATTGGTTGTGGATGAGGCTCACAATGTGGCGCCGGCTGCCAGTGCCCAGTATGCGCTTGAGAGTCAGCGAACCCGCATGATTCGCACCATCGCGCCGCACTTTCAGCATCACCTTTTCCTGACTGCGACGCCACACAACGGCTACACCGAGTCTTTCACCTCGCTGCTTGAGCTGCTTGATGATCAGCGTTTCGCCCGCAACATCCTGCCGGATGAGAAACAGCTCGCTCAGGTGATGATTCGCCGACTAAAAAGTGAAATCACCGACAAGGATGGGCAACTGATCTACGCCCCTCGCAAGCTTGAGGCCTTGGGCGTCGACTACACCGCAAAAGAGCGTGAAATCCACCACAAGCTGCAAGCTTTCTGTGCTAGTCGAGAAGTTGCAGACGCTCAGTTAGGTGGTGTGACGGGCGTGTCCTTTATCAATCAGTTGTTGAAAAAGCGCCTGTTCTCGTCACCGGCCGCATTTGCTTCAACCTTGGCAAAACATATCGCCACATTAGAAAACGGCGCAGTTCGCAAGGATCGCGGCGGGTTGTCTGATCGCATCTTACTCAAGGCCATTCAGCGTGCTGAAGAGGATTACGCCAACGACGCTGATGTCGAGACGGCGCAGCAAGAGGCTGTCGAGGAAGCGACACGTCATTCTCGGCCTTTAAATGCTGTGGAGCATGCTTTGTTGGACGAGCTACGTCAGTGGTCGCAGCAAGCGATGCACCAGACCGATTCGAAGGCTAAAGCCATTCTCTCCTGGATCGACAGCTATCTAAAAATCAATGGTGACTGGAACGGTAAGCGCGTGATTCTCTTCACCGAGTACCGTACGACGCTAGATTGGTTGCAGCGAATTCTGGCAACCCATGATTTGGGTGGCGACCGCATAATGACTTTGCACGGTGGCATGGATCACGACGACCGAGAGATGGTCAAAGCAGCTTTCCAGGCAGCTCCGGATGTTTCGCCAGTGCGCATCTTGCTGGCGACCGATGCGGCTTCCGAAGGTATCGACCTGCAGAACTACTGTAACTATCTCATCCATTTAGAAATCCCCTACAACCCCAACGTCATGGAACAACGCAACGGTCGTATTGATCGCCACGGCCAGCGGGCAAAAGAGGTGCTTATCTGGCATCCAGTTGATGCCAAAGAAGATGGCGAGGCTGTCGGTGGGCATAAGGACGACATCTTGCGCGCACTGCGCAAGCTCGACTCAATGCGTGCAGATATGGGCAGTGTTAACCCGGTCATTGCCCCGCAAATGTCGGGGCTGATTGAAGGCTCTTTGCGTGACCTTGACACTCACATGGCGGAGGTAAAGATTGAGCGGGCCCGTCGCTTTGTTCGTACGGATAAAGAAATTAACTCTCGAGTGGCCAAGCTGCATGAGCGCCTAATTGAGACAAAAGAAGGCTTACACCTGTCGCCAGAACACATCCTGATGGCGGTCAAGACTGCTTTGGCGTTGGCCGAAAAGCCCGCGCTGCAACCGTTGCAATTGGCCGGCTTTGAGTCAGGTGCCGTATTCGAGTTACCACCGCTGGGTGGCGCTTGGGAACGTTGCCGAGAGGGGCTAGACCACCCATTCACCGGGAAGATTCGGCCCGTGACCTTCGATCACGAAGTCGCGAAGGGCCGCGATGATCTGGTACTGGTTCACCTCAATCATCGCTTGGTGCAGATGTGTCTGCGTTTGTTACGTGCTGAGGTCTGGGCGCAGGAAGACAACAAAAAACTCAATCGAGTAACCGTTCGAGTGCTGCCTGACGATCGCCTTGATACGCCTGCCGTAGTGGTTGTGTCGCGATTGGTAATTACTGGTGGAAACCACCATCGCCTGCATGAAGAGCTAACGGTGGCTGGTGGCTACCTTCGTGAGCAAGGCTTCAAGCGCGAGGAGGGCGTTACCCGGGTGCAAGCTTTGCTAGATGAGGGACAACCGTCCCGGTTGGATACCGTTGCGTTCGACACCCTTCGAGCACGGTTTGACGCTGCCGAAGAGTCTATTCAACAAACTCTTAAGGCGCGCTCGCGCAACCGCCTTGAGTCTCTGGGCAGCACTCTAGAAGCCAGAAAGAACTCCGAGTTGAAAGATATTAGTGCCGTATTGAGTGAGTTAGAGCGAGCGATTGGTGCGGAGCTAGGCAAGGCAGAGGACCCAGAGCAATTGACTCTGTTCAGTGAGGATGAGCGCACCCAGCTGCGTCGTGACAACTCAGCGCTGGAGGCACGCCTAGCACGCATTCCCGTTGAGCGAGAGCAAGAAATCCGCGCAATTGAAGCGCGCTATGCTGCGCCGCAGGATCGCACCTTTCCCGTCGCTGTCATCTTTATCGTTCCCGCATCGTTCGCACAGGAAGGTCGTGTATGAGCCAGGACAACAACCACGACGAATGGCTGTCGCTTATCGAGATCTCAGGCCCGTTCCTCGCTGTACCTGTATTAAAAAAAACTTTTCCACAAGGTCTAGAGACTGTCGATGGACGCGTACGCAAGTACTTGCGTCAGGCCTACGATGAGTGGTGTGAGGCGCGTGACAATGATGACCCCCAGCTCGAAGAGCTGCACCGCGCATGGATTCGCGAAGTGCTGGCACGCGGCCTTGAATACGATGAGAAAGATTCGGGCGAGTTGCTCAAGCGAGGCGAGGCTATACCGGCAACCTTGCGTATCGCACTACCAGAACATGGTGTCACGCTATGCCCGGATTACGCGCTGGTCAATGCTCAGGAAGCACTGCTGCTGGTCCAAACCTACCCTGCGGATACAGACTTGGATGCAGCCATCAGCCAGCAAGGTTGGGTGGCCGCGCCTACTGAACGGATGGTGCAACTCTGTCGTACTACGGGTTGTCGTTTGGGTTTGGTCACCAACGGTGAGCGTTGGTTGCTGATTGATGCGCCTGTCGGTTCGGTCGTGACCTACGCCAGTTGGTATGCACGTTTGTGGGGGCAAGAGCCATTAACCCTGCAGGCCTTCCTCACGCTGTTAGGTATTCGTCGTTTTTTCGTGGATACCAGTGAACAGCTGCCTGCACTCTTCGACGAATCTCTACAACACCAGGAAGAGGTCACCGATGCATTGGGTGAACAGGTACGTCGTGCTGTCGAAGTGCTTATTCAGTCGCTCGATAGAGAAGACCTGAATAGCGCCCGGACGTTGCTGCAGGATGTGGCGCCTACCCAGCTCTACGAAGCTGGCCTGACTATCATGATGCGGCTGGTCTTCTTGTTGTCGGCCGAAGAGCGCGGGCTGTTGTTGATGGGCGATGAAGCTTACGAGACCAACTACGCCATCTCCACCTTGCGCATGCAGCTACGCAAAGAGTCCGACGAGGTGCTGGAGCGTCGGCATGACGCTTGGGCGCGTTTGCTGGCGACCTTCCGCGCCGTGTATGGCGGCATTGAGCATGAGACTCTGCGTTTACCGGCGCTGGGCGGCTCGCTGTTCGATCCGGATCGCTTCCCCTTTCTCGAGGGCCGTCCAACGGGTTCAAGCTGGCGTACGGACGATGCTCGGCCCTTGCCGATCGACAACCGCACCGTGCTGCTATTGCTGGAGGCAATCCAGCAATACCAAGGACGTACCTTGTCTTACCGTGCGCTTGATGTAGAGCAGATCGGCTACGTCTATGAAGGCTTGCTTGAGCGTACGGTTAAACGCACAGATGCAGTGACGGTAGAACTTGTCGGCGGCAAGGGCGCAAAAAAAACTATTCATGTCTTTAGTGAACTGGAAGCTTTACGAGGGCGTGACGAGGATGAATTCACTCGCCAGCTGGCGAGTTCGGATGCGCTGAAGCGAAGTGAAAGTGCCATCCGCAAAGATTTGGTGCGTGTTGTGGATCCCGCTCTGAGCAATCATCTGCTCACGGCATGTCATGGCGACGAGGCGTTGCGTGATCGTTTGTTGCCCATCGCTAATCTTTTGCGAACCGATCCATGGGGTTACCCATTGGTGTATGTAAAAGATGCCTTTATTGTCACCACAGGTTCTGACCGGCGCGAAACCGGTACCCACTACACGCCAAAGTCTCTTACTGAAACCGTCGTCGTAGAAACTTTGACGCCGGTGGCATACGTCGGACCAGCCGAAGGAATGCCACGCGAGCAATGGGTTCTCAAATCCCCTGCCGAACTACTAGACCTAAAGATTTGCGATCCGGCCATGGGTTCCGGAGCTTTCCTGGTGCAAGCCTGCCGCTGGCTGTCTGACCGCCTCGTTGAGGCGTGGATACAGGTCGAGGCCACAGGTAAAACGGTGAGTGTGGATGGCAAAGTCCTGGATGCGCCAAGTACCAAGGAACATCTCCCCCGCGACAGCGAAGTCCGCACAGTCATCGCACGTCGCCTTATCTCCGAGCGCTGCCTTTATGGAGTCGATTTGAATCCACTGGCAGTCGAACTCGCCAAGCTTTCAATCTGGTTGGTGACGCTGGCCAAGGGGCGCCCATTTGGTTTTCTCGACCACAACCTGCGCTGTGGTGACAGTTTGCTGGGTATCCATCGCCTTGACCAACTCACCGAATTGAGCATGACACGAGGTGGAAAAGGGCAGCAGCGGCTCTTTGGCAATGAGATCGAAAGTGCCGTTCAGGAAGTTATCAAGTTGCGCCAGTGTTTGAGGGAGATGCCGATACGCGATATTCGTGATGTTGATGCCATGGCGCGACTGGATACAGATGCCCGCTGCCGCCTTGATGTTCCTGAGAGGATTGCCGATGCACTGATTGGAGTGACACTTTCTTCAGGTGGAAATAAATCTGGCACCGAAAACACGCTAGGCGCTCTTGCCATTCAAGCCGGCCACGCCATTGAAGGGGATCAAGAGTCTATCAACGCAATAAGCAACCTTGCCACAAATGGTCTGTCGCATGATTTGCCTTCTGAAAAGACTTGCCGGAGACCATTTCACTGGCCCTTAGAGTTTCCAGAAGTGTTTCAAGGTGACTCCAAAGGTTTTAATGCATTGGTTGGAAATCCTCCATTTTTAGGGGGGCGGCGACAACGATCCGCACTAGGTGGGAGCTATCAAATATACCTCTCACAAATAATCGGTGGCGGAGGAAGTATTAACGCGGACTTGTGCGCTTTTTTCTTTAGGCGATCTGGGCAGCTGGTCGAACAGCGCGGGTCGATTGGCCTTATAGCCACAAATTCAATCGCTCAGGGTGCGACTCGAGAGATGGGACTTGGACCTATGTGCGATAGCGGGTTCACAATTTACCGAGCAATTTCTAGCTTTGAGTGGCCTGGTGATGCAGTAGTTAATGTTTCAGTTGTGTGGCTATATAACGGCCTATGGGCCTCTAAATCTAATCTTGACGGGCAGCAAATAGAAACGATTTCACCCTATCTTTCGTCTGCCGATACTGGAGGCTGGTCGCCACAAGAGCTTTCAGAAAACACTGATTTGGCTTTCCAGGGATCAAACGTCCTCGGTGCCGGTTTTGTTTTATCCAAGGAGCAGGCGGCCTCCCTTATTGAAATGGATGAAAAAAATGCAGCTGTGGTTTTGCCGTTTATTAGAGGTGAAGACTTCAATGCAGTGCCAGACCAGCAGGCACTGAAGTGGATTATTAATTTCTTCGATTGGCCGCTAGATAGAAGTGTTTCAACAGACACAAAAAAACCAGTAGCTTCCGATTTTCCAATGTGTCTGGAAATCGTAAAACAGCTGGTAAAGCCCAAAAGGGAAATGGCCAAGAGGAAGCCTTATCGTGAGCGCTGGTGGCAATACGCTGAGAGATGCGCAAGCCTTTACTCTCGTATAGCCAATCTGAACCGTGTGATATTTCAAGCGTCACCAAGCAAACATATTTGCTTTGGTTTTGCACCGTCGGGCGCAGTTTATTCCGGACCCCATACCGTCATCGCCAGTGCCGATGCTTTAGATCTTGCCCTTATGCAATCAACTATTCATACCGAATGGGCTTGGCAGTTTTGCTCCACAATGAGGAACTCCGCCATTCGCTACAATCCCTCCGATTTCAGAAAGTTTCCACGCCCCGTAAACTTGGATGGTATGTCCAATGTCGCCGAAGAATTTTCCTCATTAAGACAGTCGATCATGATAGATCGTAACTATGGATTGACTGATCTTTACAATGATTATCACTGCGAAGATTCACAGTTTTCTGGAATTAGATCTCTCAGAGAAAAGCAGCTTGAGCTTGATCAGAAAGTATTTCACGCATACGAATGGGCGGACCTCCTGCCTAGACTTGAATTCAGGGAAACCAAACAGGGCATTCGATATACCTTTCCTACGGAAGTTTCTGAAGAAATAACACGACGACTCGTCACTCTGAATAAGAATCGTCATGAAGCTGAACTTTTGCATGAGCAGGCCGCAAGTAGCAAGACTGCAAAGCGGTCAAGCCGATTGAAACTGTCACCAGCAGAGCCTTTATTCAATGATTTATTCGGAGATAGCGAGGTATGACTTGCATTGAGACCACGCTCACATTGGAGAGGGTCATAGTTCGGACTGCACACGGAGAACCCGTTCGAGGTCTCCAGGAAGTTCTATCGCATCTGCCAAAATTTCTCGCATGTTGAGCTTTAGGAATATCAATGGCTACTAAATTGGTACCCCATAATCAGCTTTCAATAAGTGACTTGATTGTTGATGCGGTATATGAAAGTAGTGCAGATGGGCAGCTTTCAGGCGAGCCCATTTCAAAATTGCTTCCAGGCTCGGGCAATATGGGCGGTTTCCGTGTGTCTGGCAGAGGCGAACGAAAGAACTGGGTGGTTTTATTTACGACCGGGGAAGATCGAGACTGGCCTGACACGCTTGATCTGAGCACCGGTCAATTTGTTTATTACGGTGACAACAAAACACCAGGGCATGAACTGCATGACACTCGTTCGGGCGGAAATAAGGTGTTGCGACACGCGTTCTCACGGCTCCATGCCGATCACGGACCTCGGTGCGATATTGCACCTTTCTTAATTTTTAAAAAACTACCTACTGCTAGTGCGGCTCGATCTGTTCAGTTCAAGGGCCTTGCCGTCCCTGGATTTCAGGGGCTGTCGGCGATCGAAGATTTAGTCGCCGTTTGGAAGTCATCCAATGGGCAGCGATTTCAGAATTATCGTTCGATTTTTACGATTCTCGACGTTCCAGTAGTCAAGCGTGCATGGATCAATGATCTTGCTGCAGGTAGTTCTAGGACCGCGAATGCGCCAAAAGCCTGGATCGATTGGTTAGAGTCGGGAAGGTATTGCCCACTGGCGGCAGAGGCTACAACGATCATTCGCTCTGTCGAGCAGCAATCACCCGATACTGCCTTGAAACGCCGTATCTTGGCCTGTGTATGGCAGTACTTCAAAGATGTGCCTATCGCATTTGAGGCATTTGCTGCGCGCATTTACCAGATGACCGACTCGCGCGTCATCGTTGATGAAATCACCCGCGGCACTATTGATGGCGGACGTGATGCCGTAGGGCGTTATTTGCTTGGGCTTGGCGACGACCCTGTTTACGCTGAGTTCTCGCTTGAGGCCAAGTGCTACCGGCCAGCGCTTGAAGGAGATGCGCCGAGTACGGTGGGCGTAAAAGACGTGTCTCGACTGATTTCTCGGATACGGCATAGACAATTTGGCGTGTTGGTTACGACCTCAATAGTTGCTCGTCAGGCCTATCAAGAAGTGCGAGAGGATCGTCACCCGATCATTTTTATATCGGGGCGAGACATTGCTGAAATTCTGATTAAGAACGGCTTCAACACGGAAGGCAGAGTCGAAGCCTTGCTAAAAAATGAATTCAAAATTTAGAGGTGCTCATGGAGCAAAGCGCTGTGAAACAAACTGCTAATGCATGGATCGCTATCGATCATGGCTTTGCCAATGATCCAGCGCTTGCACCTTACACGTTGGTCCTGGAGGGCGAGCGGGAGCTTTATCAAGCCATCGCGGCAGATGACTGGGTTCTGATCCTGAGCATCTCTGGCGACATCACGCGTGTGGGGCGTGTCATGCGCCTTCGCTCCAATAGCGAGACCACTTCGCTATTTTTCGACAAGCTGTTGATTATCGAATCACCAGTACCGCTTGCTAAAACCGGGCTCGTTCCGCCGGCTGGTCGTATTTCTCGCGTGCAGTGGACCGAGTTTGCTGAAGCGCTGCCCAAGGCACTTGATCTGACAGTTGCCGACGTTCCTTTGATCAAGAATGAGGCGTACGTACGCGAGTTGCTGCAGTTCGCCATCATGGATGATCTGTTAGGGCCTGCCGGTGGCCCCGAAGAATTCATCGTCGATATGAGCGTGCGAGATCGTTACCTGGTAGGCAAGCTGGCACCGATGGACAACGCTGATCGTGGCCAAGAATGGGTGCTTGTCGAAAAGGGCGATGAAGTTGAACCTCCCGACCTAGAGCCAAAAGCACAAGGTAAGAAAATTGATTCGCCGACGCTCTCGGGAAGCGGTGACTCCGACGCTGATGAAGAGGTTGATGCGGCCTCTAATCAATCGCTCGCCCCCTCTAGTTTGGGCTTCACCTTTTGTGTCGATGGCAATATAGAAAGTATTGAGGTGGTGGTGAGTTGGGGGCGGTATGAACGTGTAGCCAGCGATGAGCACAATCACACCAAGCTTATAAAGGACAATCTCGTTAAGGCCAAGGTTTGGAAGCGAGCGCCTTCAGGTGGGGTGTTTTCGCTTGCGATGATACCGGGGCTTGTTTCGCCTATCGCGCCAGATGCTAGTAGCCCTGAAGTGCGTATCCAGGGCACCGTCAGATCGCCAAACGACAAGGGTGATCGCTTGGTCACTCTGTTTCTGGTTAACGGGCAAGAAGAACCCGATGAAAATCGCGATACCGCATGGGTGTTTCAGCCTGAAATCATTGTGCGAGCGAAAACGGGCAGCGAAGTAACCGATATTTTCCGCCGCCGTCCGGCATTGGATGCCGATGCCGGCGCTGAGGATGATGAGGATCTGCGTGAGCGCTTGGCACTAGAGATGATCTACCGCGATCGCGTCGAGTTTGCGGTGGGCCATGGTGTCGCGGTTCATGCAAGTACCGGTAGCATGCCAATTAGGGCGCATGAGCTGCGTACGGTGGTCATGCCGCAATACGAAGTCGCTGTAACTGAAACGCCAGGTTCAGATCCGCAAGACCGCCCTGCGATGCGCAAAATGACCGCCGATGGCTTGCTGGATATGCAAACGCTGGCAAACCTTGATAAGGATGCACTCATCGCCGCACTCGGTGTGTTGACCCAGGACTATGCCGCGTGGATTGAGGATCAAAGTCGTCGGATCGGTAGCGATGTGATTGGCTACGAGCAGCAGGCCAAAGAAGCGCTGGAACGCTGCGAATTGATACAAGCTAGGCTGCTTGCCGGTGTTGAAGTGTTGGCTGCCGATGAGAAAGCGCTGGCTGCGTTTCGCTTCGCTAACCGTGCGATGGCTATTCAGCGTGTGCGTAGCGCCTATGCTCTCGCGCGGCGTCGTAAACAAGAAGTGGATGTGGCGGTCTTCGATGTGCCGAGGAACCGTACGTGGCGGCCCTTTCAGTTGGCCTTCTTGTTGTTGTCCGTTCCGGCACTGGCCAATCCTACCCATACGGACCGTACCCAGCCATTGCAGGCTTATGCCGATCTGATTTGGTTTCCCACGGGCGGTGGCAAGACTGAGGCGTACTTAGGTGTTGCAGCTTTCACCATGGCGATTCGTCGCTCACAAGGAAATTTGGGTGACTACGACTCATCACGAGGTCTGGCCGTCATCATGCGCTACACCTTGCGTCTGCTGACATTGCAACAGTTTCAGCGGGCCACGGCATTGATCTGCGCAATGGAGCATATACGGCGCGAGACACTGGCTGCGGGGGACAAGTCCCTTGGTGAGAATGCCTTCACCATTGGTCTGTGGGTCGGTAACACCGTGACGCCGGGTAAAACCGAGGATAGTCATAGGTTTATCGAGGCTGTTCGTACCCCAGGAAAGAACACTGCAGGTCTTGCTTCACCGGCGCAGCTGACGGGCTGTCCATGGTGTGGCTCAGAAATTCTTCCTGGCCAAGATATTGTCGTCGACAAAGTTGCAGGACGTACGTCGATCTACTGTGGCGACAAGTTGAGTAAGTGTGATTTTTCACGTGGCCGTTCAAGTAATCAGGACCATCCTGGTTTACCAGTGATGGTGGTAGATGAGGAGATGTATCACCGGCCACCAACGATGATGATCGCCACCGTCGACAAATTCGCGATGATGGCCTGGCGAGGACAAGTACGAAATTTGTTCGGTAACGTTTCGCAGGAATGCACCCGTCATGGTCTGCTTTGGCCTGGCTCTGAATGTAATGCCGGGCATAGGGCAACTGCTGGCAAGCCTGCCGCAAACGTCAAAGCAATTCGTTCAATTCGACCGCCAGACTTGATCATTCAGGACGAGTTTCACCTGATCAGTGGTCCACTGGGAACCATGGTGGGTCTCTATGAAAGCGCCGTTGATGAGCTGTGTAGTTGGCGTTTGGGTGATCACTCAATTCGCCCAAAAGTAATTGCATCCACGGCTACCGTGCGCAAGGCGCAGCAGCAGGTCAACAACGTTTTTATGCGTCAGGTAGCCGTTTTTCCACCGCATGGTTTGGATGTTGAGGATAACTTCTTCTCGGTACAACGACCGATTGAGCAAAAGCCAGGGAGACGTTATTTGGGCATTTGCTCGCCTGGTAGTTCGCGGCCAGCGATGTTGATTCGGGTCTACACCGCTGCGTTGACGGGGGCGCAGGCGCTGTTCGATCGTTTCGGTAAGGTCGCTGATCCGTACATGACCATGGTGGGCTACTTCAATTCGTTGCGTGAGTTGGGGGGTATGAAGCGTTTGGCTGAGGACGATGTGCAAACTCGTGCTTACCGCGTGCAAATGAGCATGGTCCAGCGCCCTGGATTGGCCCAGCGCAGTGTAATGAATATTCGAGAGTTGACGTCGCGAGTGTCTAATCAAGACATCCCTAAGTACTTAGATCAGCTTGAGGTGATGTTCAAGTCCGAATGGGACCCTGAAAAGCTCAAGTACGTGACTCATTGGGTTGATGGGGACGCTAGGGCTATCGATGTTGTGTTGGCGACCAATATGTTGTCGGTTGGGGTCGATGTAAGTCGTCTGGGCATCATGGCTGTCAATGGTCAGCCTAAAGGGACTGCGGAATACATTCAGGCGACTAGCCGAGTAGGGCGCCAGTCGCCAGGTCTGGTCTGTACTGTTCTGACTTGGGCTAGGCCACGTGATCTCTCGCATTACGAAACCTTTGAGCATTATCACGCCACCTTTTATAAACATGTCGAAGCCCAGTCGGTCACGCCATTTTCGCCGCGGGCGATGGATCGAGGGCTGACTGGCGCGATGTTGTCGTTACTGCGGGCAAAACATGCGGACTTTGCACCGAACACTGGGGCGGAGAGTCTCAAGCAGCCGAACCAGCCTGAAATGTTGGATGCCATGAAGGTGCTCGAAACTCGAGCCGATAACGTTGCGGAAGAGCCGGCGCAGAAGCTCGCTGGAAGCATGCTCAAGCAACGTGCGGATGAGTGGGTGAAGGAAGTGTTTCAGGGTAACCGTCTTTTGGCTTACGAGAAGCGAGGGCCGGATAAAGATAGAACCGCTGCATTGATTAATGCGCCTGGTCCGCAAACTTGGAATAACTGGACAGTGCCAATGTCGATGCGAGAGGTCGAGCCGGGCGTGCGTTTAGTGATGAACTCAGCGCGTATAAATGACGATATTCAATGGAAGCCTCGCCCTGCAGCGGCTGATAAGGACGAATGAAAATGGCTAACGAAAAAACTCCCGTTGGTTCAGTTCGGCCGAGCCAACTGCTCTGGACTTATGGCCCCGGTGCGCTGATCGATCTGCCGAACCTGTCAGTCGTGACGCTAGGGATAAATTTTTGGGAGAAGGATCGTTGTCGGCCAGTGGTAGAAAGTCGCCTGCTAGCTGCGGTACAAAAAGTACTCGGCCCGCAGGTTGAATCGCTGCGTATGCCTCCGTTCACCGCTAGCGACACCGTTGATCCGTTCTCGGCTGAAGCCAATGTGGGGGTTCCGGTACGCCCCTTTCCTCGCTGGTTGCGATGTGTGAAATGCGGAATGCTTTCGCCATATGACAGCGGGCTGTTCGATTTAAAAGAAAATCGTTATCGGCCGGAGGCGACTTGCTTCGTTCATACGGGTTGTACAGGGAATCCAGATAAACCCTTGCCTGCGAAGGATGCCGATGCTGTGCCCGCGCGTTTCCTGCTGGCTTGCAAGAGCGGGCATCTGGATGACTTTCCGTGGAATTGGTACGTCCACAGTGGCCTTAGCGGTTGCAAGGGCACGCTGCGATTCTTTGAAAGTGGCGCGTCTCTGCAAACCGAGAATCTTTGGGTGAGGTGTGACACCTGTCATGTGGCCCGGAATATGGCCCATGCTTTCGGGCAGCTAGGCAAAGAAAACCTTCCGGGTTGCCGAGGTCGGCACCCGCATCTGGATCACTTCGAACCTGATTGTGATGCGGAGCCGCGCGTAGTTCTGCTAGGTGCGACCAATAGTTGGTTTCCAATCTCTATTTCTGCGTTGGCCATTCCACAGGCTAAAGATTCGCTGGGTCAACTTATCGACGATGGTTGGGAGTTCTTCCACGATCTTGAAGGTGTAGAAGAGGTGCCGTTGACGGTAAAAATGTTGAAAAGAACCGGTGCGTTACCCGGGATTGATCAATATTCCGCCGAGCTGATCTGGGCTGCGGTCGAAGAGCATCGTAGTCGTGGTGATACGAATGTCACTGAGTCTGACATCAAGGGGCCTGAGTGGCGCGTGCTGATTGATCCGTCGCCAGTGAATGACTATCCACATTTCACCTCGGAAATAGTCAATGTTCCTGCTCGTTTCAAGAGCAAGATCTCGAGGGTGCTGTTATTGAAGCGCTTGCGTGAGGTTAATGCGCTGCTCGGCTTTACACGAGTAGAAGCTCCTGACGATTCAGCTGACCTGACAACCGGTCCTACTAAGGCTCCACTGTCACGGGGTAAGCCCGATTGGGTTCCTGCGAATCAGGTCCATGGCGAAGGCATTTTCATCCAATTCGATGAACAGGCTATCTCTGAGTGGGAGCAGCTTGAAGACGTCCAAAGCGTTGATGAGCGGTTACGTGGCGGTCATAAAGGCTGGCGAAACTCTCGGCACCTAAGCCCTCCGGAAGAAGGCTACCCAGGCGCTCGCTATGTACTGCTTCATACCTTGGCGCATATGTTAATTCGTGAGCTGGCATTGGAGTGTGGGTACAACGCGGCCAGCATCCGCGAGCGTATCTACGCGGACGTGAATGCAGAGGGGGGGCAGGCGGGCTTTATTATTTACACGGCGGCTGCCGACTCCGATGGGACCCTGGGTGGTTTGGTCGAGCTGGGTAAGCCAGAGAACCTTGAGCGGTTGCTTGTCCAGGCGTTGCGGCGCTCTCGCATATGCTCGTCTGATCCGCTCTGCGCTGAGCATGACCCGCAAAAGGATCGAAGTCTGCATGCGGCCGCTTGTCATGCATGTTCATTTGTCGCTGAGACCTCTTGCGAGCGCGGTAATCGCTATCTCGACCGTGCGATGGTCGTTCCCACGTTTGAGAACGACAAGGCCGCATTCTTCAAGGACGTTTGAGATGAAAGCTTTGCTGGAGGCAGTGTCGGCGTTGGTGGCTTTAGTTTCTCCTGACCGTACCGCGGCTTTGGCGGCAGCGGTCAGGCTCATCGGTGCTGAGAGTGCGGGGAAATTGAATAATGCTTCTGTGTTGTCTGCCAGCGCGGGTAACTCATTTAAAGCTATGGTCGCGGCATGGAAGTCTAACCCTGTCGCCGGTGAAACCTTAGCAGCAATGCTACTGGCAGCTGACCATGCTTATCGTCAGGCAGAGGCAATGCAGGTAGTCGATTTGGTGTGGACCGGGCCGACTACTGACATTGTTCCGGCTCGTCGAACCGAGCAGGCTCTGATCCAGGTAATCAATACTGCAAAGAAGCGGTTGTTCATAACGAGTTATGTTGTTTACAACATCGAGTCGATCACCAAGGCTCTGAGGTCGGCGGCGGAGCGCGGTGTGGCGATCAACTTCCTGATGGAGCTTTCGACAGCCACCGGTGGCAAGGTCAGCATCGATCCTATCGATAACCTGCGCAAAGTCGTTCCTAATGCGCGGTTTTACATCTGGAAAGACAAGGGTGCAGCCTTCTCGAATGGCAGCGTGCATGCGAAGGTCGCGGTGGCCGATGGCAGGCACTGTTTCATAACTAGTGCCAACCTCACTGGGTACGCAATGGATCAGAACATGGAGGCTGGAGTCTTGATCTCGGGAGCTCCATTGCCCGATCAGCTTCATCGACACCTAGAGGCGTTGGCGGTAACTGGGGTGATCGTGTCTGTCGCGTGATGTTCTTCTGGGAGGAGGAGGTGAATGTCTCGAAGTGACATCATGCGAGCGGTGAAGCGCGCTCATACAGCGCCAGAAATTGTCGTTCGCCAAGCACTGCATGCTTTAGGGCTCAGGTTTCGTCTGCATCGCCGAGATCTCCCTGGTTCACCGGACATAGTACTGCCGAAATTCCGAACTGTGGTTTTCGTGCATGGGTGTTTCTGGCATCGACATCCTAACTGCCGCTACGCGACTACTCCTAAGAGTAGACAGGAGTATTGGCTACCAAAGTTTGAAGCGAATTTAGAGCGTGATGCGCGGAAGGAAGCTCAGTTGCGAGAACTGGGCTGGCGTGTACTGGTGGTGTGGGAGTGTGAAACGAAGAGTCTTGAGGCGCTGGTAGCTCGCCTCAGGCTTGAATTCGATCTTCCTCTCGGCGAATCGCTTCATAGGCCCTGATGTGTTGCATCAGGCTTTCTCCGATCACTTCTCCTAATCGCACCGGAACTGCGTTGCCGATCATGCGGCCAACGGCTTTGAAGGTGATCCGCTCTGGCTCCATGAACACGTAGTTTCTAGGAAAGGACTGCAGGATCGCTGCTTCACGCAGTGATAGGGCGCGAGCCTGATCAGGATGGCCGAAACGGCCGTTCCCGAAGCCGTAGCAGAGCGTGGTCATTGTCGGGCTTGGGCGATCTGCGCGCATACGCCCGTATACGCTCGGATAGGTTTTCCCGCTCGCCTTGCGATGGCATTCAGCGACTAGCTCTGGCGGCCAATCCTTCCAGGTTCCGCCCGGCCTGGAGTGAATGATGCGTCGCATGTTGATCGGGGTGAGTGTTGCTGCCCGGTGAAGTGGGTCGTTCGGGTCACATTCTCCGGCCGCTAGGCGAGGCAGTGCGCCGATTACGTCCTCGACATTGACCGGGGTGTTCAGATGCGTGGGAGGGATGATGCTTATGGGCATTCCCAGTTTAGAAGCGAGCAGAACATGGCGGCGTCGCTGCTGTGGCAAACCGTATTCGACGCAAGCCACTCGTCCGTCCCAGATCTCGTAACCCTGGTCCCTGAGGCTTTGGACGAAGTCGTGGTAGACCTCGTGCTTGGTGACGTCAGGAACGTTTTCCATGGTTACCAAGTGAGGCTCAGTTTCCTTGATGAGGCGGCTGAAGTGATAGAGCAGCGGCCACTTGCGATCGTTGCGGGTGTCTTTGCCTTGATTGTAGGTTGAGAACGGCTGGCAAGGGGCGCAACCGGCCAGCAGTCTGTATTGACCAGGGCGATACCAGGCCAGCAACTCTTCGGCTGTCACTTCCGTCACGTCTTTTTTGACGAAGGCGGCCTGGTTGTTCTCCTGGTAGGCGTAAGCACATTGGCCTTCGATGTCGTATCCAGCATGCACTGTAATGCCGGTATTGCGCATGCCAGCGGTGAGGCCACCAGCACCACAGAAAAGGTCAACTGCATCAATCATTGGGGGTAGGTCCTCTTAGCAGGAGGTATTCTAGCTGGAACATTTGTAAAGATCGAGCACGATATGTCACATCCATATTTCTTTATCTCCCGCCGAAAGTAAGTACAACGGTTGGATCGCGACAAAAAATAAGTGATTGGGTACTGTGCCAATGACCGCCCTGGTATCAGCCAGGGCAGTCTATCGGGCGGAGTAAACTTCGGAGCTACAGGTAGCCTCGTTCCGCCAGCGACACGCAGCCTTCATGGTCCACCACTACATGATCCAATGTCTGGGTGCCAATCTTGTTGAGTGCATTCTTGAGGACTTTGGCCAGCGCACAATCTGCTTGGCTTGAGTCGGAATCGCTGGAAGGATGTTTGTGCACTAGGATCACGGCTGCTGCGTTATGTTCCAGGGCGATTTTGACCACCTCCCGAGGGGACACGCAGGTAACTTCCAAAGGCCCCCTGAATATTTCCCTAAAGCCAATCACCCGGTGCTCGATATCGAGCAGTAACAAAGCAAAGACTTCGTATTCATGGAACTGCAGAAGCGTTTGTAGGTGGCTGAAAACGAGTCTGCGCTCAGTCAACGCGCGTCCTTTAGACAGACGATACATCGCGAGTTGTTGAGCCATCTGCAGGATGTCGGCCTCGCTGACCGGTGATTCCATGGCATAGGTGTCGGGAGTTTTGCCGGCTTTGAGCTTGGGATATTTCATGCTGGTATTCCTATCACGAACGCGTGAAAGCCCTGAAGGGGGCGTGGCGCAGTCACTGCGAGGTGGGTGTCGAGATTGAATAATTCCGAGCGCCCATTAGGCGAGAATGCTCGGCGCTGCTGTGGCTCGATGGTTCACGCAACGAGTTGTAACGCTGCATCGAGTGCCTTTTGTTTAATTGCTGCGCCTTGCCCAAACCACGCCGAATCCATTCGATACTCAGAGCTCCTTGCGCGCCGTTCATGATCCACATATTCAGTCACGGCGTTCAGCAAGCCCCATGCTGTTCCGCGAGCAGACTCCAAATCAGCTCCTCGGCCTTTACCTTCGTAGAGGTTTTGCACCTTCTCCATAGCTCGCTTGTTGGGCAGTACATTGGGAATGGGGTCATGGGCTCCGGTGTCGCACAGCACGTCCATAAAGAAGCCGATGACCTCTTTCGTCTGAACTTTGCGTTCGGCGAGGGCGCGCATCCGGTACATGAATTCGTCCCATCGCGAGACGGCAATGCCCAATTGTTTTTTGATGGTTTGCGGATCAAAACGCGTGCTGTGCGGCACTTTGATGGCGTGGTTGGCGCCGTTCAGGGAGATGCTCAGGGTGTTGCTGCAGACCACGCGAACGGTGGTGGGGGTCGCAATGGTAGCCAATGTGCCGTCGCACGAAGTCGCCAGCAGCAGATAGCCGTTGACCTGATCATTGCCCCTCAGGGTTGTCGCCTGGCCCGTTCTGGCAAGTGCCCAGAACTTGCGTCCACCTTTCAACACGCCAGCAGTTTCCAGCTCATAGCCCGAGAACTCGGTAAGGTCTCGGTAGAACTCCAGAACTTCACGTGGCTGTACCACTTGGTAGCGATTGGATACCACCGATAACGGCGCTTTGGTGTCAGAGCGATACAACACCTTTTGTTCAGGGAACGAGTGGATGGTGCCGAGGTGGCCAGATGCATCTGCTTTAAAATGAACCGGGCTTTCCTGGATCTGCCAATTCATACCAGCTTCACGCTGCCAGATTTCTAGAGGCTGTTTCGGCGACAGCGCAGAGCCAAGGCCGTGCCAGGGTGCATCACTAGCGTATGCCATTTGTTCAACGAGATGTGCCATGAGAATGGTTCCTTTGGGTATAGAGCGGCATAAGCGCTGCGCAGAACGCGGCACTAGACGGGGTAATTTGAGAGATTGATTAAGTAGGGAGGTTGAAACGATGCCCACAGGTCAGGCAGAAGTTATTGGCCAGAATATGACGATCCAGCTTTTCACCAAGTTGAGCACCAACAATACAGCCGCTCACGCCTCCGGCCAGTCCGCCGAGGATGGCGTTAGAGACTGTACTGAGCGAGATGGCAAATGGATCGGGAATGCCACCGACAGAAGGGGCTGTGCGGGTTGCAGCGAGCGCGGCGCTGACGCCTTGTGCTGCGCCTCCGACTGCGCCGACAACGGCACCGAGTCTCATGGCTGTTTTATGGAAAGCGATTTTTTGCGAGTTACAGGAAGGGCACCGAAATGACATGGTTGAAGCATCCATGATGATTATTCAGTACCGTGATATAGGTGTGTAATGATTTTTAAAATCGTTTGGGGTGGAAGCAGTTGGTCGTCCCGCCCCCTACGGTCAGCGCTTGTCAGTCAAAACCCATGCAGAGTTAGTTCTTCGTATACGCACTTGGTTCCTATTGAGGGCAGTACTGCCTCTGACCCAGTCAAAGCAGTTGCTCGACTCGCAGAAAAAAAATACTGGTCGCTGGAGCCTTAAGTCCAGGGCGAGGGTGGCCTAAAGTCGCGTCATTCCCAACACATGACGAGAAGGCAAGTGACAAATACAGAAGCCGTTTTCTACCCAAGGATTTTGCGCCTGAAGCAGCTGACCGAGCGTATCGGCCTTGGACGGTCAACGATCTACGACCGCATGGACACCCAGTCGCCGAGGTACGACGCTACGTTCCCCAAACCAATCAAATTAGGGGCAGCGGCCATCGGCTGGATTGACTCCGAAATCACTACCTGGATTGAGCAGCGCATGTCTGCCAAGGAGGTGCGCTAATCTTCAAAGACCTGTTCGCTGATGAATGGAGCTGAAATTCCATTTACTATTTTTTACCTGAATTCGAACACTAACTCCGTATACATTTTTAACTAATTTTTTTATTGCGAGGTGCGCTACTGGCAGTGCTTTGATCGGGATCGGTTTGCCTTAATATTTTTGGTTTATATGTTATTAGTATTGCTATTAGTATTGCTCTAGAGATTGATAAGTTAGTACCGTTACTCTAAGTGTGAGTAACCATTCAGCAAGCATCACCTATGCTTGCGTGTAAGTAGAGAGTGAGGTGTTTCTACAGATATCAGGATGTAATGGAGTGACTTGATCAACAGTCAAGTCAATCAGTAATGTGATCGAAAGTTAAATTTAATAGGGAAAAGAGGTGTTTGTGAAAGGTGATGAAGAGCGTCTTGCAGCGCTTCAGAGTAAAATTGGGTTAACTGTAGAAGGCATAGAAGTAGGTGCTCTGGATAACGGTCTGATTGCGACTCTGAAGAGCGCATCGTGGTTGGTCAGAAAGCTTATAAAAACAGAAGGAGATGCGTTTAAGATCCGTGTTGTGGATGACCTCGGCAATGCACGCCTGGAGAGCAATGCTCCAGGCAATATTCTGCGCAAGCTTCTAAGCGAGCATATTCCTAGCGGCAGTCGGTTTAATTCGCTTTACAAGTTTGAACCGTATCTAGATATGGCGATAAGCCACCTTGTAAAGTTCGATTTGTATCCAGTGCTTTTGTCTTGGTACATGGAAAGGCCTGCTAGTGAGGCACATAAGCTCATGGCGCACCTGAACGAGTGTGTGGATCAGATTCGTCAAGAGGTCAAATCTAAGAGATTTCTAGCGAAGCTCAACAGCTATCAGCGGTCGAGTAATAAAAACTACAAGGAACTCACAGGATATGTAGATGCGTTGTTTGAGCGCCATGCCAGGCTGCTGGTGTTGAGGGTTGATCTTTCCTATTCGAAAGAAAACTCCAAGACGACGCAGGCTCAAGCTAAGCGAGATCGAGAGCGCCTGTTCGAAAACGCCAGGTCGAACAAGCTGTTTGATGACATGGTGGGCTACATCTGGAAGCTGGAGCACGGGCCGGAAAAAGGCTTTCATTATCACATGATGTTTTTCTTTGATGGCTCCAAGGTTCGAGAAGACATAACTCTGGCCAAGCGAATTGGCGAATATTGGAAGGAGGTGATTACGAAAGGTCGAGGTCTGTATTACAACTGCAATGCGGTCAAGCTTGCCTATGCGAGCTGTGGGATTGGGATGATTGAACATGCGGACGCCGAGTTGCGCAGCGGTTTGTGCAATGCTGTGTTTTATCTCACCAAGACGGATCTGTACATGAAACTTCAAACTGAAGGGCGTGGCATGGGAAAAGGGTTATACCCTAGCCCTAAAGGCGCCCGTGGTAGACCAAGAGCGTTAATGGCTGCTTAGGAATGCATTGCCTATGGATCAGCACTGTCGAGCGGCCTGCGTAGTGCTGAGAGCTCTGTGGTGACTAATGCGTATGTTTTATTTATTGTCTACTTGTGGACGTTTGGTTTTCTCCCAAGCAGGATTGACGAGTTCATCTTCACTCAACCATCTGGGCAACCACGTTTCAATGTTTGAGGGTTGTACATCAAGGATGTTGTTGTTGACGATAAAATCACTCAGAGGACGCTCTAACGTAGCAACGGCTGTTGTTTTATATGGCCAGCCTGCTTCAGGTCGCAAGTCCTCCAGCAATCTTGCGATCTCTTCTTTTAATGGTAAGGTAGATTTATTCCGGCCTTGCGCGTTTTTACTGTTTCGTACAGAGCGTTTATCAGCTTCGTTAAGGTTTTGGATCGCGGCGGAGCGCTCTATGATTTCGCCAATCATTAAGCTTGCGTGGCTATTAAAGGCCCAAGCTTTGTTGCGAGCTTTATTTTGCTCGGCAGCGCTGGCTAATTCCAAATATAAGCAAGCGTACCTCACGTATTGAAGCAATTTAGTGGCGTCGTTGTCGTGCTTGCTGGATTCGTTGTCCCAATCCTCCTCTAGCTGCCCCTGAAGTTCAGGGGTGCTGATGCTGGAACGGATGCTTTCTAACAGTTCTAGATGTGCGTCAGGCTCTGTAAGTGGTGAGAAAAAATGGAGATGCAGTATTCCGCGATTCCTAGCGATGGCTGCATCGATTGTGATGTTGCCGATGCGTTCATTCTCTTGTATTGCGAGTTGCGTTCTCGTAAATAACGCGGGCTTTTTTTCTTTCATTTTTTTCTGCTGATCTTTGATGAAGTTGGTTTATTCGTATGTTATCGAGGTTACATTGTCGAACCGGTGGAGGTGTGTTCGTCGGGAGGGCGTGTTTAACCCACGTGGCTATTGAGGGGACGTAATGAATTCACTCCAGTCGTTCATTAGGTCGCGTCGTTTATCGAGAAAATCAGTACGCGAGTATGCCCCTTCAGTCTGATCTCGCTCATCATGCGCTAGCGCCATTTCGCATACTTCACGTGGGTAGTGAGTGCATTCCCCAGCCCAGTCTCGAAATGAAGAACGAAAACCGTGTCGAGTGATTTGTTTGTATCCCATGTCATGTAGGAGCGTCCGTATGGCGTTTGCATGCATGACTCCTGTCTTGCCGTGGCCTGGAAATAGAAAGGGGCTTCTCTCATCTCTCGGAATGCGCTTGACCAGCTTTATGACTTCCTCAGCGAGCGGAATCACGAAAGCTACTCGCATTTTCATTCGCTCATCTGGCAGCGACCAAGTTGCAGCTTCGAGATCAAACTCATCCCAACGAGCGAACCTGACCATATGGGCGCGTGCGCTGGTCATGATCAGCAGTTGAGCAGCCCAAGATGGAGGGGTGGAGTTTGCACAAAGTTTTATCATTAGATCCGGCACATCCTGCCAGCGTAACGCCTCAAAGTGCTCTCGCTTTCGAGCCTTCTTTTTTTCAGCACGACTCAAAAGGTTTTCTAAGTGCCCGCGCCAGCGAGCAGGGTTTTCGCCGTTTCGAAGGTTACGTGCCTTGGCGGCGTCTAGAACCTGTTCAATTTGTCCACGTACCTCGTCGGCGGTTCTGGTCTTGGTGGCCCAGATGGGTTGCAGGACCTTAAGCACCTGAGGAGTACCGATCTCCTCGGCTGATAGCTTGCCTATGTGATCAAACGCATACAGCTCTAGCTTTCGCAGCCAGCCTTTACGCCATTTCTCCGACCATGCCGCGCCGTGAGCATCACGGTATTCCGTTGCGAGTGTCTCGAACTTCAGTTGCTTGGCTTCGTTTGCACGCTGGGCTTCCCGTTGAGCAGCGCGCTCTATGTCTCTGGCTGCCAGGGGATCAATGCCATCGCTCAATTGGCTTCGTTTAGCACTGGCATCTTGTCTGGCTTTCTTGAGACTCACCTCAGGGAATGACCCCAGACCCATCTCTCTACGACGGCCCGCCAGTTGAAAGCGAAGCAGCCAGGATTTACGCCCGGTAGGTTTGACGACCAAGCGAAGCCCATCACCATCTTCATAGGTGCCGGGTTCGGTTAGGTTTTCGACTTGTTTCGGATTCAGCTTACCCATTGGATTTCCCCTGTCGTCCCTTTTGTCCCCCCACCTGTCCCCCCACTTCATCGTCGGATGAGGTCAAATGGCATTGAACACCATTGGACAGGGGAATGCCTGAAACCCCCGGAATAGCTAAGCTATCAGGAAGATTCTCGAACGGGATAGGATTATTTCGGACAATTAAAAAGCCGGCTTGTGGCCGGCTTCTCGGGGACTGGCTTGGTTTATTTTTGGTAAACCGCGCCAGCCTTCAAAACGTACATCCGGATCTTGCGTCCGGCTGTGGGACTTGGTCAGACAGTGGTCTGCCGCGTCAGGCGTCATCTGGGCCGCTTGGCGGGTCGATGCGCGAATGTGGGGCGCAGGATACTGAGTTTTGTTGGGGATGCCCAGTCTCAAGTGCGTAATAGAGCGATTTGTGCGGCAGGACGCAGGAATTTGTACCGTGTATCCGGGCCTCTTCGTCGGATCGCCGCCCGGACCAAGCCCGCTCTCACCCGGTTCTGTGCAGGGGCACAGAGTGATGGAGGGTCAGAGAAACGGCACCACCGGCCGCCGCTTGTTCAGTGTCGACCACCAGAATACCCACCCCAGCACATGAATCCTCTGCTCCTCGATCTGCGCCGCGCGGAAGATCTCGTCCGGGTATTCGGCGCTGTTGTGGCTGCGCAGACGCAATGCGTTGCCGGGCATGCGGTGCAGGTATTTGATGCGCAGCATGCCGTCGTGTTCGATGGCGTAGATTTCGCCGTCCACCACCTGGGTGAGGCTGCGGTCGATGGCGAGGGTGGAGCCGTCTTCGATTTTCTCCGCCATGCTGTTGCCGATCATGTGGGTGCAGATGGCGTCGGTGGGGTGGATGTTCAGGGTTTCGAGGTGGCTGCGGGGCAGGCGGACGGTTTGCTCCGGGTCCTTGATGACGTGGGTCTTGCCGGAGCCGGCAGTCGTGGGCGCTTCCTTGTAGAGCGGCAGTGCGATGTCGTTGGATTCGAGCACCGTGTAGACGCCACTGATGGCTTGGGTATCGAACGTCTGACCCGGATCTGTGTGCAACCGCGGGGCTTCTTTCGGGCCTTCGCCGGTCTTCAGCCATTGGCTGTTGACGGACAGCAGGCGCGAGACCTCTTCCATGCGGTACGCGGGGACGCCCCGGGTGTACCAGTTATGAACGTTTTGGGCTTCCGTGCCCCAGAACTTTGCGAATCCCGTGGTGGTGATGTTCGCAGCTTCCAGGAGTGCCTTGAATCTTGGACCACTAGTGTTCTTTCTCATAAACACGAGTCTAAGGCCGGCCCAGAGCGGTTTGAATAAACCTTGCGTTCAAAATCGAGGCAAATTTTGCGACGAGATGTAAGGCGTTCTTGTGGGAAATTACACACGCTAAAACTTTTCTGTAGGCCGCCATAAACAAGCTGTTTAGGCCCTTGCCGCCCAGGCACAAAAAACCCCGGATCAACCGGGGTTTTCTTCAAGCGTGTCGCAGGTCGCGAGGCTTAGCCTTTGTAGGCGGCAACCGACTTGGTGATCGCGGCACGGGCAGCGTCAGCGCCGTCCCAGCCTTCGATTTTCACCCATTTGCCTTTTTCGAGATCTTTGTAGTTCGCGAAGAAGTGCTCGATCTGCTGGATCAGCAGGGCTGGCAGGTCGGTGTATTCCTTCACGTCCACGTACAGCTGCGACAACTTGTCGTGTGGAACTGCGATGACTTTGGCATCGCCGCCGCCGTCGTCGGTCATGTTCAGGATGCCGACCGGACGCGCGCGGATCACCGAACCTGGAGCAACCGGGTAAGGGGTTACGACCAGCACGTCCAGGGGATCACCGTCGTCAGCCAGGGTGTTCGGGATGTAACCGTAGTTGGCCGGGTAGAACATCGGGGTGGCCATGAAACGGTCAACGAACAGGCAATCGCTGTCTTTGTCGATTTCGTATTTGATCGGCGCGTGGTTGGCCGGGATCTCGATCGCGACGTAGATGTCGTTCGGCAGGTCTTTGCCAGCCGGAATCTTGCTGTAGCTCATTGGGCGTTGCCCCCGTTAGTAGACCAAAACACTTGGCCGGATTGACCAAAAAGTGGCGGCGATTATAGGCATATTCCACCCGCGATGCCATGCACCGAAGGTCGTCCAGGCCTTACTCGTGTGCCTGATAGACCGGGTCCGTGGCCTGAAGTTGCTTCAGTCGTGCCAGGGGATCCTGTCGGTAGAAAAGCTGCAGCTGCGCATACACCTGTGGATAAGCCTCCTGCAGCAGATCCGGGGCGCTGAAAAAGTACTCGCTGGTGACGGCGAAGAACTCGGCCGGGTTCTCGGCGGCATACGGGTCGATGGCGGTTTCGGCGTCGGGATGGCGGTCGAGCTGGCGATTGAGGTCGTCGTACGCCGCCTGCATCACTTGGGCCCAGTCTTTTACCCGCATGTCGGCGTGCAGCGGTGGCAGGCCGTTGGCGTCACCGTTGAGCATGTCGAGTTTGTGCGCCAGTTCGTGGATCACCAGGTTGTAACCTTCCCAGCCACCACTGGCCATCACTCCGGGCCAGGCAAGGATGATAGGCCCTTGTTGCCAGGCTTCACCGCTGTGTTCGCCGTCCCACTCATGCTCGACGCCACTGGCATCGCGATGACGCTGGGGGCTGAGGAAGTCGTCGGGGTACAGAATGATTTCGTGGAAGCCCTGATACCAGTTCAAATCGCCAAGGTGCAGCAGCGGCAATTGCGCCTGAGCGGCGAGCAGCAGGCGTTGCTCCTGATGCAGCTCGACGCCGGGCAGGGCAGTCAGGTGCTTGTCTTCGAGAAACAGTACGCAGGCTTCGCGCAGCCACTGATCTTCCGCGGCGCTGATGCCGTCAAGGAAGCTCAAGTGGTGACGCACCCGCTGCCACATGTCATCGGCAATCGGATGCTTCGCCAGAGTGCGCCGGCGTCGCCAGGCGCTCAGTGACCACATCGAATTAGTGCGATTGGGCTTTGGCGCCGCCGAGACGGCTGCGCAACATGCCAATGATCATCGGCACCAGCGACAGCAGGATGATGCCGACCACCAGCAGCGACAGGTTCTTCTTGATGAACGGCACGTTGCCGAAGAAGTAACCCAGCGTTACGAGACCGCCGACCCACAGGACGGTACCGAACACGCTGAAGCCGAAGAAGCGCGGGTAAGGCATCTTCGCGACACCGGCGACGAACGGGGCAAAGGTGCGGATGATCGGCAGGAAGCGCGCCAGGGTCACGGTTTTGCCGCCGTGCTTGTCATAGAAGTCGTGCGTCTGTTGCAGATAGTCGCGACGGAAGATCTTCGAATTCGGATTGCTGAACAGCTTCTCGCCGGCGGTTCGTCCGATCACGTAGTTGGTGCTGTCTCCGAGGATTGCCGCCAGCATCAACAGACCGGCCAGCAGTACCGGGTCCATGCCGCCGCCTGCAGCGACCGCCCCGGCGATGAACAGCAACGAATCACCCGGCAGGAACGGTGTGACCACCAGGCCGGTTTCGCAAAAAATGACCAGAAACAGGATGGCGTAGATCCAGGTCCCATAGTTGTTCACCAGCATGTCGAGGTAGACGTCGAGATGCAGGATGATATCGATCGGGTTGAAATCCATGTGGGCACCTGTGGTGATGGCCCGACTCGGCAGGCCTGTGCGGATGATTCGGTGTAAGCCTACAAGCGGTTGTAGTTTTTCTTACAAGCCGGAAAGCACAGGATTATACGATCTGACAGGTGAAAAGCGCGTTGGTTTTGTAGCGGGGCGTTTCGAGGGCGGAGTGAGGTGCAGGCCTTTGTGGCGAGGGTGTTGCACCTTCTTCACAAAGGCCTGCATCCACACTGTTAGAAAAAATCAGAGTTCGTCGCTGATCGGCAGCACGTAGTTCTTGAACTCGGTGTCTTCCTTGAATCCGATGGATTCGTAGGTTTTTTGCGCCACTTCGTTGTCGCTGCTGGTGGAAACGCGCATGCGCACAGCCTGGGTTTCCTTGGCCATGCGCTTGGCGGTGCGGATCAGGTTGTCGGCGACCAGTTGACGGCGGGCATCTTCGGCGACGTAGATGTCATTGAGGATCCACACCCGCTTGAGCGACAGTGAGGAAAAGCTCGGGTAGAGCTGGCAGAAACCCATCAGCTTCTTGTCGTCGTCATCGGCCAAGGCCAGGTAAATCACCGATTCCTTGCGCCGCAGGCGTTTTTCGAGGAATGCCCGGGACGAGTCCGGATAGGGCAGGGAACCGTAGAACTCGCGATATTTGACGAACAGCGGGGCCAGCAGGTCCAGGTGTTCGAGGGTCGCTTGAATAATCCGCATGATAGGTCTCGTCTTCAAGTGGCTGTCTTCAACTGCTCTGACGGCGATGGGAAACCCGGGCGGCCGTGCATCGATCCTGCCTGAAACCGGCGCAGAAACGCAATGCGGAAACGGTTCAGGCGGGGGGCGGATCGAGCAGGAAATTACTCTTCATGTCTGCACCGGCTTCCGATTCCAGCGTCTGAACCTGCGCCTCGTCCTTCAGATTGACGCCTGACAGCTGTCGCCGACAGGCTTCGCGCATCAGGTACAGCAAGCGATGCGCCGCCATGCCGTAACTGAGCCCTTCCAGCCGCACATTGGAGATGCAGTTGCGGTAAGCATCCGTGAGGCCGACCTTTGGATTGTAGGTGAAATATAAACCCAGGCTGTCCGGTGAGCTGAGGCCCGGACGCTCTCCAATCAGCATCACGACCATTTTCGCGCCCAGCAACTGGCCGATTTCATCGCCAATCGCCACTCGGCCCTGTTCCACCAGCACTACCGGCGCTGTCGACCATTCGTCGGCGCTCATTTGTTCTTCCAGACGGGTGAGAAACGGCAGGGTATGCCGATGCACCGCCAGCGCCGAGAGACCATCAGCCACCACGATCACCAGATCCACCCCGCCCGGATGCGCCAGCGCGTATTCGCGCAGGGCTTGCGCCGATTGATCGCTCAACTTGCGCCCCAGATCCGGGCGTTGCAGGTAACTGTTGCGATCCACCGCCGCGCTGTGCAGCAGCAGGCTGTCGCGCTGGCGCCCGGTCAGTTGGGCGCGGAGCCCGGCATGATCGAACGGCAAATGCACCGCGTCCCGCGCCTGGGCGTGGGCGTACTGGAAATCCAGTTGCGCATGGGTCGGCAGGCTGGTGCCGGTGCGGCCAAGGGCAATGCGCGCCGGGGTCAGGCGACGCAGCTCCAGCCACGGGTTTTGTGGATCGACGGGCGGTTTTTCCATCTGACTCATCCCAGTTGCGCCAACGCCTGGCGAAACGCCGGCGGCAGGTTGTTGCCGAAGCGGACCTTGCCGTCCGCCTGGGTGAAGATACCCATGTTCGCCAGCCACTGTTCGAACTCCGGCGCCGGTTTCAGGCCCAGGGTCTGGCGGGCGTAGAGGGCGTCGTGGAACGAGGTGGTCTGGTAGTTGAGCATGATGTCGTCGGAGCCGGGGATGCCCATGATGAAGTTGATCCCCGCCACGCCCAACAGGGTCAGCAGGGTGTCCATGTCATCCTGGTCGGCTTCGGCGTGGTTGGTGTAGCAGATGTCGCAACCCATCGGCACGCCGAGCAACTTGCCGCAGAAGTGGTCTTCGAGGCCGGCGCGGATGATCTGTTTGCCGTTGTAGAGGTATTCCGGGCCGATGAAGCCTACGACGGTGTTCACCAGAAACGGCTTGAAATGCCGCGCCACGGCATAGGCCCGGGTCTCGCAGGTCTGTTGATCGACGCCGTGGTGGGCGTTGGCCGACAGTGCGCTGCCCTGGCCGGTCTCGAAATACATCAGGTTCTGCCCGAGTGTGCCGCGATTGAGGCTCAGGCCCGCTTCATAACCTTCCTGCAAGATGTTCAGGTTGATGCCGAAACTGGCGTTGGCCGCTTCGGTGCCGGCAATCGACTGGAACACCAGATCCAGCGGTACTCCACGGTTTATGGCTTCTATGGAAGTGGTGACGTGGGTCAGCACACAGGCCTGGGTCGGAATGTCGTAGCGCTGGATGATTGCGTCGAGCATTTCCAGCATCGCGCAGATCGAGGCGATGCTGTCGGTGGCCGGGTTGATGCCGATCATGGCGTCGCCGTTGCCGTACAACAGACCGTCGAGAATGCTCGCGGCGATGCCGGACGGCTCGTCGGTCGGGTGATTGGGTTGCAGCCTTGTGGATAACCGTCCGCGCAGGCCAAGGGTGCCGCGAAACTTCGTGACGACGCGGATCTTCTGCGCTACCAGCACCAGATCCTGCACGCGCATGATCTTCGACACGGCGGCGACCATTTCCGGCGTCAGGCCGGGGGCGAGGGCGCGCAGGCTGGACTCGTCGGCCGCTTCGCTGAGCAGCCAGTCGCGAAAACCACCGACGGTAAGGTGGCTGACCACGGCGAAAGCCTGTTTGTCGTGGCTGTCGATGATCAGCCGGGTGACTTCATCGGACTCGTAAGGAATCAGCGCTTCCTGCAGGAAATGCGTAAGCGGGATGTCGGCCAGCGCCATTTGCGCGGCGACCCGCTCGCCATCGTTGAGCGCAGCGACTCCAGCGAGGAAATCCCCGGAGCGCGCCGGGCTGGCCTTGGCCATCACATCCTTGAGGCTGTCGAAGCGGTAGGTCTGGGCGCCGACGGTATGGGCAAATGCGGCCATGGGGCGGTGTCCTCCTGATTCTGTGGATAACTCGATCCCACATTGGATCTTTATGCACTTCTATATAGCGGGCACCGGGCGAAACGCCCGGTGCCGGTGCAACTAGATACCTTCGAGCATAGCGTCTGCCGGTGCTTCGGAGCGTTGCTTGGCGGTCAGATGGAAGTACAGGTAACCGGCGGCCATGAACCCGAGGAACACACAACCGATCAGCGTGTTGAACCACGCCATCGCCACCAGGCACACCAGCGCCAGAAACAACGCGATCCCCGGCACGATCGGATAACCCGGGGCGCGGAAGGTACGCTCAAGGTTCGGCTCGGTTTTGCGCAGTTTGAACAGGCTGAGCATGCTGATGATGTACATCACGATGGCGCCGAACACCGACATGGTGATCATCGCCGCCGTGAGGGTCATGCCTTGCAGATTGACCAGGCCGTCGCTGTAGATCGCAGCAATGCCGATCACGCCACCGGCCAGGATCGCCCGGTGAGGGGTCTGGAAACGCGAGAGTTTGGCCAGACTTTTCGGCAGGTAACCGGCCCGGGCCAGGGCAAAGAACTGCCGTGAGTAGCCCAGAATGATCCCGTGGAAACTCGCCACCAGCCCGAACAGACCGATCCACACCAGCATGTGCATCCACGTCGAGTTGTTGCCGACTACCGCTTTCATTGCCTGGGGCAGCGGATCGTTGATGTTCGCCAGTTGTCGCCAGTCGCCGACACCGCCGGCCATCACCATCACGCCGATGGCCAGGAACACCAGGGTCAGGATGCCGCTGACATAAGCCTTGGGAATCGTGCGTTTCGGGTCCTTGGCTTCCTCGGCCGCCATGGCTGCGCCTTCGATGGCGAGGAAAAACCAGATCGCGAAGGGAATGGCGGCGAAGATCCCGGGAATCGAGCCGAGGCTGAACTCGCTGGAGCCCGACCAGCCATTGAGCACGAAATTGCTGAAGCTGAAGCCCGGTGCAACGACGCCCATGAACACCAGCAATTCAGCAACGGCCAGCACGGTGACCACCAACTCAAACGTCGCGGCGATGCTGACGCCGAGGATGTTCAGGGTCATGAACACGAAATACGCGCCGACCGCCGCGACTTTCGGATCAAGCTCCGGGTATTGCACATTGAGATAGGCGCCGATGGCCATGGCGATGGCCGGCGGGGCGAACACGAATTCGATCAGCGTGGCGATCCCGGCGATCAACCCGCCTTTCTCGCCAAAGGCCCGGCGGCTGTAGGCAAACGGCCCGCCCGCGTGGGGAATCGCGGTGGTCAGTTCGGTGAAACTGAAGATGAAGCAGGTGTACATGGTCGCAACCATCAGGGCCGTGACCAGGAAACCCAGGGTTCCCGCCGTGCCCCAGCCGTAACTCCAGCCGAAGTATTCGCCGGAAATCACCAGGCCGACGGCGATGCCCCACAGATGCAGGGTGCCGAGTGTGGGTTTGAGCTGTGTGGTGGAAGTCATAAGTCCTCTCTGTCTTTTTTATTGTTCGATCTGTTGGACTTTCGGGTGCAGGGTTTGAGTGGATGGATGCTGTTCACGCAGCGGCGGTGTTCAGGCAAATCCTGAATGACGGGTACGCAAGGCCCGTGCCAGAGCGGCCAGGCTTCGTGTTGTGTCATTAAGGACGCCATCGCTGGCAAGCCAGCTCCCACAGATTTCTGTGGTGTTCGGATTTGCGCAGATCCCTGTGGGAGCTGGCTTGCCAGCGATAGCAATTAAAAGGGCGACACCGATAGTTCGGTGTCGCCCGGTTTTTTAGAAGAAGCCCAGCGGATTGATGTCGTAGCTCACCAGCAGGTTTTTGGTCTGCTGGTAGTGGTCGAGCATCATCTTGTGGGTTTCACGGCCGACGCCGGACTTCTTGTACCCGCCGAACGCGGCATGCGCCGGGTAAAGGTGGTAGCAGTTGGTCCACACACGACCGGCCTTGATGGCGCGGCCCATGCGATAGGCGCGGTTGATGTCGCGGGTCCAGAGGCCGGCGCCGAGGCCGAACTCGGTGTCGTTGGCGATGGCCAGGGCTTCGGCTTCGTCCTTGAAGGTGGTGATGCTCACCACCGGGCCGAAGATTTCTTCCTGGAACACACGCATCTTGTTGGTGCCCTTGAGCAGGGTCGGCTGGATGTAATACCCGGTCGCCAGGCTGCCCTCGAGTTTTTCCACCTTGCCGCCGGTCAGCAGCTCGGCACCTTCGCCCTTGGCGATTTCCAGGTACGAAAGGATCTTGTCGAATTGCTGTTCGGACGCCTGGGCGCCGACCATGGTGTCGGTGTCGAGCGGGTCGCCACGTTTGATCTGGCTGACCTTCTTCATCACCGCTTCCATGAACTGCGGATAGATCGACTCCTGAACCAGTGCACGGGACGGGCAGGTGCAGACTTCGCCCTGGTTGAAGAACGCCAGCACCAGGCCTTCGGCGGCTTTTTCAATGAAGCTTGGCTCGGCCTGCATGATGTCTTCGAAGAAGATGTTCGGCGACTTGCCGCCCAGTTCCACGGTGGACGGAATGATGTTTTCGGCGGCGCACTTCATGATGTGCGAGCCGACCGGCGTCGAGCCGGTGAACGCGATCTTGGCGATGCGCTTGCTGGTGGCCAGGGCTTCGCCGGCTTCTTTGCCGAACCCTTGCACCACGTTGAGCACGCCCGGCGGCAGCAGGTCGCCGATCAGCTCCAGCAGCACACTGATACCCAGCGGGGTTTGCTCGGCAGGTTTGAGCACCACGCAGTTGCCGGCGGCCAGGGCCGGGGCGAGTTTCCACGCGGCCATCAGGATCGGGAAGTTCCACGGGATGATCTGGCCGACCACGCCCAGCGGTTCATGGATGTGATAAGCGACGGTGTTGCCATCGATCTCGGCAGCGCTGCCTTCCTGGGCGCGCAGGCACCCGGCGAAATAGCGGAAGTGGTCGGCGGCCAGCGGGATGTCGGCGTTGAGGGTTTCGCGGATGGCTTTGCCGTTGTCCCAGGTTTCGGTGATCGCCAGGGTTTCGAGGTTCTGTTCGATGCGGTCGGCGATTTTCAGCAGGATCAGCGAGCGGGCCTGGGCGGAAGTGGAGCCCCAGGCATCGGCAGCGGCGTGGGCGGCGTCCAGCGCCTTTTCGATATCTTCGGCCGTGGAGCGCGGGAATTCGGCAATCGGCTGGCCATTCACTGGCGAGGTATTGGTGAAGTACTGACCTTTGACAGGCGCGACGAACTCGCCGCCGATGTAGTTACCGTACTTGCTCTTGAACGAGACTTTGGCGCCTTCAGTACCGGGGTGGGCGTAACGCATGATGTTCTCCTTGGCTTTGTACTTATTAGAGAAACGCGCATGAGCGCTTGCCATAAGCGTAGAGCAAAGGGCGGGCCACTGCCGTGCAGGTCAGGCAAATCAAGGCCTTGCGAGGTTTGTGTCGGACAAGTGGCAAGCGTCTGTGACGGTATCGGTACAGCTTGAGTGACAGTTTGTACCGCTTCTGGCACAACCCGTGACCGGGCGGTCTTGCCAGCATTGCAAAGACCGGTGGGCTGGAGGATGCTGGGCACCACTTCACGCATGGGCCGATGAGCCTCGGGGAGAATAATAAGAAATGCACGACAACCATTTGAGTCGCCATGCCCAACAGGTTCTTACCGTCACCCAGGGCAAGCCGCACCTGCATGGCCCTGGTGCCGACCCGTCGATTGCCCGCTCGTGGCTGCGTTGTCTTGAGGACTATCACCTCGACCCGGCCCTGACCATGGCGCCGACCGTGCTCGAGCACGGACGCGTCCTCGAAAGCCGCGAACGGCTGCAGCAGGTGTTGCAGATCGCCGGCAACGAAATGAGCAGCCTGCATCAACAACTCTCCGGCGCCGGACACGCGGTGCTGCTGACCGATGCGCGCGGGGTGATCCTCAACTGCGTCACGGCTCCCGCCGAACGCAAGATCTTCGAACGCGCCGGCCTCTGGCTGGGTTCCGACTGGAGCGAGGCCTGCGAAGGCACCAACGGTATCGGCACTTGCCTGGTTGAACGTCAGGCTTTGACCATCCATCAGGACGAACACTTTCGCGGGCGCCACACCGGCCTGACTTGCTCGGCGAGCCCGGTGTTCGACCCCCACGGCGAGTTGCTGGCGGTGCTCGACGTGTCCTCGGCGCGGCCGGACGTTTCGCGCCAGAGCCAGTTCCACACCATGGCGCTGGTCAATCTGTCGGCGAAGATGATCGAGAGCTGCTATTTCCTGCGCTGTTTCGATAATCAATGGTTGCTGCGTTTCCATCTCCAGGCCGAATCCGTCGGGCTGTTCAGCGAAGGGCTGCTGGCGTTTGACGGGGAAGGGCGGATCAGTGCGGTCAATCAGAGCGCATTGAATCTGCTGGGACACATTCGTGGTGGTTTGCTCGGTAAACCGGTGGAGGCGTTTTTCGATTGTTCGCTGGATGAGTTGCTGGGGCGCGCCAGTGCCCATGCCAGCGCAAGCTGGCCGCTGCGCACCCGAGACGGGCGGCATCTGTTTGCGGTGTTGCGCGCAGAAGCGCGCAAGCCGTCTCCCGTGCTGCCGAAACCGGCAGTTCCCGAGGCGCCGCGCCTGTCCGGCATTTGCCTGGGCGACGCCGGGCTGCAAGCGGCTTTTCGCAAGGCCCTGCGGGTGTTCGAGCGCGACGTGCCGCTGCTGATCAATGGCGAGACAGGCTCCGGCAAGGAAGCATTTGCCAAGGCTGTGCATCAGGCCAGTCAGCGTGCGAGCAAGGCTTTCGTTGCCCTCAACTGCGCAGCGATACCTGAAAGCCTGATCGAGAGCGAGTTGTTCGGCTATCGCGGCGGCAGCTTCACCGGCGCGCGCAAGGACGGCATGCGCGGCAAGCTGCAGCAGGCCGATGGCGGTACGTTGTTTCTCGATGAAATCGGCGACATGCCGCTGGCACTGCAAACCCGGCTGTTGCGAGTGCTGGAAGACCGGCAGGTGGTGCCGATCGGTGGCGAGCCCGAAGCGGTCAACGTGCGGATCATCAGTGCCACTCACCGCAATTTGCTGGAACGGGTTGGCGGCGGCAGTTTCCGGGAGGATTTGTATTACCGGCTCAACGGGCTGGAAGTGGCGCTGCCGCCGTTGCGCGAGCGCAGTGACAAGTCGCAGTTGCTGGATTTTCTGCTGGCCGAAGAGGCGGGCGGGGAAAGGATCCTGATTGACGAGCCGGCGCGCCGGGCTTTGCTCGGGTTCAACTGGCCGGGCAATGTGCGGCAGATGCGCAATGTGCTGCGCACACTGGCGGCGTTGTGCGATGAAGGGCGGATCGGGCTGGAGGACTTGCCGGCGATGCTCCGGCAGGTGCAGCCGCTGCTGGTCAACGTCGATGACGCGTCGTCCGAACATCCACTGGAAGATGCCGAGCGGCTGGCGTTGCTCAATGCGCTGGAACACACGCGCTGGCACATGACCCACACGGCGCAACAGCTCGGCGTGAGCCGCAATACGCTCTATAGAAAGTTGCGCAAGCACGGGATTGCCCGAACCGCCTGAATACTCCTGCCGATCGCTCCCACGCTCTGCGTCCGCTTTTGGACGCAGAGCGTCCTGTGCTGCATTCCCACGCAGAGCGTGGGAACGATCATGTCGGGTGATCAGCTAAAGAGTGCGATTTCCCCCTCCCTGCGCTAACCTGCGGCCATGTTTTACGAGGTCGACTATGCACATTCATATTCTGGGTATCTGCGGGACTTTCATGGGCTCGATGGCGGTTCTGGCCAAAGAGCTGGGCCATCACGTGACCGGCTCCGATGCCAACGTCTATCCGCCGATGAGCACCCAGCTCGAAGCCCAGGGCATTCAGCTGACTCAGGGGTACGACCCGGCCCAGCTTGATCCGGCACCGGATCTGGTGGTGATCGGCAACGCCATGTCCCGTGGCAACCCGGCAGTGGAATATGTGCTGAACAAAGGCCTGCCGTATGTATCCGGCCCGCAGTGGCTGGCGGATCACGTGTTGCAAGGTCGCTGGGTGCTGGCGGTTGCCGGTACTCATGGCAAGACCACCACCAGCAGCATGCTCGCCTGGGTACTGGAGCATGCCGGCATGAGCCCGGGCTTCCTGATCGGTGGCGTTCCGCAGAACTTCTCGGTGTCGGCGCGTCTGGGCGGCACGCCGTTCTTCGTGATCGAGGCCGACGAATACGACAGCGCGTTCTTCGACAAGCGTTCGAAGTTCGTCCATTACCGTCCGCGCACGGCGATCCTCAACAACCTCGAGTTCGATCACGCTGACATCTTCCCTGATCTGCCGGCCATCGAGCGGCAGTTCCACCACTTGGTGCGGACCATTCCGAGCGAAGGCCTGGTGATCCACCCGACCACCGAGCCGGCCTTGCAGCGCGTGATCGAGATGGGCTGCTGGACCCCTGTGCAAACCACCGGTGCCGGCGGTCAGTGGCAGGTCAAATTGCTCAAAGACGACGGCTCGGCGTTCGAAGTGATGTTCGAAGGCGTGTCCCAAGGCGTCGTCGAGTGGGAGTTGACGGGGCAGCACAACGTCGCCAACGCTTTGGCCACTCTGGCCGCAGCGCGTCACGTCGGGGTTGTGCCGTCGATGGGCATCGCCGGTTTGAGTGCGTTCAAGAGTGTGAAGCGCCGGATGGAAAAAGTCGCGGAAGTGCGCGGCATCACCATCTACGACGATTTCGCTCACCACCCGACCGCGATTGCCACCACCCTCGACGGTCTACGCAAACGCATTGGCGATGCGCCGCTGATCGCGATCATCGAACCGCGCTCCAACTCGATGAAGCTCGGCGCACACCGTGACGGCCTGCCGGACAGCGTGGTCGATGCCGATCAGGTGATCTGGTACGCCCCGGCCAACCTCGGCTGGGATCTGGCAGGCACCGCCGCGTTGTGCACTGTGCCGTCGATCGTCAGCGATTCGCTGGAAGGCATCATCGAACGCGTCAAGAGCCAGGCCCAGCCCGGCACTCATGTAGTGATCATGAGCAACGGCGGCTTCGGCGGCCTGCACGGCAAACTCGCCGAGGCGCTGAAATGAACACTCGTCTGCAGAGCAATGGCCCTGAACGCATCACGCTGGCGATGACCGGCGCGTCCGGCACCCAGTACGGCTTGCGCCTGCTGGATTGTCTGGTGCGCGAGGATCGCGAGGTGCATTTCCTGATCTCCAAGGCCGCGCAACTGGTGATGGCCACCGAGACCGACGTGTCGCTGCCGGCCAAGCCGCAAATGATGCAGGCGTTCCTCACCGAATATACCGGCGCGGCTGCCGGGCAGATCCGTGTATACGGCAAGGAAGACTGGATGTCGCCGGTGGCCTCGGGCTCCGGTGCCCCGGCCGCGATGGTGGTGGTGCCGTGCTCGACCGGCACCTTGTCGGCCATCGCCACCGGCGCCTGCAACAACCTGATCGAACGGGCAGCAGACGTGACGCTGAAGGAACGTCGCCAGTTGATTCTGGTGCCACGCGAAGCGCCGTATTCGAGCATTCATCTGGAGCACATGCTCAAGCTGTCGAACATGGGCGTGACCATCCTGCCGGCCTCGCCAGGTTTCTATCACCAGCCGCAGACCATCGATGACCTGATCGATTTCGTGGTGGCGCGGATTCTCAATCTGCTGGGCATTCCCCAGGACATGCTGCCGCGTTGGGGCGAACACCATCTGAGCAGCGATGAATAAGCTGCTGGCGATCCTGCTGATCTTGCAACTGACCGGCTGCGCCACGGCGCGCACGCTCGATGCCGCCAAGCCCGGCGCGCCGGTGGTGTATTCCGGCACCCGACTGGACTTGTACGCCATGAATGGTGGCTGTTGCGCGATGGATCGATTCGGCGCCGAAGCGCCGAGCTATCCCGCAGTGGATCTGCCGGCCAGCGCATTGCTCGATACGCTGCTGTTGCCGTTGTCGTTGCTGACGGTGCTGGGCGTAGGGTTTCAGGCCACTGGCGGGCTGTGAAAATCAATGGCTCGACCACGCAGGATCGAGCCATTGAAACTGCCTACAACGTGATCGTTTCGGGTGGAAAGACGATGTCGTCGGAGAAGATGTCCTGTCCCGTCGGCAACTCGATAACGCGCTTGCCGGCGCTCGCCACTTCATCGATCAGCGTGTCATATTCGTCACGGTTCAAGTCTCCTGCACGCGTGCGGGCCTCGATGGCGTCAGTGTGGTTCTGGTTCGAACCGGTGGCGCGTGACTGTGCCTGCAGATAGATATCCTCCACGGTGGCCGCGCGGGTCATGGTCGAGTTGACGAGCCAGACGCGTCTGGAGGTGAGCCCGATCGGAGACGTCGAGACATGCCCCTCCATTTTCATGCTCGGGAACAGGGTTTTGCCGTCAGCGAGGCTCTGGTTGGGCCGCATTGGATTGTAGGCGCGATTTTCCTGTCCCGGAACGACCTCCACATTGCGGGTGTCGAGCAGGTAGCAGAATCTGATACGTCGCGGGTGGGGCGCCAGGCCGGCGTGACTGTTCTGGCGCGATTCGCTAGCCGCCAGCGGATCCTCTGTCCGGACGACCTCATTCGCGAAATCCATGGCAGTCTTGAGACTGAACACCGCGCTGACGGGAGTCTCGCTCGTGGAGCCTACGGTCGATAACCGTTGTGGAACCATGGCGGCGGGCCGGGCAATTTCGAAGGGCATCCGGTCGTCTACTTTGAACACGGCGGGGATGTCGGTTCTGTACAGGTAGTTATGCTTGTTGCGTTTATAGCCACTGTGTACCAGCAATTCTTGAAAGAAGGGGGCCGTCAGGCTTGCTTTCAGAATGCTGGTGCCTGCCCCCTGATTTCTCAATCTGATCATTTCGGCACGAATTTCCGGCAGAAACGGATCGTAGAGTTTTGGGTTGGCTACGAGTCGCGTGCGATCTCGATGTGTCTTTGCCCACGTGGGCAGCTCATCGTTGATCAGATTCTTGAACTGCCCGGTCGGCGATATATCCTTGCACAGTCGCGCCAGTTGCAGGGTGGACAGATTGTACGGCTGGAAGCGGGCAATGACCTGTTCCTTTGAGTCGAGCTGAGAATAAGGGCGTGTCCACAACCGCAGGTATTCGATCAACTGTTCGCGCCGGGAAGGCGCTTCACGTTGTTTGATCCATGCGGGTGGTTTCCCGGAGATCGCAACGTCCCGACGAAAGCGCACGAGGTCGTCTCCTTCGATCCTGTACAGGTTCCAGATATCAATGTCCCGCCAGTAGGGTCGGAATGCCCGTTGTTCCGCTGAATACTTCACAGGCCTGACGACAGTCAGGCCGGATCCTTCGGGGAACGCCACTTGAGTGAGCGGGCCGTGACTGTCGTCCAGGCCAGGTTTGCGCCGCATTTCGACGTAACCATGAGGGTCTGGTTTTTCGAGATCCCAGGTGTAGTGACTCTTGTCACCGTAAACCGGTGTGGCGTCCGGGTTTTCTGGTGTGCCGGGTTTCGACAGGCGCGGCAACGAGTCTGGCGTCGGCGGCTCTGGTAAAGGCGTTCGAGGGGATGGTGCGGGGCGGTGCAAAGTGACGGTTTCGAGATGTTCGGCCCACTTGGCAGGGGGGCGTTTCTGATGGTCCAGGAGGCGGTTGAACATGTTGCGGTCCATCTCCGGCCCCAGCCAGCGACGTAGCTCGTCAAACAGGTAAGTGTTTTCCATCCGTCGTGCGCGAACATGGGCCCACTGAGGTTTCTTGCCGGTGCGCTCTGCCTCGGCGCGAAAACGGGCGATGTCTGCACCCTGTATGCCGTAGAGATCCCAGATGTCGCGATCTGTCCAGGCAGGCAGCAGTTCGGCTGGCTGATCGATGGGGTGAGCGGGGGGCTCGACACTGACGAACGCGCCGCTATCGTCCCTGAACGCGTGGTGCAACGGAGGGCCAACCGAGTCGTCCAGCCGCATTTTTCGGTGCATGAGCACATAACCATGGTGATGGTGGGTGGCTTCGTCCCATACGTAATGCCGGGTGTCGACGTACACGACGGGAGTGACCGATTGCGGCTGAGGCGGTCGCCCCGGTTGTGGCTGGAATGCCTGTGCCAGGCTGTCGTCTGCGTCGACTACCGGCTGATGTATCGTCGGTTCAATCGAACGGCTGACAATTTGCGGCCTGCCGATCCGCCAGGTATTGCTCTCGGGGTCGAAGTGCAGAGCAGGGCCAGAGGGGTGCGCTTCCTGTGGAAGGATGGGGCGGTAGGTTCCGATGCTCTCGTCCCAGGCCACCATGACCGTTGTGGTCGAGGTGTACTGCACCTCGGCGTAAATGCGCCCTTTGTGGACGCGTAACCCTTCGGGCCCCACGGCAGGCAAAAGGGGTCTTGCCTGGGATGGCACTTCATATTGGCGAATCGATTCGGTCGAGCGGGGATCGAGGAGCGAGGCTCCGGGGTTCTCGGCGACAGGGTTTACCAAGTCCCTGACCTGCATCGCGGGCAATCTGTCGCTTGTAACGGCGGGCAGTGTGGTTCCCGGTTGCTGGTTGGGCAGAGAGAGTTCCGGTCCTTCGAGGCGAACCAGCCCCGGGATCTCAAAACGCGGAACTGACGGAGGGGGTGATGAATCAACGGGGTTGTGGGGTGTGCCGGTGTTTTTCGGCGTTGGGTTTTTGGGTGCCATCTGGGAATCCTTTCAATGATTGCCCGACGTGCTGCCGTCTCATGTGGGGATGACAGCAGGCGCAGGCGTGCCGGCAGGCACGTTATCCATGGAAGGGAAGGCGAATGAGGTAAATAGATAGGACGTGGTTACTGATTCGATTCAGTTCGTTTCAACTGTCGGGCCGTTCAACGCGAGATCCTCGGACTCCATTGGAAATGGCCGTCCGGATCCGCGTTGAACTGCCGGGTGAGGGAGCTTACTTGCCGAGTTTGCGTAACTCATCCGACTCGACGATCCGCACCCCGTCCTGCTCTTCCAGCGCGAGGCGCCACATGGCACGGGCCAGTTGGCAGGCTTCGATGCCGCGGTACTTGCCGGGAATCAGTTTCGAGAAGGGGGCGGCCAGTTGTTCGCCCAGGCGTGGCTCGCTGCGTTCGCCAAGCAACAGCGATGGCCGGCAAATGGTCAGTTGCGGCCAGTCCTGCGCGCGCAATGCATATTCCATCTCGCCTTTGACCCGGTTGTAGAAAATCGAGGATCGGCGATCGGCCCCGAGGGCACTGATCACGATCAGGTGTCGTGCGCCCATTTCCCGGGCACGCTTGGCGAATGCTACGACCATGTCCAGATCCACGGCGCGAAACGCCTCTTCGGAGCCGGCCTGCTTGATGGTGGTGCCGAGGCAGCAATAGGCGATGTCGACCCGGCCGGCCAGTTGTGGAAGGAACGTCTGTGGATCACCGACCGGGTTTTCCAGGTGCGGATGTTCGGCCAGCGGCCGGCGTGAAGGGGCCAGGACACGGGTAATCGTCGGCTCGTTGAGCAAACGGTCGAGCAGATGTTCACCGGTCAGCCCGGTGGCTCCGGCAAGCAATACATGCTGAGGCGTCAAGTACATAGTGTCTCTCCCTTGATACTGTTCAGCTTAGTTGCTGTTTGTCGCTCCGTCGTTCAACGCAGCACTTTGCAACGCTTTTCTCGCCTGTTGCTTGCGCAGTAGCTGCCAGTGCGCAAGCACGGTTTTCGGTGCCCAGATCTGCGGTTCAGAAGCTTCGAAGTTGTCCGCCAGCTCGCGCTCGGCAACCGTGGCCTTGGCCAGTTTGAAGGCTTGCTCCAGGTCGTCGGTCTGGTTCAGTGCCTGGGCAAACAGGGCATCGCCGAAATAGGTGAAGTTGGCCTCCTCGGAGCAGCCGAATGACACGCGGTCGGCGCGCGAGGCGGTCATGATCAGCGTTCTTTCGTCCTTCAGCGCCGGAATGAAACCACCGGAATAGCACGCGGAAATCACGATGATCTTGTCGCGGTTTTTCAGCGGCGCGAGCACGGCGGCGAGTTCGTCGGCGGGCAGGTCGGCAAGCTCCATGCGCGGCTGATCGAGGACCAGTTCGTGCTCGGCGGTGCCGTGGCTGGTCAGATAGATAAACACCAGGTCTTCCGGGCCAGTGCGTTCGGCCAGGGTCAGTGCTGCTCGGCGCAGGTTTTCGCGGGTGGCCATCGGTCGATCGCCCAGGTGATCGCGATGGTTGACCAGGCGAATCTGGCCAAAGGCGCCGAAACGGCTGGCGAGCATGTTGGCCACGTAGTCGGATTCGCGCAGGAACACGCTTTGCTTGCCGTCGCCGCCGAGGGTCAGGGTGTACAACTCTACCGCCGGGGTCGAGGCTGGCACGTTGGCCAACGCTTCGTCGAGCAGGCGGCCCTGGGCCAGCAGGCCGAGTTCGAGGGTGTCGGGCAGCAATTTGCCGTCTGCATCGCGCACGCGCTGGCCATTGATCCAGGTGCCGCTGAGCACGGTGCCGTCAGTCAGCACCAGCGTGCCGCGTCCCGCGTAGCTGTCGCTGTCGAAACCGCCGATGTAGAAACTGCCGTCGGACAGATTCAAGCGGCCCTGGCCACTGAAACGCCAGTCGTTGAAATAACCGATGTAATGGCTGCCGTCGGCACCGATCAGTTCGCCCTTGCCAGTCAGCGCGCCTTCCTTGAACTGGCCGAGCCAGACGTCGCCATCGGCGTTCTCGTAGCGGCCCTTGCCGTGCAGTTGATTGTTCTTGAAGCCACCGACATAGATGTCGCCGTCGGCGCTGTTGAAGGTACCGTTGCCTTCGAGCTGGCCATTGATGAAGTGGCCGCTGAACTGATTGCCGCTGGCGTCGCCGCGCTGGCCTTCACCGTTGGGTTTGCCGTGGGCGAACTGACCCTGGTAGGAACTGCCGTCGTCGAGTTCCAGGCGACCCAGGCCGGAATACTGATCGTCCTTGAATTCGCCGCGATAGGTCATCGCGTTTTCCTTCAGGGTGCCTTCGCCCTCGCGCCGGCCGAGCTTGAAGCCGCCGGTGTAGCTGCCGCCGTGGGTGGTCAGCGTGCCCTGGCCGTCGAACAGGCCTTGCTGGAAATTGCCGCGATAGACTTCGCCATTGCTGCCGTGCCATTCGCCCTGACCGTGCCACTGCCCCTTGTCGAACGTGCCGGCGTACCAGCTGCCGTTGGGGTAGTCGACCCGGCCCTGGCCTTGCAGCAGACCGTTGACCAGCTCGCCGCGATAGCGTCCGCCGTCGGGCAGGCGTGCGTCCGGGGGCAACAGCGATTCGCCGTCGCCGCAAGCGGTGAGCATCAGGGTCAGGGCAAGCGGTGCAAGAGCAGCAAGTTGGCGCATAGCGGGATCCGGGCAATTAGGCGACCGAGTATGCCGCAGCTATGTGACCTTATACAGCCGGCAGGGAGGAGTGGATGCGAAACCGCGTGAGCGGCTTCGCATCCCGGCACTCAGACGAAGCAGAGCGACAGCGGTTCGGCGATGTAGGCCGGTTTGTCCGAGCCTTCGATCTCCAGGGTGGCGGTGGCCTTGAGCAGCCACTGGCCGGGTTTCTTCTCGGTCACTTCACCGAGGTCGACCTTGAGCCGGACTTTGGAGTTGACCTTGACCGGCTGGATGAAGCGCACGCTGTCCAGACCGTAGTTGACCACCATCTTCACGCCTTGCGGCAGGATCAGGATGTCCTCCATCAGTTTGGGGATCAGCGACAACGACAGGAAACCGTGTGCAATGGTGCTGCCAAATGGCGTTTGCGCGGCTTTGACCGGGTCGACATGGATGAACTGATAATCCCCGGTGGCTTCGGCGAACAGGTTGATGCGCTCCTGATCGATGGTGAGCCATTCGGAACGTCCGAGTTCCTTGCCGACATAATCTTTGAGCTCTGCAACTGGAACATAGGGCATTGAGACTCTCCTTGGGTTCATCGGTTTTATAGTTTTTCAGGTGGGGGATTTGACCGCCCTGCGAACCACTGTAGATCATCATGGCGATTTGCTCAGGTCAACCGACCATGCTTTTGGCGAATGCCGATCCATAGCGCAGGCGTGCTTATAATGCCGACGACTTGCGGGTTGGAAAGTAAGACGGAGATGACGGATGTTGCTACGCGGCCTGACGTGGCTGGTGCTGTTTCAATTGCTCGGCACGGCCCTCAATCATTTGCTGTTGCCTGTGCTGCCGGGGCCGATCATCGGCCTTTTGCTGTTGCTGGCATTCCTGATCGTGCGCGGTGAAGTCGGCGAGCCGCTGAATCTTGCGGCCGGCAGTCTGCTGCGTTACCTGCCGTTGCTGCTGGTGCCGCCGGCGGTGGGCGTGATGGTCTATGCCACGGCGATTGCCGCGGATTTCTGGGCGATCGTCGGTGCGCTGGTGGTGTCGCTGATTCTGTCCATGGCTTTCGCCGGGGTGTTGATGCAGCGCCTGGTCAAGCGCCACGCACCGCATTCGGAGGAATCCTGATGCTGTTTGACTGGCAAGGCGCCTGGGCTTCGGTGATTCATCACCCACTGTTCGGCATCGGTATCACCTTGGGGGCTTACCAACTGGTACTGGCGGCGTTCGAGAAAACCCGCTGGATCTTTCTGCAACCGGTGCTGGTGTCGATGCTTCTGGTGATCGGCGTGCTGGTCGGTTGCGGCCTGACTTACGTCGAGTATCGCAAGAGCACGGAGATCCTCAGCGTTCTGCTGGGCCCGGCAACCGTCGCGCTGGCGGTGCCGCTGTATCTGAATCTGCGGCGCATCCGCCAATTGTTCTGGCCGATTTTTACTACGCTGGTGATAGGCGGGGTGGTCGCCACGGGCATGGGCGTGGCGCTGGGCTGGTGGTTTGGTGCCGATCACATGATCCTGATGACCATGGCACCCAAATCGGTGACCTCACCCATCGCGATGCTGGTGGCTGAGCAGATTGGCGGTGTCGCGGCATTGGCGGCAGTGTTCGTGTTGATCACCGGGGTGATCGGCGCGATCTTCGGCCCGGCGTTGTTGACCCGCCTCGGTGTGCACAGTCCCGAGGCGCGCGGCATGGCGCTGGGCATGACGGCGCATGCGGTCGGCACGTCGGTGGCGTTGCAGGAAAGTGACGAGTGCGGCGCCTTCGCGGCACTGGCGATGAGTCTGATGGGCGTGGCCACGGCGGTGTTCCTGCCGTTGGCGGTGTCGATGGTGGTGTAAGGAAATGTCTATGAGTCTGCCGCTTTTTCCGCTGAACACGGTGCTGTTTCCCGGCTGCAACCTGGATTTGCAGATCTTCGAGGCGCGCTACCTGGACATGATCGGCCGCTGCATGAAGCAGGGCGGCGGTTTCGGCGTGGTGTGCATTCTCGAAGGCCATGAAGTCGGCGCTGCCCCCGAAGGTTTCGCCATGGTCGGTTGCGAAGCGCGGATCACTGACTTCCAGCAGCAGGACAACGGACTGCTGGGCATCCGGGTGCAGGGCGGACGCCGGTTCATCGTGCAGCGCACCGAAGTGCAGCGCGATCAACTGATCGTCGCCGAGGTCGAGTGGCTGGACGAAGAGCCTGAGCAACCCTTGCAGGATGAGGACGCCGATCTGGTGGCGTTGCTCCGGGCTCTGGCCGAGCATCCGATGGTTGAGGCGCTGAACATGGGCACCGAAGCGGCAGGGCAGCAGTCGCTGGCCAATCAGCTGGCGTATCTGCTGCCGTTTGCCGAGGAAGACAAGATCGACTTGCTGCAACTCGATGACCCGCAGCAGCGACTGGATGCGATCCAGGCGCTGCTCGACGAGTTGCAGGGCGAGTTGTTTGCCTAGAGCGAAATCGCTATTGCGGCCAGATGATGTCGTTGGCGAACCACTCCTTGTCCTTGCCCAGTGTCAGTATCGGTTTGCCGGCCTGGGCTGCCTTGTCGATCAGAGCATCATATTCGTATCGATTGTAGGCGCCTCGATGGGTTCGCTCTTCCATGTCCATTCGTGACTGATATCCGGCCTCATAAGCAATGTCTTCGACTTTTGCGGCGCGAGTCAGGGTCGAGTCGAGCAGCCAGAGGCGATTCGAATCGATGCCCCGTTTCGATGCTGAAATCAGCGCCTCAAGCTCATCCTCCGGGAACCACGCACCCTTGTCCCTGGCCGCGGCATTGAGCAGGTGATTCTCCTCTCTTAGAACGACTTCCATTTTTCGTGTGTCGATGATGTAGGCGAATATGATCTTTTGATCGTGCCGGACGGTTTCGTAATTGCGTTCGGGGTCGAGCTCTACGTCCGACGCTTCGGACCAGTCATTGTCAGATTCCCCTGACTCATTGTCGGGATCGCCGGGCTTGCGTCCGGGGTACTTGTTTTTCTGGTTGTTGTAGAGCAGGTATACCGGATCGGGCGAATCGATGCCTTTGCCGGCATATGCATGAACCAGTTTCAGGCTGACGGTTGCGCTGACCGGTTTCTCGGTGGTTGCTCCACGAGGATGCTTCAATCGCGGCAACATCCGGTCATCGTTGTAGAACTCGAACGGTGTCCGTTCATCAGCCCGGAACAGCGCCGGAATGTCCGTCCGGTACAGGCAGTCGCTGTCGTTGCGCAGGTACCCCAGCTTCGCAATGAATCCGTCGAGAAATTCGCGGCTGACGCTCTCGCTGAAATCACCATAATCGCCCAGACGACTGAGCAGCAGCTTGCCGTTTCTCAGGGGAAGGAGCAGGGGTTCTATTTCCTGATGGAGCGCGTCGTAGCGTCCAGGGTCGTCAGTGTTCAGGGATCGTGTCTTGTGCTGCACGACCCATTCCGGGAGCTCTGACGGATGGGCGATCAGATCGTCGCGCAGTCGAACGTGCTGGAGCGGAGAAAGGTTGTATGAACGCAGTTGCATGACCCGCTCACCGTGAGTCATCTGCGGGTACAGCCTTGCGAAATGCGTGCCCAGCAGTTCGGACGTGGCTGCTTTCAACTGGGCTGGCACCAACGTGATTCGCGGCTGTCTTGTCGGCACCGCCGCTTCTGCGGCACGGTTATCCGCACTCGGTCGTTTGAGCGGATGGGCTGTATCGGTCTGTCGAGCAGGGCTCCAGGTTGATTCGCCGGCGTTTCTGTAGAGCGCAGGTCCCGGCGCAAGCTTTCGGTACAGATCCATGGCCCGATACGTGCCCAGGTTCGGGTCGAACTCCACATGCACGGTGCCGCTGTCTTTGACATCGACGAACTTGCGTCCGACGACATAACGCAAGCCCTCTTCATTGGCCGGTTGCATGTTGCGCAGCAAGCCGGGGCTCAACAGATAGCGGCTCAACAGGGTTGCCGATTCCCGGGACCGCTCAGGCAAGTCCGAGAACTCGACTCTGGAAGGGGTGGTGATAGCGGTGGATGGCAGTTGATGCCCCGGGGGGCGATTGCCTGATATGGCCGGATCGGAAAGTGAATCATGTGACGGTGGTATCTGCCCCTGTGGCCGCAGCCGGGGAGGTTGAATCGAAGGGTCGGCGGACGTGTCGATCCTGGACGGGGTTGGCATTGAGGGTGGTTTGGGGCGCATGGTGTCATTCCTTGACGATGGACAGGTGTTCGGCCGATATCACACGGGACGGCTCGCTTTCGAGTCTCCAGGTGTCGGTGGCAACGTTGTAGAAAATCCTGCCGGAAGTGGCATCGCGCAAGCGCAGGTTCAGAACCTGCAAATCAGTGTTTTCAAGTTCGTCGCGATGCTGGTGGTCCCTCGCGTCCTGAACAAGCGCATCGATTGTCGAGTACGCCCGAGCATCCGCCACGCAGAGACCAATCACCTCGAACAGGTTATTGATCCGGTAACGGTTCCCGGACGAGATCGCTACCTCGACGGTTTCCAGGGGCAATAGTGGATCGTTACTGTCCGGCAGGTGAATGTGAACGCTGCCGATTTTGATCAGGTCGTTCTTGATGCTCAGGTCGCGCAGGGTGATTTTTTCCGGCAGGAGATGCGTGTGAATGAGCCAGGTGGATGAACCGGAGAGTCTGACGTCAGCTTCGGCGGTGGACAGGCGGATGGAGAGATTGCTGGCGGGGAAAAGCTCATAGCTTGCCGATCTTCCTTCCAGCCAATAGGTCGCGTTGTGCTCGGTGGCCAGAAAGTCGACCCGTTGCGGGGTGTTCTTCAAGGCGCGCTTGCTGACAAAGGGGCTGACGAACAGGTATCGGCCCGCTCGCTCGCGCAGTGAGGCTCGGCTTTCAATGAGCCGGTAACCCGGATTCTTTGCATCTTCCAGATAGTTATTGCGGGGGAAGTCCAGGTGGTAGGAGACGCCATCGCGCATCACCAGGGTCAAGGGATGATTCATCGCCCACCCTGCGGCCATGTTGCCGGCGCCCATGTCGCTCTTTCGGGTCCGGTTCCCGATCACGATTCCATGCAGCGAGAGCCGGGCTCCCCGAGCGAACGTCAGGGTGAAATGGACATTGTCGTAATCGAGGAATGTGAACGCCTCCATTTCCGTGATGCTCACGACATAAGTGGCGCTGACCCTGACAATTTCCTCACTGTCGAAATCGACGTACACGGTGCTGTGCGAAGGGAGGCTGTCCTTCGGGGCGAACAGGGCGGCGCGACGGATCTGGCGGGAAACGAAATAGTGAGAGTGTGCTTGAGCCGACAGTACGTGCGGATGATCGTTGATCTGCACCGGAGACGCCTTGGGGACGCCTGACGTTCGGATGGTGACGCTGACGGGCAGATCGCCGGACTGCAGAATCTCGGTGGGCCAGTCCGGCTGCAAGTGGAAACCGTCCTGGGTAATGAACGCCCATTTTTCGTGGTGCAGAATGCGTTTGCCATCCATGGTCCGGTAAGCGTTTTCCAGTATCAGTTCGCGCCTGGGCGACCCGGGATCATCGTCTCGAAGGGACTCGATCACCAGCGCGTTCTCCCGGACGAACCAGCGCTGGATGGCTTCAAGCGATACGCCCAGATAGACCATGCTCGGCTCCAGACCGTCCTCGGTGATGGAGATCCTGTGGCACATCGGGTCCAGATAATAGATATCACTGCCGGGACCGCCATCGACTGTGGCATTCAGACCACGTACGGATATCTGATCATCCCCGGCACCGGCCTCGACGTGATCGTTACCATTGGCTGCAATGATGTCCACCTGATCGGAGCCGATGACCCGATTGGTTGCGCCGGCAAGTGTCTCGACCTTTTCGATGGACTTGAGTGTCGAATGCAGTACCGGTTCAAGTCCCGGGCTCGCGGGGCGCAACGCCAGCCTTCCGCGTTTCAGATCAATGTCATAACCGAGGTGGCGGGGTGGGTCGGGAATATGGTCGAGGTGCTTGTGCGTGCCTTGAAGCCACAATAGATCGATTCCCTCTCCACCCGACAGTTCGCTGGCCTTGATCGGGTCGTACGAGAGTGCTTCTGACGCCGACTGAAACACAAAGGAGTCGTTCTTGTCGCCACCGCTCAGGGTTTTGCGGCCTGTGGTGTAGCTGAAGAAATTCGGCTTTTCCTTAACACCCTGCACCGTGTCATGGCCACCGCCCAGACTCCAGAAAACCCCTTTGGCAGGGTCACTTTTCGTTATGGAGACGACGGAATCCGAATCCGGTAAACCGTCACGCGCGTCATTCGAGTCGTCTGTGTCTTTGATGATGGGCAGGTTTTCGATGGTGTAGGGCGTTTCGCCCTTGTCTTCGTCCCATTGGTAACGATAGAGACGGGTGGGTTGCAGCGTCACCTCGAATCGACCGTTGACAATGACGTCGACGGTTTCCCTGAATTCGTTGTCCAGCCATCGAAGGCTGCGCGTCTTCAGGGCTTTGGCGTAGTCGTCGGTGGTCTTGGCGACCAGATAGCGATCCATGAGCGCCTTGTCCTGACGCTGTCCGGTGAACGCAAACCAGCCGGCACGCCAGCGTTCGTTCACGGTCAGTTCGATGTAGTCGTCAATATCGTCGACCGCCCGCACCGCACCATAGATTTTTGATCCGACAATCATGATTGCGGCGGCGGCGATACCCACCGGGCCTGCCGCCTGGAATCCCGCCAGTGCTGCGCAGCCAAGGGCCAGGGACAGCGCGCCACTGAACACGCTCAGCCCGCCGGTGACATACAGGTCCTGCGCTTCCTTGCCCTGGGCCTTGGCCGCATCGGTGAAGGATTTGATGGCGGTATAGATATCGAAGGGCAGTGTCAGCACGCTGGCGATCAACCCGGCTCCACGACACAGCCACTTGCCCATGGAGGTCTTGCCGAATTGTTCGAAGGCCATGGATCCCTGGCGGATCATTTGCTCGCCGGTCTTGCTCAGGGCGTATTCGACCCCCAGTGAAGTGATTTCCGAGAGACCTCCGCCAAGGTTGATCAGCGCTTCAGTCGTGTCACCTTTCTTCAACGCGTCGATGGCGCCGATGTAAGCGCTGTAGAGTCCGTACGCCTGCAGCCCGACGCCCATGCTGGCCATCCCGCGGCTTTTGGTTTTATCGACCCAGTCCGGCAAGTGTTCGGGCAACGGGTCCCGACGAATGTCCAGGCGTTGGGTGGCATTCAGCAGGTGGTTGATCTTGTTCATGGCGTCAGCGAACTCACCGGTGGGCATCTCACGCATGAGTGGTGGGGCATCGGGAGAGCGCTGGGTGACGATTTCGTACAGCAGGGGCGGGATCTGAGCGTTTTCCGGTGAGGGAACGGATCTCATGCGCTGTTCGATCTGAGTCGTATCGAATTCCAGTGCATCGATGAACGCTTGGTCAGGTTCGGAAAAGTAGGTGCTGCTCGCCGAGAGGGCTTGCCCGTGGATTCGGCCACCCAAGGCCTGAAGCGTCTGCCGACTGACGCTGAACTCTCCGATGCGCAGAGGGCCGAACAGGGTGTCGATATCCGCAAGCCCGGGCTTTTGGCCCGAGGCCTGAAGGGGGGGCTCCGATTGGATGTTCAGATCGGATATTTTGATCGGAGCTGGCGGTCGGTCAGTCCGTGAAACAGGGTTCAATTGATTCGTCAAAGTCATGGTTCTTTTCACAAGTCCGTTTGTGGTGCTGCTGCCGGAATGTGGCATGGGACACGGACTTGTTCATGAGCATTTGCTTTGCCAAATGTTTGATGACGCTCATCGGCGCCGGATGCACCGATGAGCATTGAGCGCGGGCTCAGTAGGCATATCGCAACAAGGTGTGTGGCAAATGCCGCAATACAAAAAAACCGAACAGGGCGACCAGCGCAGGCAGCACCAGCCACCAGACCTTTTGCGGCATCGCTTCAAGCGGGGAGCGGCGCTGAGTCAGCCACAGGCTCGCTGCGCAGACGCAGGCGGCGAGCATGGCACCAGCCAGGACATCCGTCGGCCAGTGAGCCCCCAGATACACCCGTGACAGAGCAATCGCCAGCGCCGGAATGCAGCCGATCAACAGCCAGGTCAGGCGCAGTCTTGGCGGTTGCCCGCGTCCGGCCAGCACCGCCAGTGTCAAAAACAGCGCGAACGACCCGGACGCGTGGCCGCTGGGCATGCTGTAACTGGTGATCGGGTCGGTCAGCACTTCCGGGCGTACCCGGGCGAAAAACAGTTTGGTTCCGGTGTTGGCCAGTGCGGTGACGAGCAAGGTACTGCCGGCGAAGATCGCCTGACGCCACTGGCGGCACAGCAGCAACAGGCCGGTCAGCAGAATGCTGAACACCAGCATGTTGCGGAATTCGCCGATCAGGGTGAAAACCACCGCAACTTCGTCGAGCGCCGCACTGCGGTGTTCCTGCACAAGGGTCATGACGCCTTGATCGAGTGCTGTCAGATACGGATAACCGATGAACAGCGCGATCAGGATCAACAGGCTCATGCTGCTGATCCAGACCGTCGCCCGGCGATGGCGGCGCAGGCTGCTGTTGGCGCTCAGGCCGACCATCACCGCGATGCTGCCGGCGACGATTCCTGCCTGCAGCCAGAAGCCTTCCGGCAACGGCAGACGAATCGCCGCCCCGGTGGCCCAGCCCGGCAGCAGGTAGGCAATGCTCCAGCCCGCCGCCGCCAGCAGGCTGACGGCAGCGAAGCGCGGGAAGGGCATGTCGCACATCCCGGCGACCATTGGCAACATCGGCCTTAGCGGACCGATGAAACGCCCGACCAGCAGACTGGCAATACCGTAGCGCTGGAAATAGGTCTCCGCGCCGGCCATCCACTCCGGGTGGTGACGCAGGCCCGGCAGGCGCCGGATGTTCTGATGGAAGTGGCGTCCGAGGAAATACGAAACCAGGTCGCCAAGAATCCCGCCGAGAAAGCCCAGCAACAGGGTCTCGCTCAGTGACAACGCGCCGCTGCCGGCAAGTGCCGCCACGGCGAACAGCAGCACTGTGCCGGGAACGATGATCCCCGCAATCGCCAGGCACTCGACTAAGGCCACGATGAATACCGCAGCGGCCAGCCACTGCGGGTTGGCGGCCAGCCATCCGGTCACGCTATCGAGCCATGGGCCCATACAAAGCACTCCATTTCATTGATGTCCCAGGTCGGCGTACCGCAGAGGGGAATTTCACAGCAGAAAGTAATCACGCCCTTCGACCTGACCCCGGCGCAACGGGTTCCGGGTGCACCACTGGGCGTAGGCTGCGTCGACGAAGCGATACATCAGGTGCTCGTCGCGCCCGCGGGGGATGCCCAGGCGGGTGGTCTGGATGATGTGCCCCGGCGCAGGGCCGGTGTCCTCCACCAGCAGTATTTCGTGGTCGAAGCGCTTGGCGTCCCACACCGGCACCTTCAGTCCCAGTGCCTTGCACAGCAGAGTCTGCCCGGCACAGAGTTTCTGCGAGGGGCGCGGGTGGCCCTGAGCATCGGGATTGTTCAGCAGCATTTGCGCGAGACTGGCCGGGCCGCTGATCTCGTCGACCCATGGATAGGCCGATTTGATCAACACCGCATTGCCAGGCCCCTGGGCACTGAAATTCAACGAGTCGCCGCCACGGGCGTAGTACATATAGATGTGGCCACCATCCAGAAACAAAGCTTTACGCTTTTCCGTGTAGCCGAGGGACGCGTGGCTGCCTTTTTCTTCGCAGTAATACGCTTCGGTTTCGATGATCCGGGCGCTGAGCCACAGGTCGCCGACGCGATGGCGGATGACTTTGCCGAGCAGATCCCGGGCAAGCGTCTGGGCGTCACGGTCGAAAAAAGCGTCCGGAAGGCCCATCGGCAGGCGCTCGGCGTGGGCACGAACGGTCAGATTGGACATGGCAAACGGTGTTTATCCAGGCGAAAGAGGTCGTGATGATAACAATCCGAGCCTTAATTACGGCTGAACATCGGCAAATCGCCGTCCATTTCGACCATCCGCCCGTCACCGCTGTTAGTCCCGGGACGCGACAGCTATAATCTGCCGCTTTCCTCTTTGCCAAGACCCCAGCAGACCATGACTGAGTCCGTTCTTGACTACATGACCCGATTGGGTCGCGCCGCCCGCGAAGCTTCCCGGGTCATCGGCCGTGCCAGCACCGCGCAGAAAAACCGCGCCCTGCTGGCTGCCGCCAATGCCCTGGATGCCGCCCGCGCCGAGCTTGCAGCAGCCAATGAACAGGATCTGGCCGCCGGTCGCGCCAACGGTCTGGAGCCTGCACTGCTGGAGCGTCTGGAACTGACCCCGGCGCGCATCGACGGCATGATCGTCGGTCTGCGTCAGGTCGCAGCGCTGCCGGACCCGGTCGGTGCGATCCGCGACATGAGCTTCCGTCCGTCGGGCATCCAGGTCGGCAAGATGCGTGTGCCGCTGGGCGTGATCGGGATCATCTACGAATCCCGTCCCAACGTGACCATCGATGCCGCGAGCCTGTGCCTGAAATCCGGCAACGCGACCATCCTGCGCGGTGGTTCCGAAGCGATTCATTCCAACCGCGCGATTGCCGCCTGCATCCAGCGCGGTCTGGCCGAAGCCGAACTGCCGGCCGCCGTGGTGCAAGTGGTGGAAACCACCGACCGCGCCGCCGTTGGGGCGCTGATCACCATGCCCGAGTACGTCGATGTGATCGTGCCGCGCGGTGGTCGTGGCCTGATCGAGCGCATCAGCCGTGACGCCCGTGTACCGGTGATCAAACATCTGGACGGCATCTGCCACGTCTATGTCGGCGAACACGCCGATCTGCCGAAAGCCCAGCGCATTGCCTTCAATGCCAAGACCTATCGCTACGGCATCTGCGGCGCGATGGAGACTCTGCTGGTCGATCAAAGTGTTGCGAAGGGTTTCCTGCCGTCGATGGCGAAGCAGTTCCGCGAAAAAGGCGTCGAGCTGCGTGGCTGCGAGCGCACCCGGGCGATCATCGATGCCGTGCCGGCCAGCGAAGAAGACTGGAGCACCGAGTATCTGGCGCCGATTCTGTCGATCCGCGTGGTCGACGGTCTGGACCAGGCCATCGAACATATCAACCATTACGGCTCCCACCACACCGATTCGATCGTCAGCGAAAATCTCGCCGACACCCGCCAGTTCGTGGCTCAGGTCGACTCGGCGTCGGTGATGATCAACACCCCGACCTGCTTCGCCGATGGATTCGAATACGGATTGGGTGCCGAGATCGGCATTTCTACTGATAAGCTGCACGCCCGTGGCCCGGTGGGCCTCGAAGGACTGACCTGCGAGAAATACATCGTGGTCGGTGATGGCCAGTTGCGCGGCCAGGCGACGGTCTGACTTGTCCGACCTCGACCTGAAAACGCCGAAGTCCGGCAGAAAGTCTCGTCCCCAGCGCATTGGCGTTCTGGGCGGTACGTTCGATCCGGTGCATGTCGGCCATTTGCGTGGCGCGCTGGAAGTTGCCGAAGCGCTGGCCCTCGATGAGCTGCGCATGATGCCCAGCGCCCGGCCGCCGCATCGCGATACCCCACAGGTGTCGGCGCAGGATCGGTTGGCAATGGTTGAATGTGCGGTGGCCGGTGTGCCGCCGCTGGTGGTGGACGCCCGCGAACTGCAGCGGGACAAGCCGTCCTGGACCATCGATACCCTGGAGTCGCTGCGTGCCGAAATGGCCGCCGGGACCCAGGTTTTTCTGCTTTTGGGCTGGGACGCATTTTGCGGCCTGCCCACTTGGCACCGCTGGGAGGAGTTGCTCCAGCATTGCCACATCCTGGTGCTACAGCGCCCGGACGCCGACAGCGAACCGCCGGATGCCTTGCGCAACCTGCTGGCAGCGCGTTCGGTGAGCGACCCGCTGGCCCTGAAAGGGCCGAGCGGACAGATTGCATTCGTCTGGCAGACACCGCTCGCGGTCTCTGCCACCCAGATCCGTCAACTGCTGGCCAGCGGTAAGTCGGTACGTTTCCTGGTGCCCGACGCGGTCCTGGCCTACATCGATGCGCACGGTCTGTACCGTGCGTCGAACTGAACAAGGCGTGCTCAAGTAACACGATCATCGTGGGACGAGACGCCGAATACATGAGCAAAACGAGTTTTATATGACTGACAAAGACCAAACCAAAGTAAAGCGCAAAGGCACGTTCAAGAGCGCTCCGCTGCCAGAGCCGGTCAACACCAGCGAGCCGCTGAAAGGTGACGAGCTGGTCAAGATTGCCGTGGCCGCCCTGGAAGACGTCAAGGCCCAGGACATCCAGATCATCGATGTGCGCGACAAGCAGAGCATCACTGACTACATGATCATCGCCACCGGTACGTCCAACCGCCAGATCAACGCGATGCTGGACAAGGTTCGCGAAGAAGTGAAAAAGCAGGGCGCCAGGCCGCTGGGCGAAGAAGGCAAGGGCGACAGCGACTGGGTGCTGCTGGACCTGGACCTGGTGATCGTGCACATGATGACCGCCTCGGCTCGTCAGTTCTACGACCTGGAGCGCCTGTGGGCCGGTGCCGAGCAAAGCCGTGCGGCGGACGCCAAGCACCACAGCCCGGAAAACACCCACGAGCACTTCACCAAGCTCAACAAAGACCAGCTGTAAGGGCCACGCTGTGCGACTGCGACTGATCGCCGTCGGTTCACGCATGCCCAAGTGGGTGGAAGAAGGCTGGCATGAATACGCCAAGCGTCTTCCGTCCGAGCTGGCACTGGAACTGGTGGAAATTCCGCTCAATACCCGTGGCAAGAATGCCGACGTGGCCCGCTTCATCCGTCAGGAAGGCGAAGCCATGCTGGCCAAGGTCGGGCACAACGAGCGGATCGTCACCCTCGAAGTGCACGGCAAGCCCTGGAGCACCGAGCAGCTGGCGGGCGAACTGGACCGTTGGCGGCTGGACTCGCGCACGGTCAATTTCATGGTCGGCGGCCCGGAAGGGCTGGCGCCGGAAGTCTGTGCCCGCGCCGACCAGCGCTGGTCGTTGTCGCCGTTGACGCTGCCACACCCGTTGGTGCGCATCCTCATCGGCGAGCAGTTGTATCGTGCCTGGACCGTGTTGTCCGGCCACCCTTACCACAAGTAATCCTGCCCTCATGTCCCAGCCGATCCGCATCAAGGACCACGAAAAAGACGCCCGTCTGGTGCGTAGCCGCGTCGTGTTCGGGGCCATTGCGGTGGTGCTGCTGATCTGTGTGCTGATTGCCCGGCTGTATTTCCTGCAGGTGATTCAGTACGAGTATCACTCGACCCTCTCGGAAAACAACCGCGTCCATGTCCAGCCGATTCCGCCGACCCGTGGCCTGATTTACGACCGCAACGGCGTGGTGGTGGCGGACAACCGTCCGAGCTTCAGCCTGAGTATGACCCGGGAACGCTCCGGCGACTGGCAGCAGGTACTCGACGTGATCGTCGAAGTGCTGGAGCTGACGCCGGAAGACCGGGTGATCTTCGAAAAGCGCATGCGTCAGGGGCGTCGGCCGTTCGAGCCGGTGCCGATCCTGTTCGAGCTGACAGAGGAGCAGATCGCCCGGATCGCGGTGAATCAGTTCCGGCTGCCCGGGGTGGAAGTGGTGGCGCAACTGGTTCGTCACTATCCGCAGGGCGCGCATTTTGCGCACTCGGTGGGTTACATGGGGCGGATCAACGAGAAAGAGCTGAAGACCCTCGATCCGGTCAACTACAGCGGCACTCACCATATTGGCAAGACTGGCATCGAGCGTTTCTACGAAGCCGAACTGCACGGTCAGGTGGGTTACGAAGAGGTCGAGACCAACGCCCGGGGCCGCGTACTGCGGGTACTCAAGCGTACCGACCCGGTGCCGGGCAAGGACATCGTCCTGAGCCTTGACATCAAGTTGCAGGAAGCCGCCGAGGCCGCGCTGGGCGGGCGACGAGGTGCGGTGGTGGCGCTGGACCCGAGTACTGGTGAGGTGCTGGCCATGGTCAGTCAGCCGAGCTTCGACCCGAATCTGTTTGTCACCGGCATCAGCTTCAAGGCGTATGCCGAACTGCGTGATTCTATCGACCGGCCGCTGTTCAATCGCGTGCTGCGCGGTCTGTACCCGCCGGGTTCGACGATCAAACCGGCGGTGGCGATTGCCGGTCTGGACGCCGGCGTGGTGACGGCGTCGAGCCGGGTGTTCGACCCGGGTTACTACATGCTGCCCAACTATGACCACAAATATCGCAACTGGAACCGCACCGGGGACGGCTTCGTCGACCTCGATACGGCGATCATGCGGTCCAACGACACCTACTTCTATGACCTGGCGCACAAGCTTGGCATCGACCGGTTGTCGGCCTACATGAACAAGTTCGGCATCGGCCAGAAGGTCTCGCTGGACATGTTCGAAGAATCTCCAGGGCTGATGCCTTCGCGCGAGTGGAAACGCGCCACCCGCAAGCAGGCGTGGTTCCCGGGCGAGACCCTGATCCTCGGGATCGGCCAGGGCTACATGCAGTCGACCCCGTTGCAACTGGCCCAGGCCACCGCGCTGGTGGCCAACAAGGGTGTGTGGAACCGTCCGCACCTGGCCAAGACCATCGAAGGCGAGAAGCCGAAGGATGAAAACCCGATGCCGGATATCGTCCTGCGCGATCCGTCGGACTGGAACAAGGTCAATCACGGCATGCAGCAGGTGATGCACGGTGCCCGGGGTACGGCGCGCAAGGCGGCGATCGGCGCGCAATACCGGATCGCCGGCAAGTCGGGTACGGCCCAGGTGGTCGCGATCAAGCAAGGCGAGAAATACGATCGCTCCAAGGTGCAGGAACGCCACCGCGACCACGCCCTGTTCGTCGGTTTTGCACCGGCCGACAACCCGAAAATCGTGGTGTCGGTGATGGTCGAGAACGGTGAGTCCGGTTCCGGCGTCGCCGCGCCCGTGGTGCGTCAGGTGATGGACGCCTGGCTGCTGGATCAGGACGGACGCTTGAAGGCCGAATACGCCAGCCCAATCAGTGCGGAGGCTACGGCCCGTGAAGAATAATTTCGATCGCATGCTCTCCAGCGAGGATGTGATGCGTCGCCGGGCGACGCTGTTGCAACGTCTGCATATCGACGGACCTTTGCTGGTCCTGTTGCTGATCCTCGCCGCCGGCAGCCTGTTCGTGCTGTATTCGGCCAGCGGCAAGAGCTGGGACCTGCTGGCCAAGCAGGCCACTTCGTTCGGTATCGGCCTGGTGTCGATGATCGTCATCGCCCAGTTCGAACCACGGTTCATGGCCCGCTGGGTGCCGCTCGGTTATGTGGTCGGGGTGGTGCTGCTGATGGTGGTGGACATCATGGGCCACAACGCCATGGGCGCGACCCGCTGGATCAACATTCCCGGAGTGATCCGCTTCCAGCCGTCGGAATTCATGAAGATCCTGATGCCGGCGACCATCGCCTGGTACCTGTCCAAGCGCACCCTGCCGCCGCAGCTCAAGCACGTCGGGATCAGTCTCATGTTGATCGGTGTGCCGTTCATTCTGATCGTGCGTCAGCCGGATCTGGGTACTTCGCTGCTGATTCTGGCCGGCGGAGCGTTCGTGCTGTTCATGGGCGGATTGCGCTGGCGCTGGATCCTCAGCGTGCTGGCCGCCGCCGTACCCGTGGCGATCGCCATGTGGTTCTTCATCATGCACGATTACCAGAAGCAGCGGATCCTGACCTTCCTCGACCCGGAAAGCGATCCACTGGGCACCGGCTGGAACATCATTCAGTCGAAGGCTGCCATCGGTTCCGGCGGCGTGTTCGGCAAGGGCTGGCTGCTGGGCACCCAGTCGCACCTGGATTTCCTGCCGGAAAGCCATACCGACTTTATCATTGCGGTGCTGGGCGAAGAGTTCGGACTGGTGGGCATCTGTGCGCTGCTGCTGATCTACCTGCTGTTGATCGGTCGCGGCCTGGTGATTACCGCCCAGGCGCAGACACTGTTCGGCAAATTGCTCGCCGGCGCCTTGACGATGACGTTTTTTGTTTATGTTTTCGTCAACATCGGTATGGTCAGTGGCCTGTTGCCGGTCGTAGGGGTGCCGTTGCCGTTCATTAGCTACGGCGGAACTTCGCTGGTGACGCTGCTGTCAGCGTTTGGGGTTTTGATGTCGATCCATACGCATCGCAAGTGGATCGCACAGGTTTGAATAAGGTGAAGAGTTCAATGCAAGTAATGCGTGACTGGGCGACACGATACGCACAGTGGCTCGGCCTGGTAGGCATCCTTGGCAGCGCGCAGGAAGCGCTGGCCGGCGATTACGAAGGCTCGCCCCAGGTGGCCGAATTCGTCGGTGAAATGACCCGCGACTACGGCTTCGCCGGCGAGCAACTGATGGCGGTGTTCCGCGAGGCCCAGCGCAAGCAGGCGATTCTCGACGCGATTTCCAAACCCGCCGAACGCGTCAAACAGTGGAAAGAATATCGGCCGATGTTCATCACCGACGCGCGCATTGCCCGGGGTGTGGACTTCTGGCGCCAGCACGAGGCGGTACTGGCACGTGCCGAGCAGGAGTACGGCGTTCCGGCTCAGGTGATCGTGTCGATCATCGGCGTCGAGACCTTTTTCGGACGTAATACCGGCAATTACCGGGTGATCGATGCCTTGTCCACGCTGGGTTTCGACTATCCTCCCCGTGCCGAATTTTTCCGCAAGGAGCTGCGTGAGTTTCTGCTGCTGGCTCGCGAGGAACAGGTCGACCCGCTGACCCTCAAGGGGTCCTACGCCGGGGCGATGGGCCTGCCGCAGTTCATGCCGAGCAGTTTTCGCGCCTACGCGGTGGATTTCGACGGCGATGGCCACATCAATATCTGGAACAACCCGGATGATGCGATCGGCAGCGTCGCCAGCTACTTCAAGCGTCACGGCTGGGTGGCCGGCGAGCCGGTGGTCAGTCGTGCCGATGTGCGCGGCGAACAGGTGGATGAGGGCCTGACCACTGGCATTGAGCCGACGAAAACCGTCGGGGAGTTGCGAGCGCTGGGCTGGTCAAGTCATGATGCGCTGCGCGATGATATGCCGGTTACTGCATTTCGCCTGGAAGGCGACAATGGCCCGGAATACTGGATGGGCCTGAAGAATTTCTACGCGATCACGCGTTATAACCGCAGCGTGATGTACGCCATGGCTGTACATCAACTGTCTGAAGAGCTGGTAAAAGCACGGGGCGTCAAGTAATGCAGGCATTGCCTATCAACAAACCCCTGAAGCTGGTGGCATTCGCCGCGTTGGCGGTCCTGGTCGCCAGTTGCTCGACCAGTCGTGCGCCCACTCAGAAATACGCCTCCAACACCGTTCGTGCCCAGCCGGGTCTGGACATCAACCGGGCCCACAAGGACGGCGCGCCGTGGTGGGACGTCGACGTGTCGCGCATTCCGGACGCCACGCCGACCCTGCACACCGGCCCGTACAAGGCCAACCCGTACACCGTGCTGGGCAAGACCTACTTCCCGTTGCAGGAATCCAAGACCTACGTGGCCTCGGGCACCGCGTCCTGGTACGGCACCAAGTTCCACGGTCAGAACACCGCCAATGGCGAGGTCTATGACCTGTACGGCATGAGTGCCGCCCACAAGACCTTACCGCTGCCAAGTTACGTTCGGGTGACCAACCTTGACAACAACAGGAGCGTGATCCTGCGGGTGAACGACCGCGGGCCGTTCTACTCGGACCGGATCATCGACCTCTCCTACGCCGCGGCCAAAAAGCTCGGTTATGCCGAAATCGGCACCGCGCGGGTCAAGGTCGAGGGCATCGACCCGCAACAATGGTGGGCCGCCAAGGGCCGTCCGGCGCCTTTGATGCTCAACGAGCCGCAAGTCGCGCAGAATAGCGCGCCGGTGATCACGGCTTCGGCCGGTACCATCGAGCAGTGGACTCCACCGCCGCAGCAACATGCCTCTGACACTGTACCTGTACAGATCAGCGCAAAAAAAAACGCTTCTGCACCAGCGTCTGGCCAGTATCTGCAGGTGGGCGCGTTCGCCAACCCGGACGCTGCAGAACTCCTGAGGTCGAAGCTCAGCGGGATGGTGAGCGCTCCGGTGTTCATCAGCTCGATCGTGCGCAATCAGCAGACCCTGCACCGGGTACGCCTGGGACCGATCGGCTCGCCGGGTGAAATTGCCCAGGTACAGAACAGCGTGCGCTCCGCCAACCTTGGTTCGCCAAGCGTGGTCACCGAGTAAGCAATACGTAGCACTTGATTGACGGTTCACCAGCGATTGGGGGGTGAGCCAGGTTGTTGGCTCGTCGAAGAACAAAAGCCCGGCAAAGGGTGACTGGAGTGAGCAACTGAACACGCGATGGCCCGTTAGAAAGCCATCTGATTAATTTTGCCTTCGGGCAGTTTCCATTAGCGATTTCGAGAGACGGATGAACATCACCACCTTTGCCAAACGCCTGTGTCTGCTAGTCCCGCTGCTCCTCTCGCCAGCCGCCTTCGCGGCCGAGATGATGCCGTCGCCACCACAACTGGCCGCCAAAGCCTACGTGCTCATGGATGCCAACAGCGGCAACGTGCTGGTGGAGAACAACGGTGACCAGCGTCTGCCGCCGGCCAGCCTGACCAAACTGATGACCGCGTACATCGCCACGCTGGAAATCCGTCGCGGCCAGATCGGTGAAAACGACCCGGTGACCGTCAGCGAAAACGCCTGGCGCACCGGCGGTTCGCGGATGTTCATCAAGGTCGGCTCGCAGGTGACTGTCAGCGACCTGCTGCACGGCATCATCATCCAGTCCGGCAACGACGCCAGCGTCGCGGTGGCTGAACACATCGCCGGCAGCGAAGATGCCTTCGCCGACCTGATGAACAAGACCGTCGCCGATCTGGGCATGACCAACACCCACTTCATGAACCCGACCGGTCTGCCGAACCCAGAGCACTACTCGTCGGCTCACGACATGGCGATCCTGGCTCGCGCGATCATCCACGAAGACCCGGCTCACTACGCGATCTACTCGCAGAAAGAGTTCTTCTGGAACGGCATCAAACAGCCTAACCGCAACCTGCTGCTGTGGCGCGACAAGACCGTTGACGGTCTGAAAACCGGTCACACCGACGAAGCCGGCTACTGCATGGTGTCCTCGGCCGTACGTGACGGCATGCGCCTGATCGCCGTGGTGTTCGGTACCAACAGCGAAGTGGCTCGTGCCGCTGAAACCCAGAAGCTGCTGACCTACGGTTTCCGCTTCTTCGAAACCCAGACCTTCTACCAGAAGGGCACCGAACTGGCTCAGGCCCCGGTATGGAAAGGCACCACCAGCCAGGTCAAGGCCGGCCTGGCACAAGACCTGACCATGACCCTGCCGAAAGGCCAGCTGAAGAAGCTCGCTGCCAGCATGACCATGAACCCGCAACTGACCGCGCCAATCGCCAAGGGCGACGTGATCGGTAAAGTCGAAGTGAAACTGGACGACAAGGTGGTGCACAGCGCCGATCTGATCGCTCTGGACGCTGTCGAGGAGGGTGGTATCTTCCGCCGCATGTGGGATAGCATCCGTCTATTCTTCTACGGCTTGTTCAACTGATACGAGTTGACCTGCATGGCCCCGTTCCCTTCCGGAGCGGGGCCTTGTTCGTTACCGGGCTTACGCTTACGAGGCCGTTACGCCATGACCGACACCGAAGTAAAGGCGCCAAAGATCGAATTCCCCCAGGTTGATTATCCGGTTAAGGTGATCAGCGATACGGGCGTCGGCAACAAAGACAAGATCATCGACATCGTCAAGAAACACGCGAAGATCAACGATGAGCGTGTGGACGAGCGTCAAAGCAGCAACGGCAAGTACACCACCATCCAGTTGCACATCGTCGCGACCGACCAGGATCAGCTGTACAACATCAACAGCGAACTGCGGGCGACCGGCTTCGTACACATGGTGTTGTGATGCCGGGCACGCTGGGCTTTCGCGAACTTGGCCAGATGGCTTACGAGCCGGTCTGGCATGCCATGCAACGCTTCACCAACGAACGCGGCAGCGATGCCGCCGACGAAATCTGGCTGGTCGAGCACCCTCCGGTGTTCACCCAGGGGCAGGCCGGCAAGGCTGAACATCTGTTGCTGCCGGGAGATATCCCGGTGGTGCAGGTCGACCGCGGCGGGCAGGTGACTTACCATGGCCCCGGCCAACTGGTGGCGTACCTGCTGCTGGATGTGCGCAAACTGGGTTTTGGCGTCCGCGACCTGGTCACGCGCATGGAGCGGTGCCTGATCGAGCTGCTGGCCAGCTATGACGTCACCGCAGTGGCCAAGCCAGATGCTCCCGGCGTCTATGTCGACGGAGCGAAAATCGCTTCTCTGGGTTTGCGGATTCGCCACGGTTGTTCCTTTCATGGCCTGGCCCTGAACGTGGACATGAACCTGGAGCCGTTTCGACGGATTAATCCCTGCGGCTATGCCGGGCTGGCGATGACCCAGCTGAGCGATCACGCAGGATCGATTGAATTTGCCGAGGTAAGTGCCCGGCTGCGCGCGCAGCTCGTCAAACACCTCGACTATGCTGAGCAGACGACCCTGACGGGCGGAATCGACTGATATGACTACTGATGCAGTGCAAACCATGATCCCGACGCTCGACGTGACCGAGCGCCCGGCCCCGCGTCCCAAGGTTGAAGCGGGCGTCAAGCTGCGCGGCGCCGAGAAGGTTGCACGCATCCCGGTGAAGATCATTCCGACCACCGAACTGCCGAAGAAACCCGACTGGATCCGCGTGCGCATCCCGGTTTCGCCGGAAGTCGACCGCATCAAGAGCCTGCTGCGCAAGCACAAGCTGCACAGCGTCTGCGAAGAGGCCTCCTGCCCGAACCTGGGCGAGTGCTTCTCCGGCGGCACCGCCACTTTCATGATCATGGGCGACATCTGCACCCGTCGCTGCCCGTTCTGCGACGTCGGCCACGGTCGTCCGAAACCACTGGACGTCAACGAGCCGCAAAGCCTGGCCATCGCGATCGCCGACCTGAAGCTCAAGTACGTGGTGATCACCTCGGTGGACCGCGACGACCTGCGTGACGGCGGTGCCCAGCACTTTGCCGACTGCATCCGCGAAATCCGTAAACTGTCGCCGAACGTGCAGCTCGAGACCCTGGTCCCGGACTACCGTGGCCGCATGGACATCGCCCTGGAAATCACCGCGGCCGAGCCGCCGGATGTGTTCAACCACAACCTGGAAACCGTGCCGCGTCTGTACAAGGCTGCGCGTCCGGGTTCGGACTACCAGTGGTCGCTGACCCTGCTGCAACGCTTCAAGCAGATGATGCCGCACATTCCGACCAAGTCCGGCCTGATGCTGGGTCTGGGCGAGACCGACGACGAAGTCATCGAGGTCATGAAGCGCATGCGCGAACACGACATCGACATGCTGACCCTGGGCCAGTACCTGCAACCGTCCCGCAGCCACTTGCCGGTGCAGCGTTTCGTGCACCCGGACACCTTCGCCTGGTTCGCCGAGGAAGGTTACAAGATGGGCTTCAAGAACGTTGCGTCCGGTCCGTTGGTGCGTTCTTCGTACCACGCCGACGAGCAAGCGAAACTGGTCAAGGCCGAGCTGCTCGGTTCCTGATTCAGCGCTGAATGAGAAAGTGCCCGCCGGGGTTTACCGCCCGGCGGGCATTTTTTTGTCCGGCCTACACTTGTTATCGACTTTTCCTGCAAACTGCGGCGCAGCCGAACCTCTTCTGTTTGTCGCCGTTCCTGACTACTGTGTGAGCATGACTTCACACAGGGAGATCCATGGATGACCGTTCGACCGACCCACACCCTTTTTCCGCACAAGCCTGTGCCGGCGCTGCCGTCGGAAGGGCTGATAGGTGTCATTGCACCTGCCGGTCCCGGTACGCTGGAGACTGAAAAAGCCGTTCAGTGGATGCGCGCCCGGGGTTACGGTTTGCGGGTATTCCCTGGCGTATACGAGAAAGATGGCTATCTGGCCGGCAGCGACGAGGTCCGACTGAACGATCTGCACGCGGCGTTCACTGATCCCGAGGTTGACGCAATCATCTGTCTGCGTGGCGGTTACGGCACGCCGCGCCTGCTGGATCAAATCGACTACGATCTGTTGGCGCGTCATGCCAAGCCGTTCGTTGGCTACAGCGACATCACTGCACTGCATCTGGCGATCAGTCGCTACGCAGGGTTCGTGACCTTTCACGGGCCGCTGTTGAATGCCGATCTGCTGGGTGACAAGGAGCCACCAACGGTGACGTCGTTTTTCGCCATGTTGCGCGGTCAATTGAAGACCGGCAGTGTACTGAGTCATCCGGCGGCTTATCCGTTGACCACGGTTGAGCCCGGCATTGCCCACGGGCGTCTGCTGGGTGGCAATCTGGCAATGATCGCCGCGACCCTGGGCACGCCTTACGAAATCGACGTCGAAGGGGTGATTCTGCTCATCGAGGACATCAACGAGCCGCTGTACCGGATCGACCGCTTGCTGACTCAGATGCGTCTGGCGGGCAAGTTGGCCAGATTGCGCGGCGTGCTGGTCGGGGATGTGGCGGGCGTGGATGTCGAGGCCTTGAACCGCTTGCTCAGGCAGACCTTTGCACCACTGCGGATTCCGGTGCTGTCAGGCTGGCGCAGCGGGCACTGCGATCCGAACCTGACGTTGCCGCTGGGGGCATTGGTTCGACTGGATGCAGGAAAGAAGGAGTTGATGCTGGAACAGGATGTGGTGATCAAGGCGTAGAGACTGATCGCCTCATAGTCAGTCATCGCGGGCAATCCCGCTCCCACGGTTTTCAGGTTGTACGCAGATACTGCGATCACCTCTAAACCTGTGGGAGCGGGCTTGCCCGCGATGCTTTTACTGGTTGCGCAGGCTTTCGAGCAGTTTGTGCGTCGGATAGCCATCTGCGGGCCAGCCCAAGGACTGCTGCGCACTGCGGATCGCCTTGCGCGTATTGGCGCCGATGATGCCGTCAGCGGTGCCCGCGTCGTAGTTGCGCGCGGTCAGCAGGTTTTGCAGCTCGATGCGTTCGGTACGACTCAGCGGCAGGTCATCTTTCGGCCAACTGCCATTGATCAGCCCGGCACCGTTGAAGCGTTCGGACAACAGACTCACCGCCAGAGCATAGGACGACGAGTTGTTGTATTTGAGGATCGCCCGGAAGTTATCGAGTATCAGGAACGCCGGGCCACGATAGCCGGCCGGCAGCAGCAGGGCGGCTGACAGTTGTTCGGAGCCGGCTGGTGCCTGGCCGCCGTTGGGCAGAATCACACCCAGTTGCCGCCATTCGGCGACGCTCTTGCGAATCGCGCCATCTGCCAGGGTGTAGTTGAAACCGCTCGGCAGCTGCACCTCGAAGCCCCAAGGCTGGCCACGCTGCCAGCCGGAGCTTTGCAGGTAATGCGCGGTGGATGCCAAGGCGTCAGCCGGGCTGCCCCAGATGTCACGGCGGCCGTCACCATCGAAATCCACGGCGTGGGTGTTGTAGGTGGTCGGGATGAACTGGGTCTGGCCCATGGCACCGGCCCAGGAGCCGAGCATTTTCTCCGGTGTGATGTCGCCCTGTTGCAGGATTTGCAGCGCCGCGATCAGTTGCGCGTGGGCAAAGCCCGGGCGGCGACCTTCGTAGGCCAGGGTCGCCAGGGAGTTGATCACCGATTTGGTGCCCTGGAACTGACCGAAATTGCTCTCCATCCCCCATACCGATACCAGTGCCTGGCGATCGACGCCGTAACGTTGCTCGATGCGCTGCAGGATATCGGCGTACTGGTTGATCAGGGCCTGGCCTTTACGTACTCGCAGCGGCGACAGGGCGCCGTCCAGGTATTCCCAGACCGGCCGGGCGAACTCCGGCTGGCTGCGGTCGGCGCGGATCACGCTGGCGTCGAAACTGACGTTGGCGAAGGCACGGTCAAAGACGTCAGCGCGAATTCCGGCGGCCAGGGCGTCCTTGCGGAAACCTGCCTGCCACTCGGCGAAAGTCTGGGTTGGTTGCAGATCGAGGTCGTCACCGGACGGCACTACCGGCGGGACGATCGCAGGGGCCGTGGCAATGGGAGCAGTCTGAAGCGGTTGCGCGTCGGCGGCGGTGGGTTTCTCCGCGCAGGCGACAAGCAGTATGAAACTTGTGGCAGCGATCAGTTGGCGAACGGGCCAACGACGGGAAAGACTGAGGGGCATGCACAGGTCCAGGGGATACGAATCAGGTGCAGACCTTAACATGAGGAAGGGGTGCTGCGCTTCAAGCGGCCAGAAAGTAAGAAGCCTCCCAGCTGTCAGACTGGAAGGCTTCGCGGCGGTAGCTGCCTTTACCCTTGGTTGGTCGTTCCTGGCGGCTGCGGAACAGGGGTTGGGCGACGATGGATTTGGCCTTGTTGTGGCCATGTTTCGATGGCTTTTTGCTCATGAGGGGTCTCGCGAGTGAGTGAGTTTTGCGCGGTAAATGATCTGCCGATGTCGAGCTTCTGTCTATAGGACTGAAGGCGAGATGTGCTGTAGGAAATGGTCTGTGCAAAAAAAACGGGATCGCAGTATGCGATCCCGGGTTTCATTCGGCAGGTAATGTCAGACGCTGACCCGCCATCAACAGCGCCAAACGGCTGAGGCTCATCCACGGCGAACCGGCTGCCTGGCCCTTGATCTGCGCATCGATGCGCTGGGCTTCAAGCAACAACTGCGCCCAGCGCTGTGCCGAGTAGCGTTGCAGGGCCTTGCTCATCAGCGGTTTGCGCTTGTCCCAGACCGGCGGTTTGGCCTGACTGAAGCACTTGTCCAGCGGTGTGCCCTGGCTGTACTGCAGCGAGATGTTGGCCAGCAGGCGCAACTCACGGGCCAGGGCCCAGAGGATCACTGGCGGCTCGACCCCTTCACCGCGCAGCCCTTCGAGCATGCGCAGGGCGTGAGCCGGTTCGCCGTTGAGCACCGCGTCGGTCAGGCCGAACACGTCGAAGCGCGCACTGTCGGCCACGGCCGCCTGTACGGTTTCGACGGTGATCTGACCGCCTTCGGCCATCAGCTTGAGCTTCTCGATCTCCTGCGCCGCGGCAAGCAGGTTGCCTTCGACCCGCGCGGCAATCAGTTCGACCGCGTCCTGACTGGCCGAGAGGCCGGCCTGAGACAGTCGTTGGCGAATCCAGCTCGGCAACTGGTTGGCATCCACAGGCCAGATCTGAATGAACTGGGTCTGCGGACCTTCGACCAGCGCCTTGCCCCACTTGGTCTTCTGCGCGCTGCCGTCCAGCTTGGGCAGGCTGATCAGCAGTACCGTGTCTTCGGCAGGGCGCGAGCAGTATTCGATCAGTGCGGCAGCGCCTTTGTCGCCAGGCTTGCCGGAGGGCAGGCGCAGCTCCAGCAAGCGTTTTTCGGCGAACAGCGACATGCTGGCACCGGCCTGCAGCAACGTACCCCAATCGAAATTGGCATCGGCGGCGAACACCTGGCGTTCGTCGAACCCTTGCTGACGGGCAGCGGTGCGAATGGCGTCGGCAGCTTCCTGACACAGCAACGGGTCATCGCCGCTGATGATGTAGACCGGCGCAAGGGCGCCTTGCAGGTGTTTGCCGAGTTGGGCGGGAGCGAGCTTCATAAGAGAGGGCGAACGGGGCGCCTGCGCGCCCCGAACGGCTTACTGCTGCGGCAGTTCGAGCGGCGACTGACGCGGGGTTTCCGCTTCAGCCTTCTGCGCCGCTTCCAGGGCGTCGGCCTCTGCCTTGGCACGGGCATTGGCGGTTTGCTGCAGAGCGTCCAGCTGCGCCGGTGTCAGCTGTTGCAGACGCAGCATCATGCGCTGAACCAGTTCGCGGCGGGTTTCACGACGCGCATCGTTGGCTTCCTGATCGGAACCCACGAGGTTGTTGCCGTCGTGGATGAACACTTTCTGCACTTCAAGCTTGTCGCTTTTGAGCAACAGGCCTTTTTCACCGCGGATGTCATAGCTGAGCACGGTGCTCACCTGATATTCGCCAGTACGACCGGCGCCGGCGTAGCTGAGGATGCGCTGGTTTTCCTGCTCATCGGCCAGGTACAGCTTGTACGGTGCGCCGGAGACGACCTTGACGCCGCTGGCCTCCAGCACCTGACGCAGTTGCGTCACGGTCTCGCCGTAGGCGTTGCGGGCGCTCAGATCGAGCTCTTTGATCGACAGTTCGTTGGTGCCGGTGCCGCGCAGCTGGAAACCGCAGGCGCTCAACAGGACGGCGAGGCCCATCACCAGCAGATTGCGTTTGATCATTGTGTTGCTCCCCTTGAAACCATGTGGGCCGACCCTGCGGCCCGAAAGGTTTTACAGGGCGTCAGGCACACCTGACGCCCGATCCAATTAGCTGGCGACGATATTGACCAGTTTCCCGGGCACTACGATCACTTTGCGAATCGTCAGGCCGTCAACGAAACGCAGCACGTTCTCGTTGGCGCGGGCTGCCGCTTCGACTTCTTCACGGGTCGCGGCAGCCGGCATTTCGATCTGGCCGCGAAGTTTGCCGTTGACCTGGATCACCAGGGTCAGGCTGTCCTGAACGAGTGCGCTTTCATCCACCACTGGCCAGCCGGCGTCGATCACAGGATCGGCGTGGCCCAGTTGATTCCACAGTTCGTGGCAAATGTGCGGGGTGATCGGAGCCAGCAACAGCGTAACGGCTTCCAGACCTTCCTGAACCAGCGCGCGATCCTGTTCGGTGGATTGTGCCGCTTTTTCCAGCACGTTCATCAGCGTCATCACCTGGGCGATGGCGGTGTTGAATTTGTGGTTCTGGCCAACATCGTGGCTGGCCTGCTTGATGGCCTGGTGGATCGCGCGACGAACGGCTTTCTGCTCGTCGTTCAGGCCGGCGATGTCCAGTTTGCCCGGCAGGCCCTGAGTGACGTGGGCCTGAGCCAGACGCCAGACGCGCTTGAGGAAGCGGTGCGAGCCTTCAACGCCGGAGTCTGACCACGCGGCGCTCATGTCGGGCGGCGAGGCGAACATCATGAACAGGCGGCAGGTGTCCGCGCCGAACTGGTCGATCATCGATTGAGGGTCGACGCCGTTGTTCTTCGACTTGGCCATTTTCTCGGTGCCGCCGATTTCCACCGGCAGACCGTCGGTTTTCAGTCTGGCGCTGGTGACGTTGCCCTTGCCGTCGCGTTCGAGATCGACGTCCGCCGGGTTGAACCAGGTATAGGCGCCGTTGGCTTCGCGGCGATAGTAAGTCTCGGCAATCACCATGCCTTGAGTCAGCAGGTTCTTGAACGGCTCGTTGGAGCTCACCAGGCCTTCGTCGCGCATCAGCTTGTGGAAGAAGCGCGCGTACAGCAGGTGAAGAATGGCGTGTTCGATACCGCCGATGTACTGATCCACCGGCAACCAGTGGTCGGCTGCGGATTTTTCCACCAGACCGCCCTCGAAGTGCGGCGAGGCGTAACGGGCGTAGTACCAGGACGACTCGACGAAGGTGTCCATGGTGTCGGTTTCACGCTTGGCAGGCTGACCGCATTTCGGGCAGGTGCACTCGTAGAACTCGGGCATGCGTGCCAGCGGCGAACCGGCGCCGTCCGGCACCACGTCTTCCGGCAGTACGACAGGCAACTGGTCTTCCGGTACCGGCACGTCACCGCAGGTATCGCAGTGGATGATCGGAATCGGGCAGCCCCAATAGCGCTGACGGCTGATGCCCCAGTCGCGCAGCCGGAACTGGGTGCGCGAGGCGCCGAGGTTTTTCTTGATCAGGGCAACTTCCATGGCGTCGAACGCGCCGGCGAAGTCCAGGCCGTCGAACTCGCCGGAGTTGATCAGCGTGCCGTGCTCGCCGTAGGCATCCTGCCATGGCGCCGGGTTGGTTTCACCGGAGCTGGTGCGAACCACGGATTTGACCGGCAGGTTGTACTTGTGGGCGAATTCGAAATCGCGTTCGTCGTGAGCCGGCACAGCCATGACCGCGCCGTCGCCGTAGTGCATCAGCACGTAGTTGGCGACCCACACCGGCAGTTTTTCACCGGTCAGCGGATGCTCGACGAACAGGCCGGTCGGCAGGCCCTTCTTCTCTTGGGTGGCGACGTCGGCTTCGGCGACGCTGCCGCCCTTGCATTCGGCGATGAACGCTTGCAGCTCAGGGTTGTTCCTGGCGGCGAGAGCGGCCAGGTGGTGCTCGGCCGCCACGGCAACATAGGTTGCGCCCATCAGGGTGTCCGGACGGGTGGTGAAGACTTTCAGGGTACCGCTTTCGCCGATCGAATCGACGTTGTACGGGAACTGCACTTCCATCCCGCGGGACTTGCCGATCCAGTTGCGCTGCATGGTCTTGACCTGTTCCGGCCAGCCAGTCAATTCGTCGAGACTCTCCAGCAGCTCATCCGCGTAGGCGGTGATCTTGAAGTAGTACATCGGGATTTCGCGCTTTTCGATCAGCGCGCCGGAGCGCCAGCCGCGACCGTCGATCACCTGTTCGTTGGCCAGAACGGTCTGGTCGATCGGGTCCCAGTTCACGGTACCGTTCTTGCGGTAGATCACGCCTTTTTCGAACAGGCGGGTGAACAGCCACTGTTCCCAGCGGTAGTAATCCGGTTTGCAGGTGGTGACTTCGCGGGACCAGTCCACCGCGAGGCCCAGGCTGCGCAGCTGGGATTTCATGTAGGCGATGTTTTCGTAGGTCCACTTGGCCGGGGCTACGTTGTTCTTCATCGCGGCGTTTTCCGCCGGCATGCCGAAGGCGTCCCAACCCATCGGTTGCAGGACGTTCTTGCCGAGCATGCGCTGGTAGCGGGAGATGACGTCGCCGATGGTGTAGTTGCGCACGTGCCCCATGTGTAGCTTGCCGCTGGGGTAAGGGAACATCGACAGGCAGTAGTAAGTCTCCTTGCCTGGCTGTTCACTGACTTCAAAGGACTTTTGCTCGTCCCAGAACGACTGGGCGGCGGCTTCGATTTCACGGGGCTGATATTGTTCGTGCATGGCTACTTTTGTACTGGATAGGGGTGGCCTAATCCTCTTCAATGCGACATCCGGAGCGGGCCGGACGGGCTGGAAGTGGAGTTACAGGAAGCGCCGTAGCATACATGACCGCGCTTGGCCTAGGGAAACCCTGATTGCAGCCGTGTTACCCGTTGAAATCGCGGCGAGGGCCGTTGGTCGCGGCGTGCAGCCGGTTTGTGCAGCGAAGCTAAGCTCTAACTGGGGAGTGAGTCTTATCTTCAATGAGGTGAGGGATGGTGGAGTCACAGCAAAGAAACATAAGCAAACCGGAGTTGTACGAGCGGTTGATCGATCGTCTGGGAATGGCCCTGGACGCTGCAAAAACCGCTGGACGGCTGCGCGACGAGCGCCCCCTGGAGCTGGAATTGCGTGGCTTGAGCCCCGCCGAGTTCAATCTGGTCAAGGCTTATCTGGATCGCAGTGAGCGTGAAACCCACGGATACCTGTCACAGGCAGTGAAGCAACTCGATGCAGCCCATTCGGCCAAGGTCGTCTGGCTCAAGGACAAGGCACCTGGCAGAGACCCCGTCAAGGTGCGCACTCTGCAGGCCAAGTAAACGCATGGCAGGTCAAAAAACGGATCTTTTTCAACAGGATCCGACCCTACTGGTTGTCGCGTCGTATCAACCCACTTAGGCTTCGGGCATCTCTGGAGATGCTCGATGCCTTTTCGTTATTTCATTAAACAACTTCTATTGCCGCCCGGCCTGCTCTTGTTGCTGTTGCTCGTCGCCTGGTGGTTGCGACGTTCGCGACCGCGACTGGCCGGCCTGTGTTTTGCCCTGGGTTTTGGCGGGTTCTTGCTGATGAGCCTGCCGGTGGTCGTGCAATGGGGCGCCAAGGCCCTGGAGCGCGAGCCGCCGCTGCCCCGGGACTCATGGACAAGCCTTGCGCAGCGCGCCGATGCGATTGTGGTGCTGGGCTCCGGGCGCGAGCGTGGCGATCTGGCCTGGGGTGAGGATCAACCGACGGGCGTCGGGCTCGAGCGGCAGCGTTATGCGGCGCGCCTGGCCAAGGCGTCAGGGTTGCCGATTCTGACCAGTGGCGGCCTGCATTACGGCACGCCACCGACCGAAGCGAAGCTGATGGCCGATTCACTGCGCGATGATTTCGGTGTGACCGTGCGTTGGCAGGAAGGGGAAAGCCGCACCACGTGGGAGAACGCCGAATTCAGCGCCAAAGTGCTGTTGCCGGAGGGCGTCAAACGCATCGTGCTGGTGACCCAGGCCTGGCACATGCCCCGTGCGGTGTGGAGTTATCAACAGGCTGGATTCGAAGTAGTGCCGGCACCGGTCGGCTTCCTCGGCACGGACAACGCCCGGCCGTTTGGCGGCTGGATGCCGGAGTTCAAGTCGATCTGGCAGAGCGGGCAGTTGTTGAACGAGGCGGTGGGGCAGATCGGCTATTCACTGTTCTACCGAGGGGGTGACAGCGCCGATTGATCACTCCCGCGCAGGGCGCGGGAGTGATCGGGTTTTCAGAGAGTCTTGGACATCCGGTTGGTCATCAGCGCCCAGCCAAACAGCACTACGCACAGAATGATCAGCGGCCACGAGCGCCATTGCAGATACGGTGTCAGGTTATGCATCGGCACCACTTCGCCGTAGAGCACGCCTTGTTCGAACTGCGGAATGCGCTCGGTGATCTGCCCGAACGGATTGATCAGGCCGGTCACGCCGTTGTTGGTCGCACGAATCATCCAGCGCCCGGCTTCAAGAGCGCGCATCTGCGCCATCTGCAGGTGTTGCAGCGGGCCGATGGAGGTGCCGAACCAGGTGTCGTTGCTGATGGTCAGCAACAGGTCGCTGCGTGCTGCCAGACCGGCAGCAAACTCCGGGTACACCACTTCGTAGCAGATGAACGGTGCAATCTGATAACCCTTGGCCTGCAATAGCGGCTGATCCGCAGGGCCACGGGCGAAGTCGGACATCGGCAGATCGAAGAACGCGATCAGCCCGCGCAGCAGGTCCTGCAAGGGTACGTACTCGCCGAACGGCACCAGTTTTTGCTTGAGATAGGTGCCATCGCCTTCGCCGACCACGGTGATGCCGTTGTAGAAGCGTCTCTCGTGGTGAACCATTTCGCGAATCGGCACGCCGGTGATCAGCGCCGATTTACGCTCGGCGGCAAAGGTGCCCATCATGTTCAGGTAACCCTCGGCGGACTCCTTGAGCACCGGGACGGCGGTTTCCGGCCAGATCAGCAGATCCACCGGTTTCGAACGGAAACTCAGGTCGCGGTACAACGCCAGTTGCGCGTTGAGCTGCGCCGGGTCCCATTTCATGCTTTGCTCGACGTTGCCTTGAATGGCCGCAACGGTCAGTGGTGCGCCGGAGGGACTGGTCCAGGCGTGGCCCTTCAATGCAATGCCCGCCGCCCATGGGCCGATCAGCAATACCAGCCCGGCAGCGATAAAGCCCTTGCGACCGGTCTGCAGCAGGCGCGGTGCGTTGTAAATCAGCGCGGCGGTCAGTGCCAGGACGAACGACACCAGCCACATGCCGCCCAGCGGCGCGAGTCCGGCCAGCGGGCCATCGAGCTGGCTGTAACCGGAGTACAGCCACGGGAAACCGGTGAGGAACCAGCCACGAAAGGCTTCCTGGCCGACCCACAGCGCCGCGAAGGCCAGGGCATCGGCCAGCGGTGCTTCGTTACGGCGCAGCCAGCGCGCCCACAGCCACGCGGGCAGGGCGAAGAACCAGGCAATGGCCGCCGTGAAGATCAGCATCAGGAACCCGGCCAGCAGCACTGAAGCACCGCCGAAGTGGTGGATGCTGTAATAGATCCAGCTGGTGCCGGCGCCGAACAGGCCGAAACCGAAGCACCAGCCACGGCCGAGTGCCTGGCGCGGGCTCAGCTCGCGCAGGCCGGCGTAGAACAGGCCGACCGCCAGCAACGCCAGCGGCCAGAGATCGAACGGTGCCAGCGCGAAGGTGGTGATTGCACCGGCCGCCACGGCCAGCAGGTTACCGGGCCAGCCGGGGCGGGTAGTCCAGCGCATTTCAATCCTTAGATTTTTTACCGGGCGATAGGGGTCAGTCGCAGCAAATGAATCCGACGGCTGTCGGCGTTCAGGATGCGGAAACGATAGGCGCCGATTTCAGTGATTTCGTTGCGTTTTGGCAAGTGCCCGAACGCGCTCATCACCAGCCCGCCGACGGTATCGAACTCGTCGTCGGAGAATTCGCTGTCGAAGAACTCGTTGAAGTTCTCGATCGGCGTCAGGGCCTTGATCAGGAAATCACCGCTGGGCAGCGGCTTGATGTAGCTGTCTTCTTCGACGTCGTGCTCGTCTTCGATATCGCCGACGATTTGCTCGAGCACGTCTTCGATGGTCACCAGACCGGCCACGCCGCCGTATTCGTCGATCACGATGGCCATGTGGTTGTGGTTGGCGCGGAATTCACGCAGCAACACGTTCAGGCGCTTGGACTCCGGCACGAAGGTGGCCGGGCGCAGCAGATCCTTGATGTTGAAGCTGTCGCCGTTCTCCTTGAGGATCAGCGGCAGCAGATCCTTGGCCAGCAGCACGCCCATCACGTCGTCATGGCTTTCGCCGATGACCGGGTAGCGCGAGTGGGCCGAGTCGACCACGGCAGGGAGGAATTCGCGGGGTGTCTGGGTCGCCTTGATGCTGATCATCTGCGAGCGCGGCACCATAATGTCGCGAACCTGCAGGTCAGCCACCTGGATGGCGCCTTCGACGATGGCCAGCGCTTCGCTGTCCAGCAGTTTGTTCTGATGTGCATCGCGCAGCAGCTCCAGCAGCTCCTGGCGGTTCTTCGGCTCGTGGGCAAAAGCCTGGGTCAGTTTACCCAGCCAGGACTTCTGCCCGTTGCTCGATCGATCTTCGCTCATAGCGATTACTCTGAATCCTTTGTTGTAACGATAGGGGATGTTTCGGTTTCGTCGTCCGCGTACGGATCGGGATAACCCAATTCGGCAAGCAACTCGCGTTCCAGTGCTTCCATTTCTTCGGCTTCCTCGTCATCTATATGGTCGTAACCAAGCAGATGCAAGCAGCCGTGAATGACCAGATGTGCCCAGTGGGCCTTTGGTTCCTTGCCCTGTTCGGCGGCCTCACGCTCAACCACGGCCACGCAGATCACCAGATCGCCCAGCAAGGGAATGTCGAGAAACTCGTCGGGCACTTCGGCGGGAAAGGACAGGACGTTGGTCGCGTAATCCTTGTGGCGCCAGGTGTGATTCAGCTCGCGGCCTTCTTCCTCGTCCACCAGACGAATGGTCATTTCCGAGTCGGCGGTGCGCTGGCGCAGGGCCAGTTCGCACCATTGGCGGAACTCGGCTTCGGTCGGCGCAGACGCTTCGGTCACGATTTGCAGGTCAAGCTCAAGCATCGTGGCGGGTGTCCTTTGGCGCTTCATCGGCCAAACGCGTCTCGAAGCGCTCGTAGGCTTCGACGATGCGTTGCACCAACGGATGGCGCACCACGTCTTTGGGCTGGAAGTGAGTGAAGCTGATGCCCGGCACATCCTTCAGGACTTCGATGACGTGATGAAGTCCGGACTTGGTGCCGCGCGGCAGGTCGACCTGGGTGATGTCGCCGGTGATCACGGCCGTGGAGCCGAAACCGATCCGGGTCAGGAACATCTTCATCTGCTCGACGGTGGTGTTCTGACTTTCATCGAGAATGATGAAGCTGTTGTTCAGCGTACGACCGCGCATGTAGGCCAGCGGCGCGACTTCGATCACCTGACGCTCGATCAGCTTGGCCACGTATTCAAAGCCGAGCATCTCGTAGAGCGCGTCGTAGAGCGGGCGCAGGTACGGGTCGATCTTCTGCGACAGGTCGCCGGGCAGGAAGCCGAGTTTTTCACCCGCTTCGACCGCCGGACGCACCAGCAGGATGCGACGGATCTGCTCGCGCTCCAGCGCATCGACGGCGCAGGCGACAGCCAGGTAGGTCTTGCCGGTACCGGCCGGGCCGATGCCGAAGTTGATGTCGTTGCCGAGGATTTCCTTCACGTAGCGCAGCTGATTCAAGCCCCGTGGGCGAATCATGCCTTTCTTGGTGCGCAGGGCTACGGAGGCTTCGGCGGGGGCGTGGTTGTCCAGCTGCTCGACGGCCGATTCCTGAAGGAACAGGTGCACCGTATCCGGCGACAGCTCTGAACCCTTGGTTTCCCGGTACAGGCGGCGAATCAGGTTTTCCGCGGAAGTGGTGTGCTTGGGTTCGCCGATCAGCTCGAACTGATTGCCGCGGTTGCGGATCTCGATGGCCAGGCGTTGTTCGATCAGGCGCAGGTGTTCGTCGAACTGTCCGCACAGATTGGCGAAGCGGCGAGCCTCAAAAGGCTCGAGGATGAAACGATGAGGTTCTATGGGTGCGTTCAAGGTCGTATTTAGCCGCCCTGGGGCAATTGGGATGAAATCAAGGATAACGCCAGTGGCGTGGGTGCGAAAGCTCTTAAAAAGCCTCGCATCGATTCAGCCGTCTGGCGGGGTCTTCTTGCGGTGTTACTGGATCAGCGAGCCACGCAGCGAGTGCGGTTGCGCCGCGTCGATGTGGACGTCGGCGAACTGGCCGATCAGGGTCGGATTATCGCAGCGGAAGTTGACGATACGGTTATTCTCGGTGCGCCCTTGCAGCTCGCCCGGGTCTTTCTTCGAATAATCGGTCACCAGAATCCGCTGGATCGAACCGACCATTTGTCGGCTGATCTCGAACCCTTGCTGGTTCAAACGGTGCTGCAAGGCGTTCAGGCGTTCTTTCTTCAGTTCTTCCGGGGTGTCGTCGGCCAGGTCGGCAGCCGGAGTCCCCGGGCGCTGGCTGTAGACGAACGAATAAGAGAAGTCGAAGCCGACGTCGGCAATCAGCTTCATGGTCTGTTCGAAATCTTTCTCGGTTTCCCCCGGGAAGCCGACGATGAAGTCCGAGCTGATGCAGATACCCGGTACGGCGGCGCGCAGTTTGCGCAGCTTGGATTTGTACTCCAGTGCCGTGTGGTTGCGCTTCATCGCCGCCAGAATCCGGTCCGAACCCGACTGCACCGGCAAGTGCAGGTGCTTGACCAGTTCCGGCACTTCGGCGTGGGCCTGGATCAGGCTGTCGGAGAATTCCAGCGGGTGCGAGGTGGTGTAGCGGATGCGGTCGATGCCATCGACCGCCGCGACAACGCGGATCAGTTCGGCCAGGTCCGCCAGACGCCCGTCGTGGGTCAGGCCGCGATAACCGTTGACGTTCTGGCCCAGCAGGGTCACTTCACGCACGCCGTTTTCGGCCAGGTGAATGATCTCGGCGATCACGTCGTCGAACGGCCGGCTGACCTCTTCGCCGCGGGTGTAAGGCACCACGCAGAACGTGCAGTACTTGCTGCAGCCTTCCATCACCGACACGTAGGCGCTCGGGCCATCGATGCGCGGCTCGGGCAGGTGGTCGAACTTTTCGATTTCCGGGAACGAGACGTCGACTTGCGGCAGCTTGCTGATGCGTGCGGCGTCGATCATTTCCGGCAGGCGGTGCAGGGTCTGCGGGCCGAACACCACGTCGACGTACGGGGCGCGATCACGGATCGCCGCGCCTTCCTGGCTGGCCACGCAACCGCCGACGGCGATGACCATGTCCGGGTTGGCCAGTTTCAGTTCGCGCCAGCGACCGAGCTGGGAATACACCCGGTCCTGGGCGCGTTCGCGGATCGAACAGGTGTTGAGCAGAATCACGTCGGCATCTTCGGCGCGCGCCGTGACTTCCAGGGCCTGGTGTTCGCCCAGCAGATCGACCATGCGCGAGCTGTCGTACTCGTTCATCTGGCAACCGTGGGTTTCGATGTAAAGCTTCTTGGCCATGGAATAGGGTCGTCACGTGGTTCAAAGAACCGCGCATTATAGGGAACATGTCCCCAGGTTCCTACCGTTGCGCGTCCAGTGGCTATGCTATAGTTTGCGCCCTCATTTTTACCCCGATGTGTTGTCCGCCCGCCATGACCAAACGCGAAGCTCCAATCTACAAGGTGATTTTCCTCAACCAGGGCCAGGTGTACGAAATGTACGCAAAGCAGATCTATCAAAGTGATCTGTGGGGGTTTCTGGAAGTGGAAGAGTTCGTCTTTGGCGAGCGCACCCAGGTGGTCGTCGACCCGAGCGAAGAGAAGCTCAAGGCGCAGTTCGAAGGCGTGGTGCGCAGCTTTGTGCCGATGCATTCGATCGTGCGCATCGACGAAGTGGAGCGTCTCGGTACGCCGAAGATCAGCGAAGCCCGTGGCGGGGTTGGCAATGTGATGCCGTTTCCGGTACCGATGCCCGAAAAGTAAGCGGGGCGGGAAAAGGAGCTAAGGCAGGGGCGAGAACGGCGTACGCCCGTCGGCGTTCTGCAGTTCCATCAGGTATTTACGGAAAATTTGCCCGAGCACCTGGGTTGCGGTTTCCAGGTCTTCGCGGGACATCTTTTCGGACACTTCGTCGGCGGTGTCGAGTGCGTCTTCGGCGCCGTTGACCGCGGCCATCTTCAGCACGATGTAGGCCTGGATGTTGTTGGCCTGCACACCCTCACCGTGAAAGAACATGGTGCCGAGTTTGAATTGCGCCTGGGCGTGGCCCTGCAGCGAAGCCTTTTCGAAAAAACTCAGGGCTTGATTGAGGTCGCGCGGCGCGTTCTTGCCGTCGTAGTAGAACTCACCCAACTCGTATTGCGCTTGCGCATCCCCTTCATCCGCTGCCTTTTGGCAGGCGGCGAGAGCCTGCGTGACATCTTGCGGCTGAGTATTGAGGGTGCAACGACCCATCGCCGGGATCAACAACGAGTTGCCGCCTGCTTGTGCATGTGCGAGCAGCGGCTGAAGGAGCAACAGGCAGCCCAAGGCAAGGGTGCGGCCGGTGCGGTTCATGGGAATCGACTTACCTCTGAAGGGCGCGCGGACCCGTCGAGGGATCCAATAAGCGCGCATTATGAAATAAGCAGGGCCATCCTTACAAAGTCTTTACTCGATTTTCTGCTGCGCGGGAAATATATCGCCCACTTTATGGGAGATTTTTGGCAGACGTGTGGGAAAAGGCGTGCAGATGTAGGAGAACGCTGACGCTGGCAATGGCCAACGTCAGCGGCGGGGCGTTTTACTTCAACTGGGCGAAGGCGCGTTCGGCGGCATCGAGGGTGAGTTTCAACTCGGCATCGCCATGGGCAATCGAGGTGAAACCGGCTTCGAAAGCGCTCGGTGCCAGGTACACGCCACCTTCCAGCATCAGGTGGAAGAAGCGGCCGAACAGTGCTGCGTCGCTGGCCATTACGTCTTCAAACGTAACAATGTCGTCGGCACCGCTGAAGTACAGACCGAACATGCCGCCGGCCTGGGTGGTGACGAACGGAATGCCCGCCGCATCGGCGCGCTGTTGCAGGCCATCGAGCAGGCGAGTGGTGTAATCGGTCAGCTCGGCGTGGAAGCCCGGACGGCTGATCAGGCGCAGGGTGGTCAGGCCGGCGGCCATCGCCAGCGGGTTGCCCGACAGGGTGCCCGCCTGATAGACCGGGCCCAGCGGTGCGATGCGCTCCATGATCGAACGCTTGCCGCCGAAGCAGCCGACCGGCATGCCGCCGCCGATGATCTTGCCGAAGGTGGTCAGGTCCGGGGTTACGCCGTAGTAAGCCTGGGCGCCGCCGAGGGCGACGCGGAAACCGGTCATCACTTCATCGAAAATCAGCACCACGCCGTGCTTGTCGCACAGGCTGCGCAGGCCTTCGAGAAAGCCTGGCGCCGGCGGTACGCAGTTCATGTTGCCGGCCACGGGCTCGACGATGATGCACGCGACGTCCTGACCGACTTCGGCGAGCATTTTTTCAACCGCGTCGATGTCGTTGAACGGCAGGGTCAGGGTGTGTTTGGCGAACGCTGCCGGTACGCCGGCCGAGCTTGGCACGCCCTGGGTCAGTGCGCCGGAGCCGGCCTTGACCAGCAGGCTGTCGGAGTGGCCGTGGTAGCAGCCTTCGAACTTGATGATGCTGTCGCGGCCGGTGAAACCGCGGGCCAGACGGATTGCGCTCATGGTCGCTTCGGTGCCGGAGCTGACCATGCGCACCATCTCCATCGATGGCACCAGCGAGCAGACCAGATCGGCCATCTCGGTTTCCATCGCGGTCGGCGCGCCGTAGGACAGGCCGTGTTGCAACTGGTTGCGCACCGCGTCGAGTACGTCCGGGTGGCTGTGGCCGAGAATCATCGGGCCCCAGGAACCGACGTAATCCACATAACGCTTGTCGTCTTCGTCGGTGACGTAGGCGCCTTCGGCGTGCTTGAAGAACAGCGGCGTGCCGCCGACGCTCTTGAACGCGCGAACCGGCGAGTTCACGCCACCGGGGATGTGTTTCTGGGCGTTGGCAAACAGGGTTTCGGAACGAGACATGATCGGGCTCTCAAATCAGACTTTAAGTAATTCGTTGAACGCGCGGGCGCGGCGGGTCACCTCGGCGGTGCTGTCTGCGCCGAACAGGCCATGGACCACGGCCAGCAGATCGACACCGTGGGCCACCAGCGGCGCGGCGTTGTCGAGGGTGATGCCGCCAATCGCGCAGATCGGCAGGTGCAGGGTGCGTTTGGCCTCGTCGAGGAGATCGAGGCTGCAACTCGGCGCACCGGGTTTGGTATTGGAATTGAAGAAGCGACCGAAGGCGACGTAACTCGCGCCTTCTTTGGCGGCCTGTGCGGCCAGTTCGAGCTGTGCGTGGCAGGTCGAACCGATGATCGCTTTTGAACCAAGCAAGGCGCGGGTCGGCGACAGCGGGCCGTCTGTCTGGCCCAGGTGCACGCCGACATTCAGGCGTGCGGCCAGTTCGGCGTCATCGTTGATGATCAGTTGCGTCTTGTAGCGCTCGCACAGATCGCGCAGGGCTTCGGCCTCACGCAGGCGCCGGGCCTCGTCGCTGCTCTTGTCGCGGTATTGCAGGAGGGTGACACCGCCTTCCAGCGCCGCCTCCACGTAGGACAGAAACTTGCCGGCCAGCAACTGGCTGTCGGTGATGGCATACAGGCCACGTAGTTTCATCGCGCAGACCTCAGGCTCGGAACATCAGGAACAGAAATCCAGCGGCAGACGACGCGGCACGAACTGGCCTTTGCCCAGCTGTTCGGCATCGCGCAGGGTGCGCCAGGTGTAATCCAGCGCGGTACGCACGGCGCTGGCCAGGTTTTCACCCAGTGCCAGGCGGCCGGCGAGGGTGCTGGCCAGGGTGCAGCCGGAACCGTGGTAGCTGCCGGGCAGACGCTGGCATTTGAAGGTTTCGCGCAGGCCGTCACGGCTGTACAGGCGATTGTGGATTTCGGTTTCGTCGCCGTGGCCGCCGGTGATCAGCAGGTTCTTGATGTACGGCAACAGTTTTTCAGCGCACTCGTCCGCGGTGCCTTCCGGCAGTTCGGCAAGGATCCGGGCTTCGGGAAGGTTGGGGGTGGCGATGATCGACAGTGGCAGCAGGCGTTCGCGCATGGCGTAGCCGACTTCGTCCTTGCCCAGGCGTCCGCCGCCGCCGGCGCGCAGCACCGGGTCGCAGACCACTGGCAAGTGCGGGTGCGCCTGAAGCAGTTCGACGACGGTGTCGACCATTTCCAGGGAACCGAGCATGCCCAGTTTCACTGCCGCGACTTCGGAATCGTTGAGTACGGCATTGGCCTGGGCCAGTACCCACTCACGGTCGAGGACGCGAAAGTCAGTGACGTTGACCGTGTCTTGCACGGTCAGGGCGGTGACGGCCGGAGCCGCATGGCAACCCTGAGCGAGCAGGGCTTCGATATCTGCCTGCAAGCCGGCGCCACCACTGGGGTCGTGGCCGGAGAGACAGAGGACAACGGGGCGTGAGCTGTAGATATTCATGGTGCGCGAGCTTACCACCAAACCTGTTTTTCGGGTGTTGTGGCACGGCGCCTGACCGATAACCTCGGTATCCGGATCCGTACGGCATTTCACAATCTGACCGAGCCAACAGCTCTAGCCCGGTGCTTTGCTCTGAAACGCCCGTTCTAGAGCCTTTGTAGGAAAAATTTCCATGGTGCTCAATGGCCATCAACGGCTATGCTAGAGTGGATCCAAACTAATAACAGGTAATACCGGTTTTACGTCATCTCAAAGGGAATGGGGGGCTTCCTGACACAACCGGACAAGCCACGCTGGGGCTTCAATGCGCTATTTGTTGATGTTGCTGTTCTGTTTGCCCCTCCTGGCAAACGCCGTCGAATTCGACGAGTTCACCCAGAGTCTCCCGCTGGGTCGATCCCTGCAAGTGTTCGAAGACCCGAGCGGTCAGGCGAGCATTGCCGACGTCCGCGCGCAAGCCGCTGCCGGACAATTCAAGGCCCACGATAAAGCCACGCTCAATGCCGGTTACTCGCGCTCGGCGTTCTGGCTGAAGATTGACCTGCATTACCGCCCGAGCAATCCGGCGGCGCAGCGTACCTGGCTGCTGGAGCTGGCCTATCCGCCGCTCGATCACCTCGATCTGTATCTGCCCGACGCCGCCGGCGACTTTCGTCTGGTGCGCCAGACCGGGGACGCGTTGCCGTTCGCCAGTCGCGAGATCCGGCAGAACAACTACCTGTTCAACCTCACGTTCAAGCCAGACCAGCAACAGACCGTCTATTTGCGGCTGTCCAGCGAAGGCTCAATCCAGGCGCCGGTGACGTTGTGGTCGAGCACCGCGTACCTCGAAGACCAGCCGGTGCGCCTGTACGTGCTGGGGATCATTTATGGCGTGCTGCTGGGAATGCTGGTCTACAACCTGTTCATCTACCTCAGCGTGCGCGACACCAGTTACCTTTATTACATCTTCTATATCGCATCGTTCGGCCTCTATCAGCTGTCGGTCAACGGCGCGGCAGTCGAGTATTTCTGGCCGGACAATCCGTGGTGGGCCAACGCCGCCACGCCGTTTTTCATCGGTTGCGCAGGGCTGTTCGGCAGCCAATTCGCCCGCAGTTTCCTGCAGACCAGGAACCACAGCCCCTGGCTCGACCGGCTGTTGATCGCCCTGATCGCGTTCGGTGCGCTGGTGATCGGTCTGTCGCTGATGACCAGTTATGCCCTGGCCCTGCGCCTGGCGACGACCCTGGCGCTGACCTTTACCGTGGTGATCTTCGCTGCCGGGATCCTCGCCTGGTGGCGCGGCCTGCGGGTGGCGCGCTATTTCATCATCGCCTGGTCGGCTTTTCTGCTCGGCGGGATCGTCAACACCATGATGGTGCTGGGCCTGCTGCCCAACGTGTTCCTGACCATGTACGCCAGCCAGATCGGCTCGGCCATCGAGGTGGCGCTGCTGTCGCTGGCGCTGGCCGACCGCATCAACGCGATGCGTGAGCAACAGGCGCAGACCCTGTTCGACGCCGGCCAGAAACTCGAAGTGCTGAACCAGCAACTGGCCCACAGCAACAAGCTCAAGGACGAGTTCCTGGCGACCCTGACCCATGAACTGCGCACGCCGATGAACGGGGTGATCGGTTCGCTGGAGCTGATGCAGACCGTCGAACTGGACCCGGAACTGGAACAATACCAACAGACCGCCGCCGGTTCGGCGCGGGACATGATGCGCATGGTCAACGGCATCCTGACCCTGACCGAATTGCAGGCCGGCAAGCTCAAAGCCACACCGGGCAGTTTCAGCCTGCGGGCCGTGGTCGAGGCGCTGCGCGTGCAGTTCGACGGCAACGCCTCGAGCAAATCGCTGGACTTCAAGGTCGACGTGCTGGCGACCCTGCCGGATCGCCTGCAGGGCGACAGCGCCAAACTCGCGCAATGCCTGGAGTGCCTGCTGGATAACGCGATCAAGTTCACTCGCGTCGGCGGCCTCGCCTTGCGGGTCACCGGCAAACCGTCGACGGACAATCGTCTGGCGCTGTCCTTTGCGGTAATCGACACCGGCATCGGTTTTACCGATCTGGACGAGGCGACCCTGTATCAGCGCTTCTTCCAGCTCGACGGCTCGATGACCCGCGAGTACGGCGGCCTGGGCGTGGGGCTGGCGATCTGCCGACAACTGGTGGAATTGCTCGGCGGCAAATTGACCCATCGCTCCGAGCCGGGGCGCGGCAGTCGTTTCCAACTGGACGTCGAGTTTGAATTGCCGGCCGTCGAAGCGGCGCCGACGCTCATTCGCGATGCCATGCGCGCACCGCAGGACTGCACCGTGTTGCTGGTGGACGACAACAGCGTCAATCAATTGGTGATGCGCGGCATGCTGCTCAAGCTCGGTTTCCGCGTGCGTACCGCTGACCATGGTGCCGCAGCCATCGAATGCCTGCAGCGCGAGCCGTTCCATGCAGTGCTGATCGATTGCCAGTTGCCGCCGCTCGATGGCGCGTCACTGTGTTGCCAGATCCACGACCTGCCGGGCTGCGCCAACCTGCCGGTGTTCGTGATCGCGCTGGGGGCGGATCGAGAGCATTGCGCTTCCGCCGGCTCGATCGATTACCTGAGCAAACCGGTGAAATTCGAAGACTTGCAGGTCGCCATGCAGCGTCGGGTGTTGAGTTGTTGATAGGGTGAAAGCGCCGGCATTTAGGCCGATATGACACTTTGATCGGTTCGGGGGCGGTGCTTAACTGAAGCTCTGGCCGATCAAGGAGCCCCGTCATGAACCTGCATCAGTTCGCCGAAACCCACGAAGTCACCAACCAGCCACCGTCGCTGGACGGCACCAACCTGTACCGCATCGACCTGCCGTTGCAGGAGTGGTCGCGGCGGTTCGGCGCTGGCTGGGCCGAGTCGCGGATCGACGCTTACGGCGCGCTGGCCGGTGGGCCGCTGATGGAGGCCGGGTTCCTCGCCAACCAGAACAAACCGGTGTTCGCCAGCCATGACCGCTACGGTCATCGCATCGATCTGGTGGAGTTTCATCCGGCGTATCACGAGCTGATGCGCACGGCGATCGAACATGGCCTGACGTCGTTGCCCTGGGCTCATCCACAGGACGGCGCCCATGTTGCCCGTGCCTCCATGAGCTATCTGCACAGCCAGGCCGAGGCCGGCAGCGGTTGCCCGTTGACCATGACCTTCGCCAGTGTTCCCGCGCTGCGCTTGCAGCCGGACCTGGCCCAACAGTGGCTGCCGAAGATCCTCGCCACCGAATACGACCCGCGCAATGTCGGCATGGCCCACAAGGCTGGCGTCACCATCGGCATGGCGATGACCGAGAAACAGGGCGGCACCGACGTGCGCGCCAACACCACCAAGGCCTATCCGGTCGGTGCCAGCGGCCCGGGCCAGGCTTATGAGCTGGTGGGGCACAAGTGGTTCTGCTCGGCGCCGATGTGCGATGCGTTCCTGACGCTGGCGCAGACCGACAAGGGCCTGACCTGTTTCCTGCTGCCGCGCCATCGCCCGGACGACACACGCAATCAGTTCTACATCCAGCGCCTGAAAAACAAGCTCGGCAACCAGTCCAACGCCTCCAGCGAAGTGGAGTTCCGTGGCGCGCTGGCGTGGATGGTCGGTGAAGAAGGTCGCGGCGTGCCGACCATCATCGAGATGGTGGCCATGACCCGCTTCGATTGCATGGTCGGCTCCAGCTCGCTGATGCGTCAGGCGCTGACCCAGGCCAGCCATCACTGCGCCCATCGCAAGGTCGGCGGCAAACTGCTCAGCGAACAACCGTTGATGCAGAATGTGTTGGCCGATCTGGCCCTGGAAAGCGAAGCCGCGCTGGCCCTGAGCCTGCGCATGGGCAAGGCGCTGGATCATCTGAATGATCGCCATGAAGCGCAGTTCGCCCGACTGGTGACGGCGGTGGGCAAATACTGGATCTGCAAACGCGCACCGGCGATGATCAACGAAGCCGCCGAATGCATGGGCGGCGCGGGATATGTCGAGGACAGCATCCTGCCGCGGCTGTACCGCGAGGCACCGGTGAACTCGACGTGGGAAGGCTCCGGCAACGTGCAATGCCTCGATGTGTTGCGCGCGCTGTCGAAGGAGCCGGGCGTGCTCGACGTGCTGTTCAACGAACTGGGCGATGGCCATGGCGACAAACGGCTGGCAGCGCATATCCAGCAATTGCAGGCGTCGTTCAAGGACACCAGCGACATTCAGTACCGGGCGCGGCAATTGACCGAAGACATCGCGCTGGGGCTGCAAGCGAAGCTGTTGCTGGAGGCCGGTAATACGGCAGTCAGCGATGCCTTTATCGCCAGTCGCCTGAGCGGTGGCGGTCGGGCCTACGGCGCGTTGCCGCGAGGCCTTGATGTTGAAACCATCGTCGCCCGTTCCACCCCGCAAGGTTTCTAAAGCATCCCTGTGGGAGCGGGCTTGCTCGCGAAGGGGCCGGTACATTCAACATCAATGTTGGCTGTGCTGACGCCTTCGCGGGCAAGCCCGCTCCCACAGGGACCGCATATGCCTGTCAGATTGATGAATAGCCACAACGCCACTGTTTCCGTGACGCCACGATGCAGGCAAGATGAAGCTCTGCAAGTCAGAACACAGGAAGCTGATCGTGACCGAAGCGTTTATTGTCGTTCAAACCGCCGAACAGGCCGTGGATCGTCTCGCCGAGCTGCATGAGCGGGCCACCACGGCGCTGAACTCGGCGCTCAAGCGTTATCTCAAGGATCGCGTCGAGCCCGACGCCGAGCAACGTGCCCTGTTCCGTTATCCCGAACTGCGTCTGACCTACCACTGCCAGGGCGAAGTCCCGCAGACCACCCGCGCCTACGCCAAAGTGCAGTTGCCGGGCACCTACAGCGTGACCGTCACCCATCCGAAGGCGTTTCGCAAATACCTGCTTGAGCAGCTCACACCGCTGATGCACGACTTCACCGTGACTGTCGAAGTCGGGGTCAGCGGGCAGAACATTCCCTATCCGTACGTGGTCGAGCAGGGCGATGAACTGGCCGGCTCCGGTGTCACCGCTGCGGTGCTGGCGCGGGTGTTCCCGAGTACCGACCTGTCCGCCGCCACCGATGGCATCGCCGACGGCCTCTACGACTGGGAAAACACCGATCCGCTGCCGCTGGCGCTGTTCGATGCGGCCCGCGTCGACTTCTCGCTGCGCCGTCTGGTGCATTACACCGGCAGCGACTGGCGCCATGTGCAGCCGTGGATTCTGCTGACCAACTACCACCGTTATGTCGACCAGTTCATCGTCCATGGCCTGGAGCAACTGCGCCGCGACCCGCGCTTCGTGCGCATGGTGCTGCCGGGCAATGTGATCATCGAAAAAGGCATGGATCACGGCGAAGCCTCGGCAATTGCCGCCGGTGTGGTCTGGCATCGCTACCAGATGCCGGCCTATCACCTGATCGCCAGCGATGGCCACGGCGTGACACTGGTGAACATCGGCGTCGGCCCGTCCAACGCCAAGAACATCACCGACCACCTGGCCGTGTTGCGTCCGCATTGCTGGCTGATGATCGGTCACTGCGGCGGCCTGCGTCAGTCGCAGACCATCGGCGACTACGTGCTGGCCCACGCTTATATGCGTCGCGACGGGATTCTCGACCGGGTGGTGCCACCGAACATTCCGATCCCGGCACTGGCCGAAGTGCAGCTGGCGCTGCAACAAGCGGCGGCCAACATCACCGGCGAAAAAGGCGAAGAGCTGAAGAAGCGTCTGCGCACCGGCACCGTGCTGACCTATGACGACCGTAACTGGGAATTGCGCTGGGCTCAGGAGCGACCGCTGATCAACCTGTCCCGCGCCGTGGCGGTGGACATGGAAAGCGGCACCATCGCCGCCCAGGGTTATCGCCTGCGGGTGCCGTACGGCACGTTGCTGTGTGTATCGGACAAGCCGCTGCACAGTGAAATCAAGCTGCCGGGTTCGGCCAATGCGTTCTACGAACGTGCGGTCAGTCAGCACTTGAAGATCGGCATCGAAGCGGTGGACCTGCTGCGCACCGAACTCAATTCGCTGCACTCGCGCAAACTGCGCAGCTTCGACGAGCCGCCGTTCCGCTAACGGTTAGTCGTGGTCATTTGGCGGTCGGGGCACTAGCATTGTCAGCCCTGATCGCCAAATGCCTGTGCACTTATGTCCCGTCCCCAACGTCCGCCTTCCCGCCGCCCGGGCGCGAAGCCAGCTTATTCAGCCCCGCGCCGTGTCGCCAAGGCACCACCGGCCGAGCCGAAGCTGATCCTGTTCAACAAGCCGTTCGATGTGCTGACGCAATTCAGCGACGGTGAAGGGCGGGCGACGCTCAAGGATTACATCGACGTTCCGGGCATCTACCCGGCCGGACGGCTGGATCGCGACAGCGAAGGTTTGCTGCTGCTGACCAACGACGGCCAGTTGCAGGCGCGGATCGCCGACCCCAAACACAAGCTGGCGAAAACCTATTGGGTGCAGGTCGAAGGTGTGCCGACGGCCGAGCAGTTGCAGCGGCTGCGTGACGGCGTCGAACTGAATGACGGCATGACCTTGCCCGCTGAGGCGCGGCAACTGGAGGAGCCTGAACTGTGGCCGCGCAATCCGCCGGTGCGCTTTCGCGCAACCATTCCGACCACCTGGCTGGAACTGGTGATTCGTGAAGGGCGCAATCGCCAGGTACGGCGGATGACCGCGGCGGTGGGGTTGCCGACGTTGCGGTTGGTGCGGGTCAGGATTGGTGACTGGACGATCGAAGGGCTCGATCAGGGCCAGTGGAAAGAAGTGCCGGCGCGCTTATAAGGCGCCGGATTCGATCAGGCCGATCACCACGCTCTTGATGATGAACGCGGCCACGCCCAGGCCCAGCACGAAGAACAGAATGAACGATCCGAAGCGCCCGGCCTTGGACTTCTTCGCCAGATCCCAGACGATGAAGCCCATGAAAATGATCAGGATGCTGACCAGGCCGGTCATCATCCACTCTTCAAATACTGCTGGATCCATCGGGTTCTCCGGCACGCACGGGGCTAAAAGGGCGCGGCGAGTATACGCCAAGGGGGGCGGGGTGGCATTGATCTGGGTCTGATCCGACGACTGGCCCTCACCCTAACCCTCTCCCGGGGGGAGAGGGGACTGACCGAGGTGTCTGGCGTCATACATCGACCTGAAATTTCCAGTCGATTATGGATTCACAGCAGGGCGTTCAGGTCGGCGTACTTCTCGAGCAACCCACCGTCGGCCCCCTCTCCCTCCGGGAGAGGGCTGGGGTGAGGGGGCTGTTGATCAGCTACGCAGATGAGTCAGCGGCAGTTCGGTGCTATTGAGCACCTGATTCAACACAAAGCTCGAGCGCACACTGGTCACGCCTTCAATCCGCGTCAGATGCCCCAGCAGCAGTTTCTGATAGTGATCCATGTCCGGCACCACGACCTTCAGTTGATAGTCGGCATCGACCCCGGTCACCAGGCTGCATTCCAGCACCTGCGGCAAGGTGCGGATCGCCGCTTCGAAGTTCTCGAAGCGCTCCGGTGTGTGCCGGTCCATGCCGATCAGCACGTAGGCGGTCAGGCTCAGGCCGAGCATCTTGCGATCCAGCAGGGCGACCTGACGGGAGATGTAGCCGTCGTCCTCCAGCTGCTTGACCCGGCGCGAGCAAGGGGATGGTGACAGACCGATGCGCTCGGCCAGTTCCTGGTTGGAGATGCGGGCGTCGCGCTGCAATTCCGCCAGAATGCTCAGGTCATAACGGTCGAGTTTGCTCATGAATCTGTCCTTTGTTCTAACTATTGCGGCGGATTATCTATCCAGGGTTAAAAATTGCGCAAGTGATGTTTAATTGAGCAATCTTCGCAATCATCTGTCGCGGGCTCGAGCCTATCCTTATCACCAGAATCACTGCTCGGTAACACAGTCCACTGCGGCCCGCCCAATCAGGCCCGCCGCGGCCGCCGCCCCCACCGGGGACGTGCCGGCCCCCGAGCTGCACACTGTCCAGAAGACGGCGTGAGGTGAGCCGACGTCAAAAGCGTCGAGCCAGGACGAAGTTCTCTGGAAGGGAGGCCGACGGGTCTCCCTTTTTTCTTGCCCGCGATTTGACCTCACACACTCAATAAATAAATGGCGTGACTGATAACCTGTTGCAGAACCCGGTGTGCCCCTTTCCGGTCTTAGCTACAAGCCCTTCTTAATTACAGGGTCCAGCCCGCAGTGAGGAATTTCATGAAGTCGCGTATCTGGCGTGTGGCCAGTGTTGGTTTGCTGTGTGTGAGTGTCTGTGCGCAGGTACTGGCCGATGAGCCGCAGAATCGCGGCCCCGAGGGCGGCGGACGCGAGCGGGAGCATTGGGGCAACAATCAAGAGCACGGCGGCGGCAACCAGCCACGTCCACAAAACCAGCCTCAGCAGAATCAGCCTCGGCCGCAGAACAACGAAATCATTCGTGGCGACAACAGCCGCCAGTTCGAACACAACGGCCAGCAGCACAACAATGGGCAGTGGCAGAACCACGACCAGAACCGTCCGGCCTACAACCCCAATCCGGTCCGCCAGCCGCCACCGCCGCCACCGCCGCCACAACTGCCGGCCAACAGTCTGCCGATCCAGCCGCGCCCCGACACTGTGCGCCAGACCCAGGAGCCGCGTCAGGGCTACTACCGCGACGAGCGCCCGCAGAATGGCTACCACCAGAACTGGCAGACCGGCAATCGACCCGATGACCGTCGCTGGCCGGGTCGCCCCGACGGGCATGGCAACGGCTGGGGCCCCGGCCCGCAGTACCGGCCGGGCCATGTGATCGACCGCTTCCCGGATCGTGACTTCCGCGTTCCGTATCGCGGCCAGGATTACTTCTACTCCGGCGGCTACTGGTATCGCCCGCAAGGTCCGCGTTACATCGTGGTTCAGCCGCCACGGGGAATTCGCATCCAGTACCTGCCGGATTATGCCCGTGAAGTGTGGATCGGCGGTTCGCTGTTGTTTCTGGCGGCAGGCTCGTACTACGCCTATCAGGAAGCGACCCAGGATTACGTGGTGGTCGAGCCGCCGGTGCAGCAACCGCCGCAACCGGCCAACAACGGTTATGACGTGGAAGCCTATCCGGCCAACGGCCAGTCGCCGGAGCAAGTCCAGCAGGACGGCTACCAGTGCTATCAATACGCGGTGCAGCAAAGCGGTTTCGATCCGCGCACCGCAACCTATCAGCCGGCGCCCGAAGTGGTGCAGGCCTACCGCCAGGCCCAGGGCAATTGCCTGAGCAGTCGCGGTTATCAGGTCAATTACTGAGCGCGGGCGGCTTTCACCACTTCCTGCGGGTCGGCGTGCACCAGCACTTCGGCCCGTGGGTAGGCAGCGTGGATCGCATCGGCAGCCTGATCGCTGATGCCGTGGGCGACTGACAGCGTCAGCTCTCCCGGCAATTCCAGGTGCAACTGCACGAACCAGTGATTGCCGGAAATCCGCGTGCGCAGATCATGCGCGCCGAGCACGCCCGGCACGCCGCACGCCAGTTCGAGCATGTGCTGACTGACATCCGTCGGCAGCTCTTCATCCATCAGCACCGAAAAACTTTCCCGGGCGATCTGGATCGCGCTCCACAGGATGTACACGGCGATCCCCAGACCGAACCAGGCATCCAGTTGATGAAAGCCCAGACCCGCCAGGATCAGCGCGATCAGGATGCTGCCGTTGAGCAACATGTCCGAACGGTAATGCAGCGAGTCTGCGCGCACTGCGTTGGAGCCGGTCTGCTTGATCACCCGGTGCTGCAGCATCAACAGCGCCGCTGTCAGCACCAGCGAAAACACGATCACGCCGATACTGATCCACGGCGCGCCGAGCGGCTCAGGCTGCTGAATTCGCTCATACGCCTGAAACGCAATCAGTGTCGCACTGCCGCCAATGAACAGCGCCTGCGCCATGCCCGCCAGGGATTCGGCCTTGCCGTGGCCATAACGATGATCGTTATCCGCCGGGCGCAGCGCGTAATGCACCGCCAGCAGATTGAGCAACGAGGTGACGCCATCGAGGGCCGAGTCGGTGAGGCCGGCGAGCATGCTCACCGAACCGCTCAGCCACCAGGCGATGGCTTTGGCGATGATCAGCGTACAGGCCACCGCCACCGAGGCGCGGGTCGCCAGCCGCAGCAGGCGGGCGTGTTCGGGGCTGGGGGTCATGGGTTCGTCAATTCCTTATGCGGCAGGTTGCAGGCCGAACATCGCCAGTTGCTGGGTGCTGCCCTTGTGCTGGATCAGCCGTGGGTCGTCCAGCGGCAGGTTGCGGCCCAGTTCTGTTTCGAGAATAGCCTGCAACTTGAGGTTATCGACCTGACCGTCCGGCCCGATGGCTTGCTTGAGCTTGGCCGGATCGACCTGCGCCGTGTGGCCCGGTTCGAAATAGATCGCGCCGGTGGTGAAGTCCACGGCAAACGCGATCAGGCCGGGAATGATGTAGAACAACAGGCCCACGGCATCGAGCACGGCAATCGCCGGGTCGATCTTGCCGTCGATCTGGCCGCGCCGGTCGGGATAGAAAATCGAACCGCACGCAGTGATCTGAGTGAGCAGGGTGGCAACCAGTACACCGCCGATCAGGCGAAAAGGTAAGCGCATGGGAATCTCCTGAGTCATCTGTTAACGAAGCGTCATCGTGTGAAGTTAAGACCCTGACGAACGCCTGGCAGTTCGCCGTTATACTCGCCGCTCTGTTTGGGAGCCAGCATGATTTCTTTGCCAATCGATGAAGTTTTACCCGCCCTGCGTGAAGCCCTCGCGACACGCCACGAAGCCGTGCTCGAAGCACCGCCCGGCGCCGGTAAAACCACCCGCGTGCCCTTGGCCCTGCTCAATGAAGCGTGGCTGAACGGGCAGACCATTCTCATGCTCGAACCCCGTCGACTGGCCGCGCGTGCAGCCGCAGAACGGTTGGCCAGCGAGCTGGGCGAGAAGGTCGGTGAAACCGTCGGTTATCGCATCCGCCTCGACAGCAAGGTCGGCCCGAACACGCGCATCGAAGTGGTTACAGAAGGGATTCTCACCCGGCGTTTGCAGGACGACCCGGCGCTGGAAGGCGTAGGCCTGTTGATCTTCGACGAATTTCACGAACGCAGCCTCGACGCCGATCTGGCGCTGGCCCTCAGTCTGAACGGTCGGGAGCTGTTTCGAGCTGAACAACCGCTGAAGATTCTGCTGATGTCCGCCACCCTTGAAGGTGAACGTCTGGCCGGGTTGCTCGACGACGCGCCGATCCTGCGCAGCGAAGGCCGGATGTTCCCGGTGACGATGCGCTGGGGCCGGCCGTTCCAGCCCGGCGAATACATCGATCAACGCGTCACGCAAACGGTGCTCGAAGCCCTGCACGACGAAACCGGCAGCCTGTTGGTGTTCCTGCCGGGGCAGGCGGAAATCCGCCGTGTTCATCAGCAATTGGCGGACGCTATCGGTGAGCGCAGCGACGTCTTGCTCTGCCCGCTGCACGGCGAGCTCGACCTGAACGCGCAACGCGCCGCCATCGACCCGGCCCCGGCAGGTCAGCGCAAAGTGGTGCTGGCCACCAACATCGCCGAAACCAGCCTGACCATCAACGGGGTGCGCGTGGTGATCGACGCCGGGCTGGCACGGGTGCCGCGTTTCGACCCGGGCAGCGGCATGACCCGCCTCGACACCCAGCGCATCTCCAGGGCCAGCGCCACCCAGCGCGCGGGTCGGGCCGGGCGTCTGGAACCGGGCGTGTGTTATCGCCTGTGGTCGCAGGATCAGCATGAGCAACTGGCGGCTTATGGCAGTGCGGAAATCCTTTCGGCGGATCTTGCGGGTCTTGCCTTGCAACTCGGACACTGGGGCGTGGCGCCCAGTGATCTGATCTGGCTGGACGTACCGCCCGCCGCCGCTTATGCACAGGCGCAGGACTTGTTGCAGCGCCTCGGTGCGCTGGACGGTGAAACTCTGAATCGCCACGGTCAGGCCATGGCTGAATTGCCGGCCCACCCGCGCATCGCTCATTTGCTGTTGCGCGGTCAGGCATTGGGGCTGGCGACCATGGCGTGCGACGTCGCCGCGTTGCTCGGCGAGCGGGACATTTTGCGTGGCGCCGGGGCCGATCTTCACAGTCGTTTGGCACTGCTGTCCGGTGAAGAACGTGCGGCCCGTGGTGCCCAGGGCGGCGTGCAGCGCGCCCGGCAACTGGCGCGGCAATATCGCGGCTACCTGCGTGGGCAACCGAGCGAACCGGTCGCCGACCCGGATCACCCGCGCTGGCTCGGTGCCCTGTTGGCGCTGGCCTACCCGGACCGCGTCGCTCAGCAGCGGCGTGCTGGTGGTGCCGAATATCGTCTGGCCAACGGCCGTGCGGCGCTGTTCGCCGAAGCCGACAGTCTGATGAAGGAACCGTGGATCGTGATCGCCGACCTCGGCAGCCGTCAGGGCCAGCGTGAAGAACGGATTTATCTGGCGGCGGATTTCGATCCGGCGCTGTTCGATTCGGTGCTGGCCGAGCAGGTGCACAACGTTGATCAACTGGACTGGGACGAACGCGAAGGCGTGCTGCGCGCCGAGCGTCAGCGCAAGGTTGGCGAGCTGATCCTCAGCCGCGAACCACTGACCGGCCTCGACGAAAACGCCCGCAGTCAGGCGCTGGTCAATCTGGTGCGGCGCAAAGGTCTGGAGCTGCTGCCGTGGACCCCGGAACTGCGCCAGTGGCAGGCGCGCGTTGCCTTGTTGCGCCAGCTCGACCTGGACGCCAAGGGCGACAGCCAATGGCCGGATGTCAGCGACGCCACGCTGCTGAAAACCCTCGAAGAGTGGCTGATGCCTTATCTGGGCAAGGTCTCGCGCCTCAGCCACTTTGCCAGCCTCGATCTGTCGAGCATTGTCCGTAATCTGCTGCCTTGGCCACTGCCGCAGCAACTTGACGAACAGGCACCGCATCACCTGAGCGTGCCGTCGGGCTCGTCGATTCGCCTCGACTACAGCGAGCAACCACCGATTCTCGCGGTGCGCTTGCAGGAGCTGTTCGGCCTCGCCGACACACCGCGCATCGCCGGCGGCCGGCAAGTGGTCAAGCTGCACCTGCTGTCGCCCGCACGGCGTCCAGTGCAGGTGACGCAGGATCTGGCCAACTTCTGGCGCAGCACCTATGCCGAAGTGAAGAAGGATCTTAAGGGGCGGTATCCGAAGCACTATTGGCCGGATGATCCGCTGGTGGCTGAAGCCACTGCGCGGGCCAAACCGCGGGGTACGTAAGGGTCAGCGACTGGCCTTCGCCGTCAGCTGCTCCCGGCAATAATCGGCAAACAACTGCGCCGGTTTGGTCAGTTGTCCACGTTTGAGCCACGCGGCCACCAGGCCTGAGCCGGTGACGTCTTCGACGATGTCCACGCACACAACCTTCTTGCCGTCGTAGGTGCATTCCGAATGCGGGCGGGTGACCAGGATCGAGAAGCCGAAACCCTGGCCGACCATGCCGCGCACCATTTCGATCGACGGCGAGCTGAACTCGATGCGCGGCGACAGCCCCAGTTCTTCGAACAGGCTGACGAAGTAGGTGCGGCTCGGTTGTACGTCGAGCAGGATCATCGGTTCCAGGCACAGATCCCGCAGCGAAACCTGCTTGAGCTGGGCGAAGCGGTGATCTGCCGGGAGCAGGGCGTAAGGCCGTTGGGCCGGCATCAGCGGTTCGGTTTCGATGGTGGCGTCGAGGTCGTGTTTGTACAGGATCGCCAGGTCGAAAGTGCCCGAGGTCAGGCCTTGCACCAGTTCCTGCTGTTCGCCGTCGCGAATGCGGATTTTCACCCCCGGATACAGCGCCGAGAAGCCTGCAATCAACTGCGGCAGGTACAGCGGCGCGACGGTTTCGAAACAGCCGATATCGATCTGCCCGGCCACCACGTCGTTGTCGGCGAGGGCGTTCTGTTCGAACTCCTTGGCCATGCGCAGCAGTTCCTGGGCCTTGCGGAAGAACCGCGCGCCGCTGGGTGTCAGGGACACGCCCTGAGCGTGATGGCGGATCAGCAGTTGCACGCCGAAGCTGTCTTCCAGCCCCTTGATTGCCGTGGAAATCGCCGGTTGTGCGATGTACAGCTTGCGCGACGCTTCGGCGACGCTGCCGCATTCGACGGTGGTGATGAAGTATTTCAACTGACGCAGGTTGTAAGCGGCCACGGTGAACCTCAAAGCGAACGGATTTCACATCCAAGCAATTTGTACGCCGCCGGCCTCCGTTCTGTCGGCGGTTTTTTTGTCCCTGAACAATAGCCCCATACGCGAGCGAAGGGGCCATCGGCTGGTTACCTTTTTTATTGTCTGGGAAGACATTTTTACTGGTTTTAGCGCGCACGGGCCTGAGCGACTATCGACCCCGCACTGTTCTCAAAAGAATAAAAGTCCAAGGAGCATCCACCGTGTTCGAGCTTGCAGACTGGCAGCGCAAGGCCGCTGAATTGAGTTTTCCCAATCAGGCCGTGATCGACGGCAAACGGCGTGCGGCGCAGTCGGGGCAGACCTTTGCCGCGATCAACCCGGCCACCGGCCAACTGCTGGCAAACGTCGCCGCGTGCGGTGAAGAGGATGTCGATGCGGCGGTGAAAAATGCGCGGCAGGTGTTCGAGGCCGGCACCTGGGCCGGGCGTTCACCGACCGAGCGCAAGCAAGTCTTGCTGCGTCTGGCGGATCTGATTCTGGCCCATCGCGAAGAGCTGGCGCTGCTCGATTCGCTGAACATGGGCAAACCGGTGATGGACGCTTACAACATCGACGTGCCGGGTGCCGCCGGGGTGTTTCGCTGGTACGCCGAAAGCCTCGACAAACTCTACGATCAAGTCGCGCCAAGCGCCTCGAATGTGCTGGCGACCATCACCCGCGAAGCGCTGGGCGTGGTGGCGGCCGTGGTGCCGTGGAATTTCCCGCTGGACATGGCCGCATGGAAGCTCGCGCCGGCGCTGGCGGCGGGCAACTCGGTCATTCTCAAACCCGCCGAGCAATCACCGTTTTCCGCATTGCGTCTGGCCGAGCTGGCGCTGGAGGCCGGGTTGCCGGCCGGCGTGCTGAACGTGCTGCCGGGGCTCGGCGAGCAGACCGGCAAAGCCTTGGGTCTGCACCCGGATGTCGATTGCCTGGTGTTCACCGGCTCGACACAGGTCGGCAAATATTTCATGCAGTACTCCGCGCAGTCGAACCTCAAGCAGGTGTGGCTGGAGTGCGGCGGCAAGAGCGCCAATCTGGTGTTCGCTGACTGCAAGGATCTGGATCTGGCGGCGCAGAAAGCCGCGTTCGGGATCTTCTTCAATCAGGGCGAAGTCTGCTCGGCCAACTCGCGGTTGCTGGTGGAACGCTCGATCCATGACGAGTTCGTCGAGCGACTGAAGGCTCAGGCCGAACGCTGGCAGCCGGGCGATCCGCTGGACCCGGCGAGTGCGGCCGGGGCGATTGTCGACACCCGTCAGACCGAAAGCATTCTGCGCTTCATCAACCAGGCCGAACGCGAAGGCGCGACCCGTGTCTGCGGCGGGCGACAACTGAGTTTCAACGGTTCGGATAACTACGTTCAGCCAACGATTTTCACCGACGTGCAGCCGCACATGACCCTGTTTCGCGAAGAAGTGTTCGGCCCGGTGCTGGCGGTGATGCCGTTCGATGACGAGGCCCACGCCGTGCAACTGGCCAACGACAGCGTCTACGGTCTGGCGGCATCGCTGTGGACGGACGACCTGCACCGCGCGCACCGGGTGGCGCGGCAATTGCGAGCCGGTACGGTGTCGGTCAACAGCGTCGATGCGCTGGACGTGACCGTGCCGTTCGGCGGTGGCAGGCAATCCGGTTTCGGCCGCGATCTGTCGCTGCACTCGTTCGACAAATACACCCAGTTGAAAACCACCTGGTTTCAACTGCGCTCATGACAGCCGCTCACAACAAAAAAGGAGATCCGGCGATGACCACCTCACGTGAAACCCGCGACTACCAGGCCGCCGATGCAGCGCACCACATTCATGCGTTCGTCGACCAGAAGGCCCTCAACGACGAAGGCCCACGGGTGATGGTGCGCGGTGATCGCCTGCACCTGTGGGACAACGACGGTCGGCGCTACCTCGACGGCATGTCCGGGCTGTGGTGCACCAACCTCGGTTACGGGCGCAAGGATCTGAACGCGGCGGCGAGCCGGCAGCTGGAGCAGTTGCCGTACTACAACATGTTTTTCCACACCACCCACCCGCAGGTGATCGAGCTCTCCGAGCTGCTGTTCAGCCTGCTGCCGGGGCACTACAGCCACGCGATCTACACCAACTCCGGCTCCGAGGCCAACGAGGTGCTGATCCGTACCGTACGCCGTTACTGGCAGGTGCTGGGCAAGCCCGAGAAGAAAATCATGATCGGCCGCTGGAACGGCTATCACGGTTCGACCCTGGCCGCGACGGCGCTTGGCGGCATGAAGTTCATGCACGAAATGGGCGGGATGATTCCCGACATCGCGCACATCGACGAGCCGTACTTCTTCGCCCACGAAGGCAACCTGACCCCGGCTGAGTTCGGCCTGCGGGCGGCGCAGCAACTGGAAGCGAAGATCCTCGAACTGGGCGCTGACAAGGTTGCAGGTTTCATCGCCGAGCCGTTCCAGGGCGCGGGCGGAATGATCTTCCCGCCGGAAAGCTACTGGCCGGAAATCCAGCGCATCTGCCGCCAATACGACGTGCTGCTGTGCGCCGATGAAGTGATCGGTGGCTTCGGTCGCACCGGCGAATGGTTCGCTCACGAGTACTTCGGTTTCGAGCCGGACACCCTGTCCATCGCCAAGGGCCTGACCTCCGGTTACATCCCGATGGGTGGTTTGATCCTGTCGAAGAAAATGGCCGACGTGCTGGTGGAGCAGGGCGGTGTGTTCGCTCACGGTCTGACTTATTCCGGGCACCCGGTGGCGGCGGCGGTGGCGATTGCCAACCTCAAGGCCCTGCGCGATGAAGGCGTGGTGACGCGGGTCAAGGACGACATCGGACCGTACCTGCAACAGTGCCTGCGCGAAGTGTTCGGCAATCACCCGCTGGTGGGCGATATCCAGGGCACGGGCATGGTCGCGGCGTTGCAGCTGGCCGAAGACAAGGCCACGCGCAAGCGCTTCGCCAATGAAAACGATATCGCCTGGCGTTGCCGCACGATTGGTTTTGAGGAGGGGGTGATCATTCGCTCGACCCTGGGGCGGATGATCATGGCGCCGGCGTTGATTGCCAGTCGTGAAGAGATCGATGAGCTGGTGGGAAAGACCCTGAAAGCGGTTGATCGTACGGCGCAGGAATACGGTCGGCTCTGAGATATTCGTAAGGCTCAAGGGCCCCTTCGCGGGCAAGTCGAAACGTCGCACCGCCGCTCCCACAGGTTTATCAGTCGTTCACAAAATTGTGATCCGCCTCGATAACTGTGGGAGCGGGCTTGCCCGCGATTGCGTCAGTCGATTCAACATCGTTTTTGCTGTCTTGCACCCCCTCCGTGCACCCCCGCCCGACGCGCCCTTTCGCGGTGCGCACTACCCAGTTTTTTCATCGTTCGCGTCTAACTATTTCCTCGTTTTCCTGACGCCAAGCCTGGGTCAACATCGATTTCGCCAGCCAAGGCATTGCCCGCCAGAGTCCAGCAGAGACCGCAGCGTGCGATCGCGACACCACGGCTGGCCGTACTGCCCATGACAACTAAATCAACAGCGTTGGGAGTGCTCCATGAACAAGTCCTTGTTTACCCGTCTTGCAGGTCCTCTGGCGATTTCCGCCCTTTGCGTCACCGCCGCTCAGGCCGGCACCTTGTCGATCGGCCACACCACGTGGGTCGGCTACGGCACCCTGTACCTGGCCCAGGATCTGGGCTACTTCAAGGAGAACGGCCTGACCGTCGAATTGCCGGTGGTCGAAGAAGCGTCGATGTACATGGCCGCCCAGGCGTCCGGGCAATTGTCCGGCTCGGCCTCGACCATCGACGAAGTGCTCAAGTACCGCCCGCAGTTCTGCTTCAAGGCCGTGGCCGCGCTGGATGACAGCCATGGCGGCGACGGCGTGCTGGTCGGCAAGAACGTGAAGAGCCTGCAAGAACTCAAGGGCCAGGCCGTGGCCGTCAACGAAGGGTCGACCTCGCAGTTCTGGCTGTCGTACCTGCTGAAAAAGAACGGCATGAGCATGAGCGACATCACCGTGCAGAACATGACCGCCGACGATGCCGCCACCGCGTTCATCGCCGGTCGCGTGCCGGCCGCCGTGACCTGGGAGCCGCATCTGTCGATGGTGCGCGACAAGCAGCAAGGCAAGGTGCTGATCGACAGCAGCAGTACGCCGGGGGTGATCGTCGATGTGGTGGCGCTCAACTGCACGGTGATCGAGAAGCAGCCGGAAGACGTCAAGGCGCTGGTCGCCGGTCTCTACAAAGCGGTGCAGTACACCAAGGACCATCCACAGCAAGCCTACGAAATCATGGCCAAGGGCGTCGGCGGTTACCTGTCCGATCCGAAGGAACTGGCCGCTGCCGCACAGGGCGTGCGTTTCTACGATCAGGCCATGAGCGAAAAACTCCTTGGCTCGCCGGGCAAGCCGGGTGACAGCGCACCGCTGATCAAACTGGCCAACGAAACCGCCAGTGAATTGCAGGGCAAGCCCTACAACGTCAGCAACGACGATCTGGTGGATAACCGTTTCGTCAGCCCGCTCTAGGAGACTGGTCATGTTCAAGCGCAATTCATGGCTGAGCCGCTGCATCACGCCGAAGACCGGATTGCCGGTGCCGGTGGTATGGAGCGCCAGCGGTCTGGCCTGGGTGTTGCTGGTCGGCCTGTGGGCCGGGTTGTCCTACGGCGGCATCGTGCCGGGGATGTTTCTGCCGACGCCCGGTGCGGTGGTTGAAGCGGCGGTGCGCCTTAGCCGCGACGGCACCCTCGGCCAGCATGTCTGGGCCAGTGTCGAAGTGGTGATGGTCGGCTTCATCGTGTCGTCGCTGGTGGCGGTGCCCCTGGGTCTGCTGATGGGCAGCTTTCGCATCGTCCAGGCGTTCCTCGAACCGCTGGTCAATTTCATTCGTTACCTGCCGGTGACCTCGTTCGTGCCGCTGTTCATCCTGTGGATCGGCATCGGTCTGGAGCAACGGGTGTCGGTGATCATTTTCGGCGTGTTCTTCCAGCAACTGGTGATGATCGCCGACGTGTCCAAAGGCATCTCCAAGGACTTGATCAACGCCTCCTACACCCTCGGCTCCAACCGGCGTGACGCGGTGCTGCACGTGATCGCCCCGGCCTCGTTGCCGGGTGTGCTCGACACCTTGCGGGTGACCATGGGCTGGGCTTGGACGTATCTGGTGGTCGCCGAACTGGTCGCCGCTTCCAGTGGACTCGGCTACTTGAGCCTCAAGGCCATGCGCGGCTTTCAGGTGGATGTGATTTTTCTCGCCATCGCGATCATCGGCCTGCTCGGCCTGGTCACCGATCAACTGTTCCGCTTTTTGCGTTTGAGGATTGCCGCATGGGCTCAGTAACCGCTGCCAACCGTCGTTTCATCGAACCGGTCGCCGCACCGGCACTCGCCGCGCCAAGGTTGCAGGTGGACAAGGTCAGCCTGCGCTACAGCAAACCCGGCGGCGGTACGTTCACCGCGCTGGAAGAAGTGTCGTTCGAAGTGCCGGATCAGCAATTCGCAGTGCTGGTCGGGCCATCGGGTTGTGGCAAGTCGAGCCTGCTGTACCTCACCGCCGGCCTGGCCGAGCCGACCTCTGGCGAGATCTATGTTGGCGGCCAGCAGGTGCAAGGCCCCGGCGCTGATCGCGGGATGGTGTTCCAGAGCTACACGCTGTTCCCGTGGCTGACGGTGTGGCAGAACGTCGAGTTCGGCCTCAAGCGCCGGGGCATGCCGGCGGCGCGGCGAAAGGAAATTGTCGATCACTATGTCCACGAGGTCGGTTTGTCCGGGTTCGCCGACAACTACGCCAAGCAGCTGTCCGGCGGCATGATGCAGCGGGTGGCGATTGCCCGGGCGCTGGCCAACGACCCGCAGATCCTGCTGATGGACGAACCCTTCGGCGCCCTCGACAGCCAGACCCGCCTGCAAATGCAGCAGCTGTTATTACGGGTGTGGGGCAACAGCAAGAAGACCGTGCTGTTCGTCACCCACGACATCGACGAAGCGATCCTGCTCGGCGATCGGGTGTACGTGATGGGCGCGCGGCCTGGGCGGATCAAGCAAATTCTCGATGTGCCGATCGAGCGCCCACGCACGCTGGACATGGTCATGGAGCGCTCGTTCATCGACATGAAACGGCAGATCTTCGGGCTGTTGCACGACGATCTCGAAGAGGCTCATTGAGACCACCGTCCATCGTGTGGGAGCGAGCCTGCTCGCGATGGTGGAATATCAGTCAGAAAACCTTCGTCTGACACTCCGCTATCGCGAGCAGGCTCGCTCCCACAAGGACGGCAGTTAGTTGGGAGGTAACAGGAACCGCGCAATCACCGGTAGATGATCGGAAATGCGCAACGTATCGTCCTGACGCACCGTGGCTTCGACCCGTTTGATCTTCGGGCTGTAGAACAGGTAATCGACCGTGCGGTCCGGGCCGTTGAGGCCGGGGTCGTTGGGGTAATGGGTCAGCCATTTGGCGCGGTCGATGCCGCTGGCTTCATTGTTGGTCGGGATCATCGGGTACTTGTCCCACAACAGGTGCAGCGCACTGTCCACGGAGTAGGGCGTGCGCTGTTCGACTGGCAGGCGCCGGTACTGGCCGAGCGGCAACAGGTTGAAGTCGCCTCCGATCAGCCACGGCGTGCCCTGGCTTTCGTGTTTGTCGAGAACCTTGGCCACCGCCGTCACCTGCGCCTGCAAGGTTTCGTCCGGCTGCACGGTGCGATCCAGATGCGTGTTGAACACCATCAGTTGCCCGCCATCGCTGAGCGGCAGGGTGGTGGCGAGCAGGGCGTTTTTCGGCTGGAACTGACGGCTGATGATGTTCGACGGCTGCACCGGCAGTTGCAGGCGCTCGGCGTGTTCGATGCGGTAGCGGCTGAGGGTCGCGAGTTGCCGGCCGACGCTGCCGAAGATATGCGGATCCGGGACGAAATCGGCCTTCCAGTCGAAGGCGTGGGCGCTGCACGGGTAGAGGTCGGTGAGGCGTTCCTGCAACAGCTTGAGCTGGTTCTGATAGTCGCTGGCCTTGGCGCCATCATCCAGTTCCTGGATCAACACCACGTCGGGTTGCTCGTCGCGGATCACCCGGGCCACTTCGTCGAGGCTGAACGCCATGTCTTCCTGAGTCGGGGCCTCATCATCGCCGTGGGCCAGGTCGTTCCAGAACACATAACGCTTGCCGGCCAGGTATTGCACGTTCCAGGTCATGACCTTCAGCGCCTGGCCGGGCACCAGTGTTGGCGGTTGCCCGATGCAACTGACCGGCAGGGTCTCCCGGGCGTCGGGGCGCCAGGTCAGGCTGAAAATCATCACGCCGATCAGGGCGACGGCCAGCAGCACGAAGAGCAGGATGTAGCGCAGTAGACGGGTCATGGCTCGGCTTATAGCGATACGGAAGTGGTCCCGAGCATACCCGAGACCCGTCGCTCAGCCCAAGCTCAGAGCGGTCAGACCCTTCCGTCACGTTTGTCGGGCAATTCGCTGATCAGCATGAACAGGCGGAACAGCACCACGCTGGTGAACAGCTGCAGGAAGCTGTGACCGCTGTCGATCAGTACCGCGATCAAAGGATTCTGCGGATCGGGATAGACCTGCAGAGTCAGGCCCTTGAGCAGCCACAACGGCCCCATCACACACAGGATGCACACCAGAATCCGCAGGAAATGCCCGCGGCTCAGGCGCAGGCTTTCCTTCATCGCCTGCAACGGGCCGTAGCCGCGCAGCACCAGCAGGTATTCACCGAAGGCCAGGGTGACCATCAGCCACAGGCCTGGCAGGAAATACAGGGACAGACCGAGCAGGATCAGCAGCGTGTTGAGTGCGGTGAGCACAGCAAAACGCGGCCACAAACGCGCCGCCATCGCCAGCAAGTCGAGGGTTTGCGGGGATTCGCCACGGGTGCGGGCGTCGAGAAACAGGATCAGCGCAGCGGTGTACAGCGGGTAGACCAGCAGGCCGACGATCACGCTGATGGCCGAATAACCGTCCGGGTCGCTGGCGTGATCGACCACCTGTTGCAGCGCGGCTTCGAGGATCACCAGCGGCAGGCACAGCTGGACGATCCGGGCCAGATTGCGTTTAAAGAAATACAGAGAGTCACGCAGCACATCGAAGGCATTCATCAGTCGGTATCGCAGGTCAAAAACAGTGGCTCACTTTAACCGATGATGTGCTGAAGGGCGCAAACGTAAACGTTCGGTAAAGACCATTGAAACATTCTGTCACTGCCTCCATTACGTAGGTGCGCCTCCTCCACCGTGGACGAGGGCAACGTTATCCCCGGCAATCTACGAGGTCGCCATGAACAGCGAAGAGCAAACCCTGATCGATGGACTGTTTTCCCGGCTGCAACAGGCCGAAACGGAGGCAGCCCCGCGCGACGCCCTGGCCGAGGCGCGGATCAAGGAACACCTGACGCGCCAGCCGGCCGCAGGCTATTTCATGACCCAGGCGATTCTGGTGCAGGAGGCCGCGATCAAGAGCCTCGACGAACAGAACAAACAATTGACTCAACAGGTTCAGCAACTGCAGGCCGAACTGCAATCGGCCAAGGCGCAAAGTGCAGCCCCGGCGCCGAGCGGCGGCGGTTTCCTGTCGAGCATCTTCGGCGGCAGCAGCCCACGCCCGGCACCGACCCAGAGCGCCCCGGCGTCCACTGGCGGTTGGCGTGAACCGGCTCCGCAGCAGAACTTCGGTGCACCCGCGCCACAACAGAACTTCGGCACGCCACCACCGGGTTATGGCCAGCAACAAGCGGCACCGGCCGCGGGCAGCAGCTTCCTCGGTGGCGCCCTGAAAACCGCTGCCGGCGTGGCGGGTGGCGTGATGCTGGCACAAGGCATCAGCAGCCTGTTCCATCACAACCAGCAGCCGGAAGAAATCGTCGAAGTGATCAAGGAAGAGCCTGCGCAAGTGGCCGACCAAGGTAATAACGGTTGGGGCGATGACCAGCGCATGGCCAACAACGATTCCTTCGGCAACAATCAGGGTGGCTTCACCGACACCGACTACAGCGATGACAACTCATCGTTCTTCGATGACGACGATTCCTTCGTCTGACTCACCATTCGTCCGGGGCGCCTGAGCGCCCCGGGCCGATTATTCGCGGAACCTTCCTTCGGGCTGGCATACTGAGCGCCTTTTTCGGGCCTGGTGCCTGATCCGGCTCATGCGCGTCAGCGCTCACAGGAACTCCGGTGAAAAAAATCGCAGTGTTCGCCGATGTGCAGAACCTCTACTACACCGTCCGCCAGGCCTATGGTTGCCACTTCAACTACGCGGCGCTGTGGGCGGATGTCAGCCAGCACGGGCAGATCGTCGAGGCCTACGCCTATGCGATCGACCGGGGCGACAGCAAGCAGCAGCAGTTCCAGCAGATCCTGCGCAACCTCGGTTTCACCGTGAAACTCAAACCCTACATCCAGCGCAGCGACGGCTCGGCCAAGGGCGACTGGGACGTGGGCATCACCCTCGACATCATGGACGCCGCCGACCACGTCGACGAAGTCGTCCTGGCCTCCGGTGATGGCGACTTCGACATGCTGCTGGAACGCATCATCAACAAACACGGCGTGCAAGCGGTGGCCTACGGCGTGCCCGGCCTGACCGCCAACTCGCTGATCCGCGCCGCCAGCCGTTATGTGCCGATTGAAGGCGCACTTTTGCTTAAAAATTGATTTGAACGGAGTTGAACCCGGTTTGGAACGCATTGCAGTCATCGACTTTGAAACCACCGGCATCTCGCCGAGCAGCAGCTGCCGGGCCACGGAAATCGCCGTGGTCATGCTGGAAAACGGCCGCATCGTCGAGCGTTACCAGAGCCTGATGAACGCCGGCGTCCGCATCCCGGCCTTCATCGAACAACTCACCGGCATCAGCAACGCCATGCTGCGCACCGCGCCGCCGGCCGAACAGGTGATGAACGAAGTCAACGAATTCGTCGGCTGCACACCCCTGCTGGCGCACAACGCCGCGTTCGACCAGAAGTTCTGGGACTTCGAACTGGGCCGGATCAAACGCACCCGTTTGCAGAACTTCGCCTGTTCACTGCTATTGGCCCGACGCCTGATGCCGGCGGCGCCTAACCACAAGCTCGGTACGCTCACCTCTTTTGCCCAGTTGCCGCATACCGGCCAGGCGCACAGGGCGATGGCGGATGCGGAGATGGCGGCGAATCTGCTGGCGCATTTGGCGGATGAGTTGCGGCACAAGCATGGCGTGCGGGAGTTGTCCCATGATTTGTTGTGCAAATTGCAGAAAGTCCCGGCCGCCAAAGTCGGCGAACACCTGCAGCGCTATCGCTGATTTTCAGGCAAACACATTTCCCTGTGGGAGCGGGCTTGCCCGCGATGGCGTATTGTCAGTCACCCAAATTGTTGGATGTGATGGCCTCATCGCGGGCAAGCCCGCTCCCACAGGGATCACCCTTGCCTCAGGGTTTGCCATTCCCTTCGATATGCCCCAACGGCACCCGCTTCTCTATCGCACTCGACAACACGATCGACGTTTTGCTGAACCCGAATTTCGCCACCCGGTTGATCAGCTCTTCCAGCTCGGTCATCGAGCCCACGGCGGCCTTCATGATCACGCACGGATCGCCCGTCACTCGAAAGCACTCGGTCAGTTGCGGAATTTTCACCAGTTCGTCGTAGACCTTTTGACTGCCGTTCTGGTGGAGGCGCAATTCGATCACGCACTGGATCGGCAAGCCGATTTTCGACAGGTCGATGTTCGCCTGATACCCGGTGATTACTCCGGCCGCCTCAAGTTTGGCCACGCGCTCGGCGACGGCGGGGGCGGAGAGGTTCACTTTGCGGGCGAGGTCGGCGTAGGACGCGCGACCGTTTTCGAGCAGGGCGCCGAGCAGCATGCGGTCGTATTTGTCCAAGGTCGGACTCCTGAAAATGCCAGACTTTCGAAATCGCGGTTTTGGCCGTCGATCTCCGTGTTTTCAAAAGTGTACCGGCGCTATAAACAGGTTTTGTAACTTATTTTTAGCGGTTGGCCTTTCTAGAATAACCAATCCTCTGAGTCTGACTTTCGAGCTGCCCATGTCTGCCTTGCGCCGTTTTTCCTTGCCGTTGATCGCTGCGTTTTTTGCGTTGTACGTGATTTGGGGATCGACCTATCTGGTGATCCGCATCGGCGTCGAATACTGGCCGCCGCTGATGCTCGGCGGTGTGCGTTTCGTGATTGCCGGCACGCTGATGTATGCGTTTCTGCGCTGGCGCGGGGCACCGGCGCCGACCTGGGTGCAGTGGAAAGCGGCGGGGATCATCGGGATTCTGTTGCTCAGTTTCGGCAACGGCGCGGTGACGCTGGCCGAGCACAGCGGCGTGGCCTCGGGTGTTGCTGCGCTGGCGGTGGCGACGGTGCCGCTGTTCACTTTGCTCTGCGGTTATTTCTGGGGCGCACGCAACACCCGCCTGGAGTGGGCCGGGGTGGTGATGGGGATTATCGGCATCGCGATGCTCAACATGGGCTCCAACCTGCAATCGAGTCCGCTGGGTGCGGCACTGCTGATTTTCGCGGCGGCGAGTTGGGCGTTCGGTTCGGTGTGGAGCAAACACCTGCCATTGCCCCAGGGCGCAATGGCCAGTGCCGTGGAAATGCTGGTGGGCGGCGTGGTGCTGTTGATCGGCAGCGCGGCCAGCGGTGAACACCTGCAAGCCATGCCGCCGTTGGAAGGCTGGCTGGCGCTGGCGTACCTGATTTTCTTCGGCTCGATCATCGCCTTCAACGCCTACATGTACCTGTTGAAAAACGTTCGTCCGGCGGCGGCCACCAGTTACGCCTATGTGAACCCGGCGGTGGCGGTGTTGCTGGGGATCGTGTTTGTCGGCGAGACCATCGGCATCGAAGAGGCGCTGGCGATGCTGGTGATCATCGGCGCGGTGGTGCTGATCAGTCTGCCACAGTGGCGGCGTCCGGCGCGGCCGCCGGTGGTCAGCGAGCCGGCTGCCGCAGCGAAGGTCATAGCGACGGAGCAGCGTGCGAATTAGGGTAAACTGCGCGCCATCGCACACATGCTCTGATTTTTTCCTACGGTACTCCCATGACTTTCGCCACCCTTGGCCTGATCGAACCCTTGCTGCGCTCCCTCGAGAAGCTCGGCTACCAGACCCCGACGCCGGTGCAGGCGCAAGCCATTCCGGCCGTGCTGGCCGGTCGCGACCTGATGGCCGCGGCCCAGACCGGCACCGGCAAGACCGCCGGTTTTGCCTTGCCGCTGCTGCAACTGCTGGCGATGGAAGGGCCGAAAGTCACCGCCAACTCGGTGCGTGCGCTGATTCTGGTGCCGACCCGCGAGCTGGCCGAACAAGTCCACGAAGCCGTGCGCCAGTACGCCGAGAACCTGCCATTGCGCACTTACGCGGTGTACGGCGGCGTCAGCATCAACCCGCAAATGATGAAGCTGCGCGGCGGCGTCGATCTGCTGGTCGCGACCCCGGGCCGTCTGCTCGACCTGTTCCGCCAGAACGCGCTGAAGTTCAACCAGCTGCAAACCCTGGTGCTGGACGAAGCCGACCGCATGCTCGACCTGGGCTTTTCCGAAGAGCTGGCGAACATTTACCGCGCATTGCCGAAGAAACGTCAGACGCTGCTGTTCTCCGCGACCTTCTCCGATGACATCCGCCTGCTGGCCGGGCAGATGCTCAACGATCCGCAGAGCATCGAAGTCAGCCCGCGCAACGTCGCGGCCAACACCGTCAAGCAGTGGGTGGTGACGGTGGACAAGAAGCGCAAGCCGGAACTGTTCGTGCACCTGATGCGCAAGAACAAGTGGAAGCAGGTGCTGGTGTTCGCCAAGACCCGCAACGGTGTGGACGCGCTGGTCGAGAAGCTTCAGGGCCTGGGCGTGAACGCCGACGGCATCCACGGCGACAAGCCACAAGCGACCCGGCAGCGGGCGCTGGATCGGTTCAAGCTGAGCGAAGTGCAGATTCTGGTGGCCACCGACGTGGCGGCCCGAGGTCTGGATATCGAAGATCTGCCGCTGGTGGTCAACTTTGATCTGCCGATCGTGGCCGAGGATTACATTCACCGTATCGGCCGCACTGGCCGCGCGGGTTCGACCGGTGAGGCGATTTCGCTGGTGTGTGCTGATGAAGTGAACATGTTGTCGGCGATTGAAATGCTGACCCGCAGCACGTTGAAGCGTGAGGTTGAGCCGGACTTTGTGCCGGAGCACCGCGTGCCGGACACCGATGCCAGTGGTCAGGTGATCAAGAAGCCGAAGAAACCGAAAAAGCCGAAAGCTTCCGGTGGTGGCGGTGGCAAGCGCAATCTGGGCAAGTGGGTGGACAGCGGGGATACCCCGGCGCCGGAGGTGGCGATCAAGCCTGTTCGTAAAGTGCCGGTGTTCAATACCGGGCCGCGTAAGCGTAAGCCTTAAGCGTCAGAAAGGGTCGTTCCCGCGCAATGCGGGAACGATCAGTTACGCTGTTTCAACCAGTCCAGCATTCCAGCTCCGGCCGCCCGACCACTGGCAAAACACGCCGTCAGCAAATACCCCCCAGTCGGCGCTTCCCAATCCAGCATTTCCCCCGCACAGAACACCCCCGGCAACGCCTTGAGCATCAGCCGCTCATCCATCGCCTCGAACGTCACTCCGCCCGCGCTGCTGATCGCTTCATCCAACGGCCGGGTTTTCACCAGCGTCAGCGGCAAAGCCTTGACCGCCCGAGCCAACAGAGCCGGATCGGCAAACGTCGCGGCGTCTGTGAGTTCCCGCAGCAACGCCGCTTTCACCCCGTCAATCCCGACCTGACTGTGCAGATGCTTGGCCATCGAGCGCGAACCCCGGGGTTTGCTCAACGCCGCCTGCAATTTATCCACAGGCCGGCCGGGCAGCAGGTCGATGTGAATGGTCGCGGCACCGTGCACATTGATCGCCTCACGAATCGGCGCCGACAGCGCGTAGATCAGGCTGCCCTCAATCCCTGTCGCGGTAATCACGCATTCGCCCAAACGCGGAACGTCGTCGTTCAAACCGATGGCGATATTTTTCAGCGGCGCGCCGGCGAATTTGCTGACCATCAGTTCGCTCCAGGCTTGCACCTCGAAGCCGCAATTGCTTGGCTGCAAGGGCGCCAGTCCTACGCCGCGTTGCTCCAGCGGCAGCATCCACGCGCCGTCGGAACCCAGCCGCGACCAACTGCCGCCGCCGAGGGCGAGCAGGGTGGCGTCGGGGGTAAGGGTTTTCTCGCCTTCCGGGCTGTCGATGCGCAGCGCGCCGTTTTCATCCCAGCCGAGCCAGCGGTGGCGGGTGTGGATAACCACGCCGCTGTCGCGCAGGCGCTTGAGCCAGGCGCGCAGCAATGGCGCGGCTTTCATGTCGGTGGGGAACACCCGGCCGGAGCTGCCGATGAAAGTTTCGATGCCCAGTTCGTGAATCCAGCGGCACAGGGCGTCGGCGTCGAATGCGCGCAGCAGCGGGGCAATGTTCGGGGCGCGTTCGGCGTAGCGCGAGAGGAACGCCGGCCAGGCTTCGGAATGGGTGATGTTCATGCCGCCAACCCCGGCCAGCAGGAACTTGCGGCCCACCGAGGGCATGCCGTCGTACAAATCGACGCGGACTCCGGCCTGGCTCAGCACTTCGGCGGCCATCAGGCCGGCGGGGCCACCGCCGATGATGGCGACGTGAGCGGGAAGGGCGGCGGAAGTCTGGGTCATGGCAGCGGCAATAGCGTGGCGGAATAAGCCGCGCATTCTAGCAGCAGCGGCCCTCGTCAGGCCTGATCAAAAAACAACCAGTGCGCTGCAAGCCATGTTCAGCGTGGGCTGTAGTCCCTTTCGCTCAGGTTATCCACAGGCCGTTCCACAGCCATTGTGGGTAACGCAGCACAACTCAATGACAACCCGATGACTGCCAGACGCGCTGCGCACTGTGATGCAGGATCCCGTGACGGCGGGCGAGGGCGTGGCGATCCTTGCTGTAACCGCCGCCGATCACGCCGACCACCGGGATGTCGCGGCCCAGGCAATGGCGCATCACGCTTTCGTCGCGTGCGGCAACGCCTTCGTCGGTCAGTTGCAGATAGCCGAGGGCGTCGTCCTTGTGCACGTCGACGCCGGCGTCGTACAGCACCAGATCCGGCTGATACAGCGGCAGCAGATAGTTGAGCGCGTCATCGACGACTTTCAGGTAATCGGCGTCGCCCATGCCGTTGGGCAGCGGAATGTCCCAATCGCTTTCAGCCTTGCGGGCAGGAAAGTTCTTTTCGCAGTGCAGGGAAACGGTGATGGCTTCCGGGGTGTTGTGCAGAATTCGTGCAGTCCCGTCGCCCTGATGCACGTCGCAATCGAAGATCAGCACCCGGTTCACCCGGCCGCTTTGCAGCAGGTAGTGACTGATGATCGCCAGGTCATTGAAGATGCAGAACCCGGCGGGGTAGTCATAGTGGGCGTGATGAGTACCGCCGGCCAAGTGACAGGCCAGGCCATGCTCCAGGGCTTTCTCTGCCGCGAGAATCGAGCCGCCGACCGCCCGTACGGTGCGTCGGGCCAGGGCTTCGTTCCACGGCAGACCGAGGCGCCGCTGGTCTTCGCGGGACAACTCGCCACTCATGTAGCGTTCGATATAACCGCGGTCATGGGCCAGGGCGAGGATGTCGGCAGGGCACAGTTCAGGGCGCAGCAGGTCTTCGTCGCGAGTCAGGCCGCTGTCCACCAGGTGATCGCGCAGCAGGCGGAACTTGTCCATGGGAAAGCGGTGATCCGCCGGAAACTCGGGGCTGTAGTCTTCGTGGTAGATCAGCGGCAATGGCATGGCGGACTATTCATAAAGGCTGTAGGAAAGAGTGCAAAGCCTACCAGCGATGTAGACTTGCGGCATGGAAACGGAGGGGCACGATGGAGCCGATACTTGAGCTGGAAAGCGCGCGACTGCTGATGCGTCAGTGGCAGGACGCTGATCTGCCGGCATTTGCGGCGATGTGCGCCGATCCGCAGGTGATGCGCTACTTTCCTGCGCCCTTGAGCCGGCTGGAAAGCGCGGCGCTGATCGGCCGTGTGCGCGGCCATTTTGCCGAACACGGCTTCGGCCTGTGGGCACTGGAGCGCAAGGACACCGGTGAGTTTATCGGTTTTACCGGACTCGGCGTGGTCGGTTTCGATGCCCCGTTCACCCCGGCGGTGGAAATCGGCTGGCGTCTGGCGAAGGAACACTGGGGTCTGGGATATGCCAGCGAGGCGGCGTGGACTGCGTTGCGTTGCGGCTTTGACCGGTTGGCCCTGAAGGAGATTGTGGCGTTCACCGCACAGAGCAATCTGCCGTCGGAAAAGGTCATGCAGGCCATCGGCATGCATCACGACCCGGCCCATGATTTCGATCACCCGAAACTGGCGGTCGATCACCCGCTGCGTCGACATCTGCTGTACCGCATCACCAGGGAGCAATGGCTGCAGACCTTGCATGGCTAAGCCGACACGGACGTTTACAATGGCGCGATCATGGCTCGCGCCAGAATCTGAATTGGTCGCCGCAGCCAAGACTGCGCGGCATTGCTTTGTGTGAGGAGAGTCTGAATGAGCCAAGTGTTGGAAGATCTGGTGGATCTGCTGACCCTCGAACCGATCGAGGAAAACCTGTTCCGTGGTCGCAGTCAGGATCTGGGCTTTCGCCAGTTGTTCGGCGGCCAGGTGCTCGGCCAGTCGCTGTCGGCGGCCAGTCAGACCGTTGAAGAAACCCGTCATGTGCATTCGATGCACGGTTATTTCCTGCGTCCGGGCGATGCCAAGTTGCCGGTGGTCTACTCGGTTGACCGCGTGCGGGATGGCGGCAGTTTCAGCACCCGCCGCGTGACCGCGATCCAGAAGGGCCACCCGATTTTCACCTGCAGCGCTTCGTTCCAGTACGACGAAGAAGGCTTCGAGCACCAGAGCCAGATGCCGCAAGTGGTCGGCCCGGAAAACCTGCCGTCGGAGCTGGAACTGACCCAGCAACGCGCGCACCTGATTCCGGAACACATGCGCGAAAAGCTGTTGTGCCCGAAGCCGATCGAAGTGCGCCCGGTCACCGAAAAAGACCCGTACAACCCGCAACCGGCGGACCCGATCAAGTACGTGTGGTTCCGCGCCGACGGCGCTTTGGCCGACATTCCGGCGCTGCACAAATACCTGCTGGCCTACGCCTCGGACTTCGGCCTGCTGACCACCTCGATGCTGCCGCACGGCAAATCGGTCTGGCAGAAAGACATGCAGGTCGCCAGCCTCGACCACGCCTTGTGGTTCCACAACGACCTGCGCGCCGATGACTGGTTGCTCTACGCCATGGACAGCCCGTGGGCCGGCAATTCCCGTGGTTTTTCCCGTGGCAGCGTGTTCAACCGCGCCGGGCAACTGGTGGCGTCGGTGACCCAGGAAGGCCTGATCCGTCATCGCAAGGACTGGGCATGAGTCTGGCGGATGTGCGGCACTGGGTGTTCGACATGGACGGCACCCTGACCGTCGCCGTGCATGACTTCGCGGCGATTCGCGTGGCGCTGGCGATCCCGCCAGAGGACGACATCCTCACGCATCTCGCGGCATTGCCTGCCGAAGAAGCGGCGGCAAAACACGCGTGGTTGCTGGAACATGAGCGGGATCTGGCGCTCGGCTCGACCCCGGCGGTCGGCGCGGTGGAGTTGGTGCGCGACCTGCACGCTCGGGGTTATCGCCTCGGCATCCTGACCCGCAATGCGCGGGAGCTGGCCCACGTGACGCTGGAGGCCATCGGCCTGGCTGACTGCTTCGCGGTTGACGATGTGCTGGGCCGCGATGAAGCGCCGCCGAAACCGCATCCGGGTGGTCTGCTGAAACTGGCCGCAGCCTGGCAAGTGCCGGCGAGCGAGATGGTGATGGTTGGTGATTACCGGTTTGATCTTGATTGCGGCCGGGCGGCGGGCACGCACACGGTGCTGGTGAACCTGCCGGATAATCCATGGCCGGAGCTGACCGACTGGCACGCGAAGGATTGCGTGGAGTTGCGGCAGATGCTTTTGGCCTGAGACCTGCGTTGTCTGCACGGACGCTTTCGCGAGCAAGCCCGCTCCCACAGGGGAATGCATTCCAAATGTGGGAGCGGGCTTGCGCGCGAAGAGGCCCGACCCTCCACCCAACAACTTACTGCTCGAATAGAGCTTTCTGACCTTCCGGTGAGGTCAGCATGCCGTCGCCGTTATGCCCGACGCCGGGCACTTCCACCAGCCGCTGATTCACCCCTTCCGGATGCCGGCGCAGTAGATAGCTGAAAAACATTTTTCCGCGCATCAGGCGATAGGCGCCTTGTGCTTCGGCGGCACAGCTCTTGTCCAGCGCCGGGTGTTGCGGGTCGGTGTCCTGCTGGCCCAGCAGATAAATCACCTCGCGTTTGACGTAACTGCCTTCAAGCTGTGCGGGCGTTTGCCCACCCGAGTAGATCGGCGGATCCACCAGACCGTACTTCCAGCGGTTGAAGCCCGGGCACTGCGCATGATCGAACGCCACCGGTCGTTGCTCATTGAAGTAGGCGTAGGACGACGGATTGGCCACCACGTAGCGCAAGCGAATGCCTTCAGCCTTGAGCGCCGGTTGTTCGCGGGCGAGCAGGGCATAGCGCTGCACCACCTGACCGCCGCCGGAGTGGCCGAAGATCACGATCTGCTTCACGTCCGGAAATTGCTTGCGATCGGTCAGCCGCCCGACGATTTCGTCCAGTGCGGCGTAGGAACTCAGCGGGTTCGGCCCTGTGGATAACCCGCCACCCATCCATTCATTACCCTTCCAGCGCAACACGCTGGCGGGCAACGAATAGAGAGCAACATCGCTTTCGTTGAGAAACTGCGGGGCGATCACCAGGGTGTTGACGGTTTGCCCGGCCAGTTCCGCCGCGGCTTCGCCGCTTTTGCGATAGGTTTCGGCGTTGCGCAGCTTGCCATGAATGACGATCAGCACCCGCTCGATTTTCGCCGGCGCCGGACCGATGCCCACCGCCATTTCGCCGGCCTGCAATTGCAGGCGCCCGGGACTGATTGCGTCGACGCCGGCCGCTTGCGCGGTGCCGCCGATCAACAGTAAAGCCAGCAGCCATTTATGCATTTACAGGTTTTTCGCCGCAAAGGTATCGCACTGGCCGACCTGGCCCTGGGCGAATCCGGTTTTGAACCAGCGCACCCTTTGCGCCGACGTACCGTGGGTAAACGAGTCCGGTACCACACGACCCTGACCCTGTTGTTGAAGGCGATCATCACCGATGGCGTTCGCCGCGTTCAAGGCTTCTTCGATGTCGCCCGGTTCCAGCCAGTTCAGACGTTTCTGCGCGTTGTAGGCCCAGACGCCGGCCAGACAATCGGCCTGCAGTTCCTGACGCACCAGCAGACCGCCGTCACCTTGCATCTGCCGGCCTTGCTGGCGGGCGGCCTGAATTTTCGCCGAGACGCCGAGAAGCGTCTGCACATGGTGTCCGACTTCGTGAGCGATCACGTAGGCCTGGGCGAAGTCGCCGGCCGCCTTGAAGCGTTGGGCCATTTCCTGGAAGAACGCCATGTCCAGATAGACCTTCTGGTCTGCCGGGCAATAGAACGGGCCGGTGGCCGAGGTGGCCATGCCACAGGCTGAATTGACCCGGTTGCTGAACAGCACCAGAGTCGGGTCTTTGTATTGGCGGCCGGCCTGCTGGAAGATCGCGCCCCAGGTGTCTTCGGTGTCACCAAGGATCGAGCGCACGAATTCGGCCTGTTCATCGTTGGCCGGCGGCGCCTGGCGGGTTTGCGAAGAAGGGGCTGGTTGCTCGGACATCTGCCCGGTCAGTTGGCCGAGAATCTGCAGCGGGTCCTGCCCGGTGATCCAGCCAATGCCGACGATCAGCAGAATCGCGCCGAGGCTCAGGCCCTTGCCACCCCCGAAACGCATGCCGCCGCCACCTCCCATGTCATCGCCACGGGCATCGACGACGTTGTCACTGCGTCGGCCTTTTTTCCATAGCATGTGGGAATCCTCTGTCTGATCGTGGTGATGAGTGTTGCTGGTGTGTGAGTGTGGCGCCAGTCCGGTCGTCCGTCTATTCGTACACACGCACAAAGGCCCGCACTCGGGGTGACGAGGTCGGGCCTGTTATTGACGAGCATGAGCGCCGGGAATTCAATCCGCCGGCGGTTTTCTTTCGCCGAGTCAGGTGTCAGCGGTCGAAGGCATCCCACACCGGCGCGAAGTCCGGGCTGACCTGACGTTCGCGCTTGGGCAGCGCGGCGATCAGCGCTCGGTCGTCGTCATCCAGTTCGACCTTCAGCGATGCCAGGTTGGCCAGTTGATTGGTTTTGCTGTTGGCCTTGGGAATCGCCGCGACGTTGTCCTGATCCAGCAGCCACTTCAGCGCGATTTGGGTCGGCAGCACGCCGTGTTTTTCGGCGATCTGCTGAATCTGTGGAATCTCCGAGACCTTGTTACGCGCCAGCGGCGTGTAGGCCGTCAGCGCCAGATCGTGTTGACGGGCGTAGCCGAGCAGGGCGTTTTGTCCGAGCAGGACGTGGTACTCGACCTGGATGGCTGACAGAGGAATGCCGTATTCCTCGACGACTTTGCGCAGCAGCGGCAGCGGAAAGTTCGCCACACCGATGTTGCGAGCCAGCCCCTGTTCTTTGAACGACGCGAGGGTTTCGAGGGTGCGCGGCAAATCCCAGTCGGTGGTCGGCCAATGGATCATGAACAGGTCGACGTACTCGCTGCGCAAGGCCTTGAGGCTGCGATCCAGCGAGTGACGCATGGCGTCCGGTTGCAACTGGTCCCACCAGACCTTGGTGGTGACGTGGATCTGCTCGCGGGGTGTCGGCGTATTCGCCAGGGCCTGTCCGACTGCGTCTTCGTTGTTGTAGGCCGCTGCCGTGTCGATGTGGCGGTAACCGAGTTCCAGGGCTTGCTCCACGTTGCGGGTGCATTCGTCGCCGAGCATCGGCCAGGTGCCGAGGCCGAGTTTTGGCAGGTTCAGTCCTTGTCTGTTAACGATGTGCTGCATGGTCGTTCTCCTGTTCGAAAGCCGTGACGCCCGCCATGTGCCGGGCTGCGATGTAACCGAACGTCAGCGCCGGGCCGAGGTTGATCCCGCCCGCCGGATAATGCCCGCCCATGATGCTGGCCATGTCGCTACCGGCAGCGTACAGCCCGGGGATAGGCTGGTCTTCGGCGTCGAGCACCTGCGCATGCGGGTTGACCTTGAGCCCGGCGAAGGTGCCGAAGCAGCCCGGCTGCACCTTCACCGCGTAGAACGGGCCTTGTTCGATAGGCGCCACGCACGGATTGGGCTGTTGCGCCGGATCGCCCTGTTTGCGGTTGTACGGCGTCGAGCCGCGACCGAACAGCGGGTCTTCGCCGTGCCGGGCATGGTGGTTGTAGTCATGCAGAGTGGCGCGTAAACCGTTCGGATCGATGCCGCATGCGGTGGCCAATTCCTCAAGGGTATTGCCGGTTTTCAGATAGCCGCTGCGGATAAAACCTGACACCGGAACCGGAAACGGCCGAGACATGCCGAGCCCGTAACGGCGCTGGAACGCGCGGGTGCAGATCAGCCACGAAGCGACTTCTTCGCCTTCAGGGGCCGCGGCGACCATGGCGCTGACATAGTCGTAATAGCCGTTGGCTTCGTTGACGAAGCGCTGGCCGTTGCGCAGCACGCCGATGACGCCCGGTTTGCCGCGTTCGATGATGTGTGGGAAATGGCCGATGCTGCCGTCGGAATGTGGCACCTGCGAGACCGGCGCCCACGCCACGGGCGAGGCCACATCGGTGTTGACCCGGCCTCCGACGTTTTCACCCATCCGCAGGCCATCGCCATTAACTGCCAGCGGAGGCAGCGCCCAATGTTCGTGACCGGTGGGCGTGCGCGGGAACAAGGCCTTGCGCCGCTCGATGTCGTTGGCAAATCCTCCGGCCGCGAGCACCACGCCCTTGCGCGCATGGACAGTGACCGGGCCTTTCGCGGTGTGCACGTGAGCGCCGGTGATGCGTGATTCGTCGCGCAGCAGTTCAGTCACTGGCGCCGATTCCCACAGCAGTACGCCTAGGTCTTCGGCGGATTTCGCCAGCCGAGCGACCAGCGCCACGCCGTTGACCAGTTGCATCGCCCGGCCGTGCAGCGCCAGGTCCAGCAGGTGGCGAGTGAAACGCCGGGTCACGTGCCAGGCCGCCGACAACGAGCGAGTCAGATTGAGAAACGCCGACAGGTCCGCGCCGGCCATGATCGGCATGCCCATGAACGATGTTTCGCGCATGGTTGTACGAAGACGCTTGAGCAGGCGCCCGACCTTTCGTCCGTCGTAGGGCGCTGCAATCACCGAGCGTCCGCCGGTGCCGGCGCCCGGTGTTTCGCCGTGGATGTCGGCGATGGCGTTGCCGTCGGCGAATTGCAGGGCAGTGTGTTGTTCGAAGAACGCCACCATGCTCGGGCCGGCTTCAAGGAAGGCGTCGATCATGGCCGGGTCGTAGTGCTCGCCGAGTTCGTGGCGCAGATAGGTGCGCGGCAGTTCCACGTCTTCGACGATCCCGGCGCGCCGGGCCAGCGGATTGCACGGCACCCACGCCCAGCCGCCGGACCAGGCGGTGGCGCCGCCGAACACCGGATCCTTTTCCACCACGATGACCTTCAAGCCATGCCAGGCGGCGGTGACGGCGGCCGACAAACCGGCGGCGCCGGAGCCGACCACCAGAACGTCGCAGTCGATATCGGGAAGGGCAGGCATCAGGAAACGCTCCAGCTATCAATTATTTTTAGAATCATGTTCCAGAAAATAACCAGTGCGAGTGAAGCAGATCAACCCGACTGACGCGCAAAGTGGGCGGTTATCGGACGTCAGGTTCCAGATTTCGCATTCCTCGGGATGTCTTCTAGAATCGGCGAAATTTCACCGAGAGCGCACCATGGCCGGCAGTCAAATCGAACGGGTTTTCAGCGTGCTGGAAAGCCTCACCAGTGATCCGCGCGGGCTGCCGATGCAGACCCTGGCCGAGCAACTGGACATTCCAAAGAGCGCGACGCACCGCCTGCTCGCCGAGCTGATCCGCCTGGGTTACGTGCGGCAGAATCCGGAAACGTTGCGTTATCACCTGTCGACCAAACTGGTTGCGATGGGCTTTCAGTACCTGTCGAGCAGCGGTGCCGATATCGTGCAGCCGGTGCTCGATCGGCTGGCCCAGGAAACCGGTGAGCTGGTGCGTCTGGGCGTGATCGACGGCGAACGCCAGACCTGGATCGCCAAAGCCCAGGGCGCCCGCACCGGCCTGCGTTACGACCCGGATATGGGCCGCGATGCGCCGCTGTTCTACACCGCATCGGGCCATGCGTGGCTGGCGTGCATGAGTGACGCCGAGGCGTTGTCGCTGGTCGAACGCCAGGGCGCGGAGGTGCCGGCGGATATCGGGCCCAACGCGCCGCGCTCCAATATTGAACTGCTCGAACGCCTGCGCGTGGCCCGGGAACAGGGCTATGCCTGTGTGGAAGAAAGTTCGGCGGTGGGCACTTCGGCGATTGCTGCCGTGGTGAAGCATCCCGCCGATGGCCGGGTGATTGGCGTGCTCAGCATCGCCGGCCCAAGCGCCCGGATGCCGGCGGCGCGATTGCATGAACTGGCGCCGTTGCTGCTGACGTTTACCGCGGAGCTGTCGGCGGCGAGCCTGGCCTCGGAGTTGTTCGTTTAAGCAAAGCTGTGCGCTGTTCGCCCACTTTTCAGTCGCATGGGTGTGAGAATCTGGAACCGGGTTCTAAATTGTTGGTTGAGTGAGTTTTCCCACAACAATCACAAGAGGATCGCACCTTGAACCCGCCCCTTCGCATCGCCTTGATCGGCGCCGGTAGCATGGGCCAGCAACATTACCGGCACCTGAAACATCTCACTGAGGCCACGTTATGCGCCGTGGCCGATCCCGGCCTTCAGGCACCGGCCCTGGCGGCGGAGTGGGGTGTGGCGCATTTCGCCGATCACCGTCAGATGCTGGAACAGAACCGGCCAGACGCAGTCATCGTCGCCAATCCGAATAATCAGCACGTCAGCACCGCACTGGATTGCCTGGCCGCTGGTGTTCCGGTGTTGCTGGAAAAACCGGTGGGTGTGCATCTGGATGAGGCGCGGGAGCTGGTGGCAGCGGTGAAGCGTAGCGGCGTGCCGGTGTTGGTTGGTCATCATCGGCGGCACAATCCGTTGATCGTGCGGGCCCATGAACTGGTCAAGGGCGGAGCATTGGGGCGGCTGACGCTGGTGACTGCGTTGTTCCAGTTGCGCAAACCCGACCACTATTTTGAAACCGCGTGGCGGCGCGAAGCCGGTGCCGGACTGCTGCTGACCAATCTGATTCACGACCTCGATCTGCTGCGTCATCTGTGCGGAGAAGTACGTTCGGTGCAGGCAATCACCGACCGTTCGGTGCGCGGTTTTGCCAATGAAGACAGCGCGGCAATCCTGCTGCAGTTCGATGGCGGAACGCTGGGCACCCTGACCGGTTCCGATGCGGTGGCGGCGCCGTGGAGCTGGGAGTTGAACTCCGGGGAGAATCCGGTCTATCCGTGCCATGCCGAACAGCCTTGTTACTTGCTGGCGGGAACGGCCGGGGCCTTGAGCATTCCGCAACTCAAGCGCTGGCATTACCGCGCCGATCAGGTGGACGCCGGTTGGCACGAGCCGTTGCTGGCGGTCGATGAACCGTTCACGCCTGACGAAGCCCTGCGGTTGCAATTGCAGCATTTCGTCCGCGTCGCACGCCGGGAAGTCGAACCGCTGGTGAGTGCCGCCGACGCCGCCCGCACGCTGGCGCTGGTCGAGGCTATCCGTGTAGCAGCGGCCAGCGGTCGCGCCACCGAACCTGCGCAGATCGAGGCCTGAACATGAGCGAACGAATTCTGTCCCTGGCCAGCCTGACCGTGCTGGAGTTGTCGCCACCCGAGATGGTCGAGGTCGCCGCCCGTGCCGGATACAGCCATGTCGGCTTGCGTCTGGAGCCGGCGACGGCCGAGGAATATCACTTTCCGTTGGTAGCCGATGGCGATTTGCGGCGTCAGACACTGGCGCGTTTGCGTGACACCGGAATCGGCGTGCTCGACGTGGAAATCCTGCGTCTGAAACCGCACACGGTGGTGGCGGATTTCGAGCCACTGCTCAGCGTCGGCGCGGAGTTCGGTGCCAGTGAATTGCTGGTCGCCGGAAACGATCCTGACGAGCAGCGGCTCACCGATAATTTTGCGGCACTCTGCGATCGGGCGGCGCCCTACGGTTTGCATCCGCATCTGGAGTTCATGCCGTGGACCGATGCACGCAATCTTGAGCAGGCGTTGCGCATCGTCGACAACGCCGGGCGCGAAAACGGTGCGGTGCTGGTCGATGCGTTTCACTTCGACCGTTCCGGATCGCGGCTGGAAGATCTGACTGGTGTGCCGTCCTCACGGCTGCGCTACGCACAGTTGTGCGATGTTGCCGGGCCGAGGCCGACGGACATGGCCGAGATCTTGCGTCAGGCCCGCAATGAACGACGGTTTCCTGGCGAGGGGGATTGTGACTTGAGCGGCTTATTGCGCTGCCTTCCGGCTAACCTTCCCCTGAGTCTGGAAATTCCCACGGTCAAATTGCTGGAGCAGGGCGTGAGTGGATTGCAGCGGGCGCAAATGGCGATCGACCGGACACGGGAATTGTTGGCCCGGCTTTAAGTCTGCTTCAAGGGGCGAGGCGCACGCGTCCTCGTCACCGTTTATTTTTCATTCAGAGAGAGCCCATGACCGTCAGCACCCCGCTTTCCGGCGTCAACCAACCCTTCAAGGGGATCTTGCTGATTGTCGTGGCAACCTTCCTGTTCTCCAGCCACGACGCGCTGTCGAAATACCTTTCGGGTTTTTATCCGATCGTCATGGTGGTGTGGGCGCGGTATCTGGTGCACACGCTGCTGATGGCGGGGATTTTCCTGCCGCAGTCCGGGTTGCGCGTGCTGCGCACCAAGCGTCCGTTGTGGCAGTTGGCGCGGGCGTTGTGCCTGTTGGGCACCAGCCTGTTTTTCACCACGGCGTTGCTGTACATCCCGCTGGCCGAGGCCACGGCGGTCAACTTTCTTGCGCCGGTGCTGGTGACGGCGCTGTCGGTGCCGCTGCTGAAGGAGCGGGTGACGCGCGGTCAGTGGATCGCGGTGGTGTGCGGGTTCATCGGTGTGCTGATCATCGTCCATCCGGGCGGTGACCTGTTCACCCCGGCGATTCTCTTGCCGTTCTGTTCGGCGCTGTTTTTCTGCTTCTATCAGTTGCTGACCCGCAAGCTCAGCGAGGTCGACAGCCCGACCACCAGCAATTTTTTCGCCGGGTTGTGCAACACGCTGGTGATGAGTGCGCTGGTGCCGTTCTTCTGGCAGGTGCCCAGTTTGGGACATGCGTTGTTGATGCTGGCGCTGGGCAGTTGCGGGATGACCGCGCACCTGTTTCTGACACAGGCGTTCCGCCATGCCGCGCCGGCGTTGCTGGCGCCGTTCGGTTATTGCCAGATTGTGTTTGCAGGGTTGCTGGGCTGGCTGCTGTTTGCTCACACGCCGACCCTGATGACAGTGATCGGAATTGCGGTGATCTGTTGCAGCGGACTGGCGGCAGCGTGGCAGCAGAGCCGGCGCTGAAGACGTGACCGGCCTGAGATCAGGCCGGTCGGTGCAGGAAGGTTATTCGGTGATGGTAGGAATCTTGCGCGGCGCCATGAAGTACATCCAGGTCAGTGCGATGAAGTACATCGCCGGAATCAGGGTGAACAGCACGGTGTAGTTGTTGTTGGTGACAGTCAGGATATGGCCGACGATCTGGGTCATGAACATCCCGCCGATCGCCGCGCACATGCCGCCGAAACCGAACACCGTGCTCATCATGTGCTTGGGCGTGTAGTCCATCACCAGGCTCCAGATGTTGGCGGTCCAGGCCTGATGCGCGCCGATGGCCAGGGAGATGGCGGCGACGGCGATCCACAGGTTGGCGGAGCCGGCGGCCATGACCACGCCGATGATGCAGCAGGCGAACAGGAACATCGACAGCAGCCGCGCCTTGATCGAGTTCATGCCGCGACCGATCAGGAACGAAGACAGAATCCCGCCGCCCACGCTGCCGAAGTCAGCGGTGACGTAGATGATGATCAGCGGAATGCCCATCTGGGTAACGTTGATGCCCAGGTTGTATTGCTGATTGAGAAACGGCGGCAGCCAGTACAGGTAGAACCAGAACACCGGCGCAGTCAGCGAGTAGGCAAGGGCGAAGGCCCAGGTGCCGCGCATCCGCAGGATTTTCGAGAACGGTACGCGGGCCTGCTCCGGTTCGACTTCTTTCTGGATGTAGTCCAGTTCCGACTGTTTGACGCTCGGGTGATCTTCCGGGTTGAAATACTTAAGACCCCAGAACAGCAGCCAGATCCCGCCCAGTGCCGACATACACAGGAACGCGGCTTGCCAGCCCCATACGTGAAGAATCAACGGCAGCAGCATCGGGGTGAACATCGCGCCGACGTTGGTGCCAGCGTTGAAGATGCCGGTGGCCACGGCGCGCTCGCCGGCCGGGAACCACAGGCGCGTGGTCTTCACGCAGGCCGGGTAGTTGGCCGCTTCAGTCAGGCCGAGGATGAACCGGCAGACCATGAAGCCCACCGCCGAGGTCGCCAGACCGTGGGCACCGGTGGCCAGGCTCCAGAGCAGTACCGCGCAGAAGAACACGCGTTTGACGCCGACCCGGTCGATCAGCCGCCCTTGCAGCACGAAACCGATCGCGTAGCCGACCTGAAACCAGAAGTTGATGTTGGCGTAGTCCATCGCCGTCCAGCTCATTTCCTTGGCGAGGATCGGCTGCATGACGCCGAGGGCGGCGCGGTCGATGTAGTTCAGGGTGGTGGCAAAAAACACCAGCGCCAGCATGCCCCAACGGGTCTTGCCGACGGCCATGGCGCCGCGGATCTTGTCGCCGATGCCACCCGTGGCAGTGCTCATGGCCGGAGCCATGCGGGAAGTCTGTGAAGGAATCATGTGTTCCACCCGTTTTTGGATTTGTTATTTGGTGTGCTTTTTTTGTGCACGCTGCGACCGGTGGTTCAGCTCCGGACTCAAGGTGAGAGGGATGTTGGGCAGTGGACGAAAAATCGTCAATTCGCCAAACCGGCATTGTGTTCGATAATCGCACGCAAAACTAACCGGGTAGTACAGTTTAAATTGCTCAATGAAAAACCGGGACCAATAATTCGCTCATCTTATAAAAGCGGCGCAATCCCCGTAGCCGACGTCTCCACCGGGAGTTGAAACATGCAGCGATCCATTGCCACCGTTTCCTTGAGCGGAACCCTGCCGGAAAAGCTCGAAGCCATTGCCGCCGCCGGGTTCGACGGGGTGGAGATTTTCGAGAACGACCTTCTGTATTACGACGGCAGTCCCCGGGAAATCAGGCAGATGTGCGCCGACCTCGGGATTGCCATCACCCTGTTCCAGCCGTTCCGCGATTTCGAAGGCTGCCGCCGCGATCGTCTGGAGCGCAACCTGGAGCGGGCCGAGCGCAAGTTTGACCTGATGCAGGAACTGGGCACCGACCTGGTGCTGGTCTGCAGCAATGCCTCGCCAGACAGTGTCGGCGACCAGCAGATCCTGATTGATGACCTGCGCCTGCTGGCTGAGCGCGCCGGCGCCCGTGGCTTGCGCATCGGTTATGAAGCGCTGGCCTGGGGCCGCCATGTGAACACGTATCAACAGGTCTGGGACATCGTGCGTCAGGCCGATCACCCGGCCCTCGGCGTGTTGCTCGACAGCTTCCACACCTTGTCGCTCAAGGGCGATCCACGGGCGATTGCCGAGATTCCCGGCGACAAGATCTTCTTCGTGCAGATGGCTGACGCGCCGATCCTGGCGATGGATGTGCTGGAGTGGAGCCGGCATTTCCGCTGCTTCCCGGGGCAGGGCGAATTCGATCTGCCGGGCTTCCTCGCGCCGATTATCCAGAGCGGCTACACCGGGCCGCTGTCGCTGGAAATCTTCAATGACGGCTTCCGCGCCGCACCGCCTCGGGCCAATGCCGCCGACGGCCTGCGTTCGCTGCTGTACCTGGAGGAAAAAACCCGCCAGCGTCTGGAGCAGGAAGTCCGCCCTGTGGATAACCGCGACATCCTCTTCGAGACGCCGAAGGCCAGCGAATACAACGGCATCGAGTTTCTTGAGTTCGCGGTGGATGAAAGCCTGGGTGCCAAGCTGTCGAACTGGCTGGAACGGCTGGGTTTCGTCAAGGCCGGCCAGCATCGCTCCAAGAGCGTCAGCCTGTTGCGTCAGGGCGATATCAACCTGATCCTCAACTCTGAACCCTATTCGTTCGGCCACAGCTTTTTCGAAGCCCACGGCCCGTCGCTGTGCGCCACTGCCGTACGGGTCAAGGACAGCGCCAGTGCGCTGGCCCGCGCCGTCGCCTATAAAGGTCAGCCGTATCGCGGACTGGTCGGCCCGAATGAACTGGAGTTGGCAGCGGTGCGGGCGCCGGATGGCAGTCTGATTTATCTGGTGGATGAAGAGGCGGACGTCTACGGCACCGATTTCAATCTTCTGCCGGATGCTGTGGCTCGCGGCGGTCTCAAACGCATCGATCACATGGCCATGGCGCTGCCGGCAGACAGCCTCGACAGCTGGGTGCTGTTCTACAAGAGCCTGCTGGATTTTGAGGCCGATGACGAGGTGGTGCTGCCGGATCCGTACGGTCTGGTGAAGAGTCGCGCGCTGCGTAGCCGCGACAGTTCGATCCGTCTGCCGCTGAACATTTCCGAGAACCGCAACACCGCGATCTCACACGCGCTGTCGAGTTATCGCGGTTCCGGGGTGCATCACATTGCCTTCGATTGTGACGATATCTTCGCCGAGGTCAGCCGGGCGAAAGAAGCGGGCGTGCCGCTGCTGGATATCCCGCTCAACTACTACGATGACCTCGCGGCGCGCTTCGATTTCGACGACGAATTCCTCAGCGAGCTGGCGTACTACAACGTGCTGTACGACCGCGATGCACAAGGTGGCGAGTTGTTCCACGTCTACACCGAGCCGTTCGAGGGGCGTTTCTTCTTCGAGATCATCCAGCGCAAGAACGGTTATGCCGGTTATGGCGCGGCCAACGTCGCGGTGCGGCTGGCTGCGATGGCCAAAGCACGCAGTGGTGCCGTTCGCCAGGCGAAGTTGTAGGAAATTCGTAAACGCGGGATTAAACACGGGCCGCGCGGCTTCCTTCACTGTGCCGCGCGGCCCATAATCGCCAGCCTGTGCAGTGATGGCCGTGAGCCCGCAATGACAATGACTTCAGAACTTTCCGCAGCCCCCGTTCTACCCGCGGTTGAGCCGCGCAAGAGTCGCAAGAACAACCCGGAAAAGACCCGCGAGAATATCCTGCAGGAGGCGATCGTCGAGTTCGTCCAGCAGGGTCTGTCCGGTGCTCGTGTCGACGCGATCGCCGAGCGCATTCACACCTCCAAGCGCATGATCTATTACTACTTCGGCAGCAAGGAGCAGTTGTACGTCGAGGTTCTGGAGAAGCTCTACGGCGATATCCGCAGCACCGAAAACCGTTTGCACCTGGCCGAACTGCCTCCGGTGGAGGCGATCCGCCGTCTGGTGGAGTTCACCTTCGATCACCACGACCGCAACGTCGATTTCGTGCGCATCGTCTGCATCGAAAACATCCATAACGCCGAGTACGTGAAGCGTTCCGACGCGATCAAGGCGATGAACAACACGATCCTCGATTCGCTGGGCGAGATCCTGGCGCGCGGTGCCGCTGAAGGTGTGTTCCGTGCCGGGCTCGACGCGCTGGACGTGCATCTGCTGATCAGTTCGTTCTGTTTCTATCGCGTATCCAACCGCCACACGTTCGGTGAGATCTTTCAGATCGACCTGCCGGATGAAACCATCAAGCAGCGTCATCGCGAGATGATTTGCGAGTCGGTGCTGCGTTACTTGCAGGCGTGACCGAAGTCGAGGGGGCGTCGCCCCCTCAGGGTTTATCCGTTCATGCTTTGAAAATGCGCGAGCATTCGCTGCGCATCCGGCACTTTGCCGCTGAACAGCTCAAACGCCTTCACTGCCTGAAACACCGCCATATTGCCGCCATCCAGGGTTCGGCAACCCAGGGCGCGGGCGTTGCGCAGCAGTTCGGTTTCCAGCGGGAAATACACGATCTCCGCCACCCACAATTCTGGACGCAGCAATGCGGCCGGCACGGGCATGCCCGGCAATTTGGCCATGCCCATCGGCGTGGTGTTCACCAGGCCATCGGCATGACTCAACGCGCTCGACAGATCGTGTCCGGCCACGGCCCGGCCCGCATCGAAATGTTGATTGAGGTTGTTCGCCAGGCTCTCGGCCCGTTCGACATCCACATCAAAAATGCTCAGTTGCTGTACGCCTTCGCTCAATAAGGCGTGGGCCACCGCCGCGCCTGCACCACCGGCGCCCATCTGGACCACACGTTCGCGGGCAACGTCTGGCAGCCCGCGACGAAATCCTTCGGCGAAACCCAGACAATCGGTGTTGTGGCCGACGCGTTTGCCGTCCTTCAGCACCACCGTGTTCACGGCGCCGATGCCCCGGGCTTCGGGTGAGAGCTCATCGAGCAGCGGAATAATTGCCTGCTTGCACGGAAAGGTGATGTTCAGGCCGGTGTAGTTCATTCGCTCGGCGGCCAGCAGCAGGTCGGGCAGGGCGCTGCTGTCCAGTTGCAGTTGATCGAGATCGATCAGCCGGTACAGGTAACGCAGTCCCTGTTCGTCGCCTTCATGTTCATGCAGCGCCGGAGTACGGGAAGCCTGGATGCCGGCGCCGATCAGCCCGGCGAGTATCACGTTGTTGTGGTTCATGCGGATCACCCCTTCAACCGCTGGTGGAAATGTTCCAGGGCCAGGCGATAACCGTGGCTGCCGAAGCCGCACATCACGGCCGTGGCGATGGCCGAGACGAACGAGTGGTGACGGAACGGCTCGCGGGCGTGGACGTTGGACAGGTGGACTTCGATCACCGGCAATTCGCTGGCGACCAGGGCGTCGCGGATCGCTACCGAGGTGTGCGTCCAGGCAGCCGGATTGATCACGATGCCGGCGCAACGCTGGCGGGCGCCGTGAATCCAGTCGAGCAGTTCGCCTTCGTGGTTGGTCTGGCGAAACTCCACGGCCAGGCCGAATTCTTCGGCGGCGCGCCCGCACAGGGCAGAGATGTCGGCCAGGGTTTCGTGGCCGTAGGTGGCCGGTTCACGGGTGCCGAGCAGGTTCAGGTTCGGGCCGTTGAGCACCAGAACGATAGGGGGCATGGGGGCAAACTCCACTTATTGTTTTTGGCTTGGGCCGAGGGTTTCGGCTTGTGGAGTTAAATTGTACTAGCTGGTTACTTTAATCAATTGCTCTGCATCGACGGCCCGGTTTTGTGTGCGGTGATCGAACACTGGTGCAATTCAGTGCGGCAACTGCTCGACCAGAAAATCGATGAAAGCCCTGACGCGCAGTGGCATGTGGCGATTCTGCGGGTACAGCAACGTGAACGGTCGCGAGCGTCCGCTGTAAGGCTTGAGCACTTCCACCAGCGAGCCGTCGGCCAGTTCCTTTTCGACAATGAAGCGATAGGTCTGGAACAACCCGGCGCCATGTTTGGCCAGGGTCACGCCACCGAGCACGTCATCGGAGCAGCAGAAATTGCCCTCGGCGAGGATTTCCCGTGGTGTCTCTTCATCGTAAAACAGCCAGGTGATCCGCCGCCCGCTGCTGGGCAGTTCGTATTGAATGCATTCGTGCTGTTCGAGGTCTTCGAGGGTCTGCGGCGTGCCGGCGCGTTTGAGGTAGTCGGGGCTGGCGACCATCACCAGCGCCGCATCTTCCAGATGCCGGGCGATCAGGCCGGAATCGGGAATCGCTCGCACGCGGATCGCCATGTCGTAGCCCTCGCCGACGAAGTCGATGTTGCGATTGCTGATGTGCATGTCGACCTTCACCTGTGGGAAGCGCGCACGAAACGCGGGCAGTAGCGGCAGGATCCGATGATGGGCGTAAGTCGTGGGAATACTGATACGCAAGGTGCCGGACGGTTCCTGCTGCTGGCCCATGACTTCCCGTTGCGCCTCGACCAGTTGCGCCAGCGCCTGGCTGCATTCTTCGTAGTAGCGTCGGCCGCTGTCGGTCAGTTTCACGCTGCGGGTGGTGCGTGCAAACAGGCGTACACCCAGGCGTTCCTCCATGCGTGACACCGAGCGGCTCACCGCTGCCGGCGTCACCGAAGCCGCCTGCGCCGCGCCGGTGAAGCTGCCGCACTCGGCAGCCAGGCAAAACAACTCGATGCTGCCCAGCTGAAGATCGTCAAAGTGTCGCTGCATGATTGAATACACCGGGGAATGAGTCTTCGTATGTAGCAAATGCGCGGGCGCTGCGAAAGAACTGCTTACCATTTTGCCCAAGGCTTTCCTGAATCCCGCACTAGGCTCGAAAACGTACTGACCATTTGAGGCAGCAATGCCGATGGTCGGAATTGTCAGGGAATGGCAGTTTTCGAAACTCTTTAACCTAACGGATGGGTTAGCATGAAAGTGTGCAGTTACAAGGGATTGTCGGTGGTGATCATGTTGCGAGACGAACATTGTCCGCCCCATGCGCACGTAGATTCAGGTGCATGGAGTGCCCGTTTCAAATTCAGCTTCTGGCACAACGGCGTGGAGTTATGGGATGTGGTGCCCCTGTCGCGTCGGCCACCGATTGCAGTGCTTGAGGGGCTGCGCCAATCGCTGCGTGAAACTGTTCATCTGCGGCGGGCCCGTCGAATTTGGTGGACTCGTCTGCAGACTGCCTGTCTCGATAACCAATGGTGGGACGGGGACTCGAACGAAGTGGCGGTCATGCGCGAAGTCACCGGAGCGACCTTCAGAATCGGATCGGCATATTACGAACCAGAAGAAAACAAAACCCTGCTGGCCCTGGTTGGTGCTCAGGAAGGTGTGGAGATCGAACTATGAAAACAGTAAAAGCCGGTTTGCATGCTGATCGACCGGTAACGGAAAAGCGCCTCGATGAAGCTGTTGAGCGGGGAGGGCTGCGCCGACGCAGCAGCCTGCAAGCCGTGTCGGTGGCCTTTCAGAAACCATGCCTGGTGATTCACTTCGAGGACGACAGCGGCGTATTGCTGCCGGTGAATCTCTACCGGGAATTCGATGATTTCGAACCTGAAGACTTCAACGGGTTGAACGTCGGCTTTGCCGGCACCGCGCTCTGCCACGACGGCAAAGACCTGCAGATTTCCATCGCCGGCATGATCTCGGCCAGTCAGCCCTTGATGGCCATGGCCGCCTCGGTGATCGCTTCGCGCAACGGTCGCCAGAGCAGCACTGCGAAAGCTGAAGCTGCCCGGGCCAACGGCAGGAAGGGTGGGCGCCCGCGCAAGATTGATCCTGCGTCATGAACAGGCACAAAAAAGCCGTCGGTCAGGACGGCTTTCTTGTCTCTGGCATCTGCCGTCAACGGCGAGTCAGCAACACGCCGGATTCCATGTGGTGGGTCCACGGGAACTGGTCGAACAACGCACAGCGGGTGATGCGGTGCGTGTCGTGCAGTTGGGCGATGTTGGCCGCCAGGGTCTCCGGGTTGCAGGAGATGTACAGGATATTGTCGAAGCGACGGGTCAGTTCGCAGGTGTCCGGGTCCATGCCGGCCCGTGGCGGGTCGACGAACACGCTGCCGAATTCGTAGCTTTTCAGGTCGATGCCGTGCAGGCGGCGGAACGGGCGAACTTCGTTCAGGGCTTCGGTCAGCTCTTCGGCGGACAGACGTACCAGGGTGACGTTATCCACAGCGTTTTCGGCCAGGTTGCTCAGTGCGGCATTGACTGAGGTCTTGCTGATTTCGGTGGCCAGCACTTTGCGCACGCGGGTTGCCAGTGGCAGGGTGAAGTTACCGTTGCCGCAGTACAGCTCCAGCAGATCGTCGCTGCGATCGCCCAGTGCTTCGTATGCCCAGTTGAGCATCTTCTGGTTCACGGTGCCGTTGGGCTGGGTGAACGCACCTTCCGGCTGACGATAGCTGAACGTGCGGCCGCCGACGTCGAGCTTCTCGACCACGTAATCGAGGCCGAGCACTTCGCGTTTGCCCTTGGAGCGGCCAATGATGCTGACGCCCAGATCCGCCGACAGCTGGGTGGCCGCCGCGTGCCAGTGCTCATCCAGCGGACGGTGATAGCACAGGGTGATCATCGCGTCGCCGGCCAGGGTGGTCAGAAACTCCACCTGAAACAGCTTGTGGCTCAGCGCCGCGCTGGCTTGCCAGGCCGCTTTCAATTGCGGCATCAGCTGGTTGATGCGCAGGCTGGCGATCGGGAACTCTTCGATCAGGATCGGCGTGCGTTTGTCGTCCTGGGAGAACATCGCGTAATGCCGTTCACCGGCCTCGCGCCACAGGCGGAATTCGGCGCGCAGGCGGAAGTTCTGCAGCGGCGAGTCGAACACCGTTGGCTCCGGTGCATCGAACGGGGCCAGCAGGTCACGCAGGCGCGTGACCTTGTCTTCGAGTTGTGCGGCGTAGGCCTGGGAATCAAAAGTCATGCGTTGAACCAACCCAGCTTGATCACGAACAGAATCGACAGGATTACCAGCGCCGGGTTCAGCTCACGGGCGCGGCCGGACAGCAGTTTGATCGCAGTCCAGGCGATGAAGCCGAAGGCGATGCCGTTGGCGATGGAATAGGTGAATGGCATCGCCAGGGCGGTGACCACGACCGGCGCGGCGACAGTGATGTCTTCCCAGTCTATTTCCGCCAGGCCCGAAGTCATCAGCACGGCGACGAACAGCAGTGCCGGCGCGGTGGCGAAGGCCGGAACACTCGATGCCAGTGGCGAGAAGAACAACGCCAGCAGGAACAGAATCGCAACGACGACGGCGGTCAGGCCTGTGCGGCCCCCGGCACTGACGCCCGCAGCGGATTCGATGTAGCTGGTGGTGGTCGATGTGCCCAGCAGCGAACCGGCCATGGCCGCGGTGCTGTCGGCGATCAGCGCACGGCCCATTTTCGGCATGTGGCCATCCTTGCCCATCAGGCCGGCGCGCTTGGCGACGCCGATCAGGGTGCCGGAGTTGTCGAACAGGTCGACGAACAGGAAGGCGAAGATCACGCTGACCAGCCCGATGTCCAGCGCGCCTTTGATGTCCAGTTGCAGGAAGGTCGGGGCCAGCGAAGGTGGCATCGACGTCACGCCGCCGAACGGGGTGAAGCCCATCACGATCGAGACAATGGTCACTGCGAGGATGCCGATCAGCACCGCGCCGCGCACTTTCAGGGCTTCAAGGGCAACGATCAGGGCGAAACCGAGAGTCGCCAGGATCGGTGCCGGTTGCTTCAGATCACCGAGGCCAACCATGGTCGCCGGGTTGCTGACCACGATGCCGGCGTTGTGCAGAGCGATCAGTGCCAGGAACAGACCGATACCGGCAGCAATCGCCGAACGCAGCGGCAGCGGAATGCTGTTGATGATCCATTCACGGATGCGGAAGATCGACAGCAGGAAGAAGCAGACGGCCGAGATGAACACCGCGCCCAGCGCCACTTGCCAGGTGTGGCCCATGTGCAGCACGACGGTGTAGGTAAAGAAGGCGTTCAGACCCATGCCAGGCGCAAGGGCGATCGGGTAGTTGGCGATCAGACCCATGACCGTGGAGCCGATGGCGGCTGCCAGACACGTGGCGACGAACACCGCGCCCTTGTCCATGCCGGTCTCGCCGAGGATGCTCGGGTTGACGAACAGAATGTAGGCCATGGCCAGGAAGGTCGTGACGCCCGCCAGAATCTCGGTCCGCACGTTGGTGTTGTGTGCCTTGAGTTGAAACAGCCTTTCCAGCATGTCTGCTCCCCGTGGCGCGCGTGGCGCCGTGAATGTATCGACCTCAACAGCAAAGCACAGACCGTCGCAAGCGCCTGGAAAATTGTGGTGGGCCGGAAAAAGCCGCGCATCATACCAGCAGCGTGAGGAATATGGCGGATGTTGGTATCGATCGTCGGCGAAGTTTTGCACCACGGCCAAGTACGCCATACTGCGCGCTGTTTTTTCGGGGATGGATCGCATGAGCAAGGGTTGGATGAAGACCGCTGGACTGATGGCCTTGCTGCTGGCCGGTGTACCGGCGGCACTCGCGGCGTCGGCACCGCCATTGAGCGAGGTGAAAGTCATCAAGGTTCAGTCGGCGTCCTGCGGGCTCGAAGACATTACCGATGGTCAGGTGCAGACCCGCTGCGATCACAGCGCGCCGGGCATCAAGGTTTATGTGCTGGAAATCGGCTATGGCCAGAGCCAGCCGCAAGCGGCACTGGACGGCTTTGAAGTGAACGGCACGCGAAGCCCGGTGTGTGCCTTTGATAACGGCAATCTGACCGAGTGCACGCCCGGCAGCAAAACCGTCGGCTCGCTGTATACCTTCGATCTGGCGGCCCGTCAGGAAGGCACCTTTACCTTCAGCAATACATCGATCAACGCCCCGCGCAACACGATGTCGACCCAGCTTTACATCAAGTAACGGCTGCCGCGAACAGGGCACGGCAAAGCTGACTACGCTTTAAAGATCACCCAGCGGAAAGCGCCCATGACCTTTAGAGCCCTGATTACCCTCGCCGAGGGCATCGATGATCTGCAAAGCGTGACCCTGATCGACGTGCTGCGCCGGGCCGGCGTCGAAGTGGTAGCGGCCAGCATCGAGGGCCGGCGCATGCTGACCTGCGCCCGAGGCACGCGATTGACCGCCGACGGCATGCTCATTGATGTGCTGGCCCAGACCTTCGACCTGATCGTCCTGCCCGGCGGAGCGGTCGGCGCACAACATCTTGCCGCGCACCAGCCTCTGCAACAATTGCTCAAGGACCAGGCCAGCGCTGGACGCCTGTTCGCCGCCATCGCCGAAGCCCCGGCAGTTGCGCTGCAAAGCTTCGGTGTATTACGTCAACGCCGGATGACCTGCCTGCCCACAGCCAGCCATCAATTGTCCGGTTGTACCTTTGTCGATCAACCGGTGGTGGTCGACGGCAATTGCATCACCGCCCAGGGCTCCGGCGCCGCGCTTGCGTTTGCGCTGACGCTGGTCGAGCAACTGGCGGGCAAGGCCGTCAGAGCGAAGGTAGCGGGGGAGTTGCTGGCCTGAGAAGGTCAGGCGTGAGCAGCGATTGGTTGAATGGCTGGCTGCTCACGGTGCTCGGCTTGCCAAAGGTCGTAATCGGTTTGAACGCCTAGCCACATGCGAGCCTTGCCAATCCCCGCGCGTTCCAGTCGCACGGCCAGATCCGGGCTGATCGGCGCATGCCCGTGCAAAACACGGGAAAGGTGAGGACGAGCGAATCCAAGATGCCGAGCCAATTCGGTCACGCTGATCCCAAGTTCCGGCAATACGTCCATCAGCAGTGTTTCACCGGGGTGTGGCGGGTTGTGCATAGGCATGAGCCTGCCTCCTGTCAGTGGTAATCCAGATAGTCGATCAGTTCGATATCCGAACCTGCAAATCGAAAGATAACCCGCCAGTTCCCGGACACACTGAGTGACCAGTACTCGCAAAGCTCCCCTTTCAGTGGATGCAGACGCCAACCGGGAAGGTCCAGATCCCCGGGAGCCGCTGCGCGATCCATGAACTGCAGCATGCGCGACAGCCGTTTAGCGTGATCGGCACGAATCCCGCGAGTCGAACCGGTTTCATAGAAGCCGCGAAGGCCTTTGTGCTGAAAGGATTTGATCATGCAGCGAGTGTAAGGCGATACATTACACTCAATGCGGTATCTATGTACCGCATCTTTTCGAGCTATTTGTGCTTGGGGGATGGCCCCGCTGGTGGAGCCCGTGAAGCTAGGCCTTCACCTCTTCCACCGGCACATGCATCCGGTCGCGATTGGCCAGGGTCGGGAACAGTTTGATCCAGGTTCCGGTCACCACCAGCGTACCGATGCCGCCCATCACTACGGCTGGCACGGTGCCGAACCAGTGAGCGGTGAGGCCGGATTCGAATTCGCCCAACTGGTTCGAGGCGCCGATGAACAGGCCGTTCACCGCGCTGACCCGGCCGCGCATTTCGTCCGGGGTTTCCAGTTGCACGAACGAGGCGCGGATCACCATGCTGATCATGTCCGACGCGCCCAGCACTACCAATACCGCCAGTGAGAACCAGAACGACGTCGACAGACCGAAAGCGATGGTAGCCACACCGAATACACCGACGGCAGTGAACATCACCCGACCGACGTTTCGCTCGACGGCAAAGCGCGCCAGGAACAGCGACATCATCAACGCCCCGAACGCCGGCGCCGAACGCAGCAACCCCAGGCCCCATGGACCGGTCAGCAGAATGTCCTTGGCGAACACCGGCAACAATGCCGTAGCGCCACCGAGCAGCACCGCGAACAGGTCCAGCGAAATCGCCCCGAGAATGTCCGGGCGGCTGCGAATGAAACGGACCCCCGCCAACAACGAATCCAGTGTCGCCTTGCCTTTGTTCAGCGGGGTCTGTCGCGCGGGCAGATTGAGCATCAGTGTGCAGGCGATGACGTACAGAACGACGGTCGGGCCATACACCCAGACGCTGCCGAAGGCATAAAGCAGACCGCCAAGGGCCGGGGCGACGATGGTGGCCGATTGCTGCGCGGACTGCGCGGCGGCGACCGCCCGTGGGAACAGCACACTGGGCACGATGCTCGGCAGCAGCGCCTGGGTGGTCGGCATCTCGAACGAGCGCGCGGCGCCCAGCAGGAACGCCAGGATAAAGATCATTTCCCGGGTGACCTGATCGGTAGCGCTGCCGATAGCCAGTGCCAGGGCGATCAAGGCCTGCAGCGACTGGCAGATCGCCGCGACCTTGCGCCGATCGTAGCGATCGGCAACGTGGCCGGTGTGCAGCATGAACAGTACCCGCGGCGCGAACTCCACCAACCCGACCAGCCCAAGATCGAGCACGTTGCCGGTCAGTTGATAGAGGTTCCAGCCGATCGCCACGGTGAGCATCTGGAAACCGCTGGCGGTGAAGATCCGGGCAAACCAGAACGCAAGAAAGGGACGGTGGTGGCGTAACAGCAAGGGCTCTTGGCTGGGCATCTGCGGGCCGGTCTTGATCGAGGGGAATCGCGAGATTATCACCAGTCTGTAACAGAAAGTTGCCATAACAAAAAAATTAGTTAGCCAGACATCGATTTTTCGGCATCCGGGCACCAGATCTGGCCAAGGATGTATTTCGGGGCGTTGCCAGGCCTGTGAGGCAACTTGTCACGCGGCAAAAGACCACGCGGTTCCCCGTCGGAAATGGGACTACTCTTTCTACGTTGATTGATCCAGATCAAGACCCTTCGCGGAACTGATCGGTGATCCGTCGGCAGACTCCCTGCGTCGCGATGCCTGTAAAAAGAAGAACGAATCCGAGTTCGCCGCACTCCATACCCGTGGGGGCAGTGGTTCAAGGCCGCCAGCCTTGGAACCGTTATCTGATAGAGGAAAGCTTATGTTCGGTTTAGAGGCACTAGATCTCGCCCGAATCCAGTTCGCGTTCACCATCTCGTTCCATATCCTGTTCCCGGCAATCACCATCGGTCTTGCGAGCTATCTCGCGGTACTGGAAGGCCTGTGGCTGAAAACCGGCAACGACACCTACCGCGATCTCTACCATTTCTGGTCGAAGATCTTTGCCGTCAACTTCGGCATGGGCGTGGTCTCGGGGCTGGTCATGGCCTACCAGTTCGGCACCAACTGGAGCCGCTTCTCGGACTTCGCAGGTTCCGTCACAGGGCCTTTGCTGACCTACGAGGTGCTCACGGCGTTCTTCCTTGAAGCCGGTTTCCTCGGAGTGATGCTCTTCGGCTGGAACAAGGTCGGGCGCAAGCTGCACTTCTTCGCCACGGTCATGGTGGCCATCGGCACGCTGATTTCGACCTTCTGGATTCTTGCCTCCAACAGCTGGATGCAGACGCCGCAGGGCTTCGAGATCGTCAACGGCCAAGTGATCCCGACCGACTGGCTGGCAATCATCTTCAACCCGTCATTCCCCTATCGCCTGATGCACATGGCGACGGCGGCATTCGTCGCAACCGCGTTCTTCGTCGGTTCGTCGGCCGCCTGGCACCTGCTGCGTGGCAAGGACAACCCGGCGATCCGCACCATGCTGTCGATGGCAATGTGGATGGCGTTGATCGTCGCACCGATCCAGGCGGTCATCGGCGACTTCCACGGCCTCAACACCCTCAAGCACCAGCCGGCGAAAATCGCCGCGATCGAAGGTCACTGGGAAAACGTCGGTAACGAAGCGACGCCGCTGATCCTGTTCGGCTGGCCGGACATGAAGGAAGAAAAGACCAAATACGCCGTCGAGATCCCGTACCTCGGCAGCCTGATCCTGACCCATTCGCTGGACAAGCAAGTCCCGGCGCTCAAGGAATTCCCGCCGGAAGACCGGCCGAATTCGACCATCGTGTTCTGGTCGTTCCGGATCATGGTCGGCCTCGGCTTCCTGATGATCTTCACCGGTCTCTGGAGCCTGTGGCTGCGCAAGCGTGACACGCTCTACACATCGCGGCCGTTCCTGTATCTGGCGTTGTGGATGGGACCGTCCGGTCTGATCGCGATTCTGGCGGGCTGGTTCACCACTGAAATCGGTCGTCAGCCATGGGTGGTCTATGGGCTGATGCGTACGGCGGATGCGTCGTCCAACCACAGTTTCATGCAGATGAGCATCACGCTGATCATGTTCGTGGTGGTGTACTTCGCACTGTTCGGTGCGGGTCTGGGCTACATGATGCGTCTGGTGCGCAAAGGGCCGAAGACCGACGAGGGCAAGGAGACCAACGAGGGTGGTCCTGGCCAGAAACGCACGCCGGCCCGTCCGTTGTCCGCTGCCGACGACGATGGCGCCGAACACGACCGCAGCCTGACCAAGGAGATTTGAGTCATGGGTATTGATCTTCCGCTGATCTGGGCCGTGATCATCATCTTCGGGATCATGATGTACGTGGTCATGGACGGTTTCGACCTGGGGATCGGGATTCTCTTCCCGTTCATCCCCGGCAAGACCGACCGCGATGTGATGATGAACACCGTCGCCCCGGTGTGGGACGGCAATGAAACCTGGCTGGTACTGGGGGGCGCTGCGTTGTTCGGCGCGTTTCCGCTGGCCTATTCGGTGGTGTTGTCGGCGCTGTATTTGCCGCTGATTTTCATGTTGATCGGGCTGATCTTCCGCGGTGTGGCGTTCGAGTTCCGCTTCAAGGCCAAGGACGACAAGCGCCACCTGTGGGACAAGGCGTTCATCGGTGGTTCGGTGGCGGCGACGTTCTTCCAGGGGGTGGCGCTTGGCGCGTTCATCGACGGCTTGCCTGTGGTCAACCGGCAATACGCCGGCGGTTCACTGGACTGGCTGACGCCGTTCACGCTGTTCTGCGGCGCTGCATTGGTGGTGGCTTACGCCTTGCTCGGCTGCACCTGGCTGATCATGAAGACCGAAGGCAAGCTGCAAGAGCAGATGCATGACCTGGCACGCCCGCTGGCCTTCGTGCTGCTGGCGGTGATCGGTATCGTCAGCCTCTGGACGCCATTGGCCCACCCGGAAATCGCGACACGCTGGTTCAGCATGCCGAACCTGTTCTGGTTCATGCCGGTGCCGATCCTGGTGCTGGTGACGATGTACGGTCTGATCCGCGCAGTGGCACGCAATGCCAACTACATGCCGTTCCTGCTGACCCTGGTGCTGATTTTCCTCGGCTACAGCGGTCTGGGCATCAGCCTGTGGCCGAACATCGTACCGCCGTCGATCTCGATCTGGGACGCTGCCGCACCGCCCCAAAGTCAGGGTTTCATGCTGGTGGGCACGTTATTCATCATCCCGTTCATCCTGGGTTACACCTTCTGGAGCTACTACGTGTTCCGCGGCAAGGTCACCCATGAAGACGGTTATCACTAGTGGTGATCACGATGGCGCCGGTAGCGGCGCCATTTCCCTCAACCGGAGGATGAAAGCATGACCGGCAAACATTCCCTGCACGACATTGAAGAAGCCGAAAAAAAGCCGCTGTGGCAGCGGCTCGGCTGGTTGGCGATGATCTGGGTCGGCAGCGTCGGAGCACTGTTCATCGTCGCCAGCCTGATGCGCATGTTCATGAACGCCGCAGGCCTGACCACGCACTGAGACTTCCCATCCCGCTGCCTTGCGGCACGGACTTTTGACCCTCCGACCGGAGGGTTTTTTTTGCCCGGATTATTTGCGCGCCTTGAGGATCACGAATTTCGGTGTGGCCGCGACCTGCTCGACACCCCGGAACAGCCGCGCCAGTTTGCTGTGATAACCCAGGTGACGGTTGCCGACAATGTACAGCGCACCACCGACCACCAGCGCTTCGCGGGCCTGCTGGAACATGCGCCAGGCGAGGAAGTCGCCGACCACCTGTTGCTGGTGGAACGGCGGGTTGCACAACACTACGTCCAGCGACTGCGCTTCCTGTCCGGCCAGGCCGTCACCGGCGCGCACGATTACATCCCGCTCGCCCAACGCCGCGCGCCAGTTTTCGGCAGCGGATTGCACGGCCATGAACGACTCGTCCACCAGCGTGTAATGCGCATCGGGGTTTTGCAGGGCGCTGGCAATGGCCAGTACGCCATTGCCGCAGCCAAGATCCGCGACTCGCGCTGAGCCGAGGTTTTTCGGCAGGTGCGGAAGGAAGGCGCGGGTGCCGATGTCCAGCCCTTCACGGCAGAACACGTTGGCGTGGTTGAGCAGTTCGATGGCCGGCTCGTCGAGGCGATAGCGGGTCGGGTAGGGCGAGACGGCGGGGGCCTTGGTCTCGGGCGTGGCGATCAGCAATCGTGCCTTCTTCACTGCCAGCGAAGCCTGAACCGGGCCGATGTAGCGTTCCAGCAAATCACCGGCGGCACGGGGCAAATGCTTGACCATCGCCGCTGCCACCACTTGCGCGCCGGGGGCCAGTTGGCCCTGCAAGCGAATCAGTTGCTCCTCCAGCAGCGCCAGGGTTTTCGGGACACGGATCAGCACCCGGTCAAATGGCCCGACCAGCGGCTCGCTGGCTGGCGTGCCGCGCAGTGCATCGAACGCCAGGCCATTGCGCAACAGGTTTTTTTCCAGGCCCTGAAACGCCAGGAACGAATCTCCGCTGGTGCTGACCTGCACTTTGCCTGAGAGGCTGATGGCCAGCGCTCCGAAACTGTCGTTGAGCACCAATACTCGGGTATCCGCCGGCAGATTCTGTTCGGCCAGATGATTGAGCAGGTATTCGTCGGCTGCGTCGAAGGCTTGCAGCGGTTCGTTCTGCTGTTCGGGCTGGCGGATCAGATCAAGCTGGGCGAAGGGCGTATCGAGCAAAGGCATGGGGCGGGGACTCTGGGTAATCAACGGGTGTACCGCGGCCCTGAGTGTCGTGCGGCGGAACCGTCCAGGTGAACAGCGGCGCGAAGTTTGGCGTCATCACTCAGGAAGGTCGTAAATGGTACTTTTTTTTCGACGGCATTACTTGGTTGTTTTTGGTGATCCCGACTAGATGATCCCCGCCTTGGCGGCGGCAATGACTGCAGAGATCTTGTTGCAGACGTTCATTTTCACGATCACGTTCTGCACGTGATAGTTCACGGTGCGCTCACTCAGGCTGAGGATTCTCGCGGTTTCATAAGCTGTCTTGCCACAGGCGCAGAGTTTCAGCACTTCGACCTCTCGTGCAGACAGGCGAGGCGGTCTAGCCTTCTCGGGCCGTGAAGGAAGCGTACTGGCGAAGAGTTCGCTCAGATGGCGGGTGACGTAGAGCATGTAGCCAAAATGCTCGTACAACTCGATCGAAGTGATCGGGCAGTGAGGCCGGGCCAGGCTGAGGATACTGCACAGACCGCTTTCTTCGTGATGAAAGGATTGCGACCAGCCGTGCTCCAGTCCCTGGTCCTTTAACGACTTCCACAACTGTGGTGTTTTTGAAAATAACTCTTTGCTCCAGGAAATGGGGAGCATTGAGCGAGTGCAGTGTGTGACTACCGGATCAAACTCCCAGTGGCTTTCCTCCTCATATTGTTTATTCCAGGCTGGAGGGTAGTTATTGAAGCGCAAGGGCTTTTGCAGTGTATTTCGATCAGGTGAAGTGATTGAAATGCCGCAGAACTGGAAGCCTATGTTTTTGGCAAATGTCAGCAGAATCGGGTAAGCAGTATCAATTCTCGTGGCAAATGTCAGCTGCTTTATCTGCGACTCCTTCCAAATTTCCATTTGAAGATTCTCCGATATTTTTCGCTGGGGTGCGATTTTGGATCCAATATTCGTGCACGAAAACGAGTGTAGGACGCTTCCTGCATAAGTGTTTGGAATTTTTCGCTCTTAGATTGGAGATAATTAGTCGTTTGTGATTAGCCGCCTATGCATCATTAAATGCAGATCATAATTTCAAGAATTGAACTATGTCATTGTGCCAGTAGTTATTTGCGTCATTAACCACTACAAATTGTCCGGTTTTTTATTGGGCTTTATTGCGGGACACTGTGACCTTGGCCCAGGGAGGTACCGATGACCGCCAGTGCAGAAAAAATCAGCCGCCAGACCTTGATCGATGTACGATCACTGACGTCCAGCCTGTTTACATTGCGTACGACCCGAGACGCGGGCTTTCGCTTTCGTGCCGGGCAGTTTGCCAGGCTCGGCGTGACCAAGGATGACGGCAGCACGGTTTGGCGGGCCTACTCCATGGTGTCTTCGCCGTTCGATGAGTTCCTTGAATTCTTTTCCATCGTGGTACCCGGCGGGGAGTTCACCAGTGAGCTGAGCCGGCTCAAGGCGGGCGATACATTGCTGGTGGATCGCCAGGCCTTCGGCTATCTGACGCTGGATCGTTTCATCGATGGCCGCGACCTCTGGCTGTTATCCACGGGCACCGGTGTGGCTCCATTTCTGTCGATTTTGCAGGACTTCGAGGTCTGGGAAAGATTCGAGCGAATCATCCTGGTGTACAGCGTGCGGGAAGCCAGGGAACTGGCTTATCAACAGCTGATCGGCGAACTCACGCGGCGCGATTACCTGGCCGAATACGCGCACAAGTTTCAGTTCATCCCGGTCGTGACGCGTGAGTCGCATGCCGGTGCCCTGAACGGGCGTATCACCACCCTGATTGAAAACGGTGAGCTGGAGCGCGGAGCCGGGGTCAACCTTGATCCGCTCCATTCTCGGGTCATGCTGTGTGGCAATCCGCAGATGATCGATGACACTCGGGCCTTGCTCAAGCAGCGAGGCATGAGCCTCAGCCTGACCCGTCGGCCAGGGCAGGTGGCGGTGGAAAACTACTGGTAAAGAAACGGCACCCTCGGGTGCCGTTTCAGTCTTCAAGGCCGGTTGTTCTGGGCCTTGAGCAAGTCGCGTATCTCGCCCAGCAACTCTTCTTCCTTGGTCGGAACCGGTGGCAGGGTAGGTGCCACGGCCTCTTCGCGCTTCAGGCGGTTGATGGCTTTTACGCCCATGAAAATCGCGAACGCGACGATGACGAAGTCCAGAATGCTCTGAATGAACTTGCCGTAGGCCATCACGACCGCAGGGGCGCTGCCCTCAGCGGCTTTCAGGGTTATTGCCAGGTCACTGAAGTCCACCCCACCGATCAGCAGGCCGATTGGCGGCATGATCACGTCACCGACAAACGATGAAACGATTTTGCCGAAGGCCGCGCCGATGATGATACCGACGGCCATGTCGACCACATTGCCTTTGACCGCGAAGGCCTTGAACTCGCTAAGCACGCCCATAGTTATTTCCTTGTTACAGATGAGTTTGGTGTCAGCAGTGTAAATCAGCAAAACGCGTCCTGCGCGAAACACCTTCTTACAATGCCCGCATTTATCGACACATCGATTCGCCATTAGTTTGCAAAGTGCCACTAATCGCGCGCGAAATACGCTGCAAGCCGCTGATCTGGAAGAAAAATTAATCAATCATCGCGTTACGATCTTTCTATTTATGTTTGGCTGATCGAGCTTCTAGCCTCTGTCTGGCGCACCTGGATGCGCCTCAAAAAACAGAGGAGCCTGAAAATGAATTCCACTCTTGGCCTCGGGGCTGTTCCCCATCGCCGTACGTTTGGCGTACTCGCCGCCAGCCTGCTGACCTTTTCCGTGAACGCCGCGCCCCTGACCCGGGATAACGGTGCAGCGGTGGGCGACAACCAGAACTCGCAAACCGCCGGTGCCAACGGCCCGGTGCTGTTGCAGGACGTGCAACTGATCCAGAAGCTGCAGCGCTTCGACCGCGAGCGCATTCCCGAGCGCGTCGTGCATGCTCGTGGCACCGGTGCTCACGGCACGTTCACTGTAACCAACGATCTCAGCGATCTGAGCAAGGCCAAAGTGTTCGCCGCCGGGCAGGTAACGCCGGTGTTCGTGCGTTTTTCTGCTGTAGTGCACGGCAACCACTCCCCCGAAACCCTGCGCGACCCACGGGGCTTCGCGACCAAGTTCTACACCGCCGACGGAAACTGGGATCTGGTGGGCAACAACTTTCCGACGTTCTTCATCCGTGATGCGATCAAGTTCCCGGACATGGTGCATGCGTTCAAGCCGGACCCGCGCACCAACCTTGATGATGACTCCCGTCGCTTCGACTTCTTCTCCCATGTCCCTGAGGCCACCCGCACTTTGACCGAGCTGTATTCCAACTCAGGGACGCCAGCCAGTTATCGGGAGATGGACGGTAATGGTGTACATGCCTATAAGTTGGTCAACGACAAGGGCGAAGTGCATTACGTGAAGTTTCACTGGAAAAGTTTGCAGGGGATCAGGAATCTCGATCCGCAACAAGTCGTAAAAGTTCAGGGTCAGGATTACAGTCATATGACCAATGACCTGGTAGCGAATATCAATAAAGGCAATTTTCCGAAGTGGGACTTGTACGTCCAAGTTCTGAATTCGCAAGATTTGTCCAAGTTTGATTTCGATCCATTGGATGCAACCAAGATCTGGCCCAATGTTCCTGAGCGAAAAGTTGGACAAATGGTGTTGAACCGTAACCCTTCGAATGTCTTCCAGGAAACTGAGCAAGTTGCCATGGCACCTGCCAATGTTGTTCCCGGTATCGAACCTTCGGAAGATCGCTTGTTACAAGGTCGAGTGTTCTCTTATGCCGATACTCAAATGTATCGCCTGGGTGCCAATGCCCTGCAATTACCCGTCAACGCTCCAAAAGTAGCGGTGAACAATGGTAATCAGGATGGGGCGATGAACTTCGGTGCCAGCAGCACGGGCGTTAACTACCAGCCGAGCCGCTTGCATCCGCGTGAGGAGCCACAAGGCGCACGGTATAGCCAGTCGTCCCTGCAAGGCAGCACTCAGCAGGCGAAGATCCAGCGCGAGCAGAACTTCAAGCAAGCCGGTGATCTGTATCGATCCTTCAGCAAGAAGGAACGTCAGGATCTGATCGAGAGCTTTGGCGGTTCGCTGGCGAGCACCGATGATGAAAGCAAGCACATCATCCTGTCCTTCCTCTACAAGGCCGATCCGGAGTATGGCGCCGGTGTGACCAAGGTGGCCAAGGGTGACCTTGGCCGGGTCAAGGCTTTGGCGGCAAAACTGGTCGACTGAGAAGCACCGCGAGGCCCGTGACGGGCCTCGCACCTTACAAGGAGGCGACTCATGCGCATTTATCTTTCGCTGTTGCTGAGCTGTCTGTCGTTCGCGGCCCTTGCAGCGCCGGCCGAACAGGATTCAGCGGCGCTCAAGGCGCAACTGCAGGACTACTATTTCAACGCTGCAAGGGAGGGGAATGTCGCCATGCTCGATACGTTTATCGAGGCAGGTTATTCGCTGGATACGCGCGATCCCAAGGGTTACACCGCACTGATGCTGGCGGCGTATCACGGCGAGGGCGAGGTTGTGGACAAGCTGCTGGCTGCCGGAGCCGATGCCTGTGCCCGGGATCAGCGTGGCAACACAGCCCTGATGGGGGCGATCTTCAAGGGAGAGGTACAGATTGCCCGGCGTCTGATGGCTACCCGGTGCAACCCGGATCAGCGTAATGATGCCGGCCAGACGGCGGCCATGTACGCCGGGCTGTTCAAGCGCGCGGAAATGCTCGAAGCCCTCAAGGCAAGAGGCGCCGATCTGAACGCAGAGGATCCGTTGGGTAACAGCGCCGCACGTCTGGCCAGCGGGGAAATCCGTACCGCCGCGCCGCGCTGATCGGCGACAGCTGCGTTATCATCGCGGTTTTTGCCGGGGGTTCAGATGGCCAAGGCCAAGCGCATGTACGGCTGCACCGAGTGCGGCGCAACCTTTCCCAAGTGGGCCGGGCAGTGCGGCGAATGCGGCGCCTGGAACACCCTGACCGAAACCATGGTCGAGAGCGGCGGTGCCGCCGCCCCGAGCGGGCGCACTGGCTGGGCGGGGCAACAGGCGCAAATCAAGACCCTGGCCGAAGTCAGCATCGAAGAGATCCCGCGTTTTTCCACAGCCTCCGGCGAGCTCGACCGGGTGCTCGGCGGTGGTCTGGTGGACGGTTCGGTGGTGTTGATCGGCGGTGATCCCGGTATCGGCAAGTCGACGATCCTTTTGCAGACCCTGTGCAACCTCGCCAAGACCATGCCGGCGCTGTACGTCACCGGTGAAGAGTCCCAGCAACAAGTCGCGATGCGCGCACGTCGCCTTGGCTTGCCGCAGGATCAACTGCGGGTCATGACCGAAACCTGTATCGAAACCATCATCGCCACTGCCCGCCAGGAAAAACCCAAGGTAATGGTGATCGACTCGATCCAGACAATCTTCACCGAACAACTGCAATCGGCACCGGGCGGTGTGTCCCAGGTGCGTGAAAGTGCGGCATTGCTGGTGCGTTACGCCAAGCAAAGCGGCACGGCGATTTTCCTGGTCGGCCACGTGACCAAGGAAGGCGCACTGGCCGGGCCACGTGTTCTGGAACATATGGTCGATACCGTGCTGTATTTCGAAGGCGAGTCCGATGGCCGGTTGCGCCTGCTGCGGGCGGTAAAAAACCGTTTCGGCGCGGTCAACGAACTCGGCGTGTTCGGCATGACCGACAAGGGTCTGAAAGAAGTCTCCAACCCTTCGGCGATTTTTCTCACACGCGCTCAGGAAGAAGTCCCGGGCAGTGTAGTGATGGCAACGTGGGAGGGCACCCGGCCGATGCTGGTGGAAGTCCAGGCGCTGGTGGATGACAGCCACCTTGCCAACCCGCGCCGGGTGACCCTGGGGCTGGATCAGAATCGTCTGGCGATGTTGCTGGCGGTGCTGCACCGTCATGGCGGCATTCCGACCCACGATCAGGACGTGTTCCTCAACGTGGTCGGCGGGGTGAAGGTGCTGGAAACCGCGTCCGATCTGGCGCTGATGGCCGCCGTCATGTCGAGCCTGCGCAACCGTCCGTTGCCTCATGACTTGTTGGTATTTGGTGAGGTCGGCCTGTCCGGCGAAGTGCGCCCGGTGCCAAGCGGTCAGGAGCGATTGAAGGAAGCCGCCAAGCACGGCTTCAAGCGCGCGATCGTGCCCAAGGGCAATGCGCCGAAGGAAGCGCCTCCAGGCTTGCAGATCATTGCGGTGACGCGTCTGGAGCAGGCGCTGGACTCGTTGTTCGAGTGATCAGACGTCAATCAGCGCCGCGAGCTCGCGTTCCAGTTCGGTTTCGTCGGCCAGATTGAGTTCGATGAGGCGACGCAGGCGCTGAATCGACTCCAGGCTGATATGCCGACACACGAAACCGAGCTGGCCGTGATCTTCATGAGCCAGTTGCACATCCATCTCGATGTGCACATCCTCGCTCAGATGAATGTCGACGAAAAAATCCTTCTCGGGATTGCCCAGCCAGGGCTCGGGTCGCTCGATCAACAGCCCCTTGAGCGACAGGTCGATCAGATTCACCGGCCAGATGTACTCGCCCTGGCTCAATTCGGTTCTGGCATGGAACGCGATACGTTTGAAGCGGCGACGCTCGGACGGGTGCTCGCTCATGGCGCAATCCTCTGGACGGTTCGCTGACTATAGACCCGCCACGTCGAGTGTTGCCAGTCAGGCAGGGCGTCCGACCAATGTCGGGGTATGGCCTTTGGCGCCAACAGCGCTAAACTCGGGGTGGCTGTCTTTCTTGTCCACCCTGGCTGGAATAATAAAATGAAAAATAATAATAGCCTGCTACGCCACTTACCCTGGCTGCTGCTGGCAATCGTAGGAGCGTGCGCCCTGGGCGTAGTGGCATTGCGCCGAGGCGAGGCGATCAACGCCTTGTGGATCGTGGTCGCCGCCGTGGCCATTTATCTGGTTGCGTACCGTTACTACAGTCTGTTCATCGCTAATAATGTGATGCAACTCGATCCGCGTCGGGCCCCCCCCGCCGTGCTCAACAACGACGGTCTGGACTACGTTCCAACCAACAAACACATTCTCTTCGGTCACCACTTCGCGGCCATCGCCGGCGCGGGGCCTCTGGTCGGCCCGGTACTGGCGGCGCAGATGGGCTACCTGCCCGGTACGCTGTGGCTGATCGCCGGCGTGGTGCTGGCGGGCGCGGTGCAGGACTTCATGGTCCTGTTCATGTCGACCCGTCGCAACGGCCGTTCCCTGGGTGACATGGTGCGTGAAGAAATGGGCCGTATCCCCGGCACCATTGCGCTGTTCGGCTGCTTCCTGATCATGATCATCATCCTCGCGGTGCTGGCGCTGATCGTCGTCAAAGCTCTGGCCGAGAGCCCGTGGGGCATCTTCACCGTGATGGCGACCATCCCGATCGCGATGTTCATGGGCATCTACATGCGCTACATCCGTCCGGGCCGCATCGGCGAGATCTCGGTGATCGGCGTTGTTTTGCTGCTCGGTTCGATCTGGCTGGGCGGGCAGATTGCCGCTGACCCTGTATGGGCCAAGGCCTTCAGCTTTACCGGTGTGCAAATCACCTGGATGCTGATCGGTTACGGTTTTGTCGCGGCGGTACTGCCGGTCTGGCTGATCCTCGCCCCGCGTGACTATCTGTCCACGTTTCTCAAGATCGGCACCATCATCGCCCTGGCGATCGGCATCCTGGTCACCATGCCCGAGCTGAAAATGCCGGCGCTGACCCAGTTCGTCGACGGCACCGGCCCGGTGTGGAAGGGCGGCCTGTTCCCGTTCCTGTTCATCACCATCGCTTGCGGTGCGGTCTCCGGTTTCCACGCGCTGATTTCTTCCGGCACCACGCCGAAGCTGCTGGATAACGAAACCAACGCCCGCTACATCGGTTACGGCGGCATGCTGATGGAATCGTTCGTGGCCATCATGGCCATGGTCGCGGCCTCGGTGATCGAGCCAGGCGTGTACTTCGCCATGAACAGCCCGGCCGCCGTGGTGGGTGGCGATGTGGTGGCGGTGGCGACCGCTGTCAGCAACTGGGGCTTTGCAATTACCCCGGAAGCCCTGCAAGCCGTGGCACATGACATCGGTGAAACCACCATTCTGGCTCGTGCCGGTGGTGCGCCGACCCTGGCGGTCGGTATCGCGCAGATCCTGCACAGTGTCCTGCCGGGTGAAAACACCATGGCGTTCTGGTACCACTTCGCGATCCTGTTCGAAGCGCTGTTCATCCTGACGGCCGTCGATGCCGGTACCCGCGCCGGTCGCTTCATGCTGCAGGACCTGCTCGGCTCCTTCGTACCGGCGCTGAAGCGTACCGAGTCCTGGACCGCCAACCTGATCGCCACCGCCGGTTGTGTGGCCATGTGGGGCTGGTTGCTGTATCAGGGCGTGATCGATCCGCTGGGTGGCATCAACACCTTGTGGCCGCTGTTCGGTATCTCCAACCAGATGCTGGCCGGTATCGCACTGATGCTCGGCACCGTGGTCCTGATCAAAATGAAGCGCCAGCGCTACATCTGGGTCACCCTGCTGCCGGCCGCCTGGCTGCTGATCTGCACCACGACCGCAGGCTTCATCAAGCTGTTCGACGCGAACCCGGCGATCGGCTTCCTGTCGCTGGCCAAGAAGTACAGCGATGCGCTGGCCGCAGGCCAAGTGCTCGCACCGGCCAAGAGCGTCGAGCAGATGCAGCACGTGATCTTCAACGCCTACACCAACGCTACATTGACCGCGCTGTTCCTGTTCGTGGTATTCAGCATCCTGTTCTATGCGCTCAAGGTCGGCATCGCCGCCTGGGGCAAAAAAGAGCGTACGGACAAAGAATCGCCATTCCAGGCCCTGCCGGACGCGTAACCAGAGGATTGCACCATGTTCAATGACCTGAGTCGCCTCGGTAAATACCTCGGTCAGGCCGCGCGCCTGATGGTCGGCATGCCCGACTACGACACGTACGTCGAGCATATGCAAACCAAACACCCGGACAAACCGGTGATGAGCTACGAGATGTTCTTTCGCGAACGTCAGGAAGCTCGTTACGGTGGCAAGGGTGGGCCGAAGTGCTGTTGATCTGACAGCCTTCGGTTGATGCAGTCCCCAACTGTGGGAGCGGGCTTGCTCGCGAAAGCGGTGTGTCATTGAGCAATGATGTCGACTGACACGACCCCCTTCGCGAGCAAGCCCGCTCCCACATTTGTTTTGTGTTGTTCATCAATTTTGTGAAGGGGATCGATGTTGTCTTCTCCAATACCCGTAACGGTGCTCAGCGGTTTCCTCGGCGCCGGCAAGACCACTTTGCTGCGCCATCTGTTGAAAGCCGAGCACGGCCTGAAAATCGCCGTGATCGAAAACGAATTCAGCGACGCCGGCATCGATACCCAATTGCTGGGCGACGAGCCGGTGCAAGTCATGACCCTGGCCAACGGCTGCGTCTGCTGCACCATCCACACCGACCTGACCAAAGCCCTGTACCTGCTGCTCGAACGGCTGGACAGCGGTGAAATCGCCTTCGATCGACTGGTCATCGAGTGCACCGGTCTGGCCGACCCGGCGCCAGTGGCGCAGACGTTTTTCATCGACGAAGAATTGCGCGAGCGTTATCTGCTCGACGGCATCATCACCCTAGTCGACGCGGCTCACGCCGAGCTGCACCTGACCCAGACCATCGCCCAGGCGCAGATCGGTTTTGCCGACCGCTTGCTGGTGAGCAAGACCGATCTGGTGGACGAAGCCGCGTTCACCGCGCTCAGCGAACGCCTGACCCGTATCAACCGACGTGCGCCGATCCGTGTGGTCGAACACGGCAATATCGATCTGGCGGAATTGCTCGATGTACGCGGTTTCAACCTCAACGCTGATCTCGGTGGCGGCGTGAGTTTGCGCCCGGTGAGCAAGGCGCCGTCCATCGACCGGATTTCCAGCCTGGTGCTGCGCACCGATCAACCGCTGGATATCGATCAACTCAGCGAGTTCATGAATGAACTGCTGGAAGAGCACGGCAAGCAATTGCTGCGCTACAAAGGCGTGCTGAACATGGCGGGCGAAGATCGGCGGCTGGTGTTCCAGGGCGTGCTGAAACTCTACGGCTTCGACTGGGACACCGAGTGGGCCGAGGGTGAGGCGCGGGAAAGCGTGATTGTGTTTATCGCTGACGATTTGCCGGAAGAGAAAATCCGGGCGGGGTTTGCCAGGGTGGCTGCACAGCAAAACTGAATTTGTGAAGGCTCGAAAGGCCTCTTCGCGAGCAAGCCCGCTCCCACAGTAGATCGCATTCTGTCAGGAGGAATGCAGTTCATTGTGGGAGCGGGCTTGCTCGCGAAGGTGTTCTAACCAGCAACACAATATCCAGATTCTGAACCCAGCAACGTCTGCTCAAGGTGATCCAGATGCCGATTCATCAGCATGCCGGCTTTTGAAATATCTCCGCGCTCCACCGCCTCGACAATTTCAAGGTGCTCCTCCCATGCGCAACATCTGTGCGTCTGCTTACCGCATCGCGCAATTGCCAGTGAGGTCAACGGCACCAGCGTGCCGAGAAAATGCGCCAACGGTGCATTCCGCGCCATTTTCGCTACCTGCAAATGAAACTCCCCGGACAGGCGTATCGCCGCCCCCCGTCGATCTTGATCCGCAGCCTGACGCTCTCGTTCGATCAAGGCGCGCAGGCGCTTCAAATCTTCAGCCTGCGCATGCTGACAAGCCAGTCGCACCAGCGTGGTCTCGGCCAGGCGTCGGGCGTGAAGGGCCTGGCGCGTCTGTTCGGCGTCCGGCGCAGCAACCCGTGGCCGATGGTTGGCCCGTAGCACGATGATCTGCTCGTGGGACAGTTGGGTCAGCACCCGACGCACATCGGCGCGGCTGACACCGAACATCTGCTTGAGACTTTCTTCGGTAAAACGGCTGGCGGCATCGAGGCGTTGTTCGAGGATCGCGTCGAACAGTCGCGGATAGAGGTCGTCCACCGGCGTTTGCAGGCGGGAGAAGGGCAGGGCCGCCGAGGTCGGGCGAGGGTGCGACGGCGTGGCAAGACTGTTCATGGCCGGTCTCCAGTGTGAGGCGCTTCAGTGGCTCAGGTTGTCATCCGGAATATTCAGCTCGATGCCCATGCGCTGGCCTTCGCGCAGGATATGCCGGCGCATCTCGGCGCTGGCCTGGGCGCTGTTCTTGCTGCGGATCGCGCGTACCACGGCTTCGTTTTCCTCAAGGCGTTCGGCCAGGTGCTCCGGCGAATTGCGCAGCACTTCGGCGCTTTGCTTGAGGGCATTGCTGGTCTGTTGCACCACGCTCTGGAAAATCGGGTTTGAGGTCAGGGTGAACAGTTCTTCGTGGAACGCGATGTAAGCGCTGACGCCGGTCTCGCTGTCACCGGCTTCGAGGGCTTCGCGCATGTCCATCAAGGTCAGGCGCAGTTGCCCGACTTCCTTGCTGCTGATCGACTGCGCCACCAGACCGACTATGAATGGCTCGAGGGTGTAGCGCAGTTGCAGCACGTCTTCGAGGCTGGCGCCGGCCACTGCGCTGTCGTGGCTTTGACTGTCACTGGCCTGGGCGTCGAGCACCACCACGCCTTTGCCCGGCATCGAGCGCACCAGGCCGAGGGTTTCCAGCACGATCACCGCTTCGCGCAGGCTCGGGCGGCTGATGCCCAGTTGTTCGGCCAGTTCGCGCTGACCCGGCAGCATCTCGCCGCAGCGCCACTGACCACGGGCCAGTGCGGCCCTGAGTTTTTCCACCACTGAGTTGACGACGGTTGATGTAGTAATCACGTGTTCGCTCCATGAGCCGTGCCTGCGTTGGCGCAGGCACGGCGCTCATTCAGAATTCTTTGGCCGCCGCTTGAGCGACGGTTTTTCTCGGCTGAAAGTTATAGCCCTGCTCGCCGTTGAGCACCTTGTTCGCCCGCTGCACGTCGATGTCCTTTTCCCAGCGGGCGATGGCCACGGTGGCGACGCAGTTGCCGATCAGGTTGGTCAGCGCCCGGCCGATGCCCATGAACCAGTCCACCGCCAGCACCAGTACCAGACCGACCACCGGGATCGCCGGGATGGCCGTCAGCGTGGCCGCCAGAATCACCAGTGCCGACCCCGGAATGCCGTGGGCGCCTTTGGAGGTGATCAGCGATACCAGCAAAATCGTCAGCAGATCGGTCATGGCCAGCGGCGTACCGGTGGCGTTGGCGATGAACACGATGGCCAGGGTCAGGTAGATCGAAAAACCGTCGAGGTTGAACGAATAACCGGTGGGAATCACCAGCCCGACGGTCGAGCTGCCGATGCCCAGATGTTCAAGCTTGCGCATGATTTGCGGCAGCACGGCGTCGGAGGAGGCGGTGCCCATGACGATCAGCAGTTCTTCGCGCAGGTACTTGAGCAGCGGCCACATGCGCAGGCCGGAGGCACGCATTACCAGACCGAGAATCACGCTGACGAACGCGATGCACGTCAGATAAAACAGGCCGACCAGACTGCCCAGGTGTTGCAGCGAATCGAGGCCATATTTGCTGGTGGTGAAGGCGATGGCGCCGAACACGCCGATCGGCGCCAGACGCACGATCATGCCCATGATCCGGAAGATCACATGGCTCAGCTCGTTGATCAGCCGCGAGATCCCGGAAGCCGCTTCACCCACCAGATTCAACGCGCTGCCGAACAGCACCGAGAACAGCAGCACTTGCAGGATGTTGTTGTCGGCAAAGGCGCCGAGCACCGACGTCGGGATCAGGTCCATCAGGAACTGGGTCGTGGTGTGCAGGTGCTGGCCGCGTTCGGCGATGTCGCCCATGTCGGCGGCGGACAGTTGCTCCAGATGGATATTGGCGCCGCTGCCGATCCCGGTGGTGAAGGCGAACACCAGACCGATCACCAGGGCGATGGTGGTCAGCACTTCGAAGTAGATCACCGACTTGAGACCGATGCGCCCGACCTTTTTCAGGTCGCCGGCGCCGCTGATGCCGCTGACCACCACGCAGAACACGATCAGACCGATGAGCATCTTGATCAGTTTGATGAAACCGTCGCCGAGCGGTTTGAGCTGGGCCGAGTATTCAGGAAGGGTCAGCCCGCAGACGATGCCGAGCATCAGTCCGAGAACCACTTGGAGGAAGATTGAACGCGAGCACCATCTGAGCATGGGAGGAATCCTGGTCGGTGTCCTGGCTGCCGTGCGCGGGGCGCATCAGATTCAGGACTTAATTATTGTGGTCTTACCGGTATGTCCAGTGCGGGTGCAGTCTAGGCGCTGTTTTTTACGGATCGCAAGTGAAAAATGACGAATTGGCATGACCGGTCTGACCAGTTGAGCGCAATGCCCCGACCTTGAGCTATTCCAGTTGGAAACTTTTTTGCGGACGAAAAAAAACCGGCCATCACTGGCCGGTTTTTCATGCTGCGGTTTTAACGTCGCAATTAAGCGCCGTACACCGGCAGTTTCTTGCAGATGGCTTTGACTTTCTCACGAACGGCGTCGATTACCGCTTCGTTGTTCAGGTCAGCCAGGATGTCGCAGATCCAGCCGGCCAGTTCCTTGCACTCAGCCTCTTTGAAGCCGCGAGTGGTCACAGCCGGAGTACCGAAGCGCAGGCCGGAGGTGACGAACGGGGAACGTGGATCGTTTGGCACGGAGTTCTTGTTCACGGTGATGAACGCTTTGCCCAGAGCGGCGTCGGCGTCTTTACCGGAGATTTCCTGCTTGATCAGCGACAGCAGGAACAGGTGGTTTTCAGTACCGCCGGAAACCACGTCGAAACCGCGCTCGATGAACACGCCGGCCATGGCCTGGGCGTTCTTCACCACTTGTTGCTGGTAAGCCTTGAACTCAGGTTGCAGTGCTTCCTTGAAGCAGATCGCTTTGGCGGCGATCACGTGCTCCAGCGGGCCACCCTGGGCGCCCGGGAATACGGCGGAGTTCAGCTTCTTCTCGATGTCGGCGTTGGCCTTGGCCAGGATCAGGCCGCCACGTGGACCGCGCAGGGTCTTGTGGGTGGTGGTGGTCACGACGTCAGCGAACGGAACCGGGTTCGGGTAGACGCCAGCGGCGACCAGACCGGCCACGTGAGCCATGTCGACGAACAGGTAGGCGCCCACCTTGTCGGCGATGGCGCGGAAGCGCGGGAAGTCGAGGATTTGCGAGTAGGCAGAGAAACCGGCCACGATCATTTTCGGCTTGTGTTCAACAGCCAGACGCTCGACTTCGTCGTAGTCGATCAGGCCGTTGGCGTCGATGCCGTACTGGATGGCGTTGTACAGCTTGCCGGAGGAGGAAACGCTGGCGCCGTGGGTCAGGTGACCACCGTGGGCCAGGCTCATGCCCAGGATGGTGTCACCGGCCGACAGCAGGGCCAGGTAAACAGCGGCGTTGGCTTGGGAGCCGGCGTGCGGTTGAACGTTGGCGTAGTCGGCGCCGAACAGCTCCTTGGCGCGGTCGATGGCCAGTTGCTCGACAACGTCGACGTACTCGCAACCACCGTAGTAGCGCTTGCCCGGGTAGCCTTCGGCGTACTTGTTGGTCAAAACCGAGCCTTGAGCTTCCATCACCGCTGGGCTGGTGTAGTTCTCCGAAGCGATCAGCTCGATGTGTTCTTCCTGGCGCTGGGCTTCTTGCTCCATGGCGGCAAAAAGATCGGCGTCGTACTTGGCAATAGTCAAATCACGGCTGAACATGGCGGTCCTCAAGGATCGGGGGCAGAAAAGGGGGGCATTCTAACCCATCGGGTTTTGGATGGCATATGAAACGACATCATGTCGCAGACAAGTGGCGTTCATGACCAGATATGTGGCGTCCGTGCCGGCCTTTTCGTTGACCAGCCGGTTCGCACAATAACCGAGGCCAGCCTGCGATTACGTGATCGACATCAATCCCTGTGGAAGCGAGCTCGCTCGCGAAGGCCGCGCCGCAGATCTTCAGTCGAACATGAACAGCGCATCATTGCTGAATTGCGCCTCGAAGCGAGTGGCCGGCATCGGCCGCCCGAACAGATAACCCTGAACTTCGTCGCAACCGTGCTCGCGCAGGAAGTCCAGCTGTTCATGGGTTTCCACACCCTCGGCGATTACCGCCAGATTGAGGCTGTGGGCCATGGCGATGATCGCCCGGGCGATCTGCGCGTCCTGCTCGCCGGACGGCAGGCCGTCGACGAAGGTGCGGTCGATCTTCAACACGTCGATCGGGAATTGCTTGAGATAGTTCAGCGATGAGTAACCGGTGCCGAAGTCGTCGACTGCGATGCTCAGGCCCAGGTTCTTCAGGCCGGCAAGGATCTGCATCGCCTCGCTGACTTCGCGCATCAGGATACTTTCGGTCAGCTCCAGCTCCAGGCACGCCGGCGGCAGGCCGGTTTCCTTGAGGATGGTGGCGATCCGCGTGCCGAGCTGGCCGTCGGAGAACTGCCGGGCGGAAATGTTCACCGAGACCTTCGGCACGCGCACGCGGCTCTGGTGCCAGGTCTTGAGCTGACGGCAGGCCTCGCTGATGACCCAGTCGCCGACGTCCACCACCAGCCCGAGTTCTTCGAGCACCGGGATGAAATCCCCCGGCGGCACCAGCCCGCGACGCGGATGACGCCAGCGCAGCAGGGCTTCGGCACCGGTCAGGCGTTTGCCGTCGCCGCTGAACTGCGGTTGGTAATACAGCACGAATTCGTTCTGCTCCAGCGCGTGACGCAAGTCGCTTTCCAGTTCCAGACGTTCCAGCGCACTGGCGTTCATGTCGGCCTGATAGAACTGGAAGTTGTTCTTACCGCGCTCCTTGGCGTGATACATCGCGGTGTCGGCGTTCTTCATCAACTGGCTGAGTTCGTTGCCGTCCTGCGGGCTCAGGGCGATGCCGATACTGGCGGTGACGAAGAACTCGCGGCCCTCCAGCACGAACGGTCGCACCAGACTGCCAAGAATCTGCTCGGCGACATGTATCGCACGATTCAGTGCCATCTCACGACTGGAACGGTGTTGCAGCAGCAGGGTGAATTCGTCGCCGCCCATCCGCGCCACGGTGTCGTCATCGTCGACGCAGGCCAGCAACCGCGTGGCCATGTCCTTGAGCATGCGGTCGCCGGCGGCGTGACCGAGGGAGTCGTTGATCGGTTTGAAACGGTCGAGGTCCAGGAACATCAGCACCACCCACGACTTCTGCCGGTCGGCCGATTGCAGTGCGGTGTGCAGGCGATCCTGGAACAGCGTGCGGTTCGGCAAGTGGGTCAGGGCGTCGTAGTAGGCGAGGCGGTGAATCCGTTGCTCGCTGGCCTTGCGCTCGCTGATGTCGCTGAAGAAGCACACATAACTGGCCAGATCGCCCTCGTCATCGAGCACCGCAGTGATGCCGACCCACGCCGGGTAGTGCTCGCCATTGCGGCGCTTGAGCCAGACTTCGCCTTCCCAGGTGCTGTGCTGATGCAACTGCTTGAGCACGTAGCGCAGGTGCGCGTCCTGCTGTTCGTCGACGGTCAGCATGTTCGGCAACTGGTCGAGCACTTCGCTCACCGCGTAGCCACTGACCCGGCTGAACGCCTCGTTGGCCTGGACGATGTAACCGGCCGGGTCGGTGATCAGGATCGCCGAGGTCGAATGCTCGAATACCGTAGCCGCCATGCGCAGATCTTTTTCGGCACGGCGTTGCTGGCTGATGTCGCGACCGACCCCGAGCACGCCTTCGAAGGCGCCGTGTTCGTCCCACACCAGCACCAGACGCAGTTCGATCGGGATCTTGCGGCCGTCGGCGCGCAGGCAGTCGAACAGGAACATCTGGGTCTGCACCTGGCTGCGCAGGGTTGCCAGTTGCTCGGGCTTGTCCAGGGCTTTGCTGACCCGGTCCATCAGGTGGTAGATGCCGTTGAGCTGCTGCGGGTTGGCGATGGTCGACTGCCAGCCGTTCTGGAAAATCCATTCGGCGTCGTAGCCCAGCACCGCTTGCACCGACGGACTGACGTAGTTGAGCGAGAGTTTGCTGTCGGTAGAGAAGATCACGTCGCTGATGCTTTCGGCGAGCATCCGGTAGCGCTGTTCGCTGTCGCGCAACGATTCGCTGGCCTCGATCTGCTCGGTGATGTCCTTGGCCACGCCGATGATTCGCGTCACCTGATCGTGCTTGTCCCGGGCCAGCGCCTGTTCGCGGATATCGAAGCGCCGCCACTTGCCGTCGCGGTGGCGGAAACGCAACTGGCATTGCAGCAACTGGCTGTAGCCGGCGTGGCGCTGCATCTGCCGCGAGCGGTGATAGTAGTCGGCGTCTTCCGGGTGCAGGAGGATTTCCCAGAAGTATTCGCCCATCTGATGCAGTTCGGTGCGGTTGTAACCGAGGGTCTGGCCGAGGTGGTGGTTGCTGAAGATCATCCGCTGGCTGATCACATCCTGCACGTACAGGTGATCCGGCACGGTGCGCACCACGTCCGACCAGAAGCCTTCGCGTTCCAGCAGCGACAATTCGATCAGCTTGCGGCTGGTGATGTCGTTGATGCTCAGGATCACGGCCTGGTAATCGTGCTGTTCCTGAGGCAGGCGCAGCACCAGCCAAAGATGCTGGTCGCGGCCATTGATGTCCGGCAGTTTGATTTCCAGTTCCAGCTGCTTTTGCTGCTGGAGCACGGCATCGAGTACCTGATTGCCGATGGCGCACTGACTGTGCGGCTGACCGTCGATCAACAGTTGCCAGGCGTGGTCACAGGAATTGACGTTGAGCAGTTGCAGCGCGACCTGGTTGACCTCGGTGATCCGCAGTTCGTGAAGCAATTGCTGGCGCCGCGCCGGCTGGTCGAGCCAGGCCTTGAGCTGGTCGCTGGTCTGGATCTGGGCTTTCTCGAAAACCTGCTTGAGCCCCGAAAGATCCAGCACGCACAACGCCACGCCGGTGCCTTCGAAAATATCCTGATAACGCCGACGCCCTTCATGCACCTGACGCTGACGGCGGCGCATGTTGAGCAACGCGATGAACGGCAGCAGCGACAGCGCCAGACCCAACAGGCATTTGCCGATGAACGCCGGCAGCAGTTGTTCGAGCACATGCTGGCGGTCGAACAGGCCGCGCATTTGCCAGTCGCTGCTGCTCAGCGGCACGGTCAGCACACTGTTGGCCAGATCGTCCGGGGTCAGGACGCTGGTGCTGCCGATGGGCATTGCTTCGTCGCGACTGATGATCTGATGGTTGATGCGATTTTCTACCAGCCAGAGAGGACGGATACCGGTTTCGCCCTGTTTGGTCAGTGCGCTGAAAAAGGTGGGTGTCAGCCGCAGTGCCCAGTAACCGCGAGTGCTGCCGCTGGCCTGATGCAGCAACAGATGCACCACCGAACCGTCGTCGGCGTTGCTGAAGTAGTGCGCCTGGGCGTGACTGCGGCGGACCAGATCGCTGAGGTAGTCGGCGTCCTTGCTGTCTGTGGCACTGTCGCTGAGGATTTTTCCCGACGGGCTGAGCAAGGCCATGCTCTGCAGGTCAGGCAGCGATTTCTGCAGCTTGCGCAGCAATGCCTGTTGTTCGTCGGCGGACTGCGGCTGTTCGACGATCGGTAGCAGATTGAGGGCGATCTGCGCATTCAGCGACATGTTCAGGCTGACTTGCGAAGCGAGATCGGCCGTGTAGTCGATGGTGTACTGGCGCTGGTTTTTCTGGGTTTCACCCAGTTGATCGAGCAGTTGCCAGAACAGCAGCGCCAGCAGCAACAGCACCAAAGTCGCCAGCGCGCCTTTCAATGTTCCGCGCAGGGACGAGCCGGGCGCCGGTTGGGTGCTGCTCACAGAGGCTGGCGGAGTGACGTTGGACAAGCTGTAATCCTGCGGTCTGGCTGGACTGGCGCGACGTGCACTATAAGCCGGACGCCCAAAGGGCGGCTAGCATGCCTTGAGTTGTGGCGAAGTGCCAGCCCCGCTCGGCTGGACTGCCTTCTGTCATTAAGGTAGCTTTGCCGGTTACGCGGGAGCGTTCCAGCTCCTAGACTTTCCGCGCGCACGCATTGATATCTTCCAGTGAACGACGCGCACGGTCTGGCCGGGCATTGCCTGTGTCCCAATCATTCATCAGTCACTGACCCAAGGTTCTCCATGGCTCAATACGTCTTCACCATGCATCGGCTGGGCAAAGTTGTTCCGCCGAAGCGGGAAATCCTGAAAAACATTTCGCTGTCCTTCTTCCCGGGCGCCAAGATCGGCGTCCTCGGCCTCAACGGTTCGGGTAAGTCCACGCTGCTGAAAATCATGGCCGGCGTCGACACCGAGTTCGAAGGCGAAGCACGCCCGATGCCGGAACTGAACATCGGTTACCTGCCGCAAGAGCCGCAACTGGATCCGACCAAGACCGTGCGTGAAGTGGTCGAGGAAGCGGTCAGCGTGATCAAGGATGCGCAAGCGCGTCTGGACGAGGTCTACGCCGCCTACGCCGACCCGGACGCCGACTTCGACAAACTGGCCGCCGAACAGGCCAAGCTCGAAGCGATCCTGCAGGCCAGCGACGGTCACAACCTGGAGCGCCAGCTGGAAGTCGCCGCCGATGCGCTGCGTCTGCCGGCCTGGGACGCCAGGGTCGAACACCTGTCCGGTGGTGAAAAACGTCGTGTGGCCCTGTGCCGTCTGCTGCTGTCCGCCCCGGACATGCTGCTGCTCGACGAACCGACCAACCACCTGGACGCCGACTCCGTTGCCTGGCTCGAACACTTCCTGCACGACTTCCCGGGCACTGTGGTCGCGATCACGCACGACCGTTACTTCCTGGACAACGTTGCCGGCTGGATTCTGGAACTCGACCGCGGCGCGGGCATTCCGTACGAAGGCAACTACTCGGGTTGGCTGGAAGCCAAGTCCGATCGTCTGGCCCAGGAATCCAAGCAGCAATCGGCCCACGAAAAAGCCATGAAGGAAGAACTGGAGTGGGTGCGCAAAGGCGCCAAGGCCCGCCAGTCGAAATCCAAGGCACGTCTGCAACGCTTTGAAGAAATGCAGTCGCAGGAATTCCAGAAGCGTTCGGAAACCAACGAGATCTACATCCCGGCCGGTCCGCGCCTGGGCGACAAGGTCATCGAATTCAAGAACGTCACCAAGGGCTACGGCGATCGCGTACTGATCGACAACCTGTCGTTCTCCATGCCCAAAGGCGCCATCGTCGGCGTGATTGGCGGTAACGGTGCCGGTAAGTCGACCCTGTTCCGCATGCTGATGGGCAAGGAAACCCCGGACTCCGGCAGCATCGAGATCGGCGAAACCGTGCAACTGGCCTGCGTTGACCAGAGCCGCGAGGACCTGGACGGCAGCAAGACCGTGTTCCAGCAGATCTCCGACGGTTCCGACCAGATCCGCATCGGCAACTACGAGATTCCGTCGCGTACCTACGTCGGTCGCTTCAACTTCAAGGGCGGCGATCAGCAGAAGTTCGTCAAGGACCTGTCCGGTGGTGAGCGCGGTCGTCTGCACCTGGCGCTGACCCTGAAGGAGGGCGGCAACGTCCTGCTGCTCGACGAACCGTCCAACGACCTCGACGTTGAAACCCTGCGTTCCCTGGAAGAAGCCCTGCTGGACTTCCCGGGCGCCGCCATTGTGATCTCTCACGATCGGTGGTTCCTTGACCGCGTCGCGACCCACATCCTGGCGTACGAAGACGACTCGCAAGCGGTGTTCTTCGAAGGTAACTACACCGAGTACGAAGCCGATCGCAAAAAGCGTCTCGGCGAAGCAGCGGCCCAGCCACACCGGGTACGCCACAAGAAACTGGCCTGATTACAGGTTGGTTGCATGAAAGAGCGGAGCCTTCGGGCTCCGCTTTTTTTTGTCTGCAATCCACCGTGATTTATAGTGTGTGTACTATTTGTTTTCATAAATGCGACATTTTTGTCTATTGCTGTGTACATGTCGTTTGTTACAGTCCGGCTCAATCTCTTCCAACGACAACACATTTGCCGAGACTTTTCCCATGATCGAATCCGTCGAATCCTTCCTCGCCCGTCTGAAAAAACGCGATCCGGATCAGCCCGAATTCCACCAGGCCGTCGAAGAAGTCCTGCGCAGCCTGTGGCCGTTTCTCGAAGCCAATCCGCACTATCTGACCTCGGGGATTCTGGAGCGCCTCTGCGAGCCGGAGCGGGCGGTGGTGTTCCGGGTGTCGTGGGTCGACGATCAGGGCAAGGTCCAGGTTAATCGCGGTTTCCGCATCCAGATGAACAGCGCCATCGGCCCGTACAAGGGCGGTTTGCGCTTCCACCCTTCGGTGAATCTGGGCGTGTTGAAATTCCTCGCCTTCGAGCAGACCTTCAAGAACGCCCTGACCTCGCTGCCCATGGGCGGCGGCAAGGGCGGTTCGGATTTCGATCCGAAGGGCAAGAGCGACGCCGAAGTCATGCGTTTCTGCCAGGCGTTCATGAGTGAGCTGTACCGGCACATCGGCGCCGACGTGGACGTGCCGGCCGGCGATATCGGTGTCGGCGCACGGGAGATCGGTTTTCTGTTCGGTCAGTACAAACGCCTGAGCAACCAGTTCACCAGCGTGCTGACCGGCAAGGGCATGACCTATGGCGGCAGCCTGATCCGCCCGGAAGCCACGGGTTTCGGTTGCGTGTACTTCGCCGAAGAAATGCTCAAGCGCCGCGAGCAGACCGTCGAAGGCAAGCGCGTGGCGATTTCCGGATCCGGCAACGTTGCACAATACGCCGCTCGCAAAGTGATGGACCTGGGCGGCAAGGTGATTTCCCTGTCCGACTCCGAAGGCACGCTGTATTGCGAAGCGGGTCTGAGCGAAGAGCAGTGGCTGGCGCTGCTGGAACTGAAGAACGTCAAGCGTGGGCGGATCAGCGAGCTGGCGGGCGCATACGGTCTGGAATTCCGCGCCGGTCAACTGCCATGGTCGTTGCCGTGCGAAATTGCGCTGCCATGCGCGACCCAGAACGAACTCGACGCCGAAAGCGCCCGCACCTTGCTGCGCAACGGCTGCGTCTGCGTGGCCGAAGGCGCGAACATGCCGACCACCCTTGAGGCTGTGGATATCTTTATCGAGGCGGGCATTCTGTTTGCGCCGGGCAAGGCATCGAATGCCGGCGGTGTGGCAGTCAGCGGCCTGGAAATGTCGCAGAATGCCATGCGCCTGTTGTGGACGGCGGGTGAGGTAGACAACAAGTTGCACGCGATCATGCAGTCGATCCACCACGCCTGTGTGCATTACGGTGAGGAAAACGGCCGGATCAACTACGTCAAAGGCGCGAACATTGCCGGCTTCGTCAAGGTCGCCGACGCGATGTTGGCGCAAGGAGTGGTTTAAGACAGATCGATACGGATCACTTCGATCAGTTGATTACCGGCCGGACGCTGCCACAGCACTTCGTCGTTGAGTCGTGCGCCAAGCAGCGCGCGGCCCAGCGGTGAGGCCCAGTTGATCAGGCCGTTGGCGGCATCGGCCTGATCTTCGCCGACCAGTTGCACTCGGCGCTCGGTGTTATGTTCGTCGGCGTAGGTGACCCAACTGCCGATCTGCACCTTTTCGTTGGACGTCGGGGCCGGTGCGACCTGAGCGCTGCCGACCCGCTGATTGAAATAACGCAAATCCCGTTCGAGATCAGCCAGCCGCTGTTTGTCGGCCTGTTCGCCCTTTGCGGACTGTTCTGTGTGCAGCGCCTGCAGCTCGGCAACTTTCGCCTGCAACTGGGCAAGTCCTTGTGGCGTGACGTAATTGGGCTGCGTGCTGATCTGCCGTTCGACTGGCTGATCGGCTTGCGCAGCGGCGTTGTCTTCGTTGACGAAGGCGCGACTCATGATGGGCTCCTGTTACAACCGTTGGGCCATGGTCGCAGGCATTTGGTTTCACCGGATGTCTGGAAACGACCTACTGCGAACGATAGGCCCGCGCGGCACCCTGGTCCTTTTCCTGCTGCCAGGCGCGTTCGCGTTCGTCCCAGTGTTCGTTGCGATACTGTTCGCGATCCTTGTTTTCCAGCATTGCCTGACACTGCCGGAAACCGTCGCTCCAGCCTTCGGCGTATTGCTTGTCCTTGAGATAACGCGGCACGTTCTTGCGAAACTCGCCGCTGATCGAGCCGGCTGCCTGACGACCGCTGATGCAACCGTCATCGAAACCGTCGGCGAACGCCGGTGGATAACCTTTGGCAATCAGGTCTTCGTGGGTGCTCTGACAGCCACCCAGCAACAGCAACATGCCCACAAACCCCGCACACCGACACATCACACCCTCCCGGGCCGTCAAACGGCTGATAGGGAAAGTCTAGAAGCGGATTCGTCGATGGGGCGTGAAAGAAAGATCAAAACCTCAGTAGTGATACCACTTCACTTCCAGCATCACCTCGGTCTCCGGCGTTGCCAGATGGCTGAACTCGCGCTGGGCACTCAGGCGCAAGCCGAGGTTGCGCGACAATTCCCACTGCTGGTTCAGACTCAGACTGCGGCGCACTTCACCATTGAAGAAGTAATCGCCCTTGGCCTCCACACTGAGATTGCCCAACGGGTTCTTCCAAAGCACGCCGGTATTGAAACCGCCTGCCGGGGAAACGAATTCGGCGAAATCATTGTTGTGTTCAACGCGCACCGTGCCGAGGGCAAAACCGAGCACATCGTCACCCAGCGCCCAGGTTCCGCCACCGCCGCCATTGACGTGGCTGACCAGGTTTTCGTCGTCATGCTTGCCCGGTACACGTTCAAGACCACCGGTAACTTGCCACGACAGCGGCTGCAACAGCGCATTGCGCGGCGTCAGCGAGCGGATGGTCGCCAGATCCAGCTGCTGGAATTGCCAGTGATTGCCTTCGTACTGGCGCAGCTTCATCTGCAGGATTTCGATCTGCGCGCCGAGGGGGAAACTTTCGGCGTTGTCGTTGAGATCGTGATAGGCCATGCGCAAGCCGTACTCGCCGAACGCACGGTCCCCGCGCGTGCCGAGACCGGCCTGCCAGGTGCGCGATTCGTGGCCGTCTTCGGGCAGGCCCGGTTGTGGGATTTGCAGCTCCGGCGCCGGGTTCTTGTTGATCGCCCGCAGCAGTTCGAAACTGCGCTGGGCTCGCTGTGGATCACGTTCCTGGCCGTTGGCGCGGTAGCGTTCCAGCCGATACGCGGCGTCGATGATCAGCGCTTGGCGGTCGCGGGGCAGGGCCTGGAAGGCTGGATCCTGCAAATGCTGCTGGTCGGCGCTGACTTTCAGTACCCAGTCCTGTTCTTCGCCGGTCAGTGGCTCGGCGCGGCTGAGCAATTCACGCTCGCGGGACGGGCGGTATTCGATGCTCTCTACCAGCCCGGACTCCTTTACCGCCTTGACGGTGTCGGTGGGGATCGCCGTCAGCGGGAACTGTTCTGTCAGGCGCAGGCTCGGGCGCGCCACCTGTAACAGTTCGAGCAGGCGATAGGAGCAGTTTTCATCGAAGAAGAAATAGTCGAACTGAATCTGCTTCAACTCCCACACATGTTCGACCATGCGTGCGGTTTCTGCTTGCGTCAGGTTGAGCCGGTACTCCCACAGGTCGCGGTTTTCCAGGCTGCGGTATTCCGAGAGTTTTTCCTGATAGGGCACCAGTGCGAACAGCCCCGGATAACCGCCCATCAGGCCTTTCCAGGCGTAAAGAATGCTGTTGTCCGAACCTTCGATGTAGGCGCCGAAGTTGATCGCGTAACTGAGCAGCGACGTCTTGTCGCTCTGTACGTCAGCCTGGTCGATACGCAGCAGGGTGTGACCGAACATCGACGACGGGCTGTTGAGGTAGGCCGCCGGGAAAATCATCACCGCGCTGTGGGGCGAGACGTCCTTGAACCACTTCTTGAATTCGCTGCAGTCCGGTGTCGGCAGGTCGGTCAGGTTGAGTTGATCTTTCAGCCAGCGGGTGCGTGCCGGGTAGACGCACTGGGCGTGTTGCTCACCGAGACGGGCGGGGGCGTACAGCGCTTGCACGGTGGCGGCCAGTTCATGGTCGGGGTGTTCGTTGCCATCGGGAGCGAGGAAGAACTTTTTGTCGCTGACGTAGCTGCGCCAGCCACCGAGCTTGGCGGTTTCGTAATGACCGAGGGAAATCCAGAAGCGGTCGCTGGCCAGTTGCTGCAAACGTTGAGGGTCGATGTGAGGCGCGGCGGACAGCGGGGCGCAGACACACAGCGCCAGCCAGGCAAGGCGTTTGAGCATAGGTGGCAACTTAAGTCGAAAGAAACAAAAGACCCAAGGAAGGGCGGGCCGAAAAAATAAAACCCGCTTCCCGAAAGAAGCGGGTGGGGCCGAGCTTAAGCCTGAGTGGCGTACTTGGCCAGACGAGGGTCTGCTTTCAGCACGGCCAGGGTGTTGGTATGCACGTCTTCGGCAGTCACGTCAGCCTTGCTGAAGATCTGCTGAAAGTGCTCGTGAGTGACGGCGGCGAAGTGCGCACGGTCTTCCGGCGCCACGCCCAGTACCACGGCATAGGTCGTCAGCGCTTCGCCGTTGCCTTTTGCCATGTCTTCGGACAGCTCGTTCATCATGCCATTCATGGCAAACCAGGATTTGCCGCCATAGGTCAGCGAGGCGTTGGTGGAGCAACCGTTGGTACCGGATGTCATGCCGAACGTGGCGTTGCCGGAGGTGCCGTTGGTGGTGGATGCCAGGAAGTGAGCCGGAGTGCCACGCTGACCTTCGAACAGCATGTTGCCCCAACCGCAATCCGGGCCGCCTGGAGCTTGCGCCATTGCGTTGATGGATACAGCGGTGAAGAGAGTACCGAGAAGAATCCGTTTCATAGCTTTGTTCTCTTTGTGTGCATACCAATGGACAGGGTTCTGGCCCCCAAGCTCTGTACGAAACAGATCCAGACGAAGCCAGTGGGCCGGTATTAGTTCCAGCCGCGCAGTTTGGAGTTTAGGCACGTTCCGAGGGTTCCGTGAGTTTTTGCACAATATTTGGAATAAACCCCGGTTTCACGGGACCGGGCCGCGGGCAGGGCGGCTGTCTATGCTTTGTGTCGTGTGGCGCGCCTTGCCAGTGGGGCTCGGGCAGCGCCAGAATGCCGCTATCTGCCCCGCCTGATTGTTAAGGAAGTCCGATGCCTGATCCTGTTGCTGCCAGCTTGCGTCTAGCGCCCGAAGCGCTGACCCGTCCGTTTTCCGCTGAACAGTTCAGCTTCACTACCACCAATGATCTGGAGCCCTTTCGCGGTGTGCTTGGCCAGGAACGTGCGGTCGAAGCCTTGCAGTTCGGTGTGGCCATGCCACGCCCCGGTTACAACGTATTCGTCATGGGCGAGCCCGGCACCGGCCGTTTCTCGTTCGTCAAACGCTACCTGAAGGCCGAAGGCAAACGCCTGCAGACCCCGGCGGACTGGGTCTACGTCAACAATTTCGATGAGCCGCGCGAACCCCGCGCCCTGGAATTGCCATCGGGCAGCGCCGGTGCCTTCATCGGCGACATCAACGGCCTGATCGACAACTTGCTGGCGACCTTTCCTGCGGTGTTCGAACACCCGTCCTACCAGCAGAAGAAGAGCGCCATCGACCGCGCCTTCAATCAGCGCTACGACAAGGCACTGGACGTCATCGAACGTCTGGCCCTGGAAAAAGACGTCGCCCTGTACCGCGACAGCAGCAACATCGCCTTCACCCCGATGCTTGAGGGCAAGGCGCTGGACGAAGCCGAATTCGCCCAGTTGCCGGAAGCCGAGCGCGAACGCTTTCACGACGATATTTCCGGCCTCGAAGAACGCCTGAACGAAGAATTGGCGAGCCTGCCGCAGTGGAAACGCGAATCGAGCAACCAACTGCGTCAGCTCAATGAAGAAACCATCACCCTGGCCTTGCAGCCTTTGCTCGCACCGCTGTCGGAGAAGTACGCGGAAAACGCGGCCGTCTGCGGTTACCTGCAAGCGATGCAGGTGTATCTGCTGAAAACCGTGGTCGAGCAATTGGTCGATGACAGCAAGACCGATGCGGTCGCGCGCAAGCTGCTGGAAGAACAATACGCGCCGAGCCTGGTGGTCGGTCATCCACACAGTGGCGGTGCACCGGTGGTATTTGAGCCGCATCCGACCTACGAAAACCTGTTCGGCCGCATCGAATACACCACCGATCAGGGCGCGCTCTACACCACCTATCGTCAGTTGCGTCCGGGTGCGCTGCACCGCGCAAACGGTGGTTTCCTGATCCTCGAAGCGGAAAAAATGCTCGGCGAGCCATTCGTATGGGATGCGCTCAAGCGCGCCCTGCAATCGCGCAAGCTGAAAATGGAATCGCCGCTGGGCGAGATGGGGCGTTTCGCTACCATGACGCTCAACCCGCAGTTCATTCCGTTGAATGTCAAAGTGATCATCATTGGCGCGCGTCAGCTGTACTACACGCTGCAGGACCTCGATCCGGACTTCCAGGAGATGTTCCGTGTTCTGGTGGATTTCGACGAAGACATCCCGATGGTCGACGAAAGTCTGGAGCAGTTTGCCCAGTTGCTGAAAACCCGCACTTCGGAAGAAGGCATGGCGCCGCTGACCGCCGATGCGGTGGCGCGTCTGGCGACTTACAGCGCGCGTCTGGCCGAGCATCAGGGGCGGTTGTCGGCGCGGATCGGCGATCTGTTCCAGCTGGTCAGCGAGGCGGATTTCATTCGTCACCTGGCCAGCGATGAAATGACCGACGCGGGCCACATCGAACGCGCCCTGAAGGCCAAGGCTACCCGCACCGGCCGTGTGTCGGCGCGGATTCTCGACGACATGCTGGCAGGGATCATCCTGATCGACACCGACGGCGCGGCGGTCGGCAAGTGCAACGGCCTGACCGTGCTCGAAGTCGGTGACTCGGCGTTCGGGGTGCCGGCGCGGATTTCCGCCACGGTCTACCCGGGCGGCAGCGGCATCGTCGACATCGAGCGCGAGGTCAACCTCGGTCAGCCGATTCACTCCAAGGGCGTGATGATTCTCACCGGGTATCTGGGCAGCCGTTACGCCCAGGAATTCCCGCTGGCGATTTCCGCCAGCATCGCGCTGGAGCAGTCCTATGGCTACGTCGATGGCGACAGTGCGTCGCTGGGCGAGGCGTGCACGCTGATTTCGGCCTTGTCGAAAACCCCGCTCAAGCAGTGTTTTGCCATCACCGGTTCGATCAACCAGTTCGGCGAAGTGCAGGCGGTGGGTGGGGTCAACGAGAAGATCGAAGGCTTTTTCCGTCTCTGTGAAGCACGTGGACTGACAGGTGAGCAAGGCGCAATCATTCCTCACGCCAACGTCGCCACGCTGATGCTCGACGAGAAAGTGCTGGCTGCAGTGCGTGCAGGGCAGTTCCATGTTTATGCGGTGCGTCAGGCAGATGAAGCGCTGAGCCTGCTGGTGGGTGAGCCTGCCGGTGAGCCGAACGAGAATGGCGAGTTCCCGGAAGGCAGCGTCAACGCGCGCGTGGTGGAGCGTCTGCGGGTGATTGCCGAAATGATCAGCGAAGAAGACCTGAAAGAGGCCGAGAAGGAACTGGCGCAGGAGGCGCTGGCCGAGGCCAAGCCGGCGTAAGCCAGGCTGCAGAACATAAATGGGAGCCTTGTGCTCCCATTTTGTTTTGTCGCGAACGTCGGCAAAAGTGCCATCACTCTGGCGTCAATATTCACACAATGACCATTCGGCGCCTTCTGGTTCTGCGCGGTTGGCGCGGCGGACTTTTCTTCTATTCTCAGCTCAAGGACATCGACAGTATCACGGGATCGAAACAGTCCTTCAGCAAGGGCTGAACACCGGCTTTACCGAGGGTCGCCGCCATGTCGCGCAACCTCTGCCTCACCCGTCAGTGCCTGGGTCTCGTAACCCGAATCGAATGCGCCATCAAGCCGTTGGCCGGCGATACCGGCATGTGGACTTTGCTCTTTGCCGCCGGCATGGCCGGTGAACAACCTTCCGCCATCAAGGCCCAGGGCCCGTTCCACGGGCCGGTCGCTGCCGAATCGATCCTCGATACCATCGTCGAAAGCCTGACGATGCACGGCTACGAACTGGCCAATGATCCGCAGATCTGGTCCTTGCACCTGCAAGCCCAGTTACGGCAGATCAACGGCGGACGTGGACGCAATATCGGCATTTTCGATCATTAGCGCCGATCAAGGCGCAGCGCCCTGGGTCTGCGCCTTCTCGAGCTTGACCTCAAAGCCGTACTGCACAGTGACGAGCTCGGTTCGATGATAGGTTTCCACCTGCGTCGGACGGCCGTAGAAATAGTGCACGCCGAACAGCGCCGGGCCTTCTGCGCCCGCGTCGTGGCTGACCGAAAGGATCTGCTTCAGGTAGTTGCCGCTGTCGTCCTTGACGAAGAATCGCCATTCGTTGGCCGGAAACAATTTCAGGTCCACCACCAGTTCGTTGTTCCTGATGTCCAGGCCCTTGGGCAATGCCTTGGCTTCGTAGGACTGTTTCGCCACCGTGGCGAGGAATAAGGGCATCGAACCGACGGCCACTGCCGGGGTTTCCGGAAACAGGTTCAAGTCATAAGTGATGGTCGCTTGCAGCGGATCCACCTGATACGCCTCGGCCGGCAATTCGATCGGCTCGTCGAGTTTGCCGTTGTGTTTTTCGGTGAAGAACGTCACCGGGCTTTCGCCGGGAGCCAGGTCGTCGCCCAGCAACTCGTCATTGAAGGTTTTGCGGTGATCGAACTCGATGCGCGCGGCGCTGGGCTCTTCCACTGACTGGCGGATATGAATGCTTTTTTTCAGCTCGTCCTCGGTCAGTGATGCACCTTTTAGCCAGTTGGGCGCCTGGTCGTCGTAGACGGTGATCGCCAGATCCAGCGGCTGCACGGTTTTCGCCGTGGTGTGCGCGTTGAATTCGCGGATCGGCAGGTCCAGTGGCCTGCGGGTGACGGTCGCCTCGGAGAAGTCCAGCACGCTGACTTCAAGGGTATCGATCGGCCCGTTGAAGTAGACCTTGTTGTAACGGCGCGTATGCTGCTGTTCGAAGGCGCGCTGGTCGTCGTTCAGCTGTTTCTCGAGATCCTCGCTCCAGGCCTTTTGCTGTTGCAGGTGCGTCAGTTGTTTTTGATAGAAGGCGATCTGCTCGGGGCTTTCATTGATGGCGCCGGCTCGCGCCAGATACTGGCCGGTGCTGTCACGGGCCTGGACGATCAGCGGGTTGAGCGGCGTGTTGGCGACTTCCGGGGCGAGCGGCAGATGGTTGCTGAATTCGACTTCGGCGTAGTTCTTTTCCAGCTTCAACAGGGTCACGCTGAGGTTGGCGTCGGTCCGGGTCTGGCCGACGTCCTGTTTGCCCAGATCGAAACGGTGCAGGCGTTTCGGGGCGATGACTTCCACCTGACCTTGCAGGCTCACAGGACGCGGCCGGGTTTTCTTGTCGACGTCCAGACCCTCGATGAACGGATAGGTCACGGTCAGGTCGTCGGGGTTGGTGACGTTGGAACTGGACGGGCTCAGTTGAATGCCCGGATCGGTTTCCGACCATTCCGGCTGATAGGTGATCACCCGTTTGTTGCTCAACGTCACCGATTGCCACTCAACGCCATGGGGGAACAGAAACCCGCCGGGGATATTGAGATTGAAGGGAAACACCGGCTGCAGGTCGGTCAGGTAGTCGGAGCTGGCATCCTTGTGGAGCACGAACAGGCCGTTGATGAAGGTATCGACCAGCGCCTGGGGAGTGGGGTAATGCTTGAGCACGCCGAGGGCGTCTTCACCGTATTCGGTTCTGGGCGGTTTGTTGTCGAGACGTTGCTGCGCGCGCTCCAGGAGCAGTAGCGAGCCGCCGAGTTCGGTCACGGCATCCTTGAGTTTCGGGTCGGTGATGGCGTCCAGCGACTGTTCGAACTGCGCAGTCTTCTGTTCGAGGCTGAGCGGGTGTTTTTCCTCGCCGGGCGAGCAGCCGCCGATCGATAAGGCTAGGCAAATTCCGGCAGTCGTTAACGGCAATCGCACATCCATTTCCAGTCGTCCTGTCCACTGTCGCTGGGCTGTCAATGGTTTGGACACTAGCAGAAAAACTTTGACACACACACGCAGGTGGCGGATTTTCGGGCGGTTTCTGGCTGTCATGGGGGGCTGGTATACTCGCCGCCGATTACAACCCTTCTTGTGTGAGAGTCAATGGAACGCTTTATCGAAAACGCAATGTACGCCACGCGCTGGCTGCTGGCGCCGATCTATATCGGGCTGTCCCTCGGGCTGCTGGCGCTGGCATTGAAATTCTTCCAGGAAGTGTTTCATGTCATTCCCAACGTCTTCTCCATGGCCGAGTCCGAGCTGATTCTGGTGCTGCTGTCGCTGATCGACATGGCGCTGGTCGGCGGTTTGCTGGTGATGGTGATGATTTCCGGCTACGAGAACTTCGTGTCCGAGCTGAATATCGACGAAGGCAAGGAAAAGCTCAGCTGGCTGGGCACCATGGACTCCTCGTCGCTGAAGATGAAAGTGGCGGCGTCGATCGTGGCGATTTCCTCGATCCACCTGCTGCGGATCTTCATGGATGCCAAGAACGTCGATCCTGAGCACCTGATGTGGTACGTGATTATCCACATGACTTTCGTGATCTCGGCGTTCGCCATGGGTTATCTGGACAAGCTCACCAAGCATTGATGAGCTGTCGATGGCTGTAAAAAAACCGCCCGTCTGTTGCGAAACAGACGGGCGGTGTCATTTGTGGCTTGTACTTTGTAGCGCCGAGGCATATCCCTGTAAGCGTCCCGGCTCGCCACTGCGTGAGGTGCGTTTATGAACCTGCAAGAGTTGAATGCGTTTGCCATCGCCAGGAAGGTCGATGAGCTGAACCTGATCTCCATGGAGGGCGGAATCTACCTGCTCGAGGCGCGGATGCACGGCGCGGCGTACCCGTTGAGCGATCCCCAGGGCAAGATGCTGATGCTGCGCTCGGTGGAGCATGCCCGGGATGTCCTGCACAACCTTCCGGTGCTGCCGTTCAACCTGGTCCACACCTCGGTACATGATGAAATGTGCGGTCTTGGCGCCAGCGGCGAAGAAAGCCTGAAAGTGCCGCTGGCCTGGCGCTCGGCACTGTAGGCTCCAGGGCCTGATCAATGGCGGAACATCTGTGCTAGTCTGCTCGCCCTTTTGGTTCCGGGCGCGCCGGGACGCGCTGTGCACGCACGGCATGTCCTGAGGCCGTCCGCACAGCGGAGCAGTGTCATGTCCGAAGTAAATCTGTCCACCGACGAAACCCGCGTCAGCTACGGTATCGGCCGTCAGCTGGGTGACCAGCTGCGCGACAACCCGCCACCGGGTGTCAGCCTGGACGCCATCCTGGCCGGTCTGACTGACGCATTCGCGGGCAAGCCAAGCCGCGTGGGTCAGGAAGAGCTGTCCGCCAGCTTCAAGGTGATCCGCGAGATCATGCAAGCCGAAGCCGCTGCCAAGGCCGAAGCCGCCGCTGGCGAAGGTCGTGCGTTCCTGGCTGAAAACGCCAAGAAAGACGGCATCACCACTCTGGCTTCCGGTCTGCAATTCGAAGTGCTGACTCAGGGCGAAGGCGCCAAGCCATCCCGTGAAGACACCGTGCGTACTCACTACCACGGCACGCTGATCGACGGCACTGTGTTCGACAGCTCCTACGAGCGTGGCCAGCCGGCAGAGTTCCCGGTCGGCGGCGTGATCGCCGGCTGGACCGAAGCCCTGCAACTGATGAATGCCGGCAGCAAATGGCGTCTGTACGTGCCGAGCGAACTGGCTTACGGTGCTCAAGGCGTTGGCAGCATCCCGCCGCACAGCGTTCTGGTGTTCGACGTCGAGCTGCTCGACGTTCTGTAATCCCGTTACCCTGCACAAGCGTGGCTTGTGCAGGGTTTCTCCGCCGTTCTCATACTTCGATCTTGTGATGCAGTTCACTGGTCGGGCGCAAGGCCCGGGCATAGCAGAACAGGAACAGATTGCGCACCAGCTCCTTGAGCACCAACGGTTCGCTGGAACTCAGACCGCTGACGTCCAGATCCCCTTGATCCTGCAACTCGTGCAGGGCCTCTTCTTCCAGTACCGCGCAGACTTCGCCGGTTTCCCGATGCAGGATCCTGAGGTACGGGTGCGGGCGATCCAGCCAGGCGTCGATCAAATAAGTCATGGTTCTCATCTCCATTGAAAGGGTTTCAATGAGAATAATTCTTATTCGTCAAATAGCAAGCGCCTATTGGCGGTTCGTGATTTTTTATGGGTAAAGATTGCGTAAGGTCAAAACGGCTGGCATTTGGCTATTGCCTGGTTTTGTTGGGCATAGCGGGAGAGGGTGAAGCTCCATCCCACGACGGGCGCGGGATGGAAGACAGCAGGTTCAGACTTTTCTGACGAACTCGGATTTGAGTTTCATCGGGCCGATGCCGTCGATCTTGCAGTCGATGTCGTGGTCGCCGTCGCACAGGCGGATGTTCTTGACCTTGGTGCCGACCTTGACCACCAGCGAGGTGCCCTTGACCTTCAGGTCCTTGATCACCGTGATGGTGTCGCCGTCCTGCAGGACGTTGCCGACCGAATCTTTCTTCACGGCATCATCGGACGCGACTTCGGCTTCACCGCCGGCAGACCACTCGTGGGCGCACTCCGGGCACACCAGTTGGGTGCCGTCTTCGTAGGTGTATTCGGAATTGCATTTCGGGCAGGGTGGCAACGTGCTCACTAAGGCTCCTTGGAGAGAGGATCGTTAAAAGTCGCACATTGTATAGGGTTTTAATCCCTGATGGCAGGCAACAAAAAACCGCAGGCTCCGACGGAGGCTGCGGTTTCTTGATTGCGCGGCGTTGATCAGTGCGTGCGGGCGACCGCGAACTCGCTCAGTTCAACCAGTGCATCGCGGTATTCGCTGGCCGGCAATACTTCGAGGCAGTTGATCGCACGGGCCACGTAGTCGCGAGCCAGTTGTGCGGTGTATTCAAGCGAACCGGACGCTTCCACGGCAATGCGGATGCTTTCCAGGTCTTCGATCCCGCCTTTCTGGATCGCCTGACGTACCAGTGCAGCTTGCTCTGGCGTGCCTTCGCGCATGGTATAGATCAGCGGCAGGGTCGGCTTGCCTTCGGCCAGATCGTCACCGACGTTCTTGCCCAGGGTTTCGGCGTCGCCCTTGTAGTCGAGCAGGTCGTCGACCAGCTGAAACGCCACGCCCAGGTGATCGCCGAAGGTGCGCAGGGCTTCGCTCTGCTCGGCGGTCGCACCGGCCAGCGCTGCGGCGCTGTGGGTCGAAGCCTCGAACAGCATCGCGGTCTTGCCGCGGATGACTTCCATGTAGGTTTCTTCGGTGGTGCTCGCGTCGCGAACCTTGGACAGCTGCAGCACTTCGCCTTCGGCGATGATGCGCGTGGCCTGGGACAGGATCTTCATCACCGGCATCGAACCCAGTTCGACCATCATTTCGAACGAACGCGAGTACAGGAAATCGCCGACCAGCACGCTCGGGGCATTGCCCCACATGGCGTTGGCGGTCGAACGGCCACGGCGCATGCCGGACATGTCGACCACGTCGTCATGCAGCAGGGTGGCGGTGTGCAGGAATTCGATGGTGGCGGCCAGCAGACGCATGTCGTCGCCTTCGCGACCCAGGGCCTTGCCACACAGCAGCACCAATAAAGGGCGCAAGCGTTTGCCGCCGGCCGACGTGATGTAATCGCCGATTTTCGATACCAGCGGCACTCGGGAAGTCAGCTGCTTCTTGATGATGCCGTCGACGGCGCTAAAATCGTCCGCCACCGCGCGGTAGAAAGCTTGGGGTTGCATCAGCGACAGGTGCTCCAGAAGGGTTGCGCGGCATGCTAGGACCCACGTCCGGGCCTGTCAAGGCGCGATGGACGGCCCCTTGCATGACTTCGAAGGCTTGCGTACAATCGCGCACCCTGAACTTCCTGGGCAGCACCTGCCTTACGCAATTGCACTTGGGCCGTTCCAGCCCCATGCAGCCATGCCAGCCAATACCTCTTCTTATAAAGAGCTGGGTGAGCAGGATTATCGGAGAAATACCATGTACGCAGTAATCGTTACCGGCGGTAAGCAATACAAGGTCGCTGAAGGTGAATACCTGAAGATCGAAAAACTGGAAGTCGCTACTGGCGAATCCGTGACTTTTGACCGCGTTCTGTTGGTCGCCAATGGCGACGACGTGAACATCGGCGCACCTGTTGTTGCTGGCGCAACCGTCAAGGCTGAAGTGATCTCCCAAGGTCGTCACGATAAAGTCCGCATCATCAAGTTCCGTCGCCGTAAGCACCACATGAAGCGTATGGGCCACCGCCAGTGGTTCACCGAGATCAAAATCACCGGTATTCAGGCTTAATTACAGCCTAATTCCTCACTAGGAGAATTGAACTCATGGCACACAAAAAAGCTGGTGGTAGTACCCGTAACGGTCGCGACTCAGAAGCCAAACGCCTTGGCGTGAAGATGTATGGCGGCCAGGTCATCAAGGCCGGCAACATCATCGTGCGTCAGCGCGGCACCCAATTCCACGCTGGTTACGGCGTTGGCATGGGTAAGGATCACACCCTCTTCGCGAAAATCGAAGGCGTGATCAAGTTTGAAGTAAAAGGCGCCTTCGGTCGTCGTTACGTGAGCGTTGTCGCAGCCTAACTGCGAGAGTGCTGGAGAAGCCCTGTCTTGCGACGGGGCTTTTTCGTTTGTGGGGTGAGTCTCTTGCAAAGCTGTTTGTATGGGCTGCCGGCGTGCGATGCAGGTCGTGGATTGGGGTCGCTGCGCTCATTTTTGCAAGAGTCTTATGTCTTGATTGTTTTTCGGCTCGTCCGTACGGCGAGAGGCGTTGGTTATGAAGTTTGTTGATGAAGTATCGATCCGCGTAAAGGCTGGCGACGGCGGCAATGGCTGCATGAGTTTCCGTCGGGAAAAATTCATTGAAAACGGCGGCCCGAACGGGGGTGACGGCGGCGACGGCGGTTCCATCTTCATGATGGCCGACGAAAACCTGAACACCCTGGTGGACTACCGCTACACCCGGCACTTCGATGCCGAGCGTGGCTCCAACGGCGGCAGTACCGACTGCACCGGCAAGAAGGGTGAGGATCTGATCCTGCGTGTGCCGGTTGGCACCACCATCATCGACTCTGCTACCCAGGAAGTCATCGGCGACCTGACCAAGTCCGGTCAGAAACTGATGGTGGTGCAGGGCGGCTGGCACGGTCTGGGCAATACCCGTTTCAAATCCAGTACCAACCGTGCGCCGCGCCAGACCACGCCGGGCAAGCCGGGCGAGCAGCGTGACCTGAAGCTGGAGATGAAGGTTCTGGCTGACGTCGGTCTGCTGGGTCTGCCGAACGCCGGTAAAAGTACCTTTATCCGTTCCGTGTCGGCCGCCAAGCCGAAAGTCGCCGATTACCCGTTCACCACGCTGGTGCCGAACCTGGGTGTGGTCAGCGTCGACCGCTGGAAAAGCTTCGTCATCGCCGACATTCCGGGTCTGATCGAAGGTGCTTCCGACGGCGCTGGTCTCGGCATCCGTTTCCTCAAGCACTTGGCGCGTACCCGTCTGCTGCTGCACCTCGTGGACATGGCGCCGCTGGACGAAAGCAGTGCGCCTGACGCCGCTGAAGTGATCGTCAACGAACTGATCAAGTTCAGCCCGTCCCTGGCGGAGCGTGACCGCTGGCTGGTGCTGAACAAGTGCGACCAGATCCTTGAAGAAGAGCACGAAGAGCGCGTCAAGGAAATTGTCGATCGTCTGCAGTGGGAAGGTCCGGTCTACGTGATCTCGGCCATCGCCAAAGAAGGCACCGAGCGCCTGACGCGCGACATCATGCGCTACCTGGAAGATCGTGCCGATCGCCTGGCCAATGATCCGGCCTACAAGGAAGAGCTGGCTGATCTCGATCAGCGCATCGAAGACGAGGCTCGTGCCCAGTTGCAGGCGCTGGATGACAAGCGTGCCCTGCGTCGCAGTGGCGTGAAGTCGGTCCACGACATCGGTGACGATGACTGGGACGAAGAAGATGTGGATGACGAAGACGGTCCGGAAATCATTTACGTGCGTGACTGATTCGTTGAAGTAAACTTAAGCGCCGCTCAATCGAGCGGCGTTTTGGTATCTGGAAATCGATTGTTGGTCACGAGTAACCACGAATAACGTCACGGGCAGCGCTGGGTCGCGCTGTCCTCAAGCTAAGGTTGAAGATGATGCGGAGCAAGGTGACAGGTGCGCAGCGTTGGGTCGTGAAGATCGGCAGCGCTTTGCTGACAGCGGATGGCAAGGGCCTTGATCGCAAGGCGATGGGCGTCTGGGTCGAGCAGATGGTGGCTTTGCATGAGGCTGGCGTCGAGTTGGTGCTGGTGTCCTCCGGGGCGGTGGCGGCCGGCATGAGCCGTTTGGGCTGGACCGCACGACCCAGTGCGATGCACGAACTCCAGGCTGCTGCGGCAATTGGTCAGATGGGGCTGGTGCAGGCCTGGGAGTCGAGCTTTGCCGAGCATGGCCGGCACACGGCGCAAATTCTTCTGACCCACGACGATCTGTCCGACCGCAAGCGCTACCTGAATGCCCGCAGCACCTTGCGTGCACTGGTCGAGCTGAAAGTCATCCCGGTGATCAACGAAAACGACACCGTGGTCACCGATGAAATCCGTTTCGGCGACAACGACACGCTCGCTGCGTTGGTGGCCAATCTGGTCGAGGCTGATCTGCTGGTGATCCTGACGGATCGCGACGGCATGTTCGACGCTGATCCGCGCAACAATCCCGACGCGCAGCTGATTTACGAAGCGCGTGCCGATGATCCGACTTTGGATGCGGTGGCGGGCGGAACCGGCGGTGCGCTGGGGCGTGGCGGCATGCAGACCAAGCTGCGCGCGGCGCGGCTGGCGGCGCGTTCCGGAGCGCATACCATCATTGTGGGTGGGCGTCTGGAGCGAGTGCTTGATCGTCTGAAGGCGGGCGAGCGAATCGGTACGCTGCTGTCGCCAGAGCGCGGCATGCTGGCGGCGCGCAAGCAATGGCTGGCCGGTCATCTGCAAACCCGCGGCACGCTGGTGCTGGATGACGGTGCGGTTTCTGCGTTGTCGGAAGGTCACAAGAGTCTGCTGCCGGTTGGCGTCAAACTGGTTCAGGGCAGTTTCCGTCGAGGTGAGATGGTGGTTTGCGTGGCGCCGGACGGTCGTGAGATCGCCCGTGGCCTGGCCAACTACAGCGCGCTGGAAGCACAAAAAATCATCGGTCAGTCGTCGGATGCGATTGTCGGTTTGCTGGGTTACATGGCTGAGCCGGAGCTGGTTCACCGTGACAACCTGATTCTGGTGTAAGGAAAACGCAATGCGCATGGCAAAAGGATTGTTGGGCTTGCTGATGGCGCTGCCATTGCTGGCCTCGGCCGAGGAAATCGGCCAGGTATCGACGGTGTTCAAGTTTGTCGGGCCGAATGACCGGATCGTGGTCGAGGCGTTCGATGATCCAAAGGTTGAGGGTGTGACCTGCTACCTGTCACGCGCCAAGACGGGTGGCGTGAAGGGGGGCTTGGGGTTGGCCGAGGATCGTGCCGAGGCGTCCATTGCCTGTCGTCAGGTGGGGCCGATCAGCTTCAAGGGTGAGCTGAAGGATGGCGAGGAGGTATTCAAGGAGCGCACCTCGCTGGTGTTCAAAACCATGCAGGTCGTGCGTTTCCTCGACAAGAAGCGCAATACGCTGGTGTATCTGGTCTACAGCGATCGCCTGATCGAGGGCAGTCCGCAGAACGCGGTGACGGCGATACCGATTCTGCCATGGGCATCGGCTCATTGATTGAGCGCAAAAAAAACGAGGAGCGTGTTGGCTCCTCTTTTTTTGCATTGCTTTTTTTGCCAAATCGCAGGCAATAAAAAACCGACCCTGAGGTCGGTTTTTTAATGACTACGTCGCTTAGGCAGCTTCTTTCAGTGCCTTGACGTGGCCATTCAGGCGGCTCTTATGACGAGCAGCCTTGTTCTTGTGGATGATGCCTTTATCGGCCATACGGTCGATAACTGGCACAGCCAGAACGTATGCAGCTTGAGCTTTTTCAGCGTCTTTTGCGTCGATGGCTTTAACTACATTCTTGATGTAGGTACGAACCATGGAACGCAGGCTGGCGTTGTGGCTGCGACGCTTCTCAGCCTGTTTTGCACGTTTTTTGGCGGAAGGTGAGTTGGCCACCGTCGAGCTCCTCGAAAGACTTTTTAGGAAATAGCAAACAAAATAGGCCGCGAATCATGCCGATGAAGAGATGTCTTGTCAAGGGCGCTTGAGACGTTCCGCTAAGTGGTAGGTATAAAGAGGCGGGATATTTATTTCCGGCGCTTGACCTGTAAACTCGCGAGCTTTGGCTCTGTGCTGTTGCGGCGCGGAGTATCGCACAAGTAGGCGCATTGTTCGCCTGCTGTTTATCGACAGGCACAAATTCCTTCAATGAATCTGCTCAAATCGTTGGCCGCCGTCAGCTCTATCACGATGCTTTCCCGGATTCTCGGGTTTGTACGCGACACGCTCATTGCCCGCACCTTCGGCGCCGGAATGGCGACCGACGCCTTCTTTATCGCCTTCAAACTGCCCAATCTGCTGCGCAGGATCTTCGCCGAGGGGGCATTTTCCCAGGCTTTTGTGCCGATCCTGGCCGAATATAAAAGCCAGAAGGGCGAAGAGGCGACCCGCACCTTTATTGCCTACGTTTCCGGCCTGCTGACTCTGGTACTGGCGCTGGTCACCGCGTTGGGCATGATCGCCGCGCCCTGGGTGATCTGGGCCACGGCCCCCGGTTTTACCGATACGCCGGAAAAATTCCAGCTGACCTCCGACCTGCTGCGCGTCACCTTCCCTTATATATTGCTGATTTCCCTGTCGTCCCTGGCCGGTGCGATTCTCAATACGTGGAACCGCTTCTCGGTGCCGGCGTTCGTGCCGACCCTGCTCAACGTCAGCATGATCGTGTTTGCGCTGTTCCTGACGCCGTACTTCGATCCACCGGTCATGGCCCTCGGCTGGGCCGTGCTGGTCGGTGGTCTGGCGCAGTTGCTCTATCAACTGCCACACCTGAAAAAGATCGGCATGCTGGTGCTGCCACGCCTGAGTCTGCGCGATACCGGCGTATGGCGGGTGATGAAGCAGATGTTGCCGGCGATCATCGGCGTCTCGGTCAGCCAGATTTCCCTGATCATCAACACCATCTTCGCCTCGTTCCTGGTGGCGGGCTCGGTGTCGTGGATGTATTACGCCGACCGCCTGATGGAATTGCCGTCCGGCGTGCTGGGGGTGGCGCTGGGCACGATCCTGCTGCCGACCTTGGCCAAGACCTACGCCAGCAAGGACCGCCATGAATACTCGCGGATTCTCGACTGGGGCCTGCGGCTGTGCTTCGTGCTGGTGCTGCCGTGCGCGCTGGCGTTGGGGATACTGGCGGAGCCGTTGACGGTTTCGCTGTTCCAGTACGGCCAGTTCAGCGGGTTTGATGCGGAGATGACTCAGCGGGCGTTGATTGCCTACTCTGTCGGCTTGCTCGGGATTATCGTGATCAAAGTGCTGGCGCCAGGCTTTTATGCGCAACAGAACATCCGTACGCCGGTAAAAATCGCAATCTTCACCCTGGTGGTTACTCAGCTGTTCAACCTGGTGTTGATCGGTCCGCTGGCCCACGCCGGTCTGGCCCTGGCAATCAGTGCCGGTGCGTGCCTGAACGCAGGCCTGTTGTTCTATCAACTGCGCAAACAGCAGATGTATCAACCGCAGCCGGGCTGGCTGAAATTCGGTTTGAAACTGTTGCTCGCGGTGGCGGTGATGTCGGCGGTGCTGGTGATCGGCATGCATTTCATGCCCGCGTGGGATCAGGGCCACATGCTGGAGCGCTTCCTGCGTCTGGGGGTGCTGGTCGTTGCTGGCGTGGTCGCTTATTTCGGCATGTTGCTGTTGCTCGGTTTCCGCCTGCGTGACTTCAATCGCAAGGCGTTGAGCTGAGGTTTCCTCCCTTAAAGCGGGGGGCGAGCCGGCAGTTTTGTCGGCTCGATCACTTTGGGTTACGGTGTTGCCTGTCGTCGGCCGTCGGGTGTGGTTATAATCGGCCACTTTATGAGCAAGAAGCGCGTTATGCAGCTGGTTCGAGGCCTTCACAACTTGCGCCCCCAGCATCGGGGCTGCGTCGCCACTATTGGCAACTTTGACGGTGTTCACCGTGGTCACCAGGCTATCCTGGCCCGACTGCGTGAGCGTGCGCTCGAGTTGGGCGTACCCAGCTGCGTGGTGATTTTCGAGCCGCAGCCACGGGAGTTCTTTGCTCCGGAGACCGCACCGGCGCGTCTGGCCCGATTGCGCGACAAGCTGCAGTTGCTGGCCGCCGAAGGGGTCGACCGGGTCTTGTGCCTGGCGTTCAACCAGCGTCTGAGCAAACTCAGCGCCAGCGAGTTCGTCGATACCATCCTCGTTGATGGCCTTGGCGTGCAGCATCTGGAAGTCGGCGACGATTTCCGCTTCGGTTGCGACCGCCTCGGCGATTTCGATTTTCTGTTGCAGGCCGGACAGGTTCACGGTTTTACCGTCGAAGCTGCGCAAACCGTCGAGCTGGACGGCATTCGCGTCAGCAGCACTCAGGTGCGCAACGCGTTGGCCGCCGCCGATTTTGCCCTGGCCGAGCGTCTGCTTGGCCGCCCGTACCGGATTGCCGGTCGTGTGCTGCATGGCCAGAAACTGGCCCGCCAGTTAGGTACGCCCACGGCGAACATTCAGCTCAAGCGCCGTCGCGTGCCGTTCACCGGTGTTTACCTGGTCGACGTCGACATCGACGGCAAGACCTGGCCCGGCGTCGCCAATATCGGCGTGCGGCCCACGGTGCAAGGTGATGGCAAGGCCCACCTTGAAGTACATCTTTTGGATTTTGCCGGCGATCTGTATGACCGGCGTTTGACGGTGGTTTTCCACCAGAAGCTGCGTGAAGAGCAGCGTTTCGCCTCCCTGGAGGCATTGAAAACGGCGATCAGCGCGGATGTCGCCGCCGCCCGTGCACTAGCCGCACCTAGCGCCCATCGCTAATGAAGAGCCTTAAATGACCGACTATAAAGCCACGCTAAACCTTCCGGACACCGCCTTCCCAATGAAGGCCGGCCTGCCACAGCGCGAACCGCAGATCCTGCAGCGCTGGGACAGTATTGGCCTGTACGGAAAGTTGCGCGAGATTGGCAAGGATCGTCCGAAGTTCGTCCTGCACGACGGCCCTCCGTACGCCAACGGTACGATCCACATCGGTCACGCACTGAACAAGATTCTCAAGGACATGATTATCCGCTCGAAGACCCTGTCGGGCTTCGACGCGCCGTATGTCCCGGGCTGGGATTGCCACGGCCTGCCGATCGAGCACAAGGTTGAAGTGACCCACGGCAAGAACCTGGGCGCGGACAAGACCCGCGAGCTGTGCCGTGCCTACGCCACCGAGCAGATCGAAGGTCAGAAGAGCGAATTCATCCGTCTCGGCGTGCTGGGCGACTTCGCCAATCCGTACAAGACCATGGACTTCAAGAACGAGGCCGGTGAAATCCGCGCACTTGCCGAAATCGTCAAGGGCGGTTTCGTGTTCAAGGGCCTGAAACCGGTGAACTGGTGCTTCGATTGCGGTTCGGCCCTGGCCGAAGCGGAAGTCGAGTACGAGAACAAGAAGTCCTCGACCATCGACGTCGCGTTCCCGATCGCCGACGAAGCCAAACTGGCTGCCGCGTTCGGTCTGCCGTCGCTGGGCAAACCTGCCTCGATCGTGATCTGGACCACCACCCCGTGGACCATCCCGGCCAACCAGGCGCTTAACGTTCACCCGGAATTCATTTACGCCCTGGTCGACATCGGCGACAAGCTGTTGGTGCTGGCTGAAGAGTTGGTCGAATCGTGCCTGACCCGTTACGGCGTCGAAGGCACCGTGCTGGCCACCGCGCCGGGTTCGGCGCTGGAACTGATCAACTTCCGTCACCCGTTCTACGACCGTCTGTCGCCGGTGTACCTGGCCGACTACGTGGAACTGGGCGCCGGCACCGGTGTGGTTCACTCCGCCCCGGCCTACGGTGTGGACGACTTCGTGACCTGCAAGAAATACGGCATGGTCAACGACGACATCCTCAACCCGGTACAAAGCAACGGCGTCTATGTGCCGTCGCTGGAGTTCTTCGGCGGCCAGTTCATCTGGAAGGCCAACCCGGCCATTGTCGAAAAACTGACCGAAGTCGGTGCGCTGCTGCACACCACCGTCATCGAACACAGCTACATGCATTGCTGGCGTCACAAGACCCCGCTGATCTACCGCGCTACCGCGCAATGGTTCATCGGCATGGACAAGGAGCCGGTGTCCGGTGACACCCTGCGTCAGCGCTCGCTCAAAGCCATCGAAGACACCAGGTTCGTTCCGGCCTGGGGCCAGGCGCGCCTGCACTCGATGATCGCCAACCGTCCGGACTGGTGCATCTCCCGTCAGCGCAACTGGGGTGTGCCGATCCCGTTCTTCCTGAACAAGGAAAGCGGCGAGCTGCACCCTCGCACCGTCGAGCTGATGGAAGAAGTCGCCAAGCGCGTCGAAGTCGAAGGTATCGAGGCCTGGTTCAAACTCGACGCTGCCGAACTGCTTGGCGATGAAGCGCCGCAGTACGACAAGATCAGCGACACCCTCGACGTCTGGTTCGACTCGGGCACCACCCACTGGCACGTCCTGCGCGGTTCGCACCCGATGGGCCACGAGACCGGTCCGCGTGCCGACCTGTACCTGGAAGGTTCGGACCAGCACCGTGGCTGGTTCCACTCGTCCCTGCTGACCGGCTGCGCCATCGACAATCACGCGCCGTACCGCGAGCTGCTGACCCACGGCTTCACCGTGGACGAGTCCGGCCGCAAGATGTCCAAGTCCCTGGGCAACGTGATCGCGCCGCAGAAAGTCAACGACACCTTGGGCGCCGACATCATGCGTCTGTGGGTTGCCTCGACCGACTACTCCGGCGAAATGGCCGTGTCCGAGCAGATCCTGCAGCGCAGCGCGGACGCCTATCGTCGTATCCGTAACACCGCGCGTTTCCTGCTTTCCAACCTGACCGGCTTCAATCCGGCCACCGACCTGCTGCCGGCCGAAGACATGCTGGCACTGGATCGCTGGGCGGTGGATCGCACCCTGCTGCTGCAACGCGAGCTGCAAGAGCACTACGGCGAATACCGTTTCTGGAACGTCTACTCGAAGATCCACAACTTCTGCGTGCAGGAGCTGGGTGGTTTCTACCTCGACATCATCAAGGACCGCCAGTACACCACCGGCGCCGACAGCAAGGCCCGTCGTTCGTGCCAGACCGCGCTGTTCCACATCTCTGAAGCGCTGGTGCGCTGGATCGCGCCGATCCTGGCCTTCACCGCCGACGAACTGTGGCAATACCTGCCGGGCGAGCGCAACGAATCGGTGATGCTCAACACTTGGTACGAAGGTCTGACCGAGTTGCCGGAAGGCTTCGAGCTGGGTCGCGAGTACTGGGATCGCATCATGGAAGTGAAGGTGGCGGTCAACAAGGAGATGGAGATCCAGCGTGCGGCGAAGGCCGTCGGTGGCAACCTGCAAGCCGAAGTGACGCTGTACGCCGAAGATGCCCTGAGCGCCGACCTGGCCAAACTCAGCAACGAGCTGCGCTTTGTACTGATCACCTCGACTGCCAGCGTTGCGCCGTTCGTACAGGCTCCGGCCGAAGCTGTGGCCACCGAAGTCAGCGGCCTGAAGCTGAAGATCGTCAAATCGGCCTTCCCGAAATGCGCCCGTTGCTGGCACTGCCGTGAAGACGTCGGCGTGAACCCGGAGCATCCGGAGATCTGCGGCCGTTGCGTGGACAACATCGATGGCGCTGGCGAGGTTCGTCACTATGCCTAATGCCGTTGGCCGTTTCGGACGGCTGAGCTGGCTCTGGTTGAGCTTGCTGGTTCTGGTCATCGACCAGGCCAGCAAGTTCTACTTCGAAGGCAAGCTCGAGATGTACCAGCAGATCGTGATCATTCCCGATTATTTCAGCTGGACCCTGGCTTACAACACCGGCGCGGCGTTCAGCTTCCTGGCCGACAGCTCCGGCTGGCAGCGCTGGCTGTTCGCCCTGATCGCGGTGGTGGTCAGTGCGGTGCTGGTGGTCTGGCTCAAACGCCTGGGCCGCAACGAAACCTGGCTGGCCATCGCGCTGGCGCTGGTGTTGGGCGGCGCGCTGGGCAATCTGTATGACCGCATTGCCCTGGGCCATGTGATTGACTTCATTCTGGTGCACTGGCAGAACCGCTGGTACTTCCCGGCGTTCAACTTCGCCGACAGCGCCATCACCGTTGGTGCGGTGATGCTGGCACTGGACATGTTCAAAAGTAAAAAAACCGGAGAAGCCGTTCATGACTGAACAGGTATTGGCTGAGCAACGCATCGGCCAGAACACGGAAGTCACCTTGCACTTTGCATTGCGCCTGGAGAACGGCGACACGGTCGACAGCACCTTCGACAAGGCCCCGGCGACCTTCAAGGTCGGCGATGGCAACCTGCTGCCGGGTTTCGAGGCGGCGCTGTTCGGCTTCAAGGCCGGAGACAAGCGCACGCTGACCGTCGAGCCGGAAAACGCGTTCGGCCAGCCGAACCCGCAAAACGTGCAGGTCATGCCGCGCTCGCAGTTTGCGGACATGGAACTGTCGCCGGGTCTGCTGGTGATCTTCAACGATGCGGCCAATACTGAGCTGCCGGGTGTGGTGAAAGAGTTCGACGATGCGCAAGTGACCGTCGACTTCAACCACCCGCTGGCCGGCAAGACGCTGACCTTTGACGTGGAAATCTTCTCCGTCAAAGCCGTCTGAGTAACACAGCAGAACCCCTGTGGGAGCGGGCTTGCTCGCGAATGCAGACTGACATTCAACATAAAAGTTGTCTGGCACACCGCTTTCGCGAGCAAGCCTGCTTCCGCTGGGATTGCAATGATCTATTTTCTTGCGCGCAAGACACGAGGCATAGCATGCAAATCAAACTCGCCAACCCCCGTGGCTTCTGCGCCGGCGTGGACCGGGCGATCGAAATCGTCAACCGCGCCCTGGAAGTGTTCGGGCCGCCGATCTACGTGCGTCATGAAGTGGTGCACAACAAGTTTGTCGTCGAGGACCTGCGCAGTCGTGGCGCGATCTTCGTCGAGGAGCTGGATCAGGTGCCGGACGATGTCATCGTGATCTTCAGTGCTCATGGCGTGTCGCAAGCCGTGCGTACCGAAGCCGCCGGCCGTGGCCTGAAAGTGTTCGATGCCACCTGTCCGCTGGTGACCAAGGTGCACATCGAAGTCGCCAAATACAGCCGCGACGGTCGTGAATGCATCCTGATCGGCCACGCCGGTCACCCGGAAGTCGAAGGCACCATGGGCCAGTACGACGCCAGCAACGGCGGCGCGATCTACCTCGTCGAAGACGAGAAGGATGTTGCCGAGCTGCAGGTACGCGACCCGGAAAAACTGGCCTTCGTCACCCAGACCACGCTGTCGATGGACGACACCAGCCGGGTCATCGACGCCTTGCGCACGCGTTTCCCAGCCATCGGTGGGCCGCGCAAGGACGACATCTGCTACGCCACGCAGAACCGTCAGGACGCGGTCAAGCAACTGGCCGACGAATGCGACGTGGTGTTGGTGGTCGGCAGCCCGAACAGCTCCAACTCCAACCGTCTGCGTGAGCTGGCCGAACGCATGGCCACCCCGGCCTACCTGATCGATGGCGCCGAAGACCTGCAGAAGAGCTGGTTCGATGGTGTCGAGCGTATCGGCATCACCGCCGGCGCCTCTGCACCGGAAGTATTGGTGCGCGGCGTGATCCAGCAGTTGCAGGCCTGGGGTGCCACCGGTGCCGACGAGTTGGCCGGGCGTGAAGAGAACATCACGTTCTCGATGCCTAAAGAGCTGCGCGTACGCTCGATCTGACCGCTTTATCCTTTCGACACAGCGCCTGTTCAGCCTTTTCGCTGGCCAGGCGCACGCGACCGGTCGCCGCCAGCACCAGTTGAAGCTGGCTGACCGGCTCGCGGGTCGAACAGATGTGTAGTTTTCCTGCCTGAAATGCCCGCCCGGGCATCAGCGGTTGCCCCAGACTGCTGAACCGTATGTACCGACTGACGAACCAGTTGCCGACAATGGGTATTCGCCCGTCACTGGCGTGCTCGACCAGCAGCGGATTGCTGCTGTCTTCCGCACCCTTGCCACTGACATCCAGAATGATCCGCCAGCCCCGGCTCCAGTCCCCGTCGATGCCATGAATCACCACGCTCTGATTGCGCGTGATCGCCTGAGTGCGGGCATTGCGGATCCCGCTGATCAGCGACTCTGCTGCCTGCTGTCGATGGTTTGACTCCTTCAGTGTGGCGAGCGCCGGACTGACCAGCGACAGAACAATTGCGCCGATCGCCAGTCCCATGAGCAGTTCGACCAGACTGAATCCCTGTTGCGGCATAAGCAGTTCCTCCTTGATGCAGGGTGTTCGACGCGATCCGTGCGCCGGGCAGGGCAAATCAACCGACGTAACCCGGTCGAATGTTCTAGGTTTACTGGGCAGGTATAGCCGACGGCAACGGAGGGCATCGATGGATCATCGTACAAAAGGTTTCACGCTGATCGAGGTGTTGGTGGCGGTCGCATTGGTTGTGATCCTGATCACGATGGCCGTCCCGGCGTTTACCCGATCGATCCAGGGCAGCAAGGCCGACACCGAAGTCGGCGACCTGCAACGGGCCCTCAATTACGCAAGGCTCGAGGCGATCAACCGGGGCATCACCACTCGCTTGCGGCCGAGCGCCGGCGGCAGCGTCTGGACCGGCGAGCTGTCGGTCTACGACAGTACTGGCACTCCGGCCAATGTATTGCGGGTTGTTCCAGCGATGAGCAGCGGCGCGACTCTGACGCTAACCTCAGGAGTGACCGCGCTGGATTTCAACAATCTGGGAGGGCTGGCAGCACCGTCCACGGCGGTGGTGTTCAGTTATACGCTGGGAACGCAAAGCAGGACGCTGAACGTGTGTCTGAACGGACGAATTCAATCGGGTGGAAGCTGCGGATGAGGGCAGGGAGCAAGCACGCACAGGAGGGCATGACGCTGATCGAAGTGCTGGTCGCGTTGTTGATTCTGACGGTCGGGTTACTGGGGGCGGCGGCGGTTCAGCTCAATGCGCTGAAATACACCGACAGCTCGCGAATGACCAGTCAGGCCAGTTTCATCGCCTACGACATGATGGACCGGATCCGCGCCAACTCGGGCGCCGACTACACCGTCACACCACCGACCACGGGCAACCTGAGTGTCGCCCGGGATCAGGATCTCTACGATTTCACCACCAATATCGTCAATTTCGGCGGACCGACCGCCACCGGCAGCATCACCCTCAATCAACGCGTGTACACCATCACCATCACCTGGAGTGACGCACGCGCCGCCAATACGAGCAGTGCAACCCGCAGCTTTGTCCTGACCAGCCGCGCTGCGGTCGACCCGGTGGCCACGCCATGAAGCGCCATAATCTGGGCTTCGGCCTGATCGAAATGCTGGTCGCGCTGGCGCTGGGGCTGATCGTGGTGCTCGGCGTGGTGCAGATCTTCCTGGCGGCGAAAAACACCTACGTCAGCCAGAACAGCGCCGCCGCCATGCAGGAAGACGCGCGGTTCGTGCTGAGCAAGATGATCCAGGAACTGCGCATGGTGGGCATGTTCGGCTGTCTGGGCACGATTACCGATTCCAGCTCGGCGGGGGATTTCACGGCGGCTCAGATCATGCCGATCAGCTGGGACAACGCCAATCTCAAGCTGACCTTGGTCACCGCCGATGTGGGCAGCGCGGGTGGGACGCCGACCTGGACCGTGGTCTCCGATTGCCGCAACAGCGCCATTGCTTATACCGGCGCACGGACAGCAGCGACGGGGCAGATCGCGTTCCCGATCCGTCGTCTGATCTACAGCTTCAGCAACAACCAGATTCTGATGGGCACCGGCAGCGGAAATCCGGCCCAGCAGGTACTGGTGAACAACGTCAGTGCGTTTTCCGTGATGTTCGGTCTGGCGAGTTCTGCGACCGATGTCGCGGCGTCCACCTACAGCGCCAATCCCGGTGATCCGGCGCGGATCCGCAGCGTGCGCCTGAGCCTGACCCTCACTGACCCGAACAATCGGGTCAGCAATCAAACCTTCAACGTGGTTGCCGCCTTGCGCAACCGCTTGCAGTGAGGGGCGAGCGATGAACGTTTCTCTCCATCGGCGACGGTATCAGGGCGGTATGGTGTTGCTGGTCAGTCTGGTGTTTCTGCTGCTCCTCACGGTGATCGGCCTGTCATCAATGCAAAGCGCCAACCTTCAGGAAAAAATGGCCGGCAGTGTGAGTCTGCGCAATCAATCGTTCCAGACGGCCGAGGCGGCGCTGCGCATTGGTGAAAGTGCCGTGCAACTGGACAGTTATTCGCTGGCGGTGTGTGCCAACCCCACGCAATGCGCGCCGCCGGCGGAGTCATCGGTGGTCAGTTCAGCGGGGCTCAATTCCACGTCGGGTGTCACCTGGATTGCCGCCGGCAGCGGCTTCTACGGGGTGCAGAACATCGGCACGACCCTGACGGCGGTGAACGTGCCGAGCAACACCTCGGCGACGTTGTATCGGGTCACGGCAGTCGGCATCGTCGGCAGCTCACGCAGTGTGGTGGAGAGCGTTTATGCGAAGTATTGAGCGACGCTCAAGGTGGCGAGCCTGCCTGACGGGGCTTTTGACGGGCTTGTATGTGGCGACGCCGGCATATGCGTTCACGCCGTCCGAATCGCCGCTGTTGAGCGCGGCCGCAGTACCGCCCAACGTCATGCTGTTGATCGACGACTCAGGGAGTATGAACAGCATCATTTATGCGGCGGGGTTCGATCCGGCCGAGGATCGCACGCCGGCACGGCAGTGCAACGCGGTCATCGGCCTGTGCCTGAGCTCGACCGCCATCACCGGCGATACGATCTTTCTTTCGAGCCTGCCGACTTCCGGCTGCTCCGGCGGTGCCTATGCGTTCTACAACAACAGCCTGACACCGCTCTGTCTGAAGCTGCCGGATCCGGTGGGCAGCGGCAACACTCGCTATTCGGCGGATTACATTTCCTACGTGGTCGGGCTGGCGATCAACAACGGCACACGCGATTTCACTACGGGAGCCATTCCCAACGATTACCGGATCAACGTGGCGCGCAACGTCTCTACCGCACTGGTCACCAGCAACCGCAACCTGCGCATGGGCCTCGCCACCTTCAACCCGGCCACCGGCAACAACCCCGGCAACGGTGGTTTCATTGCACGCTCCATCAGCGACTTGTCACCAGTCAGCGGCAGCGTGACCCAGGCCCAGGCCGACAACAACTACAACGCACTGATTTCCTCGATCAACGGCCTGAGCGCGGTGGCCAACACGCCACTGGCCGAGACCTATTACGAAATCACCCGCTACATGCGCGGGATGACGCCGTACTACAACAGCACCCCCAGCACCTACACCAGCCCGATCCAGTACCGCTGCCAGAAAAACTACGGGGTGGTCATCACCGACGGCCTGCCGACCTACGACCGCACCTTTCCGAACAACGACCCGCTGGGCGGCAGCCGCTTGCCGAACTGGGACGGCATCAACAATGACGGGAACAACCTGAACGGGGACGGGGAGGGCGATACGTTGTATCTGGACGATATCGCCAAGTTCGCCTTCGACATCGACATGCGTTTCAGCGGTACCGACGCGGCAGGCAAGAGCTGGAATGCGGTGGATTTTCCCAAGCAGTACATGAATACCTACACGGTAGGTTTTACCGCCTCCAACGACATGCTCTCGGACGCCGCCGATTACGGACAGGGCCGCTACTACCAGGCGACCGACAGCGCCGGCCTGAATGTCGCGCTGTCTTCGGCGTTGAGCGATATCACCTCCAAGGCTGGTTCCGGCGGTGCGGGTGTGACCAGCGGCACCACGCTGACCGCTGGCAGCAGTTTTTTTCAAACCACCTACGATCCCAAAGATTGGCGCGGCACGATCAAGTCCTTTGGCTTCACCTCGGCCGGGGCGGTCAATACGTCGGCCGTGCTGTGGACCACCGACACCGCCATCGTGCCCGGCGCCACTGCGCCGACCTACCAGTCGTGGAACACTCTGAACAATGCGGCGGTGACGCTGGCCTACGGTAATTTCTCTCCAACCCAGCAGACCGTTCTCAGTCAGGGTTTGCCCACCGGCATCAGCGGCATGGACCTTATCGAATGGAGCAAGGGCACCAACAAGGCCGGGCTCAAAGTGCGCAGCGTGTTGCTCGGGGACATCATCAACTCGCCGCTGGTGCTGGCTTCACCCACGGATAAAACCGCCTCCGATCTGGCAGGCGATACCACCTACAGCACCTACCTGACCACCAAGGCTTCGAACATGAATGCCAGCCTCGTGGTGAACGCCAACGACGGATTTGTCAGCGTCATCAACTCGGCTAACGGTACCCGGCGCTATGCCTACATGCCATCCAGCGTATTGGCCTCGCTGCGCCTGATTGCCGATCCGAACTACGTCAACGGCGTCAGCCACAAGTTTCTGGTGGACGGTCAACTGGGTGTATTCGATGCGCAATTCGGCACGGCGTGGAAAACCCTGGCCATTGGCGGGACGGGGGCCGGGGGCAAAACCTTCTACGGGCTCCAACTGTTCGACGCCTCGGCAGGCAACGTTATCCGTGCCTTGTGGGAAGTCAGCGCGCCGGCTACTGCCAGCACCTCCAACGCTTTTAATGATCTGGGTTACGCCTATGCCCGTCCGGAAGTGGGACGCTTGGCCGATGGTCGCTGGGCAGCATTCATTGCCAACGGTTACGGCAGCAACTCCGGGGTGGCGGCGCTGTATGTGCTGGATGTGCGTGACGGCTCGCTGATCAGGAAAATCGTCATCGACAGTACGGAAACCACCAACGGTTTGTCCTCGGTGAAGCTACGGGTCAATTCGCAGAACGTGGTGCAGGCCGCGTATGGCGGTGACTTGAAGGGGCGGCTGTGGAAGTTCGACCTGAGCGCCGCTTCGTCCGACAGCTGGGGCGTGGCGTTTTCCGGCAAGCCGCTGTTCACGACAGCCGGCGGGGCGACTCAGCCGATCACCGCGCAACCGTTGCTGGCGGACAATGCTCTGGGTGGCAAACAGATTTTCGTCGGCACCGGCAAATTCAACGAGACCGCCGACAAGACCAACAAGGATTTGCAGGCGTTTTATTCGGTGTGGGATGCCGATGGGGGTTCGGGTCAACTGACTGTCAGCAGTCTGCAGGCGCAAGCGATTACCGGATCCTTCTCCGGCAGCTCCGGGCAGTTCCTGACCACAACCCAGAATGACACGACCTATCCGGCGGAGAAGGGCTGGTACCTGCCGCTGGTATACAACAACGTGCTGACCGGCGAGCGGGTGATCAATCAGGCCAGCATCGTACTCGGGCGCATCGTGTTTACCACGGCCAGTGTCGACACCACCGATCCTTGTGCGAGTTTTGGCACCGGTAAACTGGTCGAACTCGATGCGTTCAGCGGTAAGATGCTCAACTACGCGGTGCTCGATACCAACGCCGATGGTGTCGTCGACAGCAGCGACACGATTTCCAGCGGAGTGATATTCACCGGCGGCATCCCGACCTTGAACGCCATCGTCAACGCCGGGAAGGGCAAGATCGAGACCGACTCCAGTGGCAACATCACCACCCTGGTGGAAAAGGGCGGCGGCGGCAGTCGTCGTATCATGTGGCGACAAATTCAGTAAGCGAGAGTTGAGGCATGCGCAGATCCATCCGAGGATTCACCCTGATCGAAATCATGATCGTGATTGCGATTATCGGGATCATCATCACCATTGCCGCACCGAGCTATACCGAATATCTGAAGAAGGGCCGTCGCGCCGAGGTGGTATCGCTGCTGACGGAGCAGGCGCAGACTCTCGAGCGCTTCTACACCAGAAACAATGTTTACACGGGCGTCACCGGTCTCAGCACGGGTAATGATTTCTACACCATTACCCCGACCATCGCTGATCAGACCTTTGTGCTGACCGCGACCCGCAAGACCGGCACGGCCATGGCCACTGACAAGTGCGGGGATTTCACCCTCACCAACACCGGTGTCAGAAGCATGAACAACGCGACCACCGGGCTGACCACCAAGGATTGCTGGGGCCGCTGAGCCGCTATATTTCGGGCGCCATTTGCGCCCACTGTCTTTTTTACGGTTGGATCAAACATGACCAGGCAACAGCAAGTGGTGATTGTCGGTGGCGGGGTGATTGGCCTGCTCACGGCGTACAACCTCGCCTCCGAGGTCGGCAGCGTGGTGCTGCTGGATCGTTCGAACGTCGGCCAGGAATCGTCCTGGGCCGGCGGCGGTATCGTGTCTCCGCTGTACCCGTGGCGCTACAGCGCGGCCGTCACCGCGCTGGCGCACTGGTCGCAGGATTTTTATCCACAGTTGGGCGAGCGTCTTTTTGCCGATACCGGGGTTGATCCCGAGGTTCACACCACCGGCCTGTACTGGCTGGATCTGGATGACGAGGCCGAAGCGCTGGCGTGGGCCGCGCGGGAGAACCGTCCGCTGCGGGCTGTGGATATCTCGGCGGCGCATGATGCGGTGCCGGTGCTCGGTGGTGGGTTTTCCCGGGCGATCTACATGGCTGATGTGGCCAATGTACGCAATCCGCGGCTGGTGAAGTCTTTGAAAGCGGCGTTGCAGGCGCGGCCGAACGTGACGATTCACGAGCAGTGTGAAGTCAGCGGGTTTGTCCTTGAAGGCGAGCGTGTGGTGGGCGTGCAGACTTCCACCGGTGTGATCGCTGGCGATCAGGTGGTGCTGACGGCGGGCGCGTGGAGCGGCGAATTGCTCAAGACCTTGGACCTGTCGCTGCCGGTGGAACCGGTCAAGGGCCAGATGATTCTCTACAAGTGCGTGGCGGATTTCCTGCCGAGCATGGTGCTGGCCAAGGGGCGCTACGCGATTCCGCGTCGCGACGGGCACATCCTGATCGGCAGCACGCTGGAACACGAAGGTTTCGACAAGACCCCGACCGACAATGCACTGGAAAGCCTCAAGGCCTCGGCGGTCGAATTGCTGCCAGCGCTGGCGGATGCCGAAGTGGTGGGACACTGGGCCGGATTGCGTCCCGGCTCGCCGGAGGGCGTTCCCTACATCGGCCGGGTGCCGGGTTTTGATGGCTTGTGGCTCAACTGCGGGCATTACCGCAACGGACTGGTGCTGGCGCCGGCGTCCTGTCAGTTGTTTGCCGATGTGATGCTGGGGCGCGCGCCGATCATTGATCCGGCGCCGTATGCCCCGACCGGACGTATTTAATCCAGGCCGAGCTTCTTGAGCCGGTAGCGCATCGAACGGAATGACAGATTCAACCGCTGGGCCGCTGCGGTACGGTTCCAGCGGGTTTCTTCCAGGGCCTGCAGTATCAGCTTGCGCTCGACGTTCTCCAGATAGTCTTCGAGGTTGTCGATCAGCGTGAGATCGGCAATGCCGCCCTCGGCTGTGCAATTGCCTTCGCTCAGGCGCAGGTCGTCGGCCTCGATCGTGCGGTTTTCACACAGGGTGTGCGCCCTCTCAAGCACGTTCTCCAGCTCCCGCACATTTCCCGGGAAGCGGTAGTTCTTCAATGCCTCCAGCGCTTGTGGATGCAGGCGCGCCGCCGGCTGGCCGGTACCGTTCGCCAGACGCTTGAGCATATGGCTGGCCAAGGCTTCGATATCGTCACGACGTTCGCGCAGAGAAGGCACCCGCAGTTCGATCACGTTCAGTCGGTAATACAGGTCCTGACGAAAGCGTTCGGCGGCGACTTCCGCGTCGAGATCCTTGTGCGTCGCACAGAGGATGCGCACATCGACCACGGTTTCCTGCTGGCCGCCGACGCTGCGCACGGCCTTTTCCTGAATCGCCCGCAGCAACTTGACCTGCATCGACAGCGGCAAGTCTGCCACTTCATCAAGAAACAGCGTCCCGCCATGGGCAGCCTGGAACAGGCCCGGCTTATCCTCCACCGCACCCGTGAAACTGCCTTTGCGGTGACCGAAGAATTCGCTTTCCATCAACTCTGAAGGAATCGCCCCACAGTTCACCGGTACAAACGGCTGGCTGGCGCGTGGGCCTTGCTCGTGAATCAGCCGGGCAACCAGTTCCTTGCCGCTGCCGGACTCGCCGCTGATGTAGACCGGCGCCTGACTGCGGGCCAGTTTATCGATCTGCTTGCGCAGATTGCGCATGGGCAGCGAGTCACCGAGCAGCCGGCGATCAATCGCGGTGCAGACATTGCCCGACGCCGACATGCGCAACGCAGTGGCGACCAGTTCCCGCAGACGACTGAGGTCTACCGGTTTGGTCAGGAAGTCGAAAGCCCCGGCTTTCAGGGCGTTGATCGCCGTTTCCAGACTGCCATAGGCGGTGATCATCGCCACCGGCAATTGTGGATAGCGTTGCTGGATGTGCTGCACCAGCTCCAGTCCGGTGCCATCCGGCAGGCGCATGTCGGTCAGGCACAGATCGAAAGTATCGCGGCTCAGCAGCGCTTGGGCTTCGCCGAGGTTGCGTGCGCTGAAGGTGTCGAGTTTCATCCGTCCCAGGGTGATTTCCAGGAGTTCGCGGATATCCGGTTCGTCGTCGACGATGAGGATTTTTTGCCGTGGGCTCGTGTTCAACTTTGTTTCCGTCCGTGAGCAAAGGTGATGCGAAAGCAGCCGCCGCCTTGGCGTGGTATGAAGTCTAGGCGGGCCTGGTTGCTTTCGCACAGCTCACGGGACAGATAAAGTCCAAGGCCGGTGCCCTGGCTGCTGGTGGTAAAGAAGGGCTCGAACAGATGCGACTGTTGATCCAGTGCCACGCCAGGGCCGTTGTCCTGTACTTCGAGCACAGCCAGCTGGCTTTCGCGGTCGATGAACAGCGTCAGCCACACTTCGGCCGGATCGTGCAGCAGGGCGCTGTGACGCCAGCCGTTGCGCAACAGATTGTCGAGAATTTGCGTCAACTGACCGGGGTCCATGAGGGTGCGAAAGTCCCCGGAATCGATACGCAAATGTATGCGCTGGCGCTCACCGGCCTGTTCCCGGGCTTCGGCGACGAACTGCGCCAGCCACGGTTCCAGGTCCAGCCGTTGCGGCGCGCTCTGCTGGCGTCGGGACAGTTGCAGGACGTTTTCAATGACTCGGTTCATGCGCTGGGAGTGATCCTGGATGATCTGCGTCAGACGCCGATCCGCGCCGTCGAGTTCCTCGGACTCCTGCAGCAGCTGCGCAGCATGGCTGATCGCGCCCAGCGGGTTGCGGATCTCGTGGGCGATACCGGCAGTCAGACGCCCGAGTGCGGCGAGCTTCAGTTGCTGGGCTTGCTGGGAAATCTGCGCAAGGTCCTCGAGAAATACCAGGGTCTGGCGGTTCGGGCTCTGTTCCAGGGCGATGAAGCTCGGTTGCAGTTCCAGGCCGTTGGCCGCGATTTTCAGGCTCTGCGGGCGCAGGGTCGGGTTGTTCAGCCACAGATTCAGGCGCTCGACCAGCACGGTCGAATAGTCATCGATCAACTGGCCTTCGAGGGGTGACTGCGCCAGCAGCGTCCGGGCGCTGTGGTTGGCCAGTTGTACCCGGCGCCGCTCGTCGAGTACCAGAATGCCGGTGCGCATGCGCTGCAGGATCAAGGCATTGAGCGCTTCAAGGCTGACCACTTCGCTGGCCCGTTGCTCGGCCAGGGTTTCGCTGATTTCGAGACGACGGATCAACCCCTGTACCAACAGTGCTCCGGCAAAACACAGAGCGCCAAGGGTGCCTGCCTGCAGGTAGTCATTGGCGCTCAAGGGATGGCTGAAGCTCAGCAGAAAACTGAGGCCGACGATGCCGAGCGCCCCGATCGCTGCGATCAGCACACCGATCCGTCGTCGCAGCAGGGTGTTGCTGATGGCCACCGAGACGATCAGCAGATTGCCCACCGGGCTGGCCACGCCGCCGGCGGCGTAGAACAGCCCGCACAGCAGCAGGATGTCGACCAGGGCCAGGCCGAACAACCGGGCCGGCCGCCGGATGTTCTCCAGGAACACCACCAGCAGGATGTTCAGCACCAGGTACAACCAGCTGCCGTTGCGCAGCAACTCGTCATCGGCTGACGTCAGCAGGCGGTTGTCCATGTCGCTGGAGATCAGCAGCACCAGGGTGATGCCGACGCTCAGGCGGTAGAGGTGATAAAGGCGCAGCAGTCGCTGGGCCTGTCTGCGTGTGGTGTTGGTGGCCTCAGCGATCACTGGAGCCTGGGCCTTGCTCGAGGTGAGCCTGGCTGCAATACCACTGTTGTTGAAGGCTCAGCGCACGATCCCGCGGCAGGTGCACGCCGCAATGGGCGCAACGCACCATCGGCGCAGCATCCTTTTCGCGGGGGGATTGCGTGGGGGCGGCAGGCGCCTTGAGTTTGCGCCACAGCCAGACGGCGGCGGCGATCAGGGCGATCCAGAAGAGTAGACGAAGCATGATGGGCGGCTTTTTGGCTGATGATCCGGCAGTTTAGCCAAGGACTCGACAGGCGCACAGCGCAATAAAACGCGGCAATAAAAAAGGGAGATCCGAAGATCTCCCTTTCTCGTACTTGCGTTGTGATCAGTCGAACACACCGAAAGTCATGTAGCTGAACCACGAGCGGTCGTCGTTGTTGCCGGCCGCCCCGTGCTCTTCCTCTTCGATCACTGCGCCGTTTTCGTCTTTGGGCTTGAGCTCGTTCGGGATCGCGTCTTTCGCGTCCTGGAACTGCTTCTGCACGTCCTGGTTGGCGCGGGTCTCTCCCGGCGGCAGCGGCGGACGGGACTCGATCAGGCCCAGAGTGGCCTTGCTCAGCCACGAACGGTTGTCGGCTTCGGCGACCGACGGTACGAACTGACCGTCTTTCAGGCTCGGGTGGTTCGGGTAGTTGAGTTTCAGGGTTTCCAGGCTGGAGGCCGCCAGTTCGTCCAGGTGCAGACGCTGATAGGCTTCGGTCATCACCGCCAGGCCGTCACCGACCGATGGGGTTTCCTGGAAGTTTTCCACGACATACCGGCCACGGTTGGCGGCAGCAACGTAGGCCTGACGGGTCAGGTAGTAGTCGGCCACGTGGATTTCGTAGGCTGCCAGCAGGTTGCGCAGATAGATCATGCGCTGCTTGGCGTCCGGTGCGTAGCGGCTGTTCGGGTAGCGGCTGGTCAGCTGGGCGAATTCGTTGTACGAATCGCGGGCAGCACCCGGGTCACGCTTGGTCATGTCCAGCGGCAGGAAGCGCGCCAGCAGGCCGACGTCCTGGTCGAACGAGGTCAGGCCCTTGAGGTAGTAGGCGTAATCGACGTTCGGGTGCTGTGGATGCAGACGAATGAAGCGCTCGGCGGCGGATTTTGCGGCTTCCGGCTCCGAGTTCTTGTAGTTGGCGTAGATCAGTTCGAGCTGTGCCTGATCCGCGTAGCGACCGAACGGATAGCGCGACTCCAGAGCCTTCAGCTTGGCGGTGGCACTGGTGTAACTGTTGTTGTCCAGGTCCTGTTGAGCTTGCTGGTACAGCTCGGTTTCGCTCAGGTTTTCGTCTACGACTTCCTTCGATGAGCAAGCAGCGGTCAATGCGAGGATGGCGATCAGCAGCAGGTGTTTCACTTGCATGGCGGCTTGCGTCCCTATGACGGCCGCTGTCTTGGGCGGGGCCGTCCTGTTATGATGAGCGCCCCGTTGAAAAGCCCCGGGGCAAAAGACGCCGTATTTAACCACAAGCGCGCAGCCGAAACCAAAGGCTGTAGCCGACGCCCAGTCCGAGCATGTCCGATAAAATTGAACTTCGCGCAGAGGTGCCGTCCGAATTGGGCGGCCAACGCCTCGATCAAGTCGCCGCCCAACTCTTCGCCGAGCACTCGCGCTCGCGCCTTTCCGCCTGGATCAAAGAAGGTCGCCTGACTGTGGACGGGGCGGTCATCCGCCCGCGCGACATCGTTCATGGCGGTGCCATCCTTGAGCTCACTGCCGAGCAGGAGGCCCAGGGTGAATGGGTCGCTCAGGACATCGAACTGGACATCGTCTATGAAGACGACGACATTCTGGTGATCAACAAGCCTGCCGGCCTGGTGGTGCACCCGGCCGCCGGTCACGCCGATGGCACCTTGCTCAACGCCTTGCTGCACCACGTGCCGGACATCATCAATGTCCCGCGTGCCGGCATCGTGCATCGTCTGGACAAGGACACCACCGGTCTGATGGTGGTGGCCAAGACCATCCAGGCGCAGACCAAACTGGTCGCGCAGCTGCAAAGCCGCAGTGTCAGCCGGATCTACGAGTGCATCGTGATCGGCGTGGTGACGGCCGGCGGCAAGATCAACGCGCCGATCGGTCGGCATGGCCAGCAGCGCCAGCGCATGGCGGTGATGGAAGGCGGCAAGCCGGCGGTCAGCCACTACCGCGTGCTGGAACGCTTCCGTTCCCACACTCACGTGCGGGTGAAGCTGGAAACCGGTCGTACCCACCAGATTCGCGTGCACATGGCGCACATCAACTTCCCGTTGGTCGGCGATCCGGCGTACGGCGGTCGTTTCCGCATTCCGCCAGCGGCGAGCCAGACCATGGTCGAGTCCCTCAAGCACTTCCCGCGTCAGGCGCTGCACGCGCGGTTTCTGGAGCTGGATCACCCGACCACCGGTGAGCGCATGAGCTGGGAATCGCCGTTGCCGGAAGATCTGGTCTGGCTGCTGACTCTGCTCAAGCAGGATCGCGAGGCATTCGTCGGATGAACTGGCTGACGCCGGACTGGCCCGCGCCGGCCAGCGTCAAGGCCTGTGTCACCACCCGCGAGGGCGGCGTCAGCGAGGCGCCGTTCGACAGTCTCAACCTGGGCGATCATGTCGATGACCGTCCCGAGGCGGTCGCTGAAAACCGTCGGCGTCTGACCGAACACTTCTCTATAAAGCCTGCCTGGTTGCAGCAAGTGCACGGGATTGCCGTGGCGCATGCTGATCCGTCCGTGGTGGCCACGGCGGATGCCAGCTGGACGGCAACACCCGGTATCGCTTGTGCGGCAATGACCGCCGACTGCCTGCCGGCGCTGTTCTGCGACCGTGCCGGCACTCGCGTGGCGGCGGCTCATGCGGGTTGGCGTGGCCTGGCGGCCGGCGTGCTGGAAGCCACCCTCGACAGTCTGGATGTGCCCGCCGAAGACGTTCTGGTCTGGCTCGGCCCGGCCATCGGTCCGCAGGCCTTCGAAGTCGGCCCGGAAGTCCGGGACGTCTTCATCAATCAATTGCCCGAAGCCGAGACAGCCTTTGTCCCGAGCCACAATGCGGGCAAGTTCATGGCTGACATCTATAAGCTGGCGCGACTGCGTCTGGCGGTTCGGGGTGTCACCGCTGTTTATGGTGGCGGTTTCTGTACCGTGACCGATCCGCGCTTCTTTTCTTATCGCCGTGCGTCGCGCACCGGTCGCTTTGCCTCCTTAGTCTGGCTCACCCGCTAAACTCTCTGATCTGCATCAACTCCCTGACGCTTGAATCTTCCAGAATTGACCGCATCTATAGCGGTATCTGGCAGGTTTCTTTATTCAGGATGGTTTTTCAGGTCCGGCCTGCTCAAAAGGAAGGTGACCCATGCGTATAGACCGTTTAACCAGCAAGTTGCAGTTGGCGTTGTCCGATGCCCAATCGTTGGCCGTCGGCCACGATCATCCGGCCATCGAGCCGGCGCATTTGATGCAGGCCATGCTTGAACAGCAGGGTGGTTCGATCAAACCCCTGTTGATGCAGGTGGGCTTCGACGTCAACAGCTTGCGTAAAGAGCTGACCAAAGAGCTCGATCAATTACCGAAAATCCAGAATCCGACCGGCGACGTGAACATGTCGCAGGATCTGGCGCGTCTGCTCAACCAGGCCGACCGTCTGGCTCAGCAGAAGGGCGACCAGTTCATTTCCAGCGAGCTGGTGCTGCTCGCCGCGATGGACGAGAACAGCAAGCTCGGCAAGTTGCTGCTCGGCCAAGGCGTGAGCAAAAAGGCGCTGGAAAACGCGATCAACAACCTGCGCGGTGGCGAGGCGGTCAATGACGCCAACCACGAAGAGTCGCGTCAGGCGCTGGATAAATACACCGTCGACCTGACCAAGCGCGCCGAGGAAGGCAAGCTTGACCCGGTGATCGGCCGTGACGACGAGATCCGTCGCACCATTCAGGTTCTGCAACGCCGGACCAAGAACAACCCGGTGCTGATCGGCGAGCCTGGCGTGGGTAAAACCGCGATTGCCGAAGGTCTGGCCCAGCGCATCATCAACGGCGAAGTGCCGGACGGCCTGCGCGGCAAGCGTCTGCTGTCTCTCGATATGGGCGCGCTGATTGCCGGTGCCAAGTATCGCGGCGAGTTTGAAGAGCGCCTGAAAGCGTTGCTCAACGAGCTGTCGAAGCAGGAAGGGCAGATCATTCTGTTCATCGACGAGCTGCACACCATGGTCGGCGCCGGCAAAGGCGAAGGCTCGATGGACGCCGGCAACATGCTCAAGCCGGCCCTGGCCCGTGGCGAACTGCATTGCGTCGGTGCGACCACGCTCAACGAGTACCGCCAATATATAGAGAAGGACGCAGCCCTCGAGCGGCGCTTCCAGAAAGTGCTGGTGGACGAGCCGAGCGAAGAAGACACCATCGCGATCCTGCGTGGCCTCAAGGAACGTTACGAGGTTCACCACAAGGTGGCGATCACCGACGGCGCAATCATCGCGGCGGCCAAGCTCAGCCATCGTTACATCACTGACCGGCAGTTGCCGGACAAGGCGATCGACCTGATCGACGAAGCGGCCAGCCGCATCCGCATGGAGATCGACTCCAAACCGGAAGTGCTGGATCGGCTGGAGCGGCGCCTGATTCAGTTGAAGGTGGAATCCCAGGCACTGAAGAAAGAAAGCGACGACGCGGCGAAGAAACGTCTGGAGAAACTCCAGGAAGAAATCGTCCGTCATGAGCGTGAGTATTCGGATCTGGAAGAAATCTGGAACTCGGAAAAAGCCGAAGTGCAGGGTTCTGCACAGATTCAGCAGAAGATCGAACAGTCCCGTCAGGAACTGGAAGCCGCGCGCCGTAAAGGTGATCTGAACCGCATGGCCGAGTTGCAGTACGGGGTGATCCCGGATCTGGAACGCAGCCTGCAAATGGTCGACCAGCACGGCAAGAGCGAGAACCAGCTGCTGCGCAGCAAGGTGACCGAAGAGGAAATCGCCGAAGTCGTCTCGAAGTGGACCGGCATCCCTGTGTCGAAAATGCTCGAAGGCGAGCGCGACAAACTGATGAAGATGGAAAGCCTGTTGCACCAGCGTGTGATCGGCCAGGACGAAGCGGTGGTCGCAGTGGCCAACGCGGTGCGGCGGTCCCGTGCCGGGTTGTCAGACCCGAATCGTCCAAGCGGCTCGTTCATGTTCCTCGGCCCGACCGGTGTCGGTAAAACCGAGCTGTGCAAGGCGCTGGCCGAATTCCTCTTCGATACGGAAGAGGCGATGGTGCGGATCGACATGTCCGAGTTCATGGAGAAACATTCCGTGGCACGGTTGATCGGGGCGCCACCGGGCTACGTCGGCTACGAAGAGGGTGGTTATCTGACCGAAGCGGTACGGCGCAAGCCTTACTCGGTGATCCTGCTGGACGAAGTCGAGAAGGCGCACCCGGATGTATTCAACATCCTGCTGCAAGTGCTGGAGGATGGGCGCCTGACCGACAGCCACGGCCGCACGGTGGACTTCCGCAATACCGTGATCGTCATGACTTCCAACCTCGGTTCAATGCAGATCCAGGAACTGGTCGGTGATCGTGAAGCGCAACGGGCAGCGGTGATGGATGCGATTTCCACCCACTTCCGTCCGGAGTTCATCAACCGGGTCGACGAAGTGGTGATCTTCGAGCCATTGGCGCGGGATCAGATCGCGGGCATTACCGAGATCCAGCTGGGCCGTCTGCGCAGCCGTCTGGCCGAGCGCGAGCTGAAGCTGGAACTGAGCCCGGAAGCGATGGACAAGCTGATTGCCGTCGGTTACGACCCGGTCTATGGCGCACGGCCGCTGAAGCGGGCGATCCAGCGCTGGATCGAGAACCCGCTGGCGCAGTTGATCCTGTCGGGGCGTTTCATGCCGGGCGAGACCGCGACCGGTGTCGTGGAGAACGACGAGATCACGTTCAACTGAGACCTGCCGGTGGTGAAGTAAGGAAGGCCTCGCAATGCGAGGCCTTTTTTTTCGCCAGGCTGTTGAACTCAAAGGAAAAGGCTTGTAAAGTGCGCCCCGCAGTCAGTCACCAACACGGTTTCAGCTCACTGGGCAGAAATCTGAAATAAGTTGCAAATCATTAACTTGAAAGCAATTTAGGGGGTTGACAGAGGTGTTCTAGGTTGTAGAATAGCGCGCCTCAGGCACACGAACGCAGCGATGCGAAAACGGTGTCGAGAAGCTGCAAGTTTCACCGTAGTAAATTGAAATGTGTAGTTCCGTGATAGCTCAGTCGGTAGAGCAAATGACTGTTAATCATTGGGTCCCAGGTTCGAGTCCTGGTCACGGAGCCAATTTCAAACCGGGGTATAGCGCAGTCCGGTAGCGCGCCTGCTTTGGGAGCAGGATGTCAGGAGTTCGAATCCCCTTACCCCGACCATTTTTGGGTCGTTAGCTCAGTTGGTAGAGCAGTTGGCTTTTAACCAATTGGTCGTAGGTTCGAATCCCACACGACCCACCATTTTTGAAACCAGGTAACACTGGGATCGAATCTTAAGATCAGAGGCCAAAAGCGCTGATCGAAGAAGGCGATCTTTGAAAGGTCGCCTTTTTTTTACCGGGGTATAGCGCAGTCCGGTAGCGCGCCTGCTTTGGGAGCAGGATGTCAGGAGTTCGAATCCCCTTACCCCGACCATATTAAAAATCCTCGTATCGAAAGATACGGGGATTTTTTTTGCCCTTCGGAAATGTTTCATTCAAGTCGTCATACAACTTGCCGATAGCCCGCTAACGCAAGGAGGCTGCCATTGATCGCCCCTTGAATCCGGCCAATACAAGAAAAGGGCGTTCGTCATGTTGCTTCGTCAGTTGAATATTGCTCCCCGTGCCGCCCTGGGCTTTGCCCTGATCGCGGTGCTGGTGGCGTTGCTCGGGGTGTTTGCGCTGGGGCAGATGTCGAGCATCCGCGACAGCGAAGTGGCGGTCGAGACGCAGTGGCTGCCGAGCATTCGCGGCGGTGACGAGATTCGCGAGATCATGTTGCGCATTCGCACCATCTCCCTGCGCATGGCGCTGGATCAGGATCCGGCCAACATCGCCACGTACCGCAGCCAGATGGATACCCGCGACAAGGAGCTGAGCGAGAAAATCGCCGCTTACGACCGGCTGGTGACCACCCCGGAAGGTCAGCAGTTGTACGATCAGTTCAAGAAGACCTTTGCTGCCTACCGCTCCGGGATCGCCCAGTCGTTCACCCTTGCCGAGCAAGGCAAGCGTGACGAGCTGACCAAACTGCTGCTGGTCGACATGAAAACCGTGGTCGACGGCTCCGGCAAACAACTCAACGATCTGGCAGATCTGTTTACCCGCCAGGTCGCCGCCGAAAGTCAGAACTCTGCCGCCCACTACGAAACTTCGCGCACCATCGTGACCTTGTTCATCGCTTTGGCGGCGCTGGCCACCGTGGCCCTGGCCATGTTGCTGACCCGCAGCATCGTTCGCCCCCTGAGCGCCGCCGTCGACGCTGCTGAACACGTCGCCAGAGGCGATCTGACCCGCCCGATCGAAACCCACGGCAACGATGAAGTCAGCCGGTTGCTCAAGGCATTGGCGACCATGCAGCAGAACCTGCGCGAAACCCTGCAGGGCATCAGCGGATCGGCCACGCAACTGGCGACCGCTTCCGATGAACTGAGCGCGGTCACCCACGACAGCACGCAAGGGCTGCAACAACAGAACAACGAAATCGAACAAGCCGCCACCGCGGTCAACGAGATGACCACGGCGGTCGAGGAAGTCGCTCGCAATGCGGTGTCGACGTCCGACGCCACCCGCCAGTCCAGCGAGTCGGCGCAATTGGGTCAGGAACGGGTCAGCGAAACCGCCGGCGCCATCAACGCCTTGGCCAGCGAAGTCGAACACACCGGCGAGCTGGTGCAATCGCTGGCCAATCAGTCACAAGACATCGGCAAAGTGCTGGACGTGATCCGAGCGATCGCCGAGCAGACCAACCTGCTCGCGCTCAACGCCGCCATCGAAGCAGCACGGGCCGGGGAGAGCGGGCGCGGGTTTGCCGTGGTCGCCGATGAAGTCCGGGCGCTGGCTTATCGCACTCAGCAATCGACTCAGGAAATCGAGCAGATGGTGCAGGGCATGCGCAATGGTTCGAGCCTGGCGCTGGAGTCGATGCAGGCCAGTGCCTCGCGGGCGGCCACCACGCTGGTGCTGGCCGAGCGGGCCGGTGAGGCGTTGCAGACGATCACGGCCTCGGTACACGAAATCCACGAGCGCAATCTGGTGATCGCCAGTGCCGCCGAAGAGCAGGCGCAAGTGGCGCGGGAAGTGGATCGCAATCTGGTGAACATACGCGATCTGTCGGTGCGTTCGGCGGCGGGTGCCGATCAAACCAATGCGTCGAGCCATGAACTGTCGCAACTGGCCAATGCCCTGCAGGGCATGGTGCGGCGCTTCCAGCTGTAATCATGCAGGCGTGAAAAAGCCGCGCTTCTCGTCAGAGAAAGCGCGGCTTTGTTTTATCGGGCAGGCTGAAAAATCAGGCACCGTCCTGGTCTTTCAGGTGTTCGAACAGACCTTTCGGCATTTTCTTGCCATTGGCTTCGAAGTTGGCTTTGACGTTGTTGTACGCCTCTTGCTCGTCAATGAAGCCGTCGTGGTTGGTGTCGATCTTGTCGAAGTCGGACTTCGGCGCGACCTTCAGAAATTCGGCGCGCGAGACCTTGCCGTCGCCATCGGTGTCGGTCTTGGCCATCGACGCATCGCCGCATTTGCCTTCACCGCATTTGCCTTCCGGGGTCTTCACCGAGGTCTCGGCCGAAGCGACCATATAACCCTGAGCCAACGGTTGTGCGGCGAACACCGAGCCGGACAACATCAGGCCACCGGCCAGTACGGCACCGACCAGGCCAAGGGAGTTTTTGCCGATTTTCGAAGTACGGGACATTGCATTCTCCTTCGGTTGCACAGCGCAACCACACGTTAAGGGCGATCAAGCCGGAGCAGGTGTGCTCGGGTGTGGCCATTAAGCGGTGGCGGTGTATCGCGTCTGTGTCGAGGAGCGGGGCGTTTGTAAGCGAAGGTGGGGAAAGCTGCGGGCAGATACAGTAGAAAACAAAACACCGTGAGGGCGAGCCCGCCCCCACGGTGTTTTTACATCAGTGCAGCTTGAGGCGCGGCTCGGTGCCGCGTCCGATCTTGCTGCCCAGCATCAGCATCGCCGTGCGGAACGGCCCGTACAGCGCCATCTGGTGCATGCGATACAGCGACACGTAAAACATCCGCGCCAGCCAGCCTTCGAGCATCACGCTGCCGGTCAGGTTGCCCATCAGGTTACCCACCGCCGAGAAGCGCGACAGCGAAATCAGTGAGCCGTAGTCGGTGTACTTGTACTCCGGCAGGGTCTTGCCCTCGATCCGCAGTTTCAGCGACTTGGCCAGCAACGAGGCCTGTTGGTGCGCAGCCTGGGCCCGTGGTGGAACGTTGCGATCGGAGCCCGGTTGCGGGCACGCGGCGCAGTCACCGAAGGCGAAGATGTTTTCGTCACGGGTGGTCTGCAACGTTGGCAGCACTTGCAACTGGTTGATGCGGTTGGTTTCCAGGCCATCGATGTCCTTGAGGAAACCTGGTGCGCGGATCCCGGCAGCCCAGACTTTCAGGCTGGCCTTGATCTCGCTGCCATCGGCTGTGATCAGGCTGTCGGCGGTGACCTGGCTGACCGACGCGTTGGTCAACACATTGACCCCGAGCTTTTCCAGCGTCTTGTGCACCGGCCCACTGATTCGCTCCGGCAGCGCTGGCAGCACCCGTGGCCCGGCTTCGATCAGGGTGATGTGCATGTTTTCCGGCTTGATCCGGTCCAGACCATAAGCCGCCAGTTCATGGGCCGCGTTGTGCAACTCTGCTGCCAGCTCGACGCCCGTGGCGCCGGCGCCGACGATGGCCACGCTGATCTGCTGGACCCCATCGGATTGTCCGGCGTGAGCTCGCAGGTAGTGGTTGAGCAGTTGCTGGTGGAAACGTTCGGCCTGTTTGCGAGTATCGAGGAACAGGCAATGCTGCGCTGCACCCTGAGTGCCGAAATCGTTGGTGGTGCTGCCGACCGCGATTACCAGCGAGTCATACGGCACTTCCCGCGCCGGGACCAGTTCCACGCCGTTTTCGTCGTAGGTGGCGGCCAACTGGATCTTTTTCTGCTCACGGTCGAGCCCGCTCATACGCCCCAGCTGGAACTCGAAGTGGTTCCATTTGGCCTGGGCGACATAGTTGAGTTCGTCTTCGGAGGAGTTCAGCGATCCGGCGGCCACTTCGTGCAACAGCGGTTTCCAGATGTGCGTCAGGTTCGCGTCGACCAGCAGGATGCTGGCAGTGCCGCGTTTGCCCAGAGTCTTACCCAGACGGGTAGCCAACTCCAGACCGCCGGCGCCGCCGCCGACAATGACAATACGATGGGACATAGGGATAGCTCGCAAGGTTTTTAAAGGAAATCGGTGCGGTTACCCAAGCGAGCGCGATGCTGCTCATAGCGTCAGGTAACTGATAAGTCGGCTCAACAGGCCCAGACCAATGGTCACTGCCAGCACCAGCACCAGGAGCATCCACGGCCGGAATGGCCGGCGCTCGACACGGTGCTGGGACAACTGCAGGTACTCTTCGACATGCTTCTGGTCTTCGGGGTTCAGGCGGCTGGTCATATGAGGCCTCGTCAGGGGTAGACGTTGCTGAATGTGAACAAGCTACAGCGGATTTTTTATCCGGGATTGAACGCAGCATAGCCACTGTCCGGGACCGGTTCGACAGACACACTGTCCCCGAGGCGAATGATCCCGCTTTGTAACACTCGCGCGGTGATTCCGCCATGCCCGCGCACTGCCTGGAACGTTCCGGGGCCGAGGTTGTTTTGCAGGCGCGCACACGGCTGGCACCAGCCCGTGGTTTCGAAAATCGCCTGACCAATGCGAAAGCGCCGCCCCTTGAGGCTGAACAGGTTGATCCCGCTGATGACGAGATTGCGCCGCAGATCTTCAGGCGTGACCGGTTGTTCGGCCGACCGGCCCATCAGGGCGTTGATGACAGCCAGATGTTCCCACTGAATCAGCGTCACCTGCCGCGCATTGCGCACACCGGGCCGAGCGTGATCGCCGGTGAGCCCGGCCTCGAGCCGCGCCTCAACCGCATCGAGCGCGAGCATCGGCCCCCGTGATTCGGGACGCACGCCAATCCAGCGCACACGCCCGGACTGCGGGACATCGGCAATCAATTGTTGAAGAGGCGTCACAGGCTGATCCCGACATCGAACACGATGCTGCGACCCAGATTGCTGCGCAGAAAGTCTGGTGCATCGGGGTGGGCGAACAACACCCGGGCGAAGGTCGGCCCGACCAGCGACAGCGAGCGCCAGCCCTGACGCAGATATTCGGTGGGCGGTGGAAAGTGGCTGTTGAGGTCCAGCACTTCGCGTTTCAGGCTGGCGAAGGCAATGATGTCCAGCTCGCCCAGGTCCATGCCCCGTTCCTTGTAGTTGTGCGCCTTCTTGCGCAGGGTCGGCGCCAGTCTGAGCAGAAATTCATTGGCCGGAATTCGTCGCGGCTTGGCTTCGCGGCGTACCAGTTGGCTCAGGGAAAAGGCACTGCGCCGGCGTTGCAGCTCATCGCGCCATTCGTCGTTGAGCCGGCGACCTTCGTCGAGGACGAAAAACACCTCGAAGTTGGCGTCTCGAAACAACACGTCCGGGGGCTCGCCTGCCGGGGCGAATTCGTCGGCACGATAGGGAATATTCAAGCCTTGCAGCAGGCGCTGGCAGACCCAACGCTCACGCTCCCATTTGCGGGCATTGGACAGGAACGCGTTGGCCTGCTCGGCGGCGATGGTCAGCAGGCGTAAATAATCCGAGTCATCCATAGGCCCAAGCTTAGCGTTCAATTGCGACAAGCAGAAAGCGTTCGCGCGGCAAAGTGCATCAGTGGGCAGTCGGGAGGGTCGGTGTAGACTGATGGCACCGTGTATCAACGTCGAATGAAAGGGGCTGAATGTGAAATTTCGCTGGCTGTTGTTGTTCGCTGTGGTTCCGCTATGGGCCCATGCGCTGGAGGTCGGTGAGCGGTTGGCATCCTGGACGCTGCTGGATCAGTACGATCAGCCGTTTACTCTCGATAACCGCACCACGACGCTGTTGGTGGCGCGTGACATGGACGGTGCGAAACTGCTCAAGCAAGCCATGGCCGATCAGCCCAAGGGCTATCTGGAGGCGCGGCATGCGGTGTTTGTCGCCGATATCCAGCGCATGCCGGCGTTGATTGCGAAGATGTTCGCCATTCCGGCCATGCGTGACTATGGCTATCGAGTGTTGCTTGATCGCGAAGGCCGTGTGGCCTCGCGCTATCCCGGGGCCGAAGGCACGGTGCTCTGGCTGCAACTCAAGGACGGGCGTTTGCTGGCCCGGCATGAATACACCCAGGCTGCGGAACTGCGCGAGGCGCTGGAGCAGGCGCAACCATGATCGGCGCCGAGCTGCTGTCGTCTGCGAGCCTGCTGCTGGGCTGGCTGATTTACCTGCCGGTGCTGCTCTGGGCGATTGTCCGCGCACCGTGGGTCGAGCTGTTCAGCGACAACCGCCGTCAGCATTTGCTGTTCGGCACGGTGTTCGCGTTGTTTCTGCTGTGGCTGGTGCGCAGGGATTTCGATAGCGGCGTGTCCTACCACTTCATCGGCATGACAGCGGTGACACTGCTGCTGGATTGGCCGCTGGCAATCGTCGGCGGACTGGTGGCGCAACTGGGGCTGGTGTTGTTGGGACGTCAGGATCTGGTGGCTGTCGGGGTCAACGGCGCCTTGCTGATCCTGTTGCCGGTGTTGATCACCGAATGCGTGGCGATCCTGGTCGAGCGCGCCCAACCGCGCAATCCGTTCGTGTACATCTTCTGTTCCGGCTTTTTCGCCGCAGCGCTGTCGGCGTTGTTGTGTCTGACGCTGAGCCTGACCTTGCTCTGGTACGACGGCCTCTTCGCCATGCCGGAATGGCTGGAAGATTTCATCGGTTACCTGTGGCTGCTGATTTTTCCCGAAGCGTTCATCAACGGCATGGTGATCAGCGCGTTGGTGGTGTTCAGCCCGGAATGGCTGGAGACCTTCAACCGCACCCGCTACCTTTCGGCGCCCTGGAAGGACGACGATCCCAAGTCTTGATCCACATCAAATCCAATTGATGCGCAGCATTTCATGCTCGGCAAAATCCCTTCAGGAGCAGCGGCATGAGCGTGTACGAGTGGGCGAGGCAGGAAACCCGGCAGAGTCTGGAGATGGCGCAGGAGGTGGGGTTCGATCCGGGCCTGAGCCTGCGGGCCCTGCTCAGTGCGGTGGTGCAACAGAGCAAGGCCGTACGCAATGCCGAAGACCTGGCCGACGAGTTGCGCTTTCTGGCGGAAAACCTCGACGACGATCAGGACTACGGCTTCATGCGGCCCTGATCAGAGGATCAGTGGCGCGGGTCGAAATCGCCGGAAAACAGTTCGTCCTCGGCATCCGGGGCCACTGGAATCTTGTGTTCTTCCGACGCCCAGGCGCCGAGGTCGATCAGTTTGCAGCGGTCCGAGCAGAACGGCCGGAATTTGTTCTCGGGGGTGAATTCCACCGGGGCGCCGCAGGTCGGGCAATTTACGGTTGGGGTCTGGCTCATGACTGGCCTCCGGATAAAGTCAGGTAAAAGTGATGCAGGCGCTCGACCTCGCTGTGCAGCCAGGCGAGGTCGCGGTCGTTGACCACCACATCGTCGGCACGGCTCACGCGGTCTTCGCGGCTGGACTGGGCCTTGAGGATCGCCTGGACCTGCTCTTCGCTGGTCTGGTCACGCTGCAAGGTGCGTTCGATCTGCAGTTGTTGCGGCGCGTCGATCACCAGGATCCGTTGGGTCATCGCGTACTGTCCGGACTCGATCAGCAGCGGCGAGACCAGAATCGCGTAAGGCGATTTTGCCAGCGCCAGGTGATGGGCGATTTCCTCGGCGATCAGCGGATGCAACAGCGCTTCTAGCCAGCGGCGTTGCTCCGGCACTTCGAAGATCAGCTTGCGCAATGCGGCGCGATCCAGTGTGCCGTCGGCCTGCAGGACATCCGGGCCGAAGTGCTCGGCAATTTTCGCCAGCGCCGGACGACCCGGTTCAACCACCCAGCGTGCTGCATGATCGGCGTCCACGACATGGATACCGAGGTCGATGAAGTGCTGGGCCGCCGCGCTTTTGCCACTGCCGATGCCGCCGGTCAGGCCGAGAATCCAGGGTTTTTCCACAGGGGTATTCATTTCAAACCGACAAACTGCCAATAGAAGTCGGTTATTTGACCACCCCAGAGCAAGGCAATCCAGCCGGCAATTGCCAGATAGGGGCCGAAGGGGATCGGCGTCGAGGTATTCCGGTCGCGCAACTTGAGCAAAATCACCCCCAGCACCGCTCCCACCAGCGAGGACAACAGGACGGTCAGGGGCAGAATCTGCCAGCCGCCCCAGGCCCCAAGCAGTGCCAGCAGCTTGAAGTCGCCGTGACCGATGCCATCCTTGCCGGTGAACAGCTTGAACAGCCAGAACACCGACCACAGCGCCATGTAGCCAGCTACTGCCCCCCACAGCGCGTCGTGCAGCGAGACGAACAGGCCGAAGCTGTTGACGATCAACCCCAGCCACAGCAGCGGCAGCACCAGCACGTCGGGCAACAGCTGATGTTCGATATCGATCAGGCTCATCGCCAGCAGGCCCCAGGTCAGCACGATCAGCAGGCATGCCGGCCAGCCAAAGCCCAGATGCCAGGCGATGAACGCCGAGAGCAGACCGCAGGCCAGTTCGGTCAGTGGATAACGCTTGCTGATCGGCGCCGCGCATGACGAGCAGCGCCCGCGCAAAAACACGTAGCTGAGCAGCGGGATGTTTTCCCAAGCACGAATGCGGTGGGCGCAATGCGGGCACTGCGAATGCGGCAACATCAGGTTGTAAACCGGCAGCGGCGTTTCGACAGGCAGCCCAAGCACATCGTGAGCCTGCTGGCGCCATTCGCGCTCGAGCATTTTTGGCAGACGCCAGATCACCACATTGAGGAAGCTGCCGACCACCAGTCCGAGTATCAGAGCGGTGAAGACAAAGGCCAGCGGATAGAGAGCGAAGAGTTCGTCGATGGGCATGTCAGATCGCTGAGCCGAGTTGGAAGATCGGCAGGTACATGGCCACCACCAGTCCGCCGACGATCACCCCGAGTACCACCATGACGAATGGCTCCATCAGGCTGGTGAGGTTGTCGACCATGTTATCCACTTCTTCCTCGTAGAACCCGGCAACCTTGTCGAGCATGTCGTCCAGAGCACCGGACTCCTCGCCGATGGCGGTCATCTGGACCGCCATGTTGGGAAACATGCCGGTGGTGCGCATCGAGAAATTCAGCTGCATACCGGTGGCCACGTCCTGGCGGATGCGCAGCACCGCGCGTTTGAACACCACGTTGCCGGTGGCTCCGGCAACCGAGTCCAGCGCTTCGACCAGCGGCACGCCGGCGGCAAAGGTGGTCGACAGGGTCCGGGCGAAACGGGCCACGGCGGACTTGTACATCATGGTGCCCACCAGCGGCAGCTTGAGCAGCCAGGCGTCACGGCGATCGCGCAGGGCCTGGGATTTCTTCAGAGCATGGCGGGTGCCGAAAAAAGCTGCGACCAGCACGCCGAGAATCGCCCACCACCATTGCTGCATGAATTCCGACAGGCCGATCACCATCAGGGTGAACGCCGGCAGTTCGGCACCGAAGCCGGAAAACACCGACTGGAACTGCGGCACCACTTTCACCAGCAGAATTGCGGTGACGACCGCGGCTACCAGAACCACTGCGGTGGGGTAGGTCATGGCCTTCTTGATCTTGGCCTTGAGGCTTTCGCTCTTTTCCTTGTAGGTCGCCACACGTTCGAGCAGGGTGTCTAGGGCACCGGACTGCTCGCCGGCATCCACCAGGTTGCAGTACAACTCGTCGAAGTATTGCGGCTTCTTGCGCAGGGCCGCGGCGAAGCTGTTACCGGCGGCGACTTCCTGTTTGACCTCGTCCACCAGCTTGCGCATGGCCGGATTGTCAAAGCCCTCGCCAATGATGTCGAACGACTGCAGCAATGGCACGCCGGCCTTCATCATGGTCGCCATTTGCCGGGTGAAGAGGGCGATATCCAGAGGCTTGATGCGCTTGCCGAAGTTCATCAACGACGCGGATTTCTTGCGCACCTTGCCGGGGTTGATGCCTTGTTTGCGCAACTGTGCCTTGATCAGCGCGGGGCTTTGTCCGCTCAGTTCGCCAGTGATCCGGCTGCCTTTCCTGTCCGTGCCTTCCCAGGCGTAGACGCTGATTTTCGCTGCCTTGACGGCCATGTTCAGTCCTTGGTGACCCGGTTGATTTCTTCAAGGCTGGTGATGCCCTGCATGGCCTTGATCAGTCCCGAGGTGCGCAGGTCGTTGAAGCCGTCCAGGCGCATCTGGCTGTCGATTTCCAGTGAGTTGCCTTCGGCCATGATCAGCCGCTGCAGTTCGGGAGTATTCCTGACCACTTCATAGATGCCGGTGCGGCCCTTGTAGCCGCCGTTGCATTGATCGCAACCGACGGGCTCATAGATCGTGAAACTGCCGATGCGTTCCTCGGGGAAGCCTTCCTTGAGCAAGGTTTCGCGGGGAATCTCGATGGGTTTTCGGCAATGGCTGCACAGCTTGCGTGCCAGACGCTGGGCGATGATCAGGCTGACCGATGTAGCGATGTTGAAGCCGGGGATGCCCATGTTGTGCAAACGCGTGAGCGTTTCGGCGGCGCTGTTGGTGTGCAGTGTGGAGAGGACCAGGTGACCGGTCTGCGCCGCCTTGATGGCGATTTCCGCGGTCTCCAGATCGCGAATCTCGCCGACCATGATCACGTCCGGGTCCTGGCGCAGGAACGAGCGCAGCGCCTGGGCGAAATCCAGGCCCTGCTTCGGATTGACGTTGACCTGGTTGATGCCTTCCATGTTGATCTCCACAGGGTCTTCGGCGGTGGAGATGTTGATGTCGACGGTATTGAGGATATTCAGCCCGGTGTATAGCGACACCGTCTTGCCCGACCCGGTGGGACCGGTGACCAGGATCATGCCCTGTGGCTGCTTCAGGGCGGCGAGGTACAACTCTTTCTGCTCCGGCTCATAACCGAGGGCGTCGATGCCGATCTGGGCGCTGGAGGGGTCGAGGATCCGAATCACCACTTTTTCGCCCCACAGGGTCGGCAGGGTATTGACCCGGAAATCGATCGACTTGGTTTTTGACAGACGCATCTTCAAACGCCCGTCCTGGGGCTTGCGACGTTCGGAGATGTCGAGGCTGGCCATGACCTTCAGGCGTGCAGCGATACGCCCGGCCAGCTGGATCGGTGGCCTGGCCACTTCACGCAGGATGCCGTCGGTACGTACGCGCACCCGGTAGTTCTTTTCGTAGGGCTCGAAGTGCAGGTCGGAAGAGCCGCTTTTGATCGCGTCCAGCAGCATCTTGTGGACGAACCGCACCACCGGAGCATCGTCGGCGTCCATCCCACCGATGGCGTCCTGTTTGCTGTCATCGACTGACTCGACGTCCAGTCCTTCAAGGTCGACATCGGCCATGTCTTCCAGACCGGAAGCGTGGGTGTCGAAGAACTTTTCGATGGCGTCGGTGAGCTTGTCGTCCTCCACCAGAATGGCTTCGGTGCTCAGCCCGGTGCTGAATTGAATGTCGTTGATCGCCTGGTGATTGCTCGGGTCGGAAATGCCCACGAACAGCTTGTTGCCTCGCCGCCACAGGGGCAGGGCGTGATGCTGGCGCACCAGTTTTTCACTGACCAGGCCCTTGGGCTGGGTTTCCTTGTCCAGGCAGTTGAGGTCGAGGAATGCCATGCCGAAATGCTCCGAGGCAATTTCGACGACCTGCCAGCTCTTCACCAGTTTGTTCTGTACCAGATAGCTGACCAGCGACAGGCGATTGCGCTGGGCCTGCTGCCAGGCTTGCTGGGCGACTTTTTCCGTGAGCAGTTCGGCCTGGACCAGCTGTTTGGCCAGGCCGCTCAGAGCGATGTCATTCATGGGAATCCCGGATGCAGACAGTTCATGACTTATAGCCTAGTCAAGTGACAGCGCCAAACCTCTCCGGTGCAGGTGACAAAAAGTGTCAGATAGTGCGGTTACACGTTGTAGGAAACCCCGCGATAGCGTGATCGCGCCCAGCCTGTGCGGCTGCGGGCGCCTTGGCACGGGCTGTGCTGAGTCCTGTTCAGATCATGAGATTCCGACTCATGCATGGAGCGTGTCTATGAAAAAACAACAAGGTTTCACTCTCATCGAGCTGCTGATCGTCGTGGCGATCATCGGCATCCTGGCGACCATCGCCCTGCCGCAATACACCAAGTACCAGGCACGGTCGAAAGTGACGGCAGGTCTGGCGGAAATCAGCGCGCTGAAAGTGCCGTTCGAGGACACCATCAATCAAGGTACAGACCCGACGCTGACGCTGGTGACCGGTAACGCATCCTATTCGACAACCAACTGCGGCACAGTCACTGCCTCGGGTACTGCGTCTTCTGGAGCTGGCACCATAGTCTGCACTCTGGCCAACGCACCGGCTCCGGTACTGGGCAAGACCATCACGCTGACCCGTTCTGGCGGTGCGACGGGTAACACCGCGGGCGTCTGGAGCTGCGCCTCGACAGTCAACCCTGACTACGCCCCTAAAGGTTGCCCTGGCAGCGGTACTTGATTGCTTGACCTCTGCTCATCAAATGCCCCGCTTTGCGGGGCATTTTCTTTTGCGGTGCTTCACAAAAAAGCTTCAATCTTTTCAGCGTGTTAGGAACTTTCCCAAAAACCGCAACTTGCATGTAGATAATTCAAGGGTCATGCAATTTGCATGATTCCGAAAATTTTTAATTTCACTAAATTATTGATTTATAAGAGTTTATTGTATTTTCAAAAGTTGGCACAGCGTTCGCAATACTTCCAGTAACCCTGCTGACAAGACACCCAGCAGACTTTCCAGAAAAACAGGAGTTACTCGTATGAAGAAGTTCGCTATCACTGCCGCTGCTGCTACCGCGCTGACCCTGACCATGGCCACCGGCGCATTCGCACAATCCACCCAGGCGACCCAGGCTCCAATGACTCTGGCTGCCGGTGAAATGACCAAGGCCAAAGAAGCTACTTCCGACACCTGGATCACCACCAAAGTCAAAAGCGACCTGGTCACTGAAAAAGGCATTCCAGGCACTGACATCAAAGTAGAAACCAACAAAGGCGTCGTGTCTCTGTCCTCCACTGTTGCAGTGACAGAAGCACAGAAAAAAATGGCCGTAGACATCACCAAGAAAATCAAAGGTGTGAAAGCGGTCTCCGCTGACGGCCTGAAAGCCGAGTAAGGCAAGACTTCTCGCCTGGACCGGGAGAAGACGCGACAGGCGGGCCGAGCAATACGTCTGCCGCACTTTAGAGTTCATGCGAACGGCCACACGGATTGTGGCCATTACAGGCCCCGGCATTCGTGTCGGGGCCTGTTCTATTTCAGGGATAGGAAAGTGGTGGAGTCAGTTACCGCGCTTGCTGTTGATCTGCCGCAGGCGATTGCCCTCGAAGCGCAGGTATTGGTACATGCCATTGCTCGGGCCGTAGGTCCACTCCTCGACCTGAAACTCTTCACGGCGATTGGCGCTGCGCTTGTAGCCCAGCACATCGCGACTGATCGGCTCGCCGCACTTTTGCAACACTTCGCTGGCGCGGTCGCCGAGGCTCACCAACTGGCTGCCGCAGCGCAGGGTATCGGATGCCGAAGCCTGGCTGGCGACGAGCGCCAACGCCATTGCAGCCAGCCATTGATTGTTCATCACTCGGCGTCCAGATGCATTTGCGTCACCACGCGGCCGTCGCTTTGCGCTTCGCCAAGATTGGCGTCGATGAAGTACACGCGGTCATCGGCCAACTGGCCCTTATCCACCAGATAATCCTTGATGCTGCTGGCTCGTTCCTGACCGAGCTGGCGCAACAGCACGTCGCTGCTACTCCAGAACTTGATCACGTCGGCACGCATTTTCGCCGTGCGTTCTTCCTTGCCCAGATCCTTCCATTCGGCTGGTGGCTGGGTTTTCAGACGGGTGCGGTAGATGCCTTCGAGCAGCGGGCCTTTTTCGTTATCCGGCACCTGAATCAGCGAAGCCTGAGCCGGCACTTTGTCGCCACGGCGCTGGAGCATCTTGTAGTAGTTGTACTGGTATTCGCGTTCCAGACGTTGCTCGGCGATCAGTGGGCCGTCGCTGCTTTGTGCTGCGGTGCCTTCGATTTCCAGGCGCAGGGCCGGGCGCTCTTTCAAGGCCTGGGACAATTTGACCAGCGCCGCTTCGGCATCCTTGTTCAGTTCACTGGAGCCTGGCGCGAAGGACACGGTACCCAGATCTTCTGAACCGCCACCGCTGACCAGTCCGCCAATCAACTTGAACGGCGCGGCCGCCGCCTTGACGATCAGGTTGCGCAGGGTCTGCCAGATAATCGGCATCACGCTGAATTGCGGGTTGTTGAGGTCGCCGGTGACCGGCAGCTCGATGGAAATCTTGCCGTCCACATCCTTGAGCAGTGCAATCGCCAGTTTCAGCGGCAGGCTCACGGCATCCGGGCTGTCGACTTTCTCGCCCAGTTGCAGTTGCTCGACCACTACTTTGTTCTCGGCCTTGAGCTGGCCCTTGGTGATCAGGTAGTGCAGGTCGAGATTGAGCCGGCCCTTGCGGATCCGGTAACCGGCGAACTTGCCGGAGTAGGGGGTCAGGGTGGTCAGTTCGACCCGTTTGAAACTGGTGGCGATATCAAGGCTGGCCATGGGGTCGAACGGGTTGACCGCGCCTTTGATCGTCACCGGCGCATAGCGGTCGACCTTGCCCTTGACGTCAACGCTGGCCGGTTTCGCCTGACGACTGTCGATGGTGCCGATCTGGCCGTTGAGTTGCTGGATTGCCGTGGCGAAGTTCGGGGTCAGACTGAAGTCGGCAAAGTTGGCCGAGCCGTCATTGATCGCGATACCACCGATGTGAATGCCCAGCGGTTTCGAGTTGTTGGCTGGTTTGGCCGCTGCCGTTTTCGCTCCGGAATCGGCAGGTTGCGGGATCAGCAAATCATCGATGTTGGTGGTGCGGTCATCGTTGATCATGAAACGCGCATATGGCTGGAACAGGTTGATCCTGTCGATCGACAGGCTGTCGCCATGTTGATAGTTCAGGCCTTCGACCACCACTTGCTGCCACTTGAGGAAGTCGCGGGTCTTCAGGGTATCTAGAGTGTGCAGTTGGTCGACCTGGGCGCGGCCGGTGACGCTGAATGCCAGCGGCTCGGTGCTTTTCAGGTTCACTTTCAGGTCGCTGCCGAGCATGCCGCTGCGCAGTTCAAGACGAATGAACGGGTTGATGTAGGACTGGGCGACGCGCAGGTCGATGTCCTGGGTTTTTACGTTGAGCTGGGCGGTGACCGGCGCCAGGTTGACCACGCCGTCGGCGTTGATCTTGCCTTGTTTGCCCAGGCCGGCATCGAGCTTGAGGTTGAAGGGCGAGCCGTTGAGACTGTCGAAATTCTGCAGGTCGACATTCAGCGGCGTGACGTCCAGCGTGACTTCGGGTTTCGCCGAGCGGTCGGCCAGATGCACTTTGTAGTCACGCAGTTGCACGTCCTTGAGCAGCACTTGCCATGGCTTGCCGGGGGCGGTCGGTTCCGCTTTCGGAGAGTCGGCGGCCGCCGGGGTGCTCTTGGGTTCCGCCGCAGCCTTGGCAGCCGGTTTGGACGGCTGACTGGCGAACAGTTTCTGCCAGTCCAGTTGCCCGTCCGCTTCAAGGGCGGCCCAGGTTTCGAGTTTCTGGCTGCGGATCTTGCCGACCACTACTTGCTGTTTGGCCAGGTCCACCGTGGTTTCGCTGACGTCGAGGCGGTCGAGTCTTGCCAGCGGACGTCCGTCCGGGGTCTTGATCGCAAACGGCGCGACGCTGACCGAGACGTTGCTCAGCAGCAGTTCGGTTTCCTTGGACAGGTTGAGCTTGTAGTCGGTACTGAGGCTGACCACACCGTTTTCCAGCGCCAGCGGTACGGCGTCGCGAACGTAGGGCCAGAAGGCTTTCATCTGGCCATCGGTGACCTTGAGCGTTCCTTGTGAGGCGATCGGGATCAGGCTGAAGTTGCCTTTCCAGTCGATCTGCCCACCGGACGGGCCGATGGCGACCAGGGTCATGTCGGCGTTGTCTTCAGGCAGGGTGCTGAGGTTGTTCAGTTCGAAGTCGAGCTTGTCGTAGACGAATTCGATCGGCTCGCTCGGGCGTGCATCCTCGAAATGCACGTTGCCGCCGGCCAGTTTGATCCGGTCGATGCGCAGTGGAAAAGGCTTGGCATTCGGATCGGTCGGCGTCGGTTCGCTGGCCGGCAGTTTGAACAGGCCCAGCAGATTGAGCTTGCCGTCCTTGGCGAACAGGACTTCGGTCTTGGGTTTGTCGAGTTCGATGTCGGACAGGTGCAGGGCTTTTGTCCACAGACTGTCGAGTTGCAGGTTGGCGTACAGGCGCTCGAAACCGACCTGCTCCTTGCCCGGTTCGCCGATGACCAGGCCCCAAAGCGTGACTTCGAGGCTGAACGGATTGAGTTCGATACGCTGGAGGTGCGCAGGCAGCGTTGCATGGTTGGCCAGTTGCTGGTTGGCTATGCGCAGCGCAATGCCCGGCAGAATCAGAAACCCCAGCAGGCTGTAGAGGGCCAGAGCGGTCAACAGGGCGCCAATCGCGCGAATCAATCCTTTGGGCATGTGCGGCTTCATCTGTCTGAATCGGAGTGCCTTGGAGTATGGCACGCGATTCCGGTTCCGAAGTACATCGCGCGCGACAGGATTATTCAGATTTTTCTGCAATGTCTGTAGGCGCTGCCGAAGGGGGCTCCTGCCGGGGGGGGAGTCAGAGCTGGAGAATCAGGGTCTTGAGCGGCGGTTGCCCGTCCAGTGAGGGGAAGTCCCGGCCCGGGGTTATTACGCTCCACTCGCGCACCGGTCGCCCGGCCTTCTCGGCACAACGCAGCACCTGTTCGCGCCAGTCGTCCATGCTGACTTTTGCCAGGTTGTTGCAGCAGATCAGCACGCCGTTTTCGGCGGTGGTCAGCAGGGCTGGCTTGAGCAGACTCTGATAATCGCGAAGCAGGTCGACAGTGCCGAACGCGCTCTTGGCCCACGCGGGTGGATCAAGCAATACCAGATCGTACTGGCGCTGTTCGAGGCGTTGATAGCTCGGCAGTTTCTGCCCGCGACGCTGACTGATCGGCAGCCCGGCTAACTGACGGATCGCCGGGAAGTAGTCGGACTGAATGAATTCCATGGTCGGCAGTTGCGGATTGAGCAAGCCGTTCTCGCGTCCGACGGCCAGGTTGCCTTCGGCGAAATCCAGATTGCATACCTCGCGGGCACCGCCGGCAGCCGCGCTGAGGCCGACGCCACAGGTGTAGGCGAACAGGTTGAGCACGCTTTTGCCCCTGGCGTGATCCTTGACCCAGCCGCGGGTGTTGCGCAGGTCGAGGAACAGCAGCGGATCCTGCCCGGCATGGCGTCCGCGCACGCGGTAGTTCAGGCCCCATTCGTGGCCGACCAGATCAACCAGTGCTGCATCTTCGGCGCGGTAGACGCTGTCTTCGCGGTCGATGCGCGAGTTGCCACGGGAGCGGTCGTTGTAGACCAGCAAGGTTTGCAAGCCCAGCGTTTCATTCACCGTGGCGTGCAGTTGCAGCAGGTCGGTGAGTTCCAGCGTCTGGTGGAAACTCTGCACCATCAGTTGCGGGCCATAGCGGTCGACCGTCAGGCCGCCGGCACCTTCCTGGCTGCCATGGAACAGGCGATAGCAATCCGTGCCCTGGCTGTGCAGCTCGGCGAGCAGATCCTGGCGTTGATCGAGGGCGGCGCGCAGCGCCTGATTCAGGGAAGACATGCTTGCGCCTTGCTGGAGGGAATCGGGGCGCGGGAGTTTAGCAGCAACTCGGCTGCAAGCGGCGAGCTTCAAGCTTGAGGCTCGCCGCTTGCCGCTGCGCTTACTGGTTCAAGCGTTTATCGATCAAGCCCTGCACCACACTCGGATCCGCCAGGGTCGAGGTATCGCCGAGACTGTCGAGTTCGTTGCAGGCGATCTTGCGCAGGATCCGCCGCATGATCTTGCCCGAGCGGGTTTTCGGCAGGGCCGGGGCCCACTGGATCAGGTCCGGTTTGGCGAAGCTGCCAATCTCCTTGCTGACGTGGGCCAGCAGTTCTTTCTTCAGTTCGTCGTTGGGTTCGGTGCCGTTCATGGGTGTGACGAACGCATAAATCCCCTGGCCTTTGACGTCGTGGGGATAACCGACCACGGCGGCTTCGGCGATGCTGTCGTGCAGCACCAGCGCGCTTTCGACCTCGGCGGTGCCGATGCGATGACCGGAGACATTGATCACGTCGTCGATGCGCCCGGTGATCCAGTAGTCGCCGTCCTCGTCGCGGCGGGCGCCGTCGCCGGTGAAGTAGTAGCCGGGGTAGGGCTTGAAGTAGGTGTCGACCATGCGCTGCGGATCGCCGTAGACGCTGCGGATCTGCGCCGGCCAGCTCGACTTGATCGCCAGCACGCCGCTGCCGGCCCCCTTGATTTCCTTGCCGTGCTCGTCGAGCAGCACCGGTTGCACGCCGAACATCGGCTGGGTGGCGCAGCCCGGTTTGATTCGCTGGGCGCTGACCAGCGGGCTGAGCATGATGCCGCCGGTCTCGGTCTGCCACCACGTATCGACGATCGGGCAGCGCTGTTCGCCGACCACGTTGAAATACCATTCCCACGCTTCCGGGTTGATCGGCTCACCGACACTGCCGAGCAATCTGAGGCTTTGCCGCGACGTTTCCTGCAACGGACCGGCACCTTCGCGCATCAGTGCGCGCAGCGCGGTCGGAGCGGTGTAGAAGATGTTGACCTTGTGCTTGTCGATCACCTGCCAGAACCGCGATGTGCTCGGGTAACTCGGCACACCTTCGAAGATCAGGGTGGTCGCGCCGTTGGCCAGCGGGCCATAGACGATGTAACTGTGGCCGGTGACCCAGCCGACGTCGGCGGTGCACCAGAACACTTCGCCGTCGCGGTAGTCGAGCACGTACTTGAAGGTCATCGCCGCCTGCAACAGGTAACCGCCGGTGGTGTGCAGCACGCCCTTGGGTTTGCCGGTGCTGCCGGAGGTGTAGAGGATGAACAGCGGATCTTCGGCGTCCATCGGTTCCGGCGGACAATCGTCGCTGACGTCACGCACGGCCTGGTGATACCAGAGGTCGCGACCTTCGACCCAGTTGACTTTGTTCTGTGTGCGCTCGACCACCACGACGGTGCCGACATTCGGGCAACTCTGCAGGGCCTTGTCGACATTGTGTTTCAACGGCACGAATTTGCCACCGCGCACGCCTTCATCGGCGGTGATCACGGTGCGGCAGTCGGCGTCGAGAATGCGGTCGCGTAACGAGTCCGGTGAAAAACCGCCAAACACCACCGAGTGAATCGCACCGATCCGCGCGCAGGCCAGCATGGCGTAGGCCGCTTCGGGAATCATCGGCATGTAGATGCACACCCGGTCGCCTTTCTTCACGCCACGGCTTATCAGCACGTTGGCCAGGCGGCAGACGTGGTGATGGAGTTTGCTGTAGGTGATTTGCGTGGATTCGGCGGGATCGTCGCCTTCCCAGAGGATGGCGGTCTGATCGCCACGCTTTTCCAGATGGCGGTCGATGCAGTTGTAGCTGACGTTCAGCTTGCCACCGGCAAACCAGGCGGCTTGGCCGGTCTTCAGGTCATAGCGCTGGACGGTCTGCCACGGTGTGCTCCAGTCGAGGAAGCGGGTGGCCTGTTCGGCCCAGAAGGTGCTGGGGTGTTCAATGGATTCGCGGTACAGGCGCTGGTAGTCGTCCTGACTCAACTGGGCTGCCCGGCGGACGGCATCGGCTTTGGGGAACGTGCTGATATCGAACATGACGGTTCCTTATTCTTGTTGTGCGACAAGGATAAAGATGCGCCGAGAGCGGGGAGGGTTCAATACCTGTAAACAAACACCCCCTCATGGAGAGGGGGTGTGTTCAGGGCTGGATCAGCCGCGGTGACGGCCGCGGAAGTAGTTGATCAGGCCTTGGGTGGACGCGTCTTCAGCGGCGGTTTCTTCGCTGCCGACCAGACGGTTGTAGACGCCCTTGCCCAGTTCCTTGCCCAGTTCCACGCCCCACTGGTCGAAGGCGTTGATGCCCCAGACCACGCTTTGCACGAAGACTTTGTGTTCGTACATCGCCACCAGTGCGCCGAGACGACGCGGGCTGATGCGCTCGACCACCAGGGTGTTGCTCGGACGATTGCCCGGGATCACCTTGTGCGGTGCCAGTTTCTGCACCTGGTCTTCGCTCATGCCCTTGTCGCGCAGTTCCGCTTCGGCTTCCGGCAGGGTCTTGCCGAGCATCAGCGCCTGGCTCTGCGACAGGCAGTTGGCGTACAGCCACTGATGGTGGTCGGAGACCGGGTTGAAGCTGACGATTGGCACGATGAAGTCGGCCGGGATCAGTTGGGTGCCCTGGTGCAGCAGCTGGTGGTAAGCGTGCTGACCGTTGCAGCCGACACCGCCCCAGATCACCGGGCCAGTATCGGTCGACACTGCGGTGCCGTCCTGGCGCACGCTCTTGCCGTTGGATTCCATGTCCAGCTGTTGCAAGTGCTTGGTGATGTTACGCAGGTAGTGGTCGTACGGCAGGATCGCGTGGCTTTGCGCGCCCCAGAAGTTGCCGTACCACACGCCGAGCAGGGCCAGCAGCACCGGCATGTTCTGTTCGAACGGCGCGCTCTGGAAGTGCTGGTCCATGGTGTAGGCACCGGACAGCAGTTCCTTGAAGTTGGACATGCCGATGGCCAGCGCGATTGGCAGGCCGATGGCCGACCACAGCGAATAACGACCGCCGACCCAGTCCCACATCGGGAAGATGTTCTCTTCACGGATACCGAAAGCCACGGCTGCCGCGTTGTTGCTCGAGACGGCGATGAAGTGGCGATACAGTTCGGCTTCCGAACCACCCTGAGCCAGGTACCAGGCGCGAGCGGCCTGGGCATTTTTCAGGGTTTCGAGGGTGTTGAACGACTTCGACGAAACGATGAACAGCGTGGTCTCGGCGCGCAGTTTTTGCGTCAGCTCGTGGAATTCGCTGCCGTCGATGTTCGCCAGGTAATGGCAACGCACGCCTTTCTGGGCGTAGGACAGCAGGGCTTCGGAGACCAGCTCGGGGCCAAGGAACGAGCCACCGATGCCGATGTTCACCACGTCGGTGATCGGCTTCTCGGTGTAACCACGCCACAGACCGTCGTGGATGCGGCCCACGAGATCGGTGATCTGGTTCAGCACCTTGTGTACTTCAGGCATCACGTTGACGCCGTTGACCGACAGCTTGTCGCCGACCGGGCGACGCAGGGCGGTGTGCAGCGCCGGGCGGCCTTCGGAGGAGTTGACGATTTCGCCGTCGAACAGGGCCTTGATCGCGCCCTTGAGATCGACTTCATTGGCCAGACCCACCAGCAGGTTGCGGGTCTCGGCGTTGATCAGATTCTTCGAATAGTCGAGAAACAGTCCGCAGCTGCTGAGAGTGAACTGATTGAAGCGCTGCGGATCGGCGTTGAAGGCTTCGCGCATGCTGAAATCCTGCATGGCTTGGCGGTGATCTTTCAACGCTTGCCAGGCAGGCAGAGCGGTAACGTCATGAGGAGTGCGGTAGTACGCCATCGCTGCGGTTTTCCTTTTTACTTGAACGGCCTTTTGAACACTGAAAAGACCTCCCCGCCATGTTTGGGCGAGGGGGCAACTGCGTCGACACGATTACTTTGGCGCAGGGCAAATACAGTAAACCCAGCGCTGCGATCTGTCTTGGCTTCTTCTGACCTGTTACCTGTACTTTTTTAACATCGATAACAGGAGAGGCCGACAGACGGCGGGTAATGCAAGCAAGTCCCTGCTCATCGCGCGAGTAGAACGGCGGGCAGTTTGCCCGATGGGCAGGTAGGCAGCAATACACGCCGCAGGTGATAAAAAGCGATGTGGGAGCCAGTCTGCTGGCGATTACGGCCCGGCAGTCAGCATCATTTCTGACCGATGGATCGCTTTCGCCTGCAGGCAGGCTCCCACAGGGGGATGGCGGTGTTTACGCGGGGGTATCGAGATTCAGGTGCAGGTTGTCGATCAATCGGGTGGTGCCGAGGAACGCAGCCACCAGAATCACCAGATCACGATCTTCTGCCGTCGCCGGACGCAGGGTCACGGCGTGGCGGATTTCCAGGTAGTCCGGCCGCAGACCGGCCACTTCCAGCTGTTGCCGCTGAGCCTGGATCAACGCCGGGAAATCGCGCTCGCCTTGCTTGATCGAGTCGGCAATGGCGCACAGGGTGCGATAGACCACCGGTGCCACGGCACGCTGTTCTTCGCTGAGAAAGCCGTTGCGCGACGACAGCGCCAGACCGTCGGCAGCACGTACGGTTGGCTCGCCGATGATCTGGATCGGCATGTTCAGGTCATGCACCAGCGCGCGGATCACTGCCAGTTGCTGGAAGTCTTTCTGACCGAAGATCGCCAGGTCCGGCTGGACCATGTTGAACAGCTTGCTGACCACGGTCGCCACGCCTTCGAAGTGTCCCGGACGGCTGGCGCCGCACAGGCCTTCGGAAAGCTGTGGCACGCTGACCCGGGTCTGACCGGCCATGCCATCGGGGTACATTTCTTCGACTGTCGGGGCGAACAACAGGGAGCAACCGGCTTCCAGCAGTTTTTCCTGATCCGCGGCCAGCGTACGGGGGTATTTGTCGAGGTCTTCGCCGGCGCCGAACTGCAGCGGGTTGACGAAAATGCTCGCGACCACGAAATCCACACGCTGTTTGGCCTTGGTGATCAATGCGATGTGGCCGCTGTGCAGGTTGCCCATGGTCGGGACGAAGCCGATGCGCTTGCCCTCACTGCGGGCGCGAGCCACGGCGGCGCGCAGTTCACGTACGGTTTTGACGGTGTTCATGCAGAGAATCCGTGTTCTATCCCAGGGAAAGTGGTGGCTTTGACTTCGTTCACATAAGCCTTCAGTGCGGACTGGATGCTGTCCTGACCCTGCATGAAGTTCTTCACGAACTTTGGCACGCGGCCACTGATCGACAGGCCGAGCATGTCGTGCAGGACCAGTACCTGACCGTCGGTGTCGGTGCCGGCGCCGATGCCGATCACCGGGATTTTCACCGCCTGGCTGATTTCGGCAGCCAGTTCGCTTGGCACGCATTCGAGCAGCAGCATCGCCGCGCCGGCCTGCTCCAGGGAGATCGCGTCGGCACGCATCTGGCGTGCCTGGTTCTCGTTGCGCCCCTGCACTTTATAGCCACCGAGAATGTTCACGGCTTGCGGGGTCAGGCCCATGTGGGCGCAGACCGGTACGCCGCGTTCGGCCAGCAGGCGGATCGAATCCGCCAGCCACAGCGCACCTTCGACCTTGACCATGTGCGCGCCGGCCTGCATCAGCATGGCGCTGTTGGTCATGGTTTGCTCGAGGGTCGCGTTGGCCATGAACGGCAGGTCGGCCAGGATCAGGGCGTCGGTGTTGCCGCGCTTGACGCAGGCGGTGTGGTAGGCCATTTCCGCAATGGTCACCGGCAGGGTGCTGTCGTGACCTTGCAGGACCATGCCGAGGGAGTCGCCCACCAGCAGCACTTCAACACCAGCCTCGTTGCAGGCGTGGGCGAAGGTCGCGTCATAGCAGGTCAGCATGGTGATCTTTTCACCTTTCTGCTTGAGGCTCTGGAGCGTGGTCAGAGTGATGGCTGGCATGTAAGAAATCCTCGTTCAGGCGCTTTGGAAACTACTGCGAGTAACGCGCGTGATTCGTCATCTATTCAGGCGCACGCTCTTTTGTCGTGCTTATAAGGCCTGGATTGCGCCCTTGTATGCCGGGTTGGCGGCAGCGGGACGCCTATAGTCGTGATGAGGCCTCAGGAAGTCAATTGCATGTGTTACCGCATTGTTACGACGGGAGTGTTACCGGCGTTACTGATGCGATTCAGCGGGCCGGCGGGCCTGATCTGCGTAGTTTTTGTCCGACAAAAACCGGGATTTGGATAAGTCGATGTGGGATAGATGTCAGGGGTGGGGAAGGCGTTCGAGGCCGACGAACGGGCAGGCTGCGAGAAGATCGGCAAGGGTGCGGCCATCGGCAAGGCGCAGATCTTCGGGGGCCAGTTCGGCCAGGGGATACAGGACGAATGCACGCTCCTGCATGTGGTAATGCGGGACTTTCAGGCGCGGCTCATCGATCAGGCGGTCACCGAACAGCAGGATGTCCAGATCCAGCGTGCGAGGACCCCAGCGCTCCAGACGTTCGCGACCCTGACCGTTTTCGATGGCTTGCAAGGCATCGAGCAGTTGCAGCGGAGCGAGTGTGCTGTCGAGCGCTGCGACCGCGTTGGTATAACGCGGCTGGCCCGGCAGCAGCGAGTCGCTCTGGTAAAAGGCAGACACGCCAGCCAGGACCGTATCCGGCAGTTGCCCCAGTGAGTCGACCGCACTGCGCAGTTGTTCGGCCGGGTCAGCCAGGTTGCTGCCCATGCCGATGTAGATGCGTTCCATGCCTTATTCGCCCGTGGCGCTCGGTGCGCCGGCGCGCTTGCGCTTGGAACCGCCGCTGCGGCGACGCTTGCGTGGCGCACCGCTGGCGCCGTCTTCCTTGCCGCTGAGATCGCGGATCATGTCGCGGCGCTCGCTGTCGTTGGCGTCCTGATAGTCGGTCCACCATTCGCCCAGGCCATCGGTCTGCTCACCGGCGCTTTCACGCAACAGCAGGAAGTCATAGCCGGCGCGGAAGCGCGGATTGTCCAGCAACAGGTCGGCGCGTTTGCCGCTGCGGCGTGGCAGACGTTCCTGCATGTCCCAGATCTCGCGGATCGGCATGGTGAAGCGTTTTGGGATCGCAATGCGCTGGCACTGTTCGGCGATCAACTCGTGGGCAGCTTCCTGCATCGCCGGAATCGGCGGCATGCCACGTTCCTGCAGACGCAACACGCGGGCCGGCAGGGCTGGCCACAGCAACGCGGCGAACAGGAACGCCGGGGTCACCGGTTTGTTCTGCTTGATCCGCAGGTCAGTGTTGGTCAGCGCTTCGCTGATCAGTGTGTGGGTGTATTCCGGGTTGTATTCCAGCGCATCGGCGCTGGCCGGGAACAACGGCGCGAACAACTGCAGGTCGACCAGCATCTCGAAGGTGATGGCGCCATGCCCGGAGAGGAACAGCTTGAGCACTTCCTCGAACAATCGGGCCGACGGAATCTCGCGCAGCATCGGCGCCAGTTCGCGGATCGGCTGCACGGTGTGCTTTTCGATGCCGAAGTTGAGCTTGGCGGCGAAACGCACGGCCCGCAGCATCCGTACCGGGTCTTCCTGGTAGCGCTGTTTCGGGTCGCCGATCAGGCGGATCAGGTGATTGCGGATGTCGTGCACGCCGTTGGCGTAGTCGAGGATGCGCTCGCTGACCGGATCGTAATACAGGGCATTGATAGTGAAGTCGCGGCGTTGCGCGTCTTCTTCCAGGGTGCCGTAGACGTTGTCGCGCAGAATGCGCCCGCTCTCGTTGCGCGAAGATTGGTTGCTGTCTTCGTCGTCTTCGTTTTGCGGGTGATTGGCGCGGAAGGTCGCGACCTCGATGATTTCGCGACCGAAATGGATGTGTACCAGCTTGAAGCGGCGGCCGATGATCCGCGCATTGCGGAATTCGGCGCGGACCTGCTCGGGGGTGGCGCTGGTGGCAACGTCAAAGTCTTTGGGCGTGATGCCCAGCAGCATGTCTCGCACGCAGCCGCCAACCAGATAGGCCTGGTAGCCGGCGCCCTGCAGACGTTCGACGATGTTGACCGCGTATCGGCTGAATTGCGCCTTTTGCAGCGAATGTTGGCCGCTGTTGAGGACTTCAGGCGTGCTACGGATGTGTTGCGTACGACGCAGGGGAGTTCGGAATGACTGGAACAGCTTCTTCAGCATGGGATGCACTGTTTGAAGGAATGTTCGGCCATACCAGAGAATGACCGCATGATGGGCCGGGATTCTAGCATTTAGTCGAGGGATGGTGTAGGACGCTGCCGTTTTGCGCTGCAGGCCGCAGGCTAGAAGGGCGGAGATGCGTCAGAAAGGGAGAATTTCCCAGAAAGGAGAAACTACAAGGGGAGCCGAAGCTCCCCAAGAAGTAGTTGCGTGCTCTTTTTATTATTGATTCGGGCTTCTTGTTTTTGTTGAGTGCCCTCGCCATGAAGCTTTTCCTTCATGACCCTCCCAATCGGGAGCCAAGAGCAAACGGATTGCTTTGGTCGCTGAATTGCAGTGATCTCTCGATCCAACCAGTACAGGCTCTGTCTTAGGACAGTTTTTGTTGTTCTCGGCCTGGTCGTGGGGCAAGCCCCAAATACAACGCCTCTCCAAAAGAATCAGTTAGCTGCGCCTCTCGCCGTCTTGTTTTTATTGTGCGTGAGTCGATTCGTCTTATTTTTATTGTCTTGTGCATTGCTTGTTATTGTTCTTGTACCAAAGATATAGCAGGGGCCGTGCCAACTTTTGCGAAGCCCAATAAAACAAGGGGTTAGGTCGATATAACCGTTTTCTCGTGGCGAAAAAAAGCCGGGGTTTCGTTACCGATAACCCCGGCTTCTGTTACGTGAAAAGACTGAGGTAACAGTTTTTTCACATCCTCACCCGTTACCCGCACACTCGACAGGTAACGTTCAGCTCTCGCTGGCGACCCCGGTCTTGCGCCGTGGAATGCCCAGACGCTGACGGCGTTCCCACAGGCATTTGCGGCTGACGCCCAGTTTGCGCGCCAGTTCAGTCTCGGTCATGTGGTCCTGATGCTCGAGCACGAAATGCTGAAAGTAATCTTCCAGCGACAGATCTTCGGTCGGCTCGTGACTGCTGTTGCTGGCGTTACCGGCCGGTTGCGCCGGCAGACCGATGAACTCGTCGTCCTCCAGATCCCCCAGCTCGATGTCGATGCCCAACAGGTCGGCGGAGATTTCCGGGCTTTCACTCAGAATTACGGCGCGCTCGACGGCGTTTTCCAGTTCCCGCACGTTGCCCGGCCAGGAATAGTGCCGGATCGCCTGTTCGGCATCGGCGGCAAATTTCAGGTCGGTGCGGTTAATGCGCGCGCTCTGGCGAGCGAGGAACGCATTGGCGATTTCGTTGACGTCGGCGCCGCGCTCGCGCAGGGCTGGCAGTTTCAACGCGATCACGTGGAGGCGGTAGTACAAGTCCTCACGGAACTGGCCGATTTTCGCCAGGCTCTTGAGGTCCCGGTGGGTTGCAGCGATCAACCGGACATCGACCTTCTGCGACTGCACCGAGCCAACCCGGCGAATTTCGCCTTCCTGCAGTACGCGCAACAGGCGGGCCTGAGCTTCCAGAGGCAGTTCGCCAATCTCGTCGAGGAACAGCGTGCCTCCGTCTGCCGCTTCCACCAGACCGGCGCGACCGGCGCTGGCTCCGGTGAACGCGCCTTTCTCGTGACCGAACAGTTCGGACTCGATCAGGCTTTCCGGAATGGCGGCGCAGTTCACCGAGATCATCGGTGCCTTGGCGCGTTTCGACAGGTTGTGCAGGGCGCGGGCCACCAGCTCTTTACCGGTGCCGGACTCGCCCTGGATCAGAACATTGGAATCGGTCGGGGCGACTTTACGGATCTTGCCGTAAAGGTCCTGCATCGGCGGGCAGGAGCCGATGATGCCGATCTCGCCATTGCTGTTGTCGATGGCGGATTTGCCGTTGCCGTTGGCCGATTTGGAAGGCGCTGCTTCACCGGCGGCAGGCGCCGACTGGCGATCACGCAGGATCCGCGCGACAGCCTGAAGCATTTCATCGTGGTCGAAAGGCTTGGCGATGTAATCCACCGCACCCATCTTCATCGAGTCTACCGCCGAGCGCAGGCTGGCGTAGCTGGTCATGATCAGCACCGGCGTGCCCTGGCCGAGCTTGATCAGCTCGGTGCCCGGAGCACCCGGCAGACGCAGGTCGCTGACGATCAGATCGAATGTGGGAATACTGAAGCGTTCTTGTGCTTCCTGCACTGAACCGGCTTCGCTGACCTGGTACTGGTTGCGTTCCAGCAGGCGGCGCAAGGCGGAGCGGATAATGGTTTCGTCTTCGACGATCAAAATGTGCGGCATTGATTCGATACTCTCGACGGTCTCAGTTCACAGCGGACGTCGCTTCGACATGGCGCGGCAAAGTCACCCGGATACGGGTGCCGCGCTGGCTCTGAACATCAGCCGGGCTGTCGATGGTGATTTGTCCATAATGCTCTTCAACGATGGAATAGACCAGTGCAAGGCCCAGACCGGTGCCTTCGCCAGGATCCTTGGTGGTGAAGAAGGGTTCGAACAATCGGTCCATGATGCTCGCTGGAATACCGCTGCCTTCGTCCTCGACGATCAGATCGACCGTGTGTTCGCCGGCTTCGCTCTTGACCCGCACCGCACTGCCGGCAGGCGAGGCGTCACGGGCGTTGGAGAGCAGATTGATCAACACCTGGGCGAGACGTTGCGGGTCGCCTTCAACCCAGTGATCCGGGTCGCACAGGTTGTAGAACTGGACTTCGAAGTTGCGCCGGTTCAACGCCAGCAGACCGATGGCGTCCTGAGCCACTTCCGCCAGACAGACGGGCTCGTCGCTGTGCTGATGGCTGCCGGCATGGGCGAAGCTCATCAACGACTGCACGATGCGTGACACGCGTTTGGTCTGCTCGAGGATCTGGCCGCTGATTTCCGTCAGTTCGCCGTCTTCTTCGCGTTCTTCCCGAAGATTTTGCGCAAGACAGGCAATACCGGTGATCGGGTTGCCGATTTCATGCGCCACGCCGGCCGCGAGACGACCGATGCTGGCCAGGCGTTCGGAGTGCACCAGTTTGTCTTCGAGCATCTGGGTTTCGGTCAGGTCTTCCACCAACAGCACGAGGCCGCTGTTACCCGGTGCCAACGGCTCGTCGATGGCCGCTTTGTGAAGGTTCAGCCAGCGGGTCTGGCCGTCGAGCGCCAGATGCTGCTTGTGCAAATGTTCGTCGGGCAGGTTGATGAAACCTTGCAGCAATTCTTTCCACGGATTGGCGATGGTACTCAGGCGCGAGCCGACGACCCGTTGCGCGGCAATCCCGGTCAGCTCTTCCATGGCCTTGTTCCACATCAGGATCTCCTGATCCTTGGCCAGCGAGCAGACGCCCATCGGCAGTTCCTGCAAGGTCTGGCGGTGGTAGCGGCGCAGGGCATCGAGTTCGGCAGCCAGGCCGGTGAGGCGCGAGTGGTAATCCTCGAGGCGGCTTTCGATGAAGTGGATGTCTTCGGTGACGTAGTTTTCGCCGCCAGCCTTGTACGGCAGGAAGGTTTCCACCATGTCCTGGGCTACGCTCGGGCCCATCAGGCCGGAGAGGTTGGCTTCGATCCGGTCACGCAAGCGGCGCAAGGCATAAGGGCGGCGTTCATCGAAAGGCAGATAAAGGTCGCGCAGGGCCTGCTCGACTTCCTTCTGTGCAGCCTTGGCGCCCAGGGGCTTGGCCAGTTGCGTGGCGAATTCCTGTGGCGAGGCGGCGTGCAGTTCACGGCGTTGCGGACGGCGCACGTTATCCACAGCGCAGGCTTCGGCAGCGCTGGCCTCTTCGGGGCTGGCATTGGTGAACAGCGAAATCAGCGTGAACATCAGGACGTTGGCCGCCAGCGAGGCGATGGCCGCCATGTGCCAGCTGGTGTCGTCCAGCACATAGATCATGTTCAGCAGCGGAATATAGAAACCCTGCAGATTGCCGACCAGCGGCAGCAGCATGGTCACGACCCACACCACGATCCCCGCCAGCAGACCGGCGATAAAGCCGCGACGATTGGCGGTCGGCCAGTACAGCACCGACAGCACACCGGGCAGAAACTGCAGGGTGGCTACGAAAGCGACGATGCCGAGGTTGGCCAGGTCCTGCTCGGCGCCCAGCATCAGGTAGAAGCAGAAGCCGGCCATGATGATCGCGACGATCAGCGCCCGGCGGGTCCATTTCAGCCAGCGATAGATATTGCCCTCGGCCGGTGGCTGATAGAGCGGCAGCACCAGATGGTTCAGGGCCATGCCCGACAGCGCCAGTGTGGTGACAATGATCAGGCCGCTGGCCGCCGACAGACCGCCGACATACGCCAGAAGCGCCAGCGATTTGCTGTTGGCGGCGATGCCGATGCCGAGGGTGAAGTATTCCGGATTGGTGGTGGCGCCGAGTTTCAGGCCGGCCCAGAGAATCAGCGGCACCGCCAGGCTCATCAGTAGCAGGAACAGCGGCAGACCCCAGCTCGCGCTGACCAGCGAGCGCGGGTTGAGGTTTTCGGTGAAGGTCATGTGATACATGTGCGGCATCACGATCGCCGAGGCGAAAAACACCAGCAGCAACGTGCGCCACGGGCCTTCCTGCAACGGGGTGTGCAGGGCGGCGAGGGCGGTCTGGTTCTGCAGCAGCCACAGTTCGAGCTGTTGCGGGCCGTCGAATACGCCGTACAGCGCGTAGAGGCCTACGCCGCCGAGGGCCACCAGTTTGATCACCGATTCGAAGGCAATCGCGAAGACCAGCCCTTCGTGCTTTTCACGGGTGGCGATGTGACGGGAGCCGAAGAAAATCGTGAACAGGATGATCAGCGCACAGAACGCCAGGGCTACGCGATTCTGCACCGGTTCGCCGGTGAGGATGCCGATGGAATCGGCTACGGCCTGAATCTGCAGGGCCAGCAATGGCAGGACGCCGATCAGCATGAAAATCGTGGTCAGTGCACCGGCCCAGGTGCTGCGAAAGCGGAAGGCGAACAGGTCCGCCAGCGACGACAGCTGATAGGTGCGGGTGATCTTGAGGATCGGATACAGCAGCACCGGCGCCAGCAGGAACGCGCCGGACACCCCGAGATAGCTGGACAGAAAGCCATAGCCGTACTGATAAGCCAGACCCACCGTGCCGTAGAACGCCCACGCGCTGGCGTAGACCCCCAGCGACAGGGTGTAGGTCAACGGATGGCGAATGATCGCCCGCGGGATCATGCCCCGTTCACTGATCCAGGCCACGCCGAACAACGCGGCCAGGTAGGCGGCGCTGATCAGCAGCATCTGGGTCAGGCTAAAGCTCATCGGCATCTTTTTGGCTCTGCAGGATGAAGGTCACGACAATCAGGATCAGCCAGAGCAGATAAGGGCGATACCAGGCGCCCGTAGCGTCGATCCACCAATCCATGATGGCAGGAGAAAACAGGTAGATCCCCACGACCAGAAGCAGGACCAAGCGATAGATGTACATCCCGGCCTCTCTTTTTTATGCGCGTGCCCGAAAACGTGCGGCGATGGTAACGGATGGGCGCGCCACTGCAAGTGTCGTCACAGCAGTCGCGCTTCGGGCAGGGTCAGTGTGCGCGGGATCTTTGTCGCATCCCAGTGGGTGCTGCCCCATTTCAGCAGCTCCTGCGGCGAGGCGTGGGCCAGTTCAGGCCCCGGCTCTTGCCCCAGCGCACGCAAGGCTCTCAGCAACAATGGCGTGGCCTGATCGGCTTCCAGCGGTGGCGAGCGATAGGACTTGCCGAGCTTGTTGCCGTCCGGTTGGGTGATCAGGGGCAAGTGCAGATAACGCGGCTGACGCAGGCCCAGCAGTTCTTGCAGGTACAGCTGGCGCGGCGTCGAGTCGAGCAGATCGGCACCGCGCACGATGTCGGTGATGCCCTGCCAGGCATCGTCCAGCACCACCGCCAGTTGGTAGGCGTAGAGACCGTCGCGGCGGCGGATCACGAAATCACCCACGTCGCGGCCCAGATGCTGGCGGTATTGGCCCTGCACCCGGTCGATGAAGTGATATTCCAGCTCCGGTACGCGCAGGCGAATTGCGGCATCTTCCTGGTCATGGCCGGCGTTGCGGCATAGCCCAGGATAAATGCCGTGATACGGCTCCAGCTGTTTGCGCGAACAGGTGCAGGCGTAGGCGAGGCCGTGATTGAACAAACTGTCGAGCACCTGAGCGTAAGCCTCATGCCGATCGCTCTGACGGACCATTTCGCCGTCCCATTCGAAGCCATAGCTTTCCAGCGCCTTGAGAATCGCCGCTTGCGCGCCGGGCTCTTCCCGGGGCGGATCGAGGTCTTCCATGCGCACCAGCCAGCGGCCGTTCACCGAGCGGGCGTCCAGATAGGAAGCGAGGGCGGCGACCAGCGAACCGAAGTGCAGGTGGCCACTGGGCGTGGGGGCGAAGCGGCCGATGTAGGCGGGGGTAGTCATGGAAGTGTTGTCGCTGTTCGGGCTTGGGCACTCGGGTGGGAGCGAGCCTGCTCGCGATTGCAATAGACCACTCAATGATGATGTTGAATGTTATACCGCTATCGCGAGCAGGCTCGCTCCTACAGGAGACGGAAACAAAAACGGAGCGTTCGCACGCTCCGTTTTTCGTTCAGGTCGGGATTACTTGCCGACCTGCTTTTCCTTGATTTCCGCCAGGTTCTTGCAGTCGACGCACATGTCGGCAGTCGGGCGGGCTTCGAGGCGCTTGACGCCGATCTCGATGCCGCAAGAGTCGCACCAGCCGTACTCTTCGTCTTCGATCAGTTGCAGGGTCTTGTCGATCTTCTTGATCAGTTTGCGCTCGCGGTCGCGGGCGCGCAGCTCGAGGGCGAACTCTTCTTCCTGGCTGGCACGGTCGGCCGGATCAGGAAAGTTGGCCGCTTCGTCTTTCATGTGATCAACAGTGCGGTCGACTTCCTGCATCAACTCCTGCTTCCACTTGGACAGGATCTTGGTGAAGTGCGCGCGCATTGGAGCGCCCATGTACTCTTCGCCCGCTTTCGGGACGTAGGGTTCGAAACCGCTGAGGGTCTGACTTGCCTGTTGCTTTGCTTGGGTGGGCATGAAATGGACCGCCTCTACTCTTGTAATCCATTGCGCAGGATTGCTCCATCACCGACACCTGCCGGCCCTGCGGCTGCAAGCGGGCGAACTTACCAGATCAATTCGGCCCGCGCTACTCCCGGATGTCGAGCGCGTGGCCGTTGGGGCTTGCAAATGTTTGCCAAGCCATGTCCGGCAATGTTGCAGACCTGCTCAATCACTGATTTTAGTCAATCCTGGAGCGTACGCTCGGGTCGTTACAGTCCAGTGTTCTTGAGGCTGTGACCACTGCGGGTTCTCGCTCGTTCCGGCAGATGGGTAGAATCGTTTCTTTTCACTCGTTGAAGGAAGGCCAATGGCTCAGCCCTACAGTGCGCGCAGTCGTGCGATCGAACCGTTCCATGTGATGGCGTTGCTGGCGCGGGCCAATGAATTGCAGGCAGCCGGCCACGACGTGATCCACCTGGAAATCGGTGAGCCGGACTTCACGACGGCCGAACCGATCATCCGCGCCGGCCAGGCTGCGCTGACGGCGGGCAAGACCCGTTACACCGCAGCGCGCGGGATTCCCGAGCTGCGGGAGGCGATTTCCGGTTTTTATCAGAGCCGTTATGGTCTGAATATCGACCCGCGGCGCATTCTGATCACTCCGGGCGGCTCCGGGGCCCTGCTGCTGGCCAGTGCATTGCTGGTGGATCCGGGCAAGCACTGGCTGCTGGCCGATCCCGGCTATCCGTGCAACCGGCACTTTTTGCGTCTGGTCGAGGGCGCGGCGCAACTGGTTCCTGTAGGCCCGGATGTCAGGTATCAACTGACGCCTGATCTGGTGGAGCGCCACTGGGATCACGACAGTGTCGGCGCCTTGGTGGCTTCGCCCGCCAACCCGACCGGAACGATCCTGACACGCGACGAACTGGCGGGGTTATCCACAGCCATCAAGGCGCGCCACGGGCATCTGGTGGTGGACGAGATCTACCACGGCCTGACTTACGGCACCGATGCCGCCAGTGTTCTGGAAGTCGACGACAGTGCGTTTGTCCTCAACAGTTTTTCCAAGTATTTCGGCATGACGGGTTGGCGTCTCGGCTGGCTGGTGGCACCGGACGCTGCGATCAGCGAGCTGGAAAAACTCGCGCAGAACCTCTACATCAGCGCGCCGAGCATGGCCCAGCATGCGGCGCTGGCCTGTTTCGAGCCAGAGACCATCGCGATCCTCGAAGAGCGCCGCGCCGAATTCGGTCGTCGCCGCGATTTCCTGCTGCCCGCTCTGCGGGAGTTGGGTTTCAACATCGCCGTGGAGCCGGAAGGCGCGTTCTACTTGTATGCCGATATCAGCCAGTTCGGCGGCGATGCCTTCGCGTTCTGCCGGCATTTCCTTGAAACCGAGCACGTGGCATTCACCCCGGGCCTGGATTTCGGTCGTTATCAGGCCGGCCATCATGTGCGCTTTGCCTACACGCAAAACCTCCCTCGCCTGCAGGAAGCGGTGGAACGCATCGCCCGTGGCTTGAAGAGCTGGCAAGGCTGATGCGCTTTCATCCTCCTCTTGAAGAGGGACGGTTGATCCGCCGTTACAAACGCTTTCTCGCCGATATCGAAACCGTTGGCGGCGAGTTCCTGACCATTCATTGCCCGAACACCGGTTCGATGCTCAATTGTCAGGTCGAGGGCGGGCAGGTCTGGTTCAGCCGCTCCAATGATCCGAAACGCAAGCTGCCCGGTACTTGGGAAGTCGGCGAAACCCCGCAGGGCCGGCTGTTTTGCGTGAACACCGGACGCGCCAACACACTGGTCGAAGAAGCTTTGCAGACCGGCGTCATCAGTGAATTGAACGGGTTTACCGGGCTCAAGCGCGAAGTGGCATACGGACAGGAAAAGAGCCGGATCGATTTTCGCCTCGATTACCCGGCGGGCCCGGCCTACGTGGAAGTGAAAAGTGTCACGCTGGGTTTCGACGGCACGGCGGTCGCGGCATTTCCCGATGCGGTGACAGAGCGCGGCGCCAAGCATTTGCGTGAGCTGGCGCATCTGGCCCGGGACGGGATTCGCGCGGTGCAGTTGTACTGCGTCAATCTCACGGGTGTAGAAGCGGTGCGTCCGGCCGAGGAGATCGACGCGACCTACGCCGCTGCGCTGCGCGAGGCGGTGGCGTGTGGGGTCGAAGTACTGGCGTATGGCGTGCGTTTGAGCCATGAAGAGATGGTGATCGACCGGCGCCTGGACGTGCTGCTCAACGGTTAAACATCGATCCACAGCCCTTGCGCGTCTTCACGGCAAGGGATGGCCGTCAGCGATTGCCCGGCGCACGGGCCGGCCACGCATTCTCCGTCCTCGATCAGAAACAGTGCGCCGTGGGTGGCGCACTGGATCAGGCTGTTGCTCGGGTCGAGAAACTGGTCGGGATGCCATTCCAGGCCGACGCCCCGATGCGGGCAGCGATTGAGATAGACGTAAGCCTGCCCGGCGCGGCGCACGGCAAACAGTTTTTTGCCGTCGATATCGAAACCGCGACTGCCGCCTTCAACCAGATCGGCACCCGCGCAGAGAAACTTCATGGCTATCCTCAGTGTCGGCTCGTATCTGGATATGTCCGAGCTTGACGTTCAAATGCAAACAATTATCAAATGGCCGCCTTCGCCCGTGGCGAGGTGACCGCTGCCGAGGATACTTGGCCTGCCGTCCCGATGCCCGGGAAAACCTTTCAAGGAAGCTGTCTATGCGCTTGAGTACCCGCGTTGCTGTGCTGTGTGTCGGACTTTTGGTCAGCCACCAGGCTGCAGCGGCCGAGTTGCCGCAACGTTGGGTCAGCGCCGGCGGCGCCTTGTCGGAGTGGGTGAGTGCGTTGGGTGGCGAGTCCAGGTTGGTGGGCGTCGACACCACCAGCCAGCATCCGCAATCCCTTCAGTCGCTGCCGAGCATCGGCTATCAGCGCAGCCTGTCGGCCGAAGGCATCCTCAGCCTGCGTCCGGACATCCTGATCGGTACCGAAGAAATGGGCCCGCCGCCAGTGATCTCGCAGGTTCGCAGCGCCAAGGTGCAGGTGGAATTGTTCTCGGCTCAGCCGGATCTGCCGACGCTGGAAAAAAACGTCACCCATCTGGGGCAGTTACTGGGCGCTGAAAGCCAGGCCGCGCAATTGCTGCAACGTTATCAACAGCAACTCGATGCGCAAAAGGCGCGTGTGGCCCAAGCGCAAACTAAACAGAAGGCGCCGGGCGTGCTGTTGCTGCTCGGCCATGCCGGCGGCAAACCGCTGATCGCCGGCAAAGACACCGCCGCTGACTGGCTGCTGCAACAGGCTGGCGGGCATAACCTTGCGACGCACACTGGTTACAAGCCGTTTTCCGTGGAGTCCCTGGCCAGTCTCGATCCTGAAGTGCTGGTGTTCGCTGACCGTGCGCTGACCGGCGAGGCGGCGAAAGCGGCGCTGTTCAAGGAAAACCCGATCCTCAATTCCAGCCGTGCGGCCAAGACCGGGCGCGTGCTTGAGCTGGACCCGACGTTGCTGGTGGGCGGGCTCGGACCGCGTTTGCCGGCTGCGCTGAAGACCCTGTCTGACGGTTTCTATCCGGCCAAGAGCGGCCAATGACCACGCTGGTCAAACCCCGTGGCTTGTTCATCGGCCTGATCCTGCTGTGTTTGCTGGCGATCTGGCTGTCGCTGGCGTTGGGGCCGGTCAGTCTGCCGTTGTTCGATACCTTGCGCGCCGCCCTGCGCATGATCGGTGTACCGTTGGCGCCGGACGGGCTGGAGCAGGCTGAGCTGATTCTCGGGCAGATTCGTTTGCCGCGTACGCTGCTCGGGTTGGCAGTTGGCGGTGTGCTGGCGCTGTCCGGGGTGGCGATGCAGGGGCTGTTTCGCAATCCGCTGGCCGATCCGGGGTTGGTCGGCGTCTCGAGCGGCGCGGCGTTGGGCGCTGCGGTGGCGATCGTCGGCGGTTCGTTTTTCGGCGGTCTGCCCGAGTGGTTCGGGCCTTATCTGCTGTCGGTTTGCGCGTTTCTTGGCGGGCTCGGCGTGACGGCGCTGGTCTATCGCCTCGGTCGCCGCAACGGGCAGACCCATGTGGCGACCATGTTGCTGGCGGGTATTGCCCTGACGGCTCTGGCCAGTTCGGCGGTGGGGTTGTTTACCTATCTGGCCGACGACGCCACATTGCGCACATTGACGTTCTGGAACCTGGGCAGCCTCAACGGCGCAAGTTATGCGCGGTTGTGGCCGCTGCTGATCATCACCGCCGGTGTTGCGCTTTGGCTTCCACGTCGGGCGAAGGCACTCAATGCATTGCTGCTTGGCGAGTCGGAAGCCGGGCATCTGGGGATCGATGTCGAGCGGCTCAAGCGTGAACTGGTGTTTTGCACGGCGCTGGGCGTCGGCGCAGCGGTGGCCGCGGCGGGCATGATTGGCTTTGTCGGATTGGTGGTGCCGCATCTGGTGCGCTTGCTCGCGGGGCCGGATCACCGGGTATTGCTGCCGGCATCGGTGCTGGCCGGTGCCAGTCTGTTGTTGCTGGCGGATCTGGTGGCGCGTCTGGCGCTGGCACCGGCGGAACTGCCGATCGGCATCGTCACCGCGTTCATCGGTGCGCCGTTCTTCCTTTATCTGTTGCTGCGAGGGCGTGCCTGATGCTGTGCGCGCACAATCTGCACATCCGCCGTGGCCGCAAGACCGTTCTGGCCAACGTCAGCCTGCAACTCGAACCGGGCGAAGTGCTGGGTGTGCTGGGGCCGAACGGCGCCGGCAAAAGCACCTTGCTCGGTGCGCTTTGCGGCGAGTTGAGCGCCAGCGACGGGGAAGTGCTGCTGGACGGTGAGGCCTTGAGCCATTGGAGCGGCACTCAGCGCGCCCAGCGGCTGGCGGTGTTGCCGCAGGTATCGACCCTGGATTTTGCCTTTCGCGTTGAAGAAGTGGTCGGCATGGGGCGTCTGCCTTATCAGAGCGGGCGGGTGCGCGATGACGAGATCGTCGCTGCCGCATTACGGGCGGCCGATGCCGGACACCTGAGTGGCCGCAGTTATCTGGCACTGTCCGGCGGTGAGCGTCAGCGGGTGCATCTGGCGCGGGTGCTGGCGCAGCTCTGGCCGGGGCAGGCCGGGCAGACCCTGTTGCTGGATGAGCCGACTTCGATGCTCGATCCGTTGCATCAACACACGACGCTGCAGGCAGTGCGCGAATTTGCCGATCGCGGCGCGGCGGTGCTGGTGATCCTGCATGATCTGAATCTGGCGGCGCGCTATTGTGATCGCATCCTGCTGCTGGAAGGCGGGCGCCCGGTCGCACTGGATACACCTGAGCAGGTATTGCGTCCGGAATCGCTGAAGGCGGTTTTCGGTCTGGAAGTGCTGGTGCAACCGCACCCGGAGCGCGGGCATCCGCTGATCATCGCCCGCTGATTTCGTCATCGAGGTGAAGGTATGCGCAGGATTTTGCTGTTGGCGGTGGTGTGGCTCGCAGGCTGCCAGCATATTGCGGCGCCGCCGGTCGTTGGCGAGATCCGGGATCTGCGCAGTGGCGAGAGGCTGACGGCGCAGCAATTACTGACTCAGCTGAGCAATCCATCGCGGGTGGTTATCGGCGAGCAGCATGACAACGCCGATCACCATGCCATTCAATTGTGGTTGTTACAGAACCTCGAAGAGTCGCGCCCTCAGGGCAGCCTCCTGCTGGAAATGCTGACACCCGATCAACAGTCGCGGGTTGATGACGTACGACATGCCTCAACGCCGCCGGCGGATCTTCCTGCTGCATTGGCCTGGCAGGACGGTTGGGACTGGAATCTCTACGGGCCGATTGTTCGGTTCGCCCTGACGCAATCCTGGCCTTTGCTGGCGGCCAATCTCGATAACATCGAAATTCGCGCGTTCTATCGCGATCCTCCTGTCCTGAGCGGCGAGCGCAGCAACGCCAAATCTGTGAAAGAAACGTTGTTGGAACAGATCGGCGATTCTCACTGCGGCTTGCTGCCGTCATCACAGATGCCGGCGATGCTGGCGGTTCAGCAACAGCGGGATCGACGCATGGCCTCGCGATTGTTGGCGGCGCCCGCGCCTGCTTTGTTATTGGCGGGTGCGTATCACGCGCGCAAGGATGTCGGTGTGCCGCTGCATGTGCTGGATCTGGGCGCGCCCGAAGCGCCGACGGTGCTGATGCTGGCGGAGCAGGGCAGTCAGATCACGGCGGCGATGGCTGATTATGTCTGGTTCACCCCCGTCACACCGAAACCGGATTATTGCGCCGAAATGCGTAAACAGTTCGGCAAAAAATGACTTTTCCACAGGCAAAAAAAGACCCGGTAAAAACCGGGTCAAATAACCGTGATTAGCCTGATGAGGAGATAATCTGAGAGTCCGAACCAAGGGCTTTTCAGAATATCGACTGATCTCGCGATCAGTTGTGATAATCATAGCGATTCTCATTACCGAGTCAACTACTGTTTTTTCATTTCTGTCGTTTTGTCCCGGCAAGGGCGTCAACGGCCTGTGTATACGGGCGTTACCTGACTGTTCGATCCCGTCAGCTGCTTGTTGAGCTCGTCGATGCGCCGCGCCATGCTTTCGATCAGGCTGTGGGCGATTTTCGGATTGCTGCGGGTCATGCTCAGAAACTGATCGCCGGGGATCAGCATCACGGTGCTCGCTTGCCGGGCAATGACTGTTGCGTTGCGCGGTTCGCCGGTGAACACGGCCATTGCGCCGAATATTTCATCCTTGGGCACGTCGCCTACCTTGTGTCCGTTAACAAACGCTTCGGCGTGTCCTTCGATAATCACGAACACATGGTCGGCGACATCGCCCTCGCGGATCAGAACGTCTCCGGCTTCGACCCGCTTGAAACCATTGGTGCTGCGAAACTCGCGCGGCTTGAACTCGGCGACTGCATGCGCCAGCAGTGCCATTTGCCCGAGCAGGTAGCGCAGAAACTGTTCCGAGCGCGAAAAGTCGCCATACACATGTTGAAACAAATCGCTTCGGTGATAAGGCCGTAAAGTCAGCGGGTTATCGGCATACAAGCTGCAATCCGCCCATTCCGGACCCTGTTGCAGGCCGATCAAATCTCCCTCGTGCCAGTAAAACAAGCCGCGACCGCAGAGTCGCCCGTTGATGACACCTTGCGTCAGCAAAAACAGCTGGTCGTCCGGCAAACGTGCCAACAGATCATCCGTGGCTTCAAGTTCCAGCGCTGGCCCGCACGGCTCCAGGCCTTCAAGCCATTGCGCAGGCAAGCTCTGCAAGTGGTTGATCAATGCATCGGCCTGGGCCGATTGTTCCCCGAGCAGGTACATGGCGGTCAGTGCCCGTCAGTTCTTGTGGCGAGAGGAAATGGCTTCCAGCTGTTTGTTCAGAGCGTCCTTGCGTTCGGCTGGAATGTCGTTCCAGTGCACATCCATCAACGCCCCTTCGATCGCATACAACAACACCTTCGACGCCCGGAACCCGCGTGTGCGCACGGCCCGATAGGCATCCACGGCGCCAAGGCGACGCAGATCCGAGGCGCTGTGGATGCCCACGGCATGCAGCCATTGCGCCGACGTCTTGCCAAGATTCTTCAGGTGTTGCAGTTCATCATTCATCAAGCCTCCTTGCGACGGCCGAATGGTGCGTGGGCGATCTTCTCAGGAGTGTAGCCATCAGTAGGAAAAGCGTGGTTGTTTGGTCGGATTCAACGCAAACGCTTCTAAGAAAGGTCAGTTTCCGCGAATGAATCAGGATGGGGAGGGCGAGGGAGAATTACCAATGGCACTCAGTCCAGCGCAAAGCGGGGGCGCTGGACGGTTTAGGTTTCCAAAAGATCAGCGGGTGCGATAACGCAGGCGCGTACCGAAATTCATCGACATCAGGATTTCGTCTGCACTCAGCTCCGGCGGAAAGTAGGCACCGGAAATCTGCGCATGCGCCAGGCTCGCGCCTTCCAGCGAAGCGTTGCGAAAGTCGATGCCGCGCAGGTCGGCGGAACGGAAGTAGGCGTCCCGGAAATCCACGCCATCGGCGTTCAGTTCACGCAGGTCGAGGCCGCGAAAATCACCGCCGACCATGTCGATCGGGCCGTCTTTCGGGCGTTCATTGTTGAAACCTGCGATGTCGTCTTTGTGCAGCAAGGCATAAAGCGGGGTGTCGAGAAGTTTCGGCTGGCTCATGTCGTATCACCTGTTGGTTTTATGACGCCAGTATAGTGCCACTATTTGACGGCCGTGAAGCGAGCGAGGGCTTCACGGCCGAAATAGTTTCTTACAGACCTGGCAGACGCTGGCGGATCTGCGCCACGACGGTGTCCAGAGTGCCGGATTCATTGGTCTGCACGCGTTTGCTGCGCAGGATTTCATCCGGCGTCAGGGCTTCGCGGTTAGCCTGCTGTGCTTCGATCACGGCGAGGGTCGCGTCGGACGGATCCTTCTTGTCTGCCTGACGAATCGCCAGCCAGCTCTCGATCACTGCCTGTGGAGCATTGCAATCGAGGATCAGGAAAGGCGTGCCGGTGGCTTCGGCGACTTTGGCGGCGTTGTCGCGTTGTTCTCGCTTGAGGTACGTGGCGTCGATCACCACCGGGAAACCGGCGTGCAGGATGACTTCGGCGATTTCATGCAGACGAGCATAAGTCGCGGTGCTGGCATCGGCGCTGTAGATCCCGGCCTGAACATCGTTGGCAACGGTTTGCTCGCCGAACAGACGCTTGCGTTCAACGTCGGAACGCAGGCGAATCGCGCCCAGCGCTTCGACCAGACGCATGGCAACGTGGCTTTTGCCCACAGCGGATACGCCGTGGGTGATCGCCATGAAGCGCGAAGGAATGGTGCTATAGCTTTCCGCCAGGTTGGCGTAGTTGCGATATTGGCGCAGGGTCGTTGCGCGCTGCACCGGGGTTGCGTCGGCAGGCATGCTGAACAGCGCAACCTTCGCACGAACCAGTGCTCGGTACGCCTTGTAGAAGTTCAACACTTCCAGACCCTGATAGTCGCCAGTCAGCTCCAGGTATTGGCTGATGAATCGACGGGCCAGGGATTTCAGGCCACGGTCTTCCAGGTCCATCGCCAGGAAGCCAGTGTCGGCCCAGACGTCAGTGAAGCGGAACGGTTCGTTGAACTCGATGCAGTCGAAGATCACCACTTTGCCGTCGATGACGGTGGCGTTGCCCAAGTGGATATCACCGTGGCATTCGCGGGTGAAGCCCTCGGCCTTGCGCTGGGCGAACAGTGGCTTGAGGCGTTCGAAGCTGCTTTCGGCCCAGGCTTTCAGCGCTTCGAGTTGCAGCAGATCGTTCTTGTCGCTGAGGAACGGCAGGATCTGTTCGAAGTTCTGCGAGACCGGCGCCATGACAGCATCCGGGGTACCGGCTTCATGCTCGGCCGGAACCTTTGGCGCATTGAGGTGGAAACGAGCGATCTGCTCGGCCATTTCGTCGATGTGTGTGGTGGTCAGTTCGCCATTGGCTTGCAGGGTGCTCAAAAGGCCGGTTTGCGGGAACTGGCGCATTTTCAGCACGTATTCGATGGCCGGGCCTTCGCCGCCCAGTTGTGGTGCTTCGGCGCTGCCGGTCACTGGCAACACTTCCAGATACAAATCGTCGGTCAGGCGCTGATTCAGTCGCAGCTCCTCGCCACAGAAATGCTCGCGTGATTCGAGGCTGGTGAAATCGAGAAAACCGAAATTCACCGGTTTCTTCACTTTATAAGCGTAAGGACCGGTGAGCAGAACCCACGAAATATGGGTTTCGATGACCTGAAACCCTTCGACAGGGTGCGGGTATAGGGCCGGGTTTTGCAGGGCAGCGATCAGGGACTGGCTCACGGGCGATCCTTCAGAGACTGGGGAAATTCGAGGTCGCCATTATGGCCGCTCGCCCGCCCGACGCAAACCTCGGAGCGCTCCTGTTGAGTATGAATAAAGTGCGTATAATCCGCCGCCATGACTCGTACTCGATCCCCCCGTACCCCTAAAAAACCACCTTCCCGGGGCCTGCGCCCATGGTTGGGCTGGGCCCTTAAACTCAGTCTGGTCGGCCTTGTGGTGCTGGCCGGCTTCGCCGTTTACCTCGATGCCGTGGTGCAGGAGAAGTTCTCCGGCAAGCGCTGGACCATCCCGGCCAAGGTGTACGCGCGCCCGCTCGAGCTGTTCGTCGGACAGAAGTTGAGCAAGGACGATTTCCTCACCGAACTCGATGCCCTGGGCTATCGCCGCGAAGCCGTGAGCAATGGCCCCGGCGCTGCGGCGGTCAACGGCAACACCGTCGATTTGAATACCCGTGGCTTCCAGTTCTACGAAGGCCTCGAGAAACCGCAACCGGTGCGCGTGCGTTTCTCCGGTGATTACGTGGCCGAACTGTCGGCGACGAACGGGTCGAAGCTGTCGGTGGTGCGTCTGGAGCCGCTGCTGATCGGCGGGATCTACCCGAAAAACCTTGAAGACCGGATTCTGATCAAGCTCGATCAGGTGCCGCCGTACCTGCTGGAAACCCTGGTCGCCGTGGAAGACCGGGATTACTACAGTCACTGGGGCGTCTCGCCGAAGTCGATTGCCCGGGCGATCTGGGTCAACACATCCGGCGGCAAGATGACCCAGGGCGGCAGTACGCTGACTCAGCAACTGGTCAAGAACTTCTACCTCACCAACGAACGCAGCCTGACCCGCAAGCTCACCGAAGCGATGATGGCGATGCTGCTTGAGCTGCATTACGACAAGAAGGAAATTCTTGAGGCGTACCTCAATGAAGTCTTCGTCGGTCAGGACGGACAGCGTGCAGTACACGGTTTCGGTCTGGCCAGTCAGTTCTTCTTCGGCCAGCCATTGTCCGAGCTGAAACTGCATCAGGTCGCGCTGTTGGTCGGCATGGTCAAGGGCCCGTCCTATTACAACCCGCGGCGCAACCCGGAGCGGGCGCTGGAGCGGCGTAACCTGGTGCTCGACGTGCTTGAGCAGCAGGGTGTTGCGTCTGCCGAACAGGTGGAGGCCGCAAAGAAAATGCCGCTGGGCGTGACCTCGCGCGGCAAGCTGGCCGACAGCTCGTTCCCGGGGTTCATCGATCTGGTCAAACGCCAGTTGCGTGAAGACTACCGTGACGAGGACTTGACCGAAGAAGGCCTGCGGATCTTCACCAGTTTCGACCCGATCCTGCAGATGAAGGCTGAAGCCTCGGTCAATGACACGTTCAAACGTCTTTCCGGCCGCAAGGGGGCCGATGACGTGGAAGCGGCGATGGTCGTGACCAACCCGGAAACCGGCGAAGTCCAGGCGATGATCGGTAGCCGCCAGGCCAGTTACGCCGGGTTCAACCGAGCCCTGGATGCAGTGCGCCCGATTGGCTCTCTGGTCAAACCTGCGGTTTATCTGACGGCGTTGGAAAAGCCGAGTCAGTACACGCTCACCAGTTGGCTGTCGGACGACCCGCTTTCCATCAAGGGTGCTGATGGCCAGGTCTGGAAACCGCAGAACTATGATCGTCGCTCACACGGTACGGTGTTCCTCTATCAAGGGCTGGCGCATTCCTACAACCTGTCGACTTCGCGTCTAGGGCTGGCGGTGGGTGTTCCGAATGTCCTCAAGACCATCGGGCGCCTGGGTGTGACCCGCGAGTTCCCGGCGTTTCCGTCGATGCTGCTGGGTGCCGGGGGCATGACGCCGATCGAAGTGGCGACCATGTACCAGACCCTCGCCAACGGTGGCTTCAATACGCCGATGCGCGGAATCCGCAGTGTGCTGACCGCCGAGGGCGAGCCGCTCAAGCGTTATCCGTTCCAGATCGAACAGCGTTTCGATCCGGCGTCGATCTACCTGATTCAGAACGCCATGCAGCGTGTGATGCGCGAAGGTACCGGCAGCTCGGTCTACAACGTGTTGCCCAAGACGCTGACGTTGGCCGGCAAGACCGGTACCAGTAACGATTCGCGCGACAGCTGGTTTGCCGGTTTCAGTCAGGATCTGCTGGCCGTGGTCTGGCTCGGACGTGACGATAACGGCAAGACGCCGTTCACCGGTGCTACCGGTGCCCTGCAGGTCTGGACCAGCTTCATGCGCAAGGCCGATCCGCTGCCGCTGGACATGCCACAGCCGGACAACGTGGTACAGGCGTGGGTCGATTCGCGTACCGGTCAGGGCTCTGATGCCAACTGTCCGGGCGCCGTGCAGATGCCGTATATTCGCGGCAGCGAACCGCCACCCGGCGCTTCCTGTGCGGGCGAAAGCCCTGCGTCGGGCGAGTCGGTGATGGATTGGGTCAAGGGCTGGATGAATTAAGCGAAGAGGGTTTCAAGTGAACAAGTGGTTGATTCCAGCGGTGACCGCCGTGGCTTTGCTCAGCGGCTGCTCCACCGTACAGCGTGGTTCGATCCCGGTGGTGGATGCGGGGACGACCGTCTCCAACAGTGAGCGTCTGTCGGCCAATGGCGGTTTCCGCAAGACGACGGTCAAGCGCCCGGTACAAGGTCAGGCGCAATCCCAGGCCATTCCGCAAGGCGATACCGGCGTGGTGGTGATGGTGCCGGGCGGCGGCGCCACGACATCGGCGCCGATCAGCACGTCGCCGATCGTTCCGGGCCCTGCCTCCGGAGGTATCACGCCGGGGCCATACAATCCTTCGCCGGTCGAGTCTGCCCCGATCAGCTCCGGCAGCTACAGCATGCCTTCGACGCCGAGTGGTGTTCCTTCAGCCGGCAGCAGCGGCGGTCTGTCTGCCGATGAGCAACTGGACGGCCCGGTACTCGCTTTGCTGACCACTGCGCAGCAACAGCAGGCCGGCGGCGACTTGAATGGCGCATCCTCCAGCCTCGAGCGCGCTCAACGCGTTGCGCCGCGTGAGCCGCAAGTGCTCTACCGCCTGGCGCAAGTGCGTATGGCCCAAGGCGACGCTCCGCAAGCCGAGCAGACCGCCCGCCGCGCGCTGACCATGGCCAACGGCCGTCCGGACTTGCAGGCCAGCCTGTGGGAGCTTATTGCTCAAGCTCGCGAAAAACAGGGTGATTCCGCCGGCGCCGCTCTGGCCCGTCAGAAGGCCAGGGTTTCGCTGTGATGGACGCGCGTTTCTCGAAAGTCGCCGATCAACTGTTGTTGATCGAGCGTGAATTGCGCGCCCAGGGCTGGTGGGATGACGTTCAGCCTTCGGTCGAAGCCTTGAGCAGCGTCGAGCCATTCTCGGTCGACACGCTCGATTTCGAGCAGTGGCTGCAATGGATCTTCCTGCCCCGGATGAAGATCATCCTCGAGCAGAACCTGCCATTGCCCAATGCCTCGGGCATTCAGGAAATGGCCGAAATGGTCTTCGCCCAGCGTAATCTGCAGGGCAAGGATCGGCAGTTGCAGGTCTTGCTCAAAGAGTTCGACCTGCTGATCACTGCTTCACGCTGAGCAGCCGGCTGCCAGTGATTACTGGCAGTTTTCGGCAATCTGTTTCTGCGTCTCTGCGATTCGCTCCTGACGTTGCGTATCGCTCAGTCGACGCAACTCTCCCTCGGTTTCTTCCCTCAGGCGCGGATTGTTCTGCAACTGCGCCAGGTTCGTACGCGCCTGTTCGCAAAAGACCTTGAGCTGGTCCTGTTGCTCGGCGACCTGTTTTTTGACCTTGTCATCGATGGTTTTCTGATCCCCCAGCCGGCCGCTGCCTGGCATGGCTGCCGGACGCGGGGAAGGCGAGGGCGGCGTTTGCACTGTCGTTGCAGACTGACCTTGTGGTGGTTGCGCATCGAAGTGCGTGACACCTTGGGCATCGACCCACTTGTAGATCTGGCCGGCCATGCACCAGGGGCTGAGGCCGATCAGCAGAGTGACGAGGAGCGTTCGCATGCTGATTCCTTGGCAAAATTGCGCAATTGACGCTAACAGAGTAGCGCTTTTCAGGTTTTTTCTTGCGTTCTCATGTGCTTACCCACAATTAGGCCTAAAGACGGCTTGACTTGGAGAGGGCGAAACAGAAGAATCCAAAGTCCGCTGTATAGGGACTGCCAGAAGCAGACCCTCTCGGCAGATCATGAGGCGCATATCCGCGTCGACCTGTTACACCCGCAACGCGTTACCTCGCGCTGGGTGGGAAAGGCCCGCAACACTTGGGACGATCCCAATACTTGCTCAGTCAGTGCTGACGTAGTCGGCGACCACCGTCGCTCATGCTCTGCCGAGAAGTAAACCTATTAAGACCCGTTCGCTTTTCTGTGGACGGTATTCTGGCGTTTTAGAGGTGAACAACGTGGAGCTTTTATCTGGCGGTGAGATGCTCGTCCGCTTCTTGCGTGACGAAGGCGTCAAATATATCTACGGGTACCCGGGTGGTGCTCTCCTTCATGTTTACGATGCCCTGTTCAAAGAACCGGAAGTGACCCACATCCTGGTTCGTCACGAACAAGCGGCTACCCATATGGCTGACGGCTACGCCCGTGCCACCGGTAAGGCCGGCGTGGTATTGGTGACTTCCGGTCCAGGCGCCACAAACGCCATCACCGGTATTGCCACGGCCTACATGGACTCGATTCCGATGGTGATCATTTCCGGTCAGGTGCCAAGCACCATGGTCGGCACCGACGCGTTCCAGGAAACCGACATGATCGGTATCTCCCGGCCGATCGTGAAGCACAGCTTCATGATCAAGCACGCGTCCGAAATCCCGGAAGTCATGAAGAAAGCCTTCTACCTGGCGCAATCCGGTCGTCCGGGTCCGGTCGTGGTCGATATCCCGAAAGACATGACCAACCCGGCCGAGAAGTTCGAATACATCTTCCCGAAGAAAGCCAAACTGCGTTCCTACAGCCCGGCCGTTCGCGGTCACTCCGGGCAAATCCGCAAGGCGGCAGAAATGCTCCTGGCGGCCAAGCGTCCTGTGCTGTACTCCGGCGGTGGCGTGATTCTCGGCAACGGCTCCGCGCCGCTGACCGAGCTGGCTCAAATGCTCAACTTGCCAGTGACCAATACCTTGATGGGCCTGGGTGGCTACCCTGGCACTGACCGTCAGTTCATCGGCATGCTCGGCATGCACGGCAGCTACACCGCCAACCTGGCGATGCACCATGCCGACGTGATCCTGGCTGTCGGTGCGCGTTTCGACGATCGCGTGATCAACGGCGCGCCGAAGTTCTGCCCGAACGCCAAGATCATTCACATCGACATCGACCCGGCTTCGATTTCCAAGACCATCAAGGCTGACGTGCCAATCGTTGGCCCGGTGGAGAGCGTCCTGACTGAAATGGTCGCGATCCTCAAGGAAATCGGCGAAACCCCGAACAAGGAAGCGATCACCAGCTGGTGGAAGCAGGTTGATGAGTGGCGCGGTGATCGCGGCCTGTTCCCTTACGACAAGGGCGACGGCAGCAAGATCAAGCCACAGACCGTGATCGAAACCCTGTGCGAAGTGACCAAGGGCGACGCCTTTGTGACCTCCGACGTGGGCCAGCACCAGATGTTTGCTGCGCAGTACTACAAGTTCAACAAGCCGAACCGCTGGATCAACTCCGGTGGTCTGGGCACGATGGGCTTTGGTCTGCCGGCCGCGATGGGTATCGCGCTGAGCTTCCCTGACACCGATGTTGCGTGCGTCACCGGTGAAGGCAGTATCCAGATGAACATCCAGGAGTTGTCGACCTGCCTGCAATATGGTTTGCCGGTCAAGATCGTGATCCTGAACAACGGTGTCCTGGGCATGGTGCGTCAGTGGCAGGACATGAGCTACGGCAGCCGTCACTCGCATTCGTACATGGAATCGCTGCCTGATTTCGTCAAGCTGGCCGAGGCCTATGGCCACGTCGGCGTGCGCATCACCGAATCGAAAGATTTGAAGTCGAAGATGGAAGAAGCGTTCGCCCTGAAGGATCGCCTGGTTGTGATCGATATTTCGGTCGATACCAGCGAGCACGTCTACCCGATGCAGATCAAAGACGGCTCGATGCGTGATATGTGGCTGAGCAAGACGGAGCGTACCTAATCATGCGGCACATTATTTCCTTGCTTCTGGAAAACGAACCTGGTGCTTTGTCTCGTGTAGTCGGCCTGTTTTCGCAGCGCAACTACAACATTGAAAGCCTGACCGTGGCGCCCACCGAAGACCCGACCCTGTCGCGTCTGACGCTGACCACTGTCGGCCACGATGAAATCATCGAGCAGATCACCAAGAACCTGAACAAGCTGATCGAAGTGGTCAAGCTGGTGGACCTGTCGGAAAGCGCTCATATCGAGCGCGAGCTGATGCTGGTCAAGGTCAAGGCCACTGGCGCCCAGCGCGCCGAGATCAAACGCACCACCGATATTTACCGTGGACAGATCGTCGACGTCAGCGCCAGCGTGTATACCGTTCAACTGACCGGTACCAGCGACAAGCTCGACAGCTTCATTCAGTCCATCGGCACCGCATCGATTCTGGAAACCGTCCGTAGTGGCGTGACCGGTATTGCCCGCGGCGACAAAGTACTCAGCATCTAAACCAAATTAGCGAATGGCCTGAACGGCCTGGATATAAAGGGGAAATTCATGAAAGTTTTCTACGATAAAGACTGCGACCTGTCGATCATCCAGGGCAAGAAAGTTGCCATCATCGGTTACGGCTCCCAGGGCCACGCTCAAGCATGCAACCTGAAAGACTCCGGTGTCGACGTTACTGTCGGTCTGCGTAAAGGTTCGGCCACCGTTGCCAAGGCAGAAGCCCACGGCCTGAAAGTGACCGACGTGGCTGCCGCTGTTGCCGGCGCCGACCTGGTCATGATCCTGACCCCGGACGAGTTCCAGTCCCAGCTGTACAAGAACGAAATCGAGCCGAACATCAAGAAAGGCGCCACCCTGGCCTTCTCCCACGGCTTCGCGATCCACTACAACCAGGTTGTTCCGCGTGCCGACCTCGACGTGATCATGATCGCGCCGAAAGCCCCGGGCCACACCGTACGTTCCGAGTTCGTGAAAGGTGGCGGCATCCCTGACCTGATCGCGATCTACCAGGACGCCTCGGGCAACGCCAAGAACGTTGCACTATCCTACGCTGCAGGCGTTGGCGGTGGCCGCACCGGCATCATCGAAACTACCTTCAAGGACGAGACCGAAACCGACCTGTTCGGCGAACAAGCCGTTCTGTGTGGCGGTACCGTTGAACTGGTTAAAGCCGGTTTCGAAACCCTGGTAGAAGCTGGCTACGCGCCGGAAATGGCTTACTTCGAGTGCCTGCACGAACTGAAACTGATCGTTGACCTCATGTACGAAGGCGGTATCGCCAACATGAACTACTCGATCTCCAACAACGCTGAGTACGGCGAGTACGTGACCGGTCCGGAAGTGATCAACGCCGAATCCCGTCAGGCCATGCGCAACGCCCTGAAACGTATTCAGGACGGCGAATACGCCAAAATGTTCATCAGCGAAGGCGCAACCGGCTACCCTTCGATGACCGCCAAGCGTCGTAACAACGCCGCTCACGGTATCGAAATCATCGGCGAGCAACTGCGCTCCATGATGCCGTGGATCGGTGCCAACAAGATCGTCGACAAAGCCAAAAACTAAGTCGTCGACCCTTGTTTGAAAAAAACGCGGCTTTGGCCGCGTTTTTTCGTATGGGCGGACGGTTCTGGTATAAAGCTGCATCGTTTGTGGCCGAACCGTCGTCCCAGACACTTGTCGAAAATGTCCAATCCGTTGCAAGGTAATGTCCATGAGCGAACGCCCCGAAGAGCCGAACCAGGCTTCAGACGCCGAAAGCCTGCTGCCCATCGATGAACATGTCGAAGAAGGGCATGACGCAGAAGGTCGTAAAGTCCGGCATCGTGGTATCTATCTTCTGCCGAATCTGTTCACCACTGCGAACCTGTTCGCAGGGTTTTATTCCATTATCAACTCGATGAGTGCCCAGGCGGCCTTGAGCGCCGGGGACGCGGCGAATGCGAGCAAGTACTTCGCGTTCGCAGCCATCGCGATTTTTGTCGCCATGGTGCTCGACGGTCTCGACGGCCGTGTGGCGCGCATGACCAATACACAAAGTGCATTCGGTGCCGAGTACGACTCGCTGTCGGACATGGTTGCCTTTGGTGTCGCGCCGGCATTGCTGGCATTCGGCTGGGCGCTGGGTGACATGGGCAAGGTCGGCTGGATGGTAGCCTTTATCTATGTGGCGGGTGCGGCGCTGCGTCTGGCACGTTTCAACACTCAGGTCGGCACTGCTGACAAACGCTACTTCATCGGACTGGCCAGCCCGGCTGCTGCCGGTGTGGTGGCGGGGATTGTCTGGGCATTCAGCGACTACGGAATACAGGGATCGAAGATGTCGTTCCTGGTTGCGTTGATGGTCGCGGCTGCCGGCATGCTGATGGTCAGCAACATCAAGTACAACAGCTTCAAGGAGCTGGACCTGAAGGGACGCGTGCCATTCGTTGCGATCCTGGCGGTGGTGCTGGTGTTCGCCGTGGTGTTCAGCGATCCGCCGCGCATTCTGCTGCTGGTGTTCCTTGCCTATGCGGCTTCGGGGCCTGTGCAGTACCTGTTGCATCTTCGTCGCCACAAAAACGTCGAGTGATGTAATTTCCCTCATACTCCGCAGTCTATGGGTGCATCTGTCCTCCAAAACTGCGGAGTTGTCATGCTGATCAAAATCCCCAAAGCGTCCGACTGCCATGAGTCGGACGTCACGCCTGAATCCATTTATCTCTCTCGCCGGCAATTGCTCGGTGCTACAGCGGCCGGCCTGGCTGTGGGCAGCCTGCCGCGTTGGGCCAGTGCCGAAGAGGCCGTCCGTTATGCCGATGTCGAGCCCGGAAAGATGCCTGTCTGGTTTTCCGAAAAGCTGCCTTCTATTAAATGGGGCGCCGTGAACGTCAAGGATGAGGCCATCACGCCCTTCAAGGACGCCACCCATTACAACAACTTCTATGAGTTCGGTACCGACAAGGGTGATCCGGCAGCTAATGCCGGATTGCTGAAAACCGAACCCTGGAGTGTGGTGGTGGACGGGGAGGTGGGGAAGCCGGGGCGCTATGCGCTGGAGGACTTCATGAAGCCTTATCAGTTGGAGGAGCGTATCTATCGCCTGCGCTGTGTCGAGGCCTGGTCGATGGTCATCCCCTGGATCGGCTTTCCCATATCGGCGCTGCTCAAGCAGGTGGAGCCAACGTCCAATGCCAAATACATTCGTTTTGAAACCTTGCAGGATCCCAAGAGTATGCCCGGACAGCGTTCAGGATTTGCTCTGATCGACTGGCCCTATGTAGAAGGTTTGCGCCTGGATGAGGCGATGAATCCGTTGGCGATCCTGGCTGTGGGCATGTATGGCCGTGAACTGCCGAATCAGAACGGCGCGCCCTTGCGTCTGGTAGTGCCGTGGAAGTATGGCTTCAAAAGTGTCAAATCCATCGTACGGATCAGTCTGGTGAGTGAGCAGCCCAAGACGACCTGGCAAAGCATTGCGGCAAATGAGTACGGGTTCTATGCGAATGTGAACCCGACGGTGGATCATCCTCGCTGGACTCAGGCTCGGGAGCGACGTCTTCCTAATAGCCTGTTCAAGCCGAATGTGCGTGATACACAAATGTTCAACGGCTACTCGGATGAAGTCGCTTCTTTATATACAGGGCTCGATCTGCGGAAGAATTACTGATGCGATATCCGTTCTGGCGTGTGGGCGTTTTTATTGCAACGGCCATCTGGCCGTTGTGGTGGTTCTATCAGGCCTTTGAGGATCTGCTCGGGCCGGATCCGGGAAAGGTTCTGGTCGATCGGCTTGGGCTTGGGACCTTGGTATTGTTGCTGATCACGTTGAGCATGACGCCTTTGCAGAAGCTCACCGGGTGGGCGGGGTGGATTGCTGTGCGCCGACAGCTGGGGTTGTGGTGTTTCGCGTATGTGGTTTTGCATTTATGCAGCTATATGGCGTTCATCCTTGGATTCGACTGGTCGCAATTGGGTGTGGAGTTGCGCAAGCGCCCTTACATTATCGTGGGTACGCTCGGGTTTCTGGGATTGCTGGCATTGGCGGTGACGTCCAATCGTTATAGCCAGCGTCGTTTGGGTGTTCGCTGGAAGAAGTTGCATCGATTGGCTTATTTGATTCTGGGGCTTGGGTTGCTGCATATGCTGTGGATTGTGCGTGCTGATCTTAAGGAGTGGGCGGTCTATGCCTTTATAGGTGGACTGCTTCTCATGTTGCGCCTCCCGCCGGTAGGCCGTCGAATCCCGCGTTTGCTGGGTAAACGACAGGTTCTGCAAGAAAAACGAAATTAAGTGTTGACGGCAGATTCTGGAGGTCTATAATTCGCCCCACTTCCGGCGCAGTCGAAACGGAAAACTCCTTGAGATTCAATGGGTTGCACGGTTTTCGATAGCGGTTTACTTCAGATCATCGAGGCCTGGAAGGAGTTGGAAATGCCGGTTCTTCTGGCGCTTTCAACGGTTCGATCTTCTCGGTCGAAAGCGGAGAAAAAGAGGTGTTGACAGCAGCGTGTAACGCTGTAGAATTCGCCTCCCGCTGACGAGAGATCGG